>Ga0157369_10005921_pt1 | contig 14200 bp, 13 predicted proteins | sample C25metaG_FD_113461 | JGI IMG/M metagenome (GOLD analysis project Ga0157369, IMG submission 113461) | Corn rhizosphere microbial communities from Kellogg Biological Station, Michigan, USA - C2-5 metaG | ecosystem: Host-associated > Plants > Roots > Rhizosphere > Soil | place: USA: Michigan...
ATGGATAGTGAGAAAACCGATTTCATCGCGCACGCCTTTGGATTCTTCGTCCATCTGCGCCTTGGCGCGCGCGAGAGCCTCCCGCGACAGATAGGTCCAGCCCAGCGCGGGCTCAACAGATGTCTTCTTGACGGCAGTAAGCAAGGACAAGCCCTCATACCGATCGGTAAACTTGGACAGTTTGCAAAATCTCGACCGATTCCATTGATTACCCCAAATATTTCAAAGCAATTATCAATTATTGATTTAACCTTGGTCGATTGACAACCCCTAATGGAGTGGAGGCAGGAAGGAATTTCCGGCGTCTATTTATAGCTTACGGCGCTTCCCAGACTTGATCGAGAATACGGGCCGCCAGCGCAGCAGCCTTGTCGTGCGGAATGAAGCGGCCGTAGTGCTTTGCCACCATGTCAGCCGTACGCTGAATGGCGTCACTCGCCTGCTTGTAGAAGCCGGTCTGCTTCAGGATGTGCGTGGCGAGCACATTCCGAACATTGTGGGGACCATGCGGCAGCAGGCCTTTGATCGCTCCCCGCCCGGTGAATGGATTGTCGATACCGTAGCGCTGGATGGTGAGGCGGCGGCGGTACTGGTCGTCTCGACCGTAGTCACAAAAAATGTCCCGGGATCGGCAGCGCTATTCATAAGGACCGAGCGATGGCGCTCGACGTAGTCATCGATGTGGCGGTAGAGGTCGAGCAGATCGGGCATCACCAGCCTAAACGGTTTGTAACCGAAGAACGACGAGTGTCCGTTCTCGAAAGCCACCGCCGGGATCAACACCTCGCAGCCACCGTCCCGGTAGCTCCAGCCGACTCTCCGCGCTTGGGCTTTCAAACAAAGGTTCCGCGCGCGGCATCTGTCCGCGCGGGCATAGCATTAATTGCCGAAGATATTTCTGGCGAAGCCAGAGATGCAATCCCACCCTCAACATGAGGAACGAGCGAACCACCTCGACAGCGGGACGCGGATATCGCTCCTCATCAGGCATCAGCCGGATTATCTCGTCCTCTTTCCTCTTCAGTATGGACAAGCATTCTTTGACAGCAGGTAATGTTACGCACACTCAATAGGAAGTGTCGCGCTGGCTTACTGGAACCGCTGGTACCAGTAGCTCACGCGAAAACTAGGACCAGACACGGCCGTCACGATTGGAAAGATAAGGGGTCGATCTGGCTAGCACCTTTTCCCTACGACGCTCCGAGCCTGCTGACCTCCAGACCTCAACCGCCCGTATAACTGCTCCATTTCAACCGGGACTAAGCGAGCTACAGACTAGTGTTCGGCAAAATTTCATCCGGAATTGGACAAACGTAGGGCTCATCTTGCATCGCTGTCTGCCACTCTGCCCTTGATTTATTCAATAGCTGCGGCGAAGTGCAAGATCCAAACCTGTGGCGGCCAAGGCTTTGGCGGCATGCACCATCGCTTTATGGGCCGCAGGGCATCTCCCTTGTGCTACCACCTGCCACGTATGTGGGTTGGTTCCGATTGCCCAAGTCGAAGCCCAGCATTGTGCGGTCGGGGTAACGCGGCTCGCGTCGCCGACATCGGTAGACCCTGCACGGAAGTGAGAATGGCCTTCGAAGGCGCGCAGGCCGCATGCAATGGTGTTGAACCATCGATTTTTTCTTTAGAGAAGACATCGCCCTTGATTTGGTAGAGTTTGATGCTGCTCTCGATCGCTTCCTGCGTGAATGTCGCTTGGATTTTACGTGCGAACTCCATGTCTGCCTCATCGAATAGCGCCGGCCCAATGGCCACCAGATGTTCGTGGATGGCGTTTTCGAGCTTGAGGTTTGGCTACCGGTTCGTGGCGGCGGTGTCGAACACGATCTCAATCTCCATACCGGTCATCATGGCGGCATCACGCGCGATCTGATCCACGCGCTCGGCCAGTCCCGCAATCTGGCTCATGCCTGCCAGAGCGTCATATTCACCGAGGAATTCGATAACGGGTTTGCCATCGCCGTACTGGCCGACAAATGCGGTTTTCCTTCCGGCGATGCCTTCTTCAACGGAGAAACAAGGCTGCTTGCAAGCAATATGAATACACACGTCTCGCTTATTCGCCTTTGCTTCAATACACGTCTAAGCAAGATCGAACCGAATGTGCTGCGCACCTTCCCAAAGTGTCTTGTTACCAAGCACGGCCAAATTTTCGAGATTAGACGTGACGGTGATGAAATGGTTGCCCGCGAGTTGTCCCATCTTGGACGAGAAATCGACACCACCGTAAGCGAGCAAAATTTCCGTCTCGCTGATGCCGCCGGGATAGAGGATGATATGACCGGGCGCGGGATGGCTCGTGTGGTTCTCGTAGCCGACGCCGAAATTATAGTCTCCAAGGGGTACCCATACGCCCTCCCCTGACCAGCGAACATGCACGATCTGGCCTTCAAAGGGCAGACGTTCGACGAAAGCCTTGCAGGTCTGAGGGGCTTTTTCTGTTTCCAGCACGGCATCGAAAACGAACGGGCCAGCGGTGATTTTCAGTTTCATAAATTCAGGTCTCCGAATTGCTTAGATAGTTTTAGTGGTTTTGGTGCGGGCTGAGCGGTAGGTGCCATCGCCCTTTTTCCCGACGAGAGAGCCGTCACGAACCATTACCCGACCGCCGAGGATGACGGTGGTCGGCCAGCCCGTAATCTCGATACCTTCATAGGGCGAATAGTCAGCACCATCGTGCAGATCGGCATGGCGTATTGTGCGGTTGATGGTCGGGTCCCAAATGGCGATGTCGGCATCTGCGCCTATCGAGATCGTGCCTTTTTCCGGGTAGAGCCCGTAGGTTTTGGCATGATTGGTCGCCGAAAGCGCCACGAAACGCGGCAAATCGATGCGCCCCTTCATGACCCCTTCTGAAAAAAGGATAGGCAGACGCGTTTCGACACCGGGAATACCGTTCGGGATGTGACGAAAGCTTTCGAGTCCCTTTGGACTACGCTTGCCGCGCTCGTCATCGTAGCGGAACGGGCAGTGATCTGACGAGAACAGATCGAAAATACCGGTTTCAATACCTCTCCAGCATTCCTCCTGAGCAGCCTTGTCGCGGGGTGGAGGAGAGCAGACAAATTTCGCGCCCTCCCAATCCATTCCGTCCAGATCATCGGCCGTCAACATCAAATATTGAGGGCATGTCTCGCCAACCACCTTGAGGCCACGAGATCGGGCTCGCGCGATTTCCTCCATCGCTTCGCCGTTGGAGACATGAACAATGACAACGGGCACATCAACGATTTCGGCAAGTGTTAGCGCTCGGTGTGTCGCCTCGCGTTCAACCGCCACCGGCCGTGTAGAGGCATGCGCTCGCGGAGCAACGTTACCCTCCGCCTCATGCCTTGCAATCAGAAAGCGGATAGCATCTTCGTTTTCGCAATGGACCATGACAGTCGCGCCTGTCGAACGTGCCACGTCCAGCGTCTTCAGTATCTCTGCATCGTTGAGCCGAAGCCCCTCATAGGTCATGAAGACTTTGAAGGAAGAATATCCGTCAGCGGCCAAAGCCGGAAGCTCTTGCCCAAGGAGACTGTCCGTTGGATCCGAAACGATGAGGTGAAAGCTGACATCGGTATAGCAGTTGCCCTCGGCGAGCTCGTGATAAGCTTTAAGCACCTCGCGCATCGGCTTATCCTTCTCCTGCAGGCAAAACGGCATAATCGTCGTATTGCCGCCGAAAAGGGCAGAACGGGTACCGCTTTCGAAATCGTCGGCCATGACGATGCCATCTCCCGAGGGCTGGGAGATATGGACATGGCTATCAATGCCACCCGGCAAAACGTATTTGCCGCTCGCGTCGATTGTCTGGGCACCGCCGTCGAGCTGTTCGCCAATCTGGACGATTTTGCCGCCGCGAATGGCTATGTCGGCTTTGAAGATGTCGGAGGCGGTCGCTATGGTACCACCTTTAACGACTAGGTCGAATTCGGTCATATCAAACTCTCAATGATGGAGGATCTTGCTGAGAAAGGCCTCTGTGCGCGGATTGTGACGATTGCTAAAGAAATCTTCCGTTGCTCGGTCCTCGACAATTTCGCCCTGGTCGATGAAGATCATCCGTGTCGCGACTTTGCGTGCAAAACCCATCTCATGGGTAACAACCATCATCGTCATGCCTTCCTTGGCAAGGTCGGTCATTACATCCAACACTTCGGAAATCATTTCGGGATCGAGGGCCGACGTCGGCTCGTCGAACAGCATGGCTTTCGGGTTCATGGCAAGGGCCCGGGCTATCGCCACGCGCTGCTGCTGTCCGCCGGACAATTGGCCTGGATATTTGTGGGCGTGCCCGGTCATCCCCACGCGATCCAGAAGATCCATCGAGCGCCTTTTGGCAATGCTTTCGCTGCGATGAAGCACGATGCGCTGGGCAAGCATGATGTTGGCTTCGATTGTTAGGTGCGCAAAGAGTTCAAAGTTTTGAAACACCATACCAACACGAGAACGCAGATCAGGAAGATCAGTGCCGGGATCATTGACTTCTATGCCATCCACTCGGATCGACCCTTCCTGAATGGGCTCCAGCGCATTGACACATTTGATCAGGGTCGATTTTCCAGATCCGGACGGCCCACAGACGACGACGACTTCACCCTTGGAAACACTCGTTGAGCAGTTCTTGAGGACGGCAAAATCGCCATAGTATTTCGTGACGCCGGTGATCTCGATCATGATCGAACTCCCTGAAAACGGTTGATAGAAAAGGCCGACAAATCGCGCCCGGGGTCTCGGCCAAGAACGAGATTGGCCGTGAGTTGGCCGATGAGAGGCCCAAGCGTAAAGCCATTGGATGTGACTGCATTAAAGAAACCGGGCACACTTGGATGCTCACCGAGGATCGGCGCGCCGTCGATGTTGATGTTCATCGCAGCCCAACTGCGGATGACGTGCAGTTTTCTGAGACCTGGGACAACGTGCTGCGCCACCCAAAGATTGCCCTCCAGGCTGGAAAACATAGGGCGAGGATGGCTGTGGACCGGATCGAGACCAGCCGTCCAACCACCGCCGATCAGAAAATTTCCATTTGCAGCCTGCTTGAGCGTCAAATGACGATCGGCATGGGCAACCAGATGCGAGATAGCTGGCGCAGCGGCCTCGGTCACCACCATCTGCAGCGGCGCCCCGAACACGGGAATGTCCAGCCCCAGCATTGCCCCTACGCGCGAAGCAAAAGCACCAGCAGCATTCACGATGCGGCCTGCCCGCAACGGACCCCGCGAGGTTTCGATGATAAATCCTGACCCTTCGCGGCGGATCGACAGCACTTCGGTACGGTCCAATACACGAGCACCAGCGGCCACAGCGCCGTCATGCACGTGCCGCGTCGCGACAAGCGGGTTGATCTTCCCTTCCATTGGGCAATAGGCGGCGCCAATCATCAACGGCGAAAGCGCGGGCTCAAGCTTTCGCAAGTCTTCGGCGCCAATCACATGACAATCGATGCCATTTTCGCGTTCAACCCGAGTCTTCTCCTCAAGGAAGCGCATGTGCGTTTCGGTCTCGGCAACCATCAGGCCGCCGGTGATCTTCATCTCAAAATCGCGACCCAGCTTTTTCTCCAGCATCTGCCATAGCTCAATGGAGTCCCGCTGCAACGGAAGCGTTCTTGCGGCTGGCCCTCCACCTGCTTCTGCGCGGGCTCCGTGATCGAATGACAACAATTGCGCATGTAGGCTGCCAGCATTCCCGCCCGATGCCAGCCCGCCAGGAAAGCCACGTTCCAACACCACGACATCTTCGCCAGCTTCTGCCAGAAACAAGGCGCTCGAAAGTCCGGCAATCCCCGCGCCGATGACAACGGTGGACGCTTCTCTCGTCGGTAGCGGTTCGGAATGGTGCAATGGCGAACGTGCGGGCAACAGTGCTCGTCTATGCCCTCCCCACTCCGGCTTCTCAATCGCAAGTGCCGCAAGCGGCACCGGACGTAGTGGCATCTGCGGTGCAAGCAGGCCGTCGGTCTCGCTCATGGGTCGGCCGGTCAATTCTGTGAGCGTCCGTCCACAGTAGCGGCTTTGGCAGCGTCCCATCCCGGCGCGTGTCAGGCGCTTCATTGTTGCGATGTCCAGCGGGCCCTTAACGGTAAGACTCTTCAGAGTACCGACTGCAACACTTTCGCACCGGCAGGCGAGCACGGTATCTGCGGGTTCCAAAGGTGTTGCCGCCGGCGCAAACAATCGCCAAAGCGCTGCTTGAAACGCTTTGGCGCGCGCAAGTTTTTTCTTCGCTGTGGTGTCTGGCTGGGGCTTCAGCCCGAGCTTGGCGGCGATCGCCAGACCGGCAAGCCTACCTTCAGCCATTGCCAGGTGTGCACCACCAAAACGCACAGCCTCGCCGACGATATGGATGTGAGGCAGCGAACTTTCGCCATCCTCGGCACAATCTGCTGTGAGGGTGCCGTTCCCGGTTACACGATGAGCACAACCGAGCAACCGCGATAACTCGTTGGACGAGGTAAAATGTCCACCCAACAAAACGGTATCGACTTCGAAGGTTAAGTCGCCCCCAAGACCGGAAACCGTCACCGCCTCTACCCTGCCATCACCTTTGATGTCCGATAGTTGCGCGTTCCAGGCGAGCTTGACACCTGCTCGCTCCAATCTTGCGATCTCTTTCATGCCTTTGAGCGCAAGCGCCGCGTCATGGCGGAAAACACTGAACGCTTCGCCTGGTCTGCTCCATGGGGCGCCTGCCTGCTCCACCAGACAGATCACGTCACCGCCAGCCTTGAGGATCTCGCTTGCGACCTGAAAATTGAGAGGACCGTTCCCGGCAATCAGAATGCGCCGGCCAGGAAGCGTGCCATAGCTGCGAAGCAGGGTTTGTGCAGCCCCTGCCGTCATGACGCCTGGCAGCGTCCAACCCTTTATGGCCGGCGGTCGCTCAAAAGCCCCGGTGCCGATGACAAGCATCGTAGGTCGGCAATAGAAAACACCATCATGGCCCAGGCAGGAAATTACCGCTTTTCCATCTTCTCCGTGAGCCGCGCCCCAGACGGTCACGCCTGACAGAATGGTCACGCCAAGCGAACGTGCTCTTTCGATCAACGCAGCCCCATCTGCGGCCTGCCGGTCAGCCTTGAGCGCCAGGCGTGCTGCATCCGTGTTAGGCTGCTTGAAGAATTGGCCGCCCGATGTGTGCCGCTCGTCCACCACAGTTACAGAGGCCCCGGCTTCTGCCGCTGCCACCGCGGCAGCGAGACCACCCGGCCCCGCTCCAATGACCAGCAAGTCCATTTCGAACTCAGCAAGTTCTGTTGGGACAGACCTCAGGTCGGCGAGGTCAGTAGAAGTGATATCGGGACGCGCCTGCTGACGAGCGACGCGCATGCCGTCTCGGACAGGCGTCATACAGGCGCGCTGGCTGGTGCGGCTATCGACAGTTACAAGGCAATCGTGACACACACCCATGCCACAAAAAAGACCACGCTTCTTCCCGGCTGCATCAGTGGAGAAGTCGGCTCGATCCAGCGCGGTCAGCGCGGCGGCAACCGAAAGGCCCGGATCGACACGATGCGCAACGCCATCGAAATAGACGGTCACGCCTGCATCCTGAATGATCGAACCGGGCATCTGTTTTCTCCGGCTCAGTTCTGCGAAAAGCTTAAGCCGAAACGCTCGACCAAAGTCTTCATCGCGGCATCCTGATCTGATGGCAACGGCAGACGCGGTGGGAGCGGCGATCCTGCGGCAAATCCCATGTGATTCAGCAGGGCCTTGGAACCAGCGACATAGGCCTGCCCACCGACCGCCTGAATGATGGGAAGCCACTCCAGATAAAGCGCACGCGCTTCATCGTACTTCTTCTCATCGGCTGCTAGTGTGAAGATACGTGACATTGCTGCTGGCGCCACATTGGATGCAACGGCTACCCAGCCCTGCGCACCCATGACGAAAGATTCAAAGCCGAGAATACCGCCGAAAGGAGTCATCTTGTCACCAGCCAGGCGAACGATATCGCGGATACGCGTGACTTCAAGGGTCGATTCCTTGACATAGTCGCAGCCTTCAATCTCGGCGATGCGAGCGAGAAGTTCGGGCTTCATGTCCACATTCGACGTTGCAGGGTTGTTGTAGACCATGATCGGAATGGAAATCGAGCGGGCGATGGTTTGGTAATGTGTTACCAGTTCGTCGTCGGTTGGCGTCGAGTAGAATGGCGGGATTATCATCACGCCATCCGCGCCCAGTGCCTCGGCCTTGCAGCTCAAGCGAACCGCTTCACGGGTATCTTCAGCACCTGTTCCGATCAGAACTGGTACGCGCCCGGCGGCGCTCTGGATGACCGTGCGGGCGACGTCGTCCCAATCCTGATCGGATAGTGAAAGGAACTCTCCTGTCGAACCAAGAGGAATAAGTCCATGCACGCCCTCCCGGATCTGCCAATCCGTAAAAGCAGCGAGTGCTGGCAAATTGACTTTCCCATCTGCGTCGATGGGAGTGATCATCACGGTAAAGACACCACGAAACGGCTTTGGCATGCAGTAAGTCCTTTATTGAATATCAGCGCTTTTCGCTGAGCTGTAGCGGAGCTGTGGACTGGCCGAAGCGCCTTTCGATATGCCGCTGCACAAAGTCCCAGAGGGTCGTGAGAAGAAGATAATAGATGGCAGCCACGGCGAAGAGTTCGAGCACCATGAACTTTTCCTGGATCAGCACCTGGGTGCGCCGTAGCAGTTCCTCCATTGAAATGACGGAGGTAACGGATGTCGTTTTCAGCAGACCATTGACCGAGTTACCAAGGGGCGGGATGATGACCTTGAACGCCTGCGGCATGACGATGTGGCGCATGATTTGACGCTCGGTCATGCCTAAAGCTCTCGCCGCACGCGCTTGTCCTGCAGGAACTGCCTCGATGCCGGACCGGATGATCTCCGCCAGATATGCTGCTTCGTTCAAAGCCAGTCCGATCAACGCGGCTTGTACAACGGAGAACTTGATCCCGAGCTGCGGTAATGCGGTATAGAGCACGATCAATTGCACGAGCAGCGGCGTGCCACGGAACAGCCAGATATAGAACCACCCGATGCACCTGATAAGCCTTAGCTTGGATCGGCGCATGAGGGCCACGACAAAGCCGAGTAGTAGGCCGAACACAAGTGAGACGCAGGTCAGCCAGATCGTGGTGACAACACCTCCGAGGATGAAGGGATTGACGAGATAGTCGAAGAAGCCAGACCAGTTCCAGTACGACATGGAGGGACCTTTAATGCTAAGGAGATGCCGGACGAGCCGGCATCCATCAGAATGATGAACCGCTCAGATCAGCGGCCTGGACCCTTGACTGAGTAGTCGCCTGCGATCATCGGCAGGCCGTAGCTGTCGAAAAGTTTTCCCAACGAACCATCTGTCTTCATGTCTTTGAGGACGCCGGATACCGCGTCTGCAAGTTTCGCATTCTTGAACGCAACGGCAACCGGTGCTGGATAAAGACCGCTGACGGCACGACGAAAATCGCCACGGCTATCATATTCCTTTGCGACACCATCGATTGAGACAACGCCCTCGACTTGACCGGCGCGCAGCGCCTGGAAGGCTAGCGCGAAATTATCGAAGGTCTGAATGACGAGCCCTGTTTTGCCGGCGGCTTTGAGTTCAGCGTCAAGAGCACGGGTCTTCGTTTCTTCGAAGCCGCCGAGCTCGACGCCGACACGCAGACCATCAAGCCCATCCTTGTCCTTCACCGTCGTATTGCTCGTCGCCACCGAAACGCTGATGGCCTGATCCTCGTAGGGGATCATTTGCATGATGGCCGCGCGCTCTTTCGTGAAGAATATTCCAGTGTTGATCATATCCCATCGGCCAGCCTGAAGACCGGGGATCATCGCCGAGAATTCGATACGGACATATTCAGGCGTAAGGCAAAGCCGCTTGGCGATTTCTTTGCCAAGTTCGACCCGCATGCCTTTGAGCTCCCCGGTGGAATCGACGAACTGCATCGGCGGTAATGTTGGATTAACCGACATTGTCAGCGTCCCAGGCTTGACCAATTCGGAATCGGGAATCTTAGGCGTGCAGCTCTGCGCAAACGCCGACGCTGCCGTGGAGAGTAATAGAAGGGAGGCAATGGAGATGGAGCGGAATGACATGATGACCCTCTGGTTTTTCGATCTTCTCGTGGACCTGAACAACGATGCTTGTTGTTTTCGCATTCATTTGGTATACCACTTTCATACACAATCATTTGCGGTATGCAACATCTTTCCGCCAAGGCAGTCAAAAATTGAAATATCTGAGGTTTGGGATAGGCTGGCTCGGCTCAGTACGTCGAAAGGACGTTCTGGCGCACCCGTTCAAGATGCAACGTCATAGCCACGCGGGCGGCATCCGCATCGCGGTCCATCAGTGCTTTTACGATGCCCTGATGGTCAGCAAGACCCGGCTTCCGCTGGGCGAGTTTTCGCTGGCGCTCGAAGATCGTGGTATAGCGCCTCATTTGCAAGATGGTGTCCGCCATGAAGGGATTTCCACTGGCATCAGCAATGCCCTGGTGCAAAGCATCATCGAAGTTCCATACGAACTCGGGATCAGGATCTGGATCCAACTCTATGTCTCGAAGCATCGCAGCGAGGTCTGCGACTGTCTCAGCCGTTATTCCCTTGCACGCTTGCGCCGCCGCACTTGGCTCAACGAGCATTCGCATCGCCACGCTGTTCAGGTAGTCGGACAGGGTGACGATACGCACCGTGAGAACGCCCTTTGCGTTGCGCGCAAGAAGCCCCTGCCCTTCAAGACGTCCCAACGCATCACGCATTGGCGAACGAGAGACGCCCAGTCGCGCCGCAAGCCTGCGCTCCTGCACCACAGCACCACCCGCCATTTGCGCGGAGAGGATTTCCCCGAGCAGTGCAGAATAGGTCTCATCTGCAAGGCTTCGTTCCGCCGTGACCTGACCGTTCATGCGATTGACTCCCCGGTAGTTGACAATATCGAGCGGTATGGACCATGGCTGAAAACAAGAAAAGCCTTTGGGGCAACATCAACTGGGAATAGACCAATAGCTGCCTGGAGGCTGATGCGCTTTGACACAAACAGACACTGATCCTGGCATAGGAAAACGGTCCAAAGACGCAGGCCATAAGCTTGCCGCCCTCGCGTATAACGCTGTTTCTGACATGATCCGCCACCGTCGTCTTGGAGGCGGCCACGTTATCATCGAAGCGCAGCTTGCCGAGATGCTCGGTGTGTCGCGCACGCCCCTGCGTGAAGCTTTGCAGCGGCTGGAAGGTGAAGGCTTGGTTCACAAAGGCGACGGCCGCAACTACGTGGTGCGACACGTCGATATCGGAGAATACATCCAGAGCCTGAAGCTACGTCTGTTGATCGAACCACACGCGGCTGTACAGGCCATGCCAAGCATACCCGGTCGCAAACTCGTCGAGGTGCGGCGCGAAATTGACGAGCTTATGGGCGCTACTGCGTACCATACGGATGCCCACTGGTTTTCAGACGACCACTTGCATAACCTGATAATCGACCATTGTGGCAACGAAGTTATGGCAGGTGTTTTACGCAATCTGCGAGCCGCCACGCGCCTCTTTGAAATCGGCCAGTTGAAAGACCGCCTGACACCAGATTCTACGGAACATCTTGCCATCATCGACGCCTTGCAGCGCAACGACCCCGGCGCGGCGTTTGAAGCGACGAAAGCGCACATTGAGAGCCTCATTGAGTTTGCGCGAATGCACCTCATCACCAATGAGTGAGCTTTCTCTGTAAAGCACGCTACATGCGGCGGCCTTGCGTCTTTCTAAGTACTTGGGCATGGGGATTGGCGATTGGTTGGAGAGATCAGAAACGCGAGTGGACAAAAGTGAAGGCAGCGATGATACACCGCATGTGTTTTTCAAATTGTCCTGAAGTCAAATCATCTCCTGAATGTGCCCGCTATTGCCGCTTGAGAAGAACTTACGTGCTTTATAGGGGTATTCCGCCTTTCCTGCTCGGATCGTTGTGAAACTTGGAACGCGATGTTTCTGCAAGGTGACAACGCAAATGAAGTCGAGTACGTCCGCCGCCGGGCATCGAAGTGTAAAAAGACCGGAAGCTTATCGCTCCACCTCCGTCGACCGACCTCTCGATTACAGTTCTGCTGCGACCTTGTTCAATGTGGGTACCTTCTAAGCGTCGATGAAACGAACGACTTCCTTCTCAGTTGTCGCCCCTCTCAGGAAGAAAGCCAAAATACACCGTATCTCGCACAAGGATGGCGATCATCAAATTCGGTTACGAAAGAGCCCCACTGAGATGACGAGGGCTCTTACTTACTTCTTGTGGCCATTAGTGAGCGTTGCCGAGCTTTCTGATCGCTTCCACGTCCTGCGTGGTTACCGCAGAAGCTTTGTTCGTCCACGCGTTGCGCAGGAAGGTGGCAAGCGTTGCGATCTCCTCGTCGGACAGGCGATCCTCGTAGCCCTGCATTCTCACCTTCATGGGGCGTTTTTCAGTTGAAGGAAGCTCTGCACCATGGAGGATCACGCTAATCAGGCCTTTGCTAGACTTCGCTGTCACCAGTGAGTTTCCGTCAAGTTCCGGGAATATTTCCGGCGCACCCTTACCGTTCACGAGGTGACATCCACCGCAATTGTCCAGATAGAGCCGCGCTCCGAGCGGCATGTCAGGTCCAGCGCTCGACAAGAGTTCTTCCGTCGGCGTTGGCGCGTCGGCCGATTTCGCGGCCTGTTGTCCAGGCGTCCCGATCTTCGTCAGGAAGCTTGCTATCGCCCGATTGTCATCTTGCGTCAGGTACTGAGTGGAATCGCGCACCACCAGCATCATTTCTCCTGTTGCCGTTGAATGAGCGTTGCGAGCGGTGGCAAGATAAGCTGCCGTCTCCTCGACTCCCCATTTTTGTGGACCGCTGCTAGGGCCTCTGAGATCCGGAGCCGTGTAGTTGTCGATTTCACCACCCGAGAGGAAGCTCTTGTACGTCTCGTCGATACCATCCTGCGTCATCAGCACCGAGCGTGGGCTGTGACAGGCGGCGCAGTGACCCGGCCCTTCGACCAGATATTTGCCACGGTTAAAAATGGCGTCTTCTGCTGTGTTGGGTGCAAATCCGGCTTCGCCACGCAAAGCAACCCAGTTCCATGCACGCAGACCAAATCGAATATTGAAAGGAAATGCGAGTTTCGTTGGCTCGACTTTATTCGAGACAGGCTTCACCTCATGCATGAAGTAGTCGTAGAGCGAAACTACGTCTTCTTCCGTTAGCTTGCGGTAATTCTCATACGGCATGGCGGGATAAAGATGCGTGCCGTTCGGCGTCACACCATCATAGAGAACGGCACGAAAATCGTCGAGCGTATAGCTCCCGATACCGGTTTCCTTGTCAGGCGTGATGTTGGTGGTCCAGATTGTTCCCATCGGGCTCTGGATCGCACGACCGCCTGCAAAGGGTGTTCCACCCTCATTCGTGTGACAGGCCATGCAATCGCTGGCACGCATGAGGTATTCCCCACGACCTTCTGCTGGCTTGAAATTTGCTGCCAGTTCAGCAGTTGCTTCCGTGCGCTGAACGGGCACGAAAATGAAGGCGAGAAGACAAGCAATGCCAACGAGGACGAGAGCGGCGAGAACTTTGAGAAGCGTTTTCATGGTGGCACTCCTCAAACTAGTGGCCGTGGGTTGGGAAGGTAGTCCTTGCGGATATGCTCAGCTGCCCAATAGGCGAGACCACCCACCATGCCGGTGGGGTTATACTGCGTATTCTGCGGAAATGCCCCGGCGCCAAGAACGAAGATATTGTGCTTGTCCCAGGCCTGAAGGTACCGGTTGACCGCCGATGTCTTGGGATCGTCGCCCATTACGGAGCCGCCGACATTGTGCGTGGTTTGATAGGGCCTGACATCATACATGGCACCTTCCTTCTTGAAGCCTTCCTGCATGGATGTCGGGTTGAGAGCCTTCGCAATCGGCTCGATCTTCGACTTCATGAATTGGGTCATGCGAATGTCATTGGCATTCCAGTTGAACGTCATGCGCATCAAGGGACGCCCGTGCCGGTCCTTGTAGGTCGGATCGAGATCGAGGTGATTGCCACGATAGGCCATATGGGACCCGTGCGAACCGATGGACATGGAGTGCCCGTACCATTCACCCACGGCCTGCTTCCACTTTGCGCCCCAGCTTGGGGTGCCTGCTGGAAGCGCCATGGAGCGGATCGGTTGACCATTCGATTGCCCGGCGGAGATGTAGGAGCCGCC
>Ga0157369_10005924_pt1 | contig 14195 bp, 15 predicted proteins | sample C25metaG_FD_113461 | JGI IMG/M metagenome (GOLD analysis project Ga0157369, IMG submission 113461) | Corn rhizosphere microbial communities from Kellogg Biological Station, Michigan, USA - C2-5 metaG | ecosystem: Host-associated > Plants > Roots > Rhizosphere > Soil | place: USA: Michigan...
GAGGAACGTCGACCCGTACGGCTTCAGCATCCCTTCGTGCAGCGAGATGCCGTTGACGATCGCGCCCATCGCGAACTCGCGGATGCCGAAGGCGATGTTGCGGCCGGCATGTGTCGCGCTGAACAGGCCGCCGCCCTTGAACTCGGTCTTCGTCGACTCGACCAGGTCGGCGGCGCCGCCGATCATCGTCGGCGTGTGATGCTTGATCGCGTCCATCACCTTCGCGCCGGCGTCGCGCGTCGCGAGCTCGTCGCCCGGCTCGAACGTGGGCAGCGCGTCCTCCCAACCCGCCAGCGGCTTGCCGGTGTGCACGGCATCCCAGCGCTCGCGCAGACCCGGGTACTTCGCCGACCAGGCGGACAGCTTCCGCTCCCAGGCGTCTTCCAAGTCGATGCCGCGCTGCGTCACGTTCATGTGCTCGGCGACTTCGGGCGGGACGACGAAGTGCTCGTCCGGGTTCCAGCCCATCGCCTCCTTCGTCGCGCGCACCTCCTCCTCGCCGAGCGGGTTGCCGTGCGCCTTCGCGGTGTCGACGGCGTGCGGCGCGCCGAAACCGATGTGCGAGTGCACGATCACGAGCGACGGCTTCTCGGTCTCCCCCTGCGCGTTCGCGATCACGTCGCGCAGCGCATCCAGATCGTTCGCGTCGTTCACGTGCTGCACGTGCCAGCCCTGTGCCTCGAAGCGCTTGCCTCGGTCTTCCGTGAACGAGATCCACGTCGTCCCGTCGATCGTGATGTTGTTGTCGTCGTAGAAGTAGATGAGCTTGCCGAGCCCGTTCGTCCCGGCGATCGACGCCGCTTCGTTCGACACGCCTTCCATCAGGTCGCCGTCGCTGCAGATGCAGTAGACGCGGTGGTCGACGATCTCGTCGTACGGCCGGTTGAAGAGCTCGGCGAGGAAGCGCTCGGCGATCCCGAAGCCGACCCCGTTCGCGAAGCCCTGCCCCAGCGGCCCCGTCGTCGCCTCGACCCCCGGCGTGTGGTGCACCTCGGGGTGACCCGGCGTCAGCGACTCCCACTGGCGGAAGCGCTTCAGCTCCTCGAGCGAGAGGTTGTAGCCCGTGAGGTGGAGCGCGCTGTACTGGAGGATGCACGCGTGGCCCGCGCTGAGCACGAAGCGGTCTCGGTTGACCCAGTGCGGATTCGCCGGGTTGTGCTCCATCACCTCCGTGTAGAGGAGGTAGGCGAGCGGCGCGAGCGCCATCGCCGTGCCCGGATGACCGATGTTGGCCTTTTGCACGGCGTCCATCGACAGCGTGCGGATGGTGTCGATCGAGAGCTGTTCGATGTCAGAGTTCGCCACGAAGCACCTGGTAGAGCCACGCTTGCCGTTCCCGGGCGGAACGATATGCCTCTGCCCTGTCCTCTCGGGGATGGAACGTGTCGCCGAGCGGCGCGGCACTCGGTTTCTCGAGCACCGCGACCGCGGCGCCCCGGAGCGATGCCTCCTCGACGGCCGAGCGGGTGACCGGACGCGCAAGCGCGTCGGCGATCACCTGCACCCACTCGTCGTCCTTGGCGAGTGCGCCGCCGGTCGCCACCACCTCCTCGACGTCGGGGAGCAGGTCGAGGATCGCCGCGAAGCGGAAGCCGACGCCCTCCAGCGCCGCCTGTCGGATGTCGGCCGGCGTCGTCTCGAAGGTCAGGCCGTGGATCGTTCCGGTGGCATCGGCGTCCCAGCCGGTCGAGCGCTCCCCGCCGAGGAACGGCAGGAAGGTGAGGCCGTGCTCCCGACGAGCAGTCCCTCCGTCGGCCAATGTCTCCCCGAGCCAGCGGTGGAGGTTGCCGCCGTCCGAGAGGGCGCCGCCCTCGACGACGCGATGCGGGTCGAGGCGGTAGAGGAAGAGGCCGGGCTTCGGCTGCGGCCGCTCGGTCTCGTAGAGGACGCGGACCGCACCGGACGTGCCGATCATGAGCGCTGCCCGCGCCGGGCCGGTGCATCCCGCGCCGAGATTCGAACAGGCGCCGTCGATCACGACGGGGACGTCGCCGATGCGCGGCAGCCGCTCCGCATCGAGCCCGAGCGCATCGAGCAGCTCGGCGTCCCAGTCGTTCGTCGTCAGGTTCAGGAGGCCGGTCCCCGACGCAATCGAGGTGCTCGTGACGTCGCTGCCGAGCGCGTAGTCGCAGAAGGAGACGAAGCGGGCCGCGTCGCGGAAGACGTCCGGCTCGCTCTGCGCGAGCCAGGCGAGCTTCGCCGGCCAGAACGACGGGTGGAGGAAGCCGCCCGTTCGCGCGTGCACCGCCTCTGCATCGAGACGGCGGCAGAGCCACTCGGCCGCGTCGGCGCTGCGCGTGTCGCGCCAGCCGAGGATCGGCGTCAGCGGTTTACCCTTCGCGTCGAGCGCGAGCAGCGAGTGGCCGAAGCAGGAGACTCCGTCCGGCTCGTGGCCGTCGAGCACCTTCCGCACGAGCTGCGCGACTTTCTCCGCGTCGCTCGTGTCGTACGTCTCCTGCCGCAGCTCGCCGTCCGGCTCGGCGGCGGCGTCGAAACGCTGCGCGCGCACCGAGGACGAGCCGATGTCGAGTGCGAGCACGGTCATTCCCGCTCCGTCGAGCCTACGCGCGCTCACCCGATGACCACGAGCGCCTCTGCGAGCCACCGTCGCGCGCGCTCGATGTTCGGGCCGTCGGGCGCCAGGTGCACCGCGTCGAGTTGCAACTGCGTCATGACGCGCAACGCTTGATGTGGATCGTGCTCGGCGAGCGCCTCCTCGATGCGCTCGGCCATCCGTTCCGGCTTGATCGCAAGCGGTTCGAGCCGTGCGGCCAGCCGCTTCGTCGTCGGCTGCCAGCTGCGATTCAGCGCGTAGACGATCGCGTGGACGCGATTCGCGGCGTCGACGAGCCACTCGGCAAGTTGCAGGCGGTCGCCGGGGCGCACGATCGTCAGCAGTCCAGCGGGCGTGAAGCCGCCCCAGCGCTCCGCCGCCTCCTCGCATCGCGCCGGCACGAGCTCCTCGGGATAGTCGCGCAGCCGTTCCTGCCACCGGGCGAGCAGCCCGCTCGTCTTCAGCGGGATCGCGTTGACGAGCGCATCGCCCGTCGCCTGCGTCGGTGCCGCAACCTGTTCCTCCGCGAGCGCGCGATGCCACCAGATCGTCTCGACGGGGACGCCGTCGAGGGAGCCGGAGACACGGCGTGACGGCGTCGATTGGTTGCCCCAGGTGTCGAGACCTGTGAGCCCAGCGGCCGCAACGAGCGTGAAGCACTCGTCGAGCGAGAGCGGCTCCGTCGGAACGACGAGCATCTCGATGTCGGATACGTCGTCGGCGACGCCACGGGACACGCTCCCTGTCAGCGCGATCTCGTCCACGGGCAGAGCGTCCGCAACGCGCTGCGCCACCGCGCGCAACTCGTCGCTCCTTGGCGTCGCCACGGATCGAATCTACCCTGATGTCCTTCCATGGCAGTCGTCATCGCCTCCAACCTCCGCAAGGAGTTCGCCGGGAACGTCCTCTTCGAGGGCGTCTCGTTCAGCGTCGAGCGGCGTGACCGCGTCGCCCTCGCCGGCCCGAACGGCGCCGGCAAGACGACGCTGCTGCGGATCCTGGCCGGCGAGACGGAGAAGCACGGTGGCGAGCTGGCGTTCGAGAAGGGCACGCGGGTCGCGCTCCACGACCAGCGGCCGCCGCTCGAGCGCGACCTGTCGCTGCGCGAGTACGTCATCTCGGGAGCGCAGGATCTCGTCGAGCTGGAACAGGAGTTGACGCGCCTCGAACGTGCGATGGCCGCTGGGGCGCACGACCAGGCGACGCTCAACCGCTACGCCGAGGCGCAGGCGCGCCTCGAGCATGCCGGCGGTTACACCTGGCGCGACCGCGCCACCGCCGTGTTGCGCGGCCTCGGCTTCGCGGAGACCGATCTCGACCGGCAGCTGCGGACGTTCTCCGGCGGGGAGCTGACCCGCGCCTCACTCGCCCGGGCGCTCGGCGGCGATCCCGACCTGCTGCTGCTCGACGAGCCCACGAACCACCTCGACGTCGCCTCGCTCGAATGGCTCGAGAAGGAGCTCCAGTCGCTCGACGCCGCCGTCATCCTCGTCGCGCACGACCGCTGGTTCCTCGAGGCGGTGACGACGGCGACGCTCGAGGTCGTCGCGGGCCGCGGCACGTTCTTCCCGGGACCATGGCATGCGTGGCGCCGCGAGAAGGCCGCGCGCCTCCTGCACGCCCAGAAGGAGATTCAGCGCGTCGAGGCGGACATCGTCCGGCTCGAGCGCTTCGTCGAGCGCTTCCGCGCAAAGAAGGACAAGGCCAAGCAGGCGCAGGCGAAGGTGACGCACATCGGCCGGCTGCAGGAGGAGCGGCAGCAGTCGGCGCAGGAGATCGCACTGCTGGCGCGACGGAACCGAACCCTCGGCTTCGAGTTCCTGAAGCCGGCGCGGAGCGGCCGCACCGTCGTCGAGGCGAACGGTCTGACGCTCTCGATCGGCGACCGGACGTTGCTCCGTGACGTGTCGTTCGCGCTCGAGCGCGGCGAGCACGTGGCGCTCGTCGGACCGAACGGCTCCGGCAAGACGACCCTGCTCGAGGCGATGGTCGACGAGCGAAACGGCATCCATCTGGGGCACGGCGTGCAGGTCGGCTACTTCTCGCAGCAGGAGCTCGAGCTCGACACGCGCGGCTCGGTGCTGCAGTGCGTGCAGTCGATGACGGGGCTCTCGCGGCCGGAGGCGCAGAACCTGCTCGGCAAGTTCCTCTTCTCGGGGTGGGACGAGCACGAGAAACCCGTGACCGTGCTCTCCGGCGGTGAGCGCCGCAGGCTCGCGCTGGCCGTGACGGTGTCGTCGGGCGCGAACTTCCTCGTGCTCGACGAGCCGACCAACCATCTCGACCTCGAGTCGCGCGAGGCGCTCGAGGCCGCGCTCGAGGCGTTCCCCGGCACCGTGCTGCTCGTCTCGCACGACCGCGCGCTGCTCGATGCGGTCGCGGAGCGGACGCTCGCGATCGAGGACTCAGAGCTGCACTCGTACGAGGGAGGCTGGGCAGAGATGCTGCGGCGGCGCGACGAGCGTGTCGCGCGCGTCGCCGAGCCGGTGGTCGTCAAGCCGGCGAAGGCGCCGAAGCCGCGCAAGCCGGCCAAGCCGCGCCCGAGCGAGCTCGAGCGGATCGAGGCGCAGATCGCGAGCGCCGAGGCGGAGCTCGCCGTGCTCGAGGAGCGGCTCGCAGAGGACTGGTCGAACGTCGAGATGCTCGCGGCGCACAAGCAGTCGCGCGACGCGCTCGCCTCACTGTTGGAACGATGGGAAGCGCTGTTCGAGCAGGCGCAGGCCTAGACGTCCGCCGTGCAGAAGGCGCATTTCGTGGCGCCGATCGGAATCTGACTGAGGCAATGCGGGCACGGCTTCGTCGTCGACGCAACCTCCGGCTCGGTTGCACGGCGGCGCATCAGCGCGTTCACGGGCTTGACGACGAGGTAGAAGAGGATCGCGGCGACGATCACGAATGCGATCAGCGCGTTGAGGAACGCCCCGTAGAGGAACTGACTGCCGTTGAGGCGGAACTTCAGGCCGGCGAAATCCGGCTGGCCGCCGATGGCGGCGATCAGCGGTGTCACCAGGTCGGCGACGAGCGCGGAGATCACCGCTGCGAAGGCGAGGCCGATGACGACGCCGACCGCCATGTCGACGAGGTTGCCGCGAAGCAGGAACTCCCGAAAGTCCTTCACGTCGCTTCCTCCAGTCGTTTCTCGAGGCTGAGACTGACTGCTGCGTGTCGTACTCGTACAGGACGAGCGCGACTCGCCGCAAGGGCTTGTGGAACGATGGGCACGTGTTCCGGAAGGCCCAGGCATGAACGAAGCGCGGCTCGAGGGCTCGGGCTCGGGTCTCTCGCCGACGAGCGAGGGCTGGTTCGTCGTGAACGTCCGCGATGCGACGTGGTTGACGTCCGAGGGCGGCGAGAAGCGCTCGACCGGCGCGGAGTGCAACTTCGACTCGCCGCACGCGGAGTTCAAGGAGCTCGGGTTCCGCATCCACGTGCTGAGCCCGGGTGAGGCGAACGGGCTCTACCACCACGAGAACAGGCAGGAGGACTTCCTCGTCCTGCACGGCGAATGCGTCCTGCTCGTCGAGGGCGAGGAGCGGCGGCTGCAGCAATGGGACTTCTTCCACTCGCCCGCCGGCTGCGAGCACATCTTCGTCGGCGCCGGCGACGGGCCCTGTGTGCTGCTGATGACGGGCGCGCGCGGCGGCGGCGAGTGGCAGGTGACGTATCCGGTGTCGGAGCTCGCACGACGGTTCGGCGCGAGCGCGGCGCGGGAGACGAACGACCCCGACGAGGCGTACGCCGACTTCGAGCCGTCGCGCCGCGAGCGGCCGTCGTCCTGGTCGCAGCTGCCCTGGGCCTAGAGCTTCTTCTCGAAGCACAGGCTGAGCCCTCGACTGTCGTACGGCGGCCAGCACGGGACTCTCTCGAAGCCGGACGAGGTGTAGATCGCGAGCGCGGCGGCAGACTTGTCGCCGGTCTCGAGCACCAGCCCGGTGTAGCCGAACGCGCGCGCGTGCTCCTCGAGCTCGGCGAGGACGCGGCGGCCGAGACCGCGGCCGCGCGCGTCCGGCACGACGTACATCCGCTTCACCTCTGCGCGCGACTCGTCGAAGCGCGCAAGGCCGCCGCACGCCACCGGCCGCTCGCCGTCGCGCACGACGACGAACACGCCGTCGGGCGGGACGAACATCCAGGCGTCCCGCTTGGGCCCGATGTCGGCCTCGCCTTCGTAGAGCGCGAGCATCTCCGCCTGCTGGGCGGCGCAGAGCGCCTGCGCGTCGTCCGAGTCGAACGGCTCAGGCCCAGAACGCATCGAACGCGGAGTCGAGTGGGACCGCGGTGACCTCTTTCCACATGCCGTCCTCGAAGCGGATGACGAAGGCCTGGTCGACGTCGAGGTCGATGCCGTTGCGCGTCCCCCATGCTCGATAGACCGCGAGGCCCCAATCGTCGTTCGCGAGCACGGTGTGCAGACGCGAGCCGTACGTGCCGCCGGTCTCGAGACCGGTGCGCCGCAGGAACTCGACGACGGCGCGCCGCCCACGGTACTCGCCGCTCATCACGGTGTTGCCCGGCACGCGCCAGACGACGTCGCGGCAGAGGGCAGCGGAGATCTGCATCGCGTCCTTCCCGAATGCACCGAAGACACGGCGCGTCAGCTCGGCGTTCGGATGCTCACTCGTCACGCTGCTCCCCGAGCGTCGCGACGACGGCTTCCGCGATCACCTTGAGCGGGCGCTGCGACGCCTGCGCCGCCCGCCGCAGACGCGAGAACGCCTCGTCCTCGGTGAGCTTCTCCTTCTCCATCAGCAGGCCCTTGGCGCGCTCGATCACCTTGCGCGCGGCGAGCGCCTCCTGCAACGACTCCGCTTCTTCGCGCAGCGCCTGCAGCTCCTCGTGCCGTGCGCGCGCGGTGTGGATCGCCGGCAGGAGGTCCTGCTCACGGAACGGCTTCACGAGGTAGCCGAAGACGCCCGCCTCGGCCGCACGGGCGACGAGCTCGTGCTGGCCGTACGCGGTCAGCATCACGATCGGGATCGGCCGCTCGTCGAGGATGCGCCGCGCTGCCTCGATCCCGTCGAGCCGCGGCATCTTCACGTCCATCAGCGCGAGGTCGGGCCGCTCGCTGCGCGCGAGCGCGACCGCCTCTTCGCCGTCGCGCGCCTCGGCGCACACCTCGAAGCCCGCGCGCTCGAGCAGGTCCTTGAGATCGAGACGGATGATCGTCTCGTCTTCGGCGACGAGGATCCTCATGCGCGCACAGCATTCCTGAGGCGGATGCCGCTGTATTCGAGTGTCGTCTCGACCACCCGGTCCCACAGCGGATAGAGGGTGGGCGAGATCCGCAGCTCGACGCCCGCGTCGGCGTGCCGGGCGAGCAGATCTCCGACCTCGACGCGTTCGATCGCGTCGACCGTCGTCGAGGCGATGTAGAAGCGGTCGTCCTCGACGACGTCGAACGGCTCCCTCGGCATGCGGTACCCGTAGAGCGTTACCGTCCGCATGCGGTCGAGCCACCTGTTCTCGACGACGGCCACGCGACGCGTGCGGTCGCCGTCGAGCCAGAGCTCGACGTCCTCGTCGGTCGTCGTCTCGACCGCCCAAAAGCACGCGCGCGGGCAGTCGCGCGGGAACCAGTAGAGCCAGCTGTACCGCGCGTCGATCGCCCAGACCTTGCCGTCACGCGGCACGAACCGACCGAGCGAGCCGTCCTCGCTGAAGTGCCAGAGCGTCAGAGCTTCCGTAGGAGCTCCTTCGGCTCCGGCCAGTAGAGGAGCGAGTAGGCCTCCTCGAAGCTGCACCAGCGGTAGACGTCGTGCTCGTCGTTCAGCGTCGGCTCCCATCCGGGCGGCGCTTCGGCGGCGAAGGCGCGCACGTCGCCGCCGTTCACCTCGAACTCAGCCGGCTCGTATGCGAACGCGCCGATCTCGTGAACGTCGACGGCGGTCAGCCCCGTCTCTTCCTGCAGCTCGCGGACGGCAGCGGCGCGCCAGTCTTCACCCGGCTCGACGCCGCCCGCGACCGCGTGCCAGTACCCATGATCGGTGCGCCGGAGAACGAGGAACTCGTCACCCCGGCGGATGTGAACCATGACCTCGCGCCGAATCACGACGGAAACACGACTTCCGCCCGCGAGCCGATCAGCTCGAAGTTGCCCTGCAGCTCGTCACGGACGAGCGCACGCACGATCGACAGGCCTGTCCCCGCCTCGGCGCCGTCGACGCCTCCGCCTTCGTCGGCGATCGCGAGCACGACGTCTCCGTTCCTGCGCGCGAGCTCGATGCGCACCGCGCCGGCGCCGTGCTCGAGTGCGTTCTGCAGCAGCTCGCTGAAGACGAGTGCGAGGGCCGTTGCGCGACTGCCGGCGAGCGAGACGTGCTCGAACGACGCGTCGACGCTGCGCCCCGCGCCGAGGCCCTGCACGATGGACGAGCGCAGTCGGTCGAGCAGCTCGTGCAGGTCGACGTCTTCATCGCGCTGCTCGGTCAGCACTTCGTGCACGGCGGCGATCGCGAGGATGCGGTTGACCGAATGTTCGAGCGCCTCCCGCGGATCGACGCCTTCCGCGCGCGACTGCAGACGGAGCAGCGACGCCACCGTCTGCAGGTTGTTCTTGACGCGGTGATGGATCTCTTGCGCAAGCACGCCGCGCATGACGGCGCGGCCGTGCTCGAGCGCGACCGCTGCGTGATGTGCGATCGCCTCGAGCAACGCGCGGTCGTCGTCCGAGAACGGCGCGTCGCGATCGGCGACGAGCTCGCCGATCACGCGTCGCTTCCAGCGCAGCGGCGTCCGCACGGCATGCTTGCCGGAGCGGCCCCCGGGCCATGCGATTCGGCCGTCCTCCAGCACGAGCGCCGCGCCGGTCGCGTCGACGGCGTCCATCGTCGTCTCGACGATCTTCTGCAGCGACTCCTCGAGGTAGAGAGACTCCGAGACGGCTTCGCTGATGCGCGCGAGCGCCTCGAGCTCGGCGACCCGGCGCTGGGCCTGGGCGTAGAGCTGCGCGTGCAGGAGCGACTGCGCGACCTGGTCGGCGATCGCCTGCAGCAGCTCGATCTCGGTCTCGTCGTACGCACGCGGCCGGCGCGTGCGGACGTTGAGGGCGCCGGCGAGCTCCTGGCCGCGCGCGAGGATCGGCACGGCAAGGATCGACTCGTATTCCTCCTCCGGCAGGTTCGGGAAGAGCTTGAAGCGGGGATCGAGGTGCGCGGCCGAGGGGATCATCACGGGCGAGCGTTCGGCGGCTGCCGTCCCGGTGATGCCTTCGCCGGGCCGCATGCGCGGCCGGCGGGTCATCTCCTCGACGCTCGTCCCGTGCGTGGCGCGGAGGACGAGCTCGCCCGTCCGCTCGTCGTAGAGGTAGACGAAGCACGCGTCGGCCTCGAGCGCGGCTGCGACCTTCTCCGCGACGAGGTGCAGGACTTCCTCGAGGTCGAGCGTCGAATTGACGGCCGCCGTCGTTTCGGTCAGCAGCCGAAGGTGCCGCTCGCTCGCATCCACGCAAATATCGTAGGGAGCCGTTGACGCTCTATCACTGGCTCCTCTTCTTCCACCTGCTCGGCGCGTTCGCACTGTTCGCCGGCGCGGCGGTCGCCGGGACGCTCCAGATCGGGGCGCTGCGCCGCGAGCGGCCGAGCGAGATCCTGACGCTCCTGCGGCTGACCCGGGTCGGCGTCGCGCTCGTCGGCGTCGGAGCCGTGCTGACGCTCGTGTTCGGAATCGCGCTCGCGTCGCATCTCGGCTACGGCCTCACGCCCGCCTGGGTGCGGGCGGCGCTCGGGCTCTGGCTCGCGAGCATGGCGCTCGGCGGGATCGGCGGCCGCACCGCGCGGCACGCGCGCTACCGGGCCGAGGAGCTCGTCACGGCGGGAGACCGGCCGGACGAGGAGCTGCGCGCGCTCGTCGCCCATCGCCCTTCGCTCGTCCTCAGCTACGTCAGCAGCATCCTTTTGCTCGCGATCGTCGTTCTGATGGTGTGGCGGCCGACATAGGCCGGGCGCGTGCTCAACCCCAGACGTCGCCTCTCACACCCTTGACGCGGTGCCTTCTCGGTCGAGGCCGCACGCCCGTATCGCAGGACCCGCGTTGCTCGTTCGTATCCCGATGGCAATCGAACGGCGACAGCCGGCGTTTCAGGCTGACCCACTCCCTATAGGACGGATTAACGAAAGCTTTACCACCGGCTTAGGAATTACGTCGCAGGGCGGGAATACGGTCGAGGCAATGAGCGCCCTCGCCATCGACCTCCGCCGCACGACCGGGTACATCGTCGCCGACCGCCAGGGTCGCCTGGTCGGCAAGGTGGAATGCCCGATGTACGGCACGGCGCCGGACGTTCCGGACGCCCTCTCGGTCAAGTCGGGGCTCTTCTCGCGGCGTCGCCGGCTCGTCCCGGCCGACACGATCGACCAGATCGACGGCACCTCGGGTGTGATCGGCCTCCGGGTCGACCGCGAGAACATCCGCTCGTTCCTCTAGCGAGGAACTCGCGTCGACGAAGGAGTTCCGCGCTGCCGAGAGCGCGGTCTCGGCGGCGCTGCACGCAGCCAGGCTCGTTTCTTCGAGCCGGCCGATGCGCCCGGGTCGGCGCGGCCTGCGGACGGGCCGACGGCCGGAGCTTTCGGCCAGGTCTCGCTGCGCGTCGCCCTGGCCTCCGGCTGGGTCGACGCTCCCGCGAGCGGTTCTCGTTCGCTCGTTCTTCGAACGAGGAACTCGCGTCGAGAAGGAGTTCCGCGCTGCCGAGAGCGCGGTCTCGGCAGCGCTCCACGCAATAAGGCTCGTTTCTTCGAGCCGGCCGATGCGCCCGGGTCGGCGCGGCCTGCGGACGGGCCGACGGCCGGAGGCCTCCGGCCAGGTCTCGCTGCGCGTCGCCCTGGCCTCCGGCTGGGTCGACGCTCCCGCGAGCGGTTCGCGCGCCACTCGTGGCGGTTCTCGTTCGCTCGTTCTGCGCGTCGGGAGACATGTCCACCGCCGCCGCCCGAATCTAGAGGCCGTACCACTTCGCGATGCGGACGGGCGCGACGAGCGGCCGCCCGACGTCGAGCTGGATCTGAGCGTGTGCGGTCAGCGGGATGTTCCGGGGGTTCCCGCGCCACCGCTTCCCGTTGACGAACGCGACGACCGCCCCGCGCACGGGCCCGACGCGCGTCCCGGTCAGGGGCTGCTTCCAGATGTCGAAGAAGTTGCCGAGCCGATACGTCCGCTGGACGGGCGACTCGATGTGGATGATTCCGTCGGCCACGTGGGTGTGCAGCCAGGCAAAGCACGAGCCGGAGGTGACGAAGCGGCCGGCGGGCGTCGGCGTCGTCCGCGGGTTCCCGATGCCGATCCCATAGGGAACGCTTCGCGGGCGGCCGCCGACATAGATGGTCAGCCGCGCGTGGATGTGGAACAGGACCTGCTCCGACGATTGGCACTGGATGCCGTCGACCGTCCGGCCGGGCGAGGGCGCCGCGGCGGGCGCCAGCGCACGCCCGTGCTCGACCGGCGGCCCTTCCGGGCCTGCGAGACCGGTCGTGCCCGCCGCCCCGCCGTTGCCGGCGGCGGCGAGCGCCACGACCGCTGCCAGCGTGCCGATGCTCGACCCCTTCCACACCTCGGCAGCAGCGTACGTCGGCAAACGAAGCGTCGCTTAAGCGTTCGACCGGATCGTCGGATCCGACATACGTGCGCGGCTCGGGCGCCCAGAACGACCGCAGGGTGCTCTCGCACCCCGCAGTCGGCCGTCAGTGGGCTCAGCGTCCGCAGAACGCGAGCCGCCGCCGATCATGACATGCCGCTCAAAGAACGGCTAGGTACTTGTCCAATTCCCATTGGCTGAGCTGGACGCGGTATTCGTCCCACTCCTTCCGCTTCAGCTCGACGTAGCGGTCGAAGATGTGCGGCCCGAGCGCCCGACGGGCGAGGTCGGAGCGGGACAGCTCGTCGATCGCCTCGCCGAGCGTCTCGGGCAGCGAGGTCACGCCCTGCTCGCGCCGCTGCTCGGCGGTCAGGTGGTAGAGGTTCGTCTCCATCGGCTCCGGCAGGTCATAGCCCTGCTCGATTCCGTCGAGGCCTGCGTGCAGCAGGATCGCGAACAGGAGGTACGGATTGCACGCCGGATCCGGGCACCGGATCTCCGCACGCGTCGCCTGCTCCGAGCCCGGCTTGTACAGCGGGATGCGGATCAGCGCGGAGCGGTTGCGCTGCGACCACGCGACGTAGACGGGAGCCTCGTATCCCGGGACGAGCCGCTTGTACGAGTTGACCCACTGCGCGAAGACCGCCGCCATCTCACGCGCGTGGCGCAGCTGACCGGCGATGAACGCCTTGCCGGTCGCGCTCAGGTGCCACTGGTCGTCGTTGTCGAAGAACTGATTGCGGCCGCCGGTGAACAGCGACTGGTGGGTGTGCATTCCCGACCCGTTCTCGCCGAACAGCGGCTTCGGCATGAACGTCGCGTGATAGCCGTGCTGCTTCGCGACTTCCTTGACGACGAGCCGGTACGTGAGCATGAAGTCGCCCATGTCGAGCGCGTTCGCGTAGCGGATGTCGATCTCGTGCTGCGACGGCCCGACCTCGTGGTGGTGGTACTCGACGGGAATGCCCATCGACTCGAGCGCCCGAATCGTGTCGCGGCGAACGTCGGTCGCGGCGTCCATCGTCGTCTGCGCGAAGTAGCCGCCCTCGTCGAGCGTCTCCGTCCCCTTCTCGTCCTTGAAGAGGAAGTACTCGGCCTCGGGACCGACGTTGAACGTGTCGAAGCCCATCGACGTCATGCGCTCGAGCGCGCGGCGCAGGACGTGGCGCGGGTCGCCTTCATACGGCTGCCCGTCCGGCGTCACGATGTCGCAGATCATCCTGCCGGTCTTGCCGTCGGGGAGCACGCGGTAGGTCGTCGGATCGGGGATCGCAACCATGTCGGACTCTTCGATCGCGTTGAAGCCGGTGACCGACGAGCCGTCGAAGCCCATGCCGTCGTCGAGCGCGGCGTCGAGCTCGCGCGTCGTGATCGAGAAGCTCTTCAGATGCCCTTCGAGGTCGGTGAACCAGAGGAGGACGTCCTCGATTCCCTGCTCGTCGACCTGCTTGAGGACATCTTTCCGCGCTTTCGGATCGGACGTCGCGCGGTCCTTGCTCTGGATCTGTTCCGACATTTCGCTCCTCCTCGCTTCGACGGCCGCACACTAACCTAGGCGCGTGCGCGTGCTCGTCTCAGGCGGAGCGGGCTTCATCGGCTCGCACTTCGTGAAGCGTCTGCTGCGGTCCGGCGACGACGTCGTCGTGCTCGACAAGCTCACGTACTCCGGCAACCGCGCGAACGTGCCCGCGGACGTCGAGTTCCACCACGGCGACATCGCGGAGCCCGCCGCCGTCGCGCGGGCAGCGGCGGGCTGCGACGCGATCGTCAACTTCGCCGCCGAGACGCACGTCGACCGCTCCATCCTCGCGGCCGAGGACTTCGGCCGGACCGAGTTCCGCGGCACGCAGGTGCTGCTCGAGCACCTACGCACGAGCGGGATCCGGCTCGTTCAGGTCTCGACGGACGAGGTGTACGGCGACCTGGAGGCGGGCGGCTCGGCGAAGGAGACGGACGCACTCAATCCGTCGAGCCCGTACAGCGCGGCGAAGGCGGCCGGCGAGTTGCTCGTGCCGGCGTACGTGCGCACGTTCGGCGTCGACGCTTCGATCACGCGCGGCTCGAACACCTACGGCCCCA
>Ga0157369_10005925_pt1 | contig 14194 bp, 14 predicted proteins | sample C25metaG_FD_113461 | JGI IMG/M metagenome (GOLD analysis project Ga0157369, IMG submission 113461) | Corn rhizosphere microbial communities from Kellogg Biological Station, Michigan, USA - C2-5 metaG | ecosystem: Host-associated > Plants > Roots > Rhizosphere > Soil | place: USA: Michigan...
CGCCGGCATCGGTAGGGAACACGACGTGGCAGCCGAAGCCGTTGTTCTCATCGATTTTCAGTTGGCCGGGTCCGGTGACCTTGGTGGCCGGGATGTTGGCGGGGTCAACGTATTGGTAGTCGGCGGTGGCTTGGGCGGTGAGGACCTGGCCGAGGTCCTGGATCCATGCCTTGTCGGTGACCGTGGGTCGGGCGTAGAGCGTCATGGCTTTGGTCGCGGTGTCGAGCGCGGCTGTTTTGCTTGCCTCGTCCCAGGCGATGCCGAGGGTGGCCGGTGCTGTGCCGCCGGGAGCCTGGGGTTTGCCTCCTGCGCTGAGCGTGGCAGGAGCCGCTGTGGAAGTGCTGGGCGAGGGTTCCGCGGGTGTTGTACCGGCTGCCGGCCCGCAGGCGGTACACAGGAGCACGGCCGTGAGGGCTGTCAGGGTGCGTTTCATGCTTCCTCCGGTGAGTCGCTGCCGGGCAGGTAGAGAAAGGCACTCGGAGTGCCGTTCTGGACGGTGCGGGTGTAGTAGGTGTGGTCGTTCGGGGCGGGGTTGCCGTTGTAACCCTCTTCCAGGAAGCTGCCGTCGCCGTTGACGGCTTTGACGACCGCGACGTGGCCGTACGTGCCGTCGGCGCCTCCAGTGCCGGGGGAGTACCAGACAACAGCCCCGACACGGGGTGTTTTGCCGGTGGGCCAGCCTTTGGCGTCCCAGCCGTCCTTCCAGGTCAGGGCGGAGCCGAGGAGGGCCCCGTCGGGCCGGAAGGTACCGTTCAGGACCTTGTAGGGGGCGGTCGTGCTGCCGAGCTGCTGGTTGACGCGCCAGAGGGCGAAGTCAACGCATTCGCGGTTGAACATGCCCAACGGGGATGCCTCATAGACCTGGGAGGTGCGCCACGGCAGGTCATCGCCCTTGCCGGATTCACCCGGGATGCCGCAGGAACTTGTGCCCCCGGCGTCGGTGATGGCCACATCGCCCAGGGCGGCCACGACCTCTACGGCACCGGCCCAGTAGGTCTGGTAGTGGAACGGGTCGGCGTTGCGCTGGACCCTGTGGGCGGCCGTGGTGGGTTCGAGCTGTTCCCAGCCGTTGAGGGTCTGCAGAGCCTTGAAGAAATTGGTGGCGGAGGCGGTGGGGTTCATGCGGTCCTGGTAGATGCCCCAGGATCCGTTGTCGCGCTGCTGGAACAGTCCCCGGGAGTCGGGTCCTGGACCGTCGCCGTGGTCCAGGACGCGCAGTCCGGACTCTCCCATGGCCGTCATGACGCCGATGGTTTGCCCCCGGACTGACAAGCCGAGGGATTTGCCGGCGTTGATAATCAGGGCCGCGTTCTTCAGTTGCTCTCCCTCGTAGCCGGCGATGGCTACTTTGGGCAGCTGGTTCGCGTCAACGCTGACCCCGGGCCCGGTCGGTGAGCACACATCGGCCGCGGTCTGGGAGCCGCCGCCGAACAGGATGATGGACAGCACGATCCCGATGGGGGCAAGGACGGCACCGGCAGCCAGCACGGGGGCGTTGTGTCTTGACTGCATGTGTCCCCCTCACATTCGATCGGCCGCTGTTGCGCTACTGCTGCTGGTCCTCGGTCACTTCCGGTGTCTGGCCCTTCCGGAGGGTGTTCCGGTTTTCCCAGACCCAGTCTTTGACTTGATCTCTGGCGATCAACCATGTCTTCTCGACTTGGTAAGCAGGAATCACTCCGGTTTGGAGCCAGCGGTAGACGGTGTTTCGGGAGAGCCCGAAGATCTCTTCGAGGTCCTGGGGCGTCAGACGCTCCGGGTACTTTGCGAAGAGAGCTTCCAGGTATTTCGGGTCCACGCTCAGTCCGTCCCACCGCATGAAGCCATCGTAGACCATAAATTGGTACTGTGATGTACTGGGAGTGACTGAAAGGTATTAAAGCTATTGTTGGGGGTCACCTTTGGCCTTTCGTGTCGGATGGTACCGATACGATCTTTGCGGACATTACTAGGGGATGTGAAATGCCGGTCTCAAAGAATCGCTGGGTGACGCTCGGCGCTGACACTATCGACGAACCCACTCCGGTCCTCCCGGAAGAGCCGCCCTTCATCCCCACGGGGGCGACCAGGCCGCAGCTGAGTGTTCCCCAGCCGGACCACGCGGACCGGCTTCCCCGGCGGGACGTCTCCGGGAGGGAGCCGGGGTTTTGGTGGCTTGGCGTCCACGGTGGTGCGGGCGAGACCTCGCTTGCACGCCTTGATAAGAACACCAAGACAGCCGGGCATCACTGGCCAGTGACAGCGGCCGGTTCCGTTGTTGTCCTGGTGGCCCGTTCCAATGTCCCTGGCCTGCGCGCGGCACGCTTGGCGGCAACGGAATGGGCATCACGATCCCTCCCCGGGATCCAGGTCGCCGGTCTCGTGGTCATGGCCGACGCTCCCGGGCGGCTCCCAAAAGAGATCCGCGATTTCTCCCGCGTCGTGGGCGGGGGACTGCCCCATGTCTGGCATTTTCCCTGGGTGGATGCATGGCGCTATGGCCACGACGTTGCCCCTGACGAGCTTCCCAAAGAAGCCCGCACCGTCCTTGAGCAGGTGCGCCTCGCCGTAACTGCCTCCGCCGGACTCACTGCCAAGTAGAAAGAAGAAACCCGAATGTTCTCCAAAGCCCTCGAATGGTCGAGCTTTGCAATAACCGAAATACCGAACCCGGGCACGGGTGAGGCCCCTCCCGGCTCTGAAGGCCTGCTGACGATCCTCAAATGGATCGCCTGGATCGTCTTCGGCCTGGCAGTGGCCGGCATCCTGATTACGGCCGGCACGATGATGATCAACAATCGGCGCGGCGAGGGTGGCGAGCATGCCGGTCGCCTGGCGTGGGTCCTGGGCGGCTGCATTCTGGCAGCCTCCGCCGGCGGTGTCGTAGGCGCCCTGGTCTAAGGAGTGGAAGCCATGACTGAACCGACCGTGAACGAAGACCAGAACCCGCTGACCAAACCTAAGTTCATCATCTCGGCCGTTGTCGTGGCGATCATAGTCGCGCTTGGTATCATCCTGGCCCTGCTCCCCAAAGGAGGAGGAACCCCGACAGCCGAGCCGAGCAACTCCGGATCCACCACACCCAGCACCCAGCCCAGCGCCGCAGCGGCCGCGAGCATCTGCGGCCTGCCCTCCGGCGACCAAAACAAACCAGCCAGCACGCCGACCGACACCAAATGGGAGCTGGTCGGAAAGATCGCCGCACCCACATCACCCACGCAGTACGGTCCCGGCAAGACCGAAGCCAACGGCCTCCGCTCCTGCTTCGCACACTCACCGACGGGAGCGTTGTTTGCCGGGGCAAACATGATTGTTCTCGGAAGTTCCGGACGTCCGGACCTGTTGGCCCAGCATCTCGTGGTCGAGGGACCGGAACGCGACAAGATGCTGGCGGAGCCACCGACTAGCGCCCCGACGACGGCACCGTTTCAGATCGCGGGCTACAAGATCGTGGATTACGCCGGCGATCGAGCTGTCATCGAATACGGCCTTAAAGCAGCAAACGGCAGCGTAGGGTCCGCGCCCGTTGCAATGCAGTGGCAAGGGGGAGATTGGAAATGGGTTCTGCCAGCCACCGGCATGACAGAAGCACGACAACTCTCTGATCTGAACAGCTTCATTAGCTGGGCGGGTGTCTAACTTTGTTTCCGGCCAACGAGAACGGGCAGCCCTGCAAACCGTGGGAAGTCGGATGCGTCGTTTCAGACTGGACGAATGATCGCGCCAATGACGCGGTCAAGAACATGGCCCAGGCAGTCGCGGACGCCGTCGGAAACGTCGTCAAAACGCTGGGAACGTTCTGGGTGAATGTGGGCACTCCCACTCTTACGTCAGCCCCGGGCGGGTCCACTGCGAGTGATCCGGTGTTGTTCCTGCAGAACAGCCTCTATTTTTGGACTGCGTCCCTTGCTGTGCTGTCCGTCCTCGTCGGGGCGGCCAAGATGGTGATCGAACGCAGGGGTGCACCCTTGCGGGATCTGGTGCGTTCGCTCGCGACCTTGATCGTCGTCTCCGGCGCGGGCGTAGCTGCAGTGGGACTTCTGACGGTCGCGGCCGACCAGTTCTCTGCCTGGATCATCAAGAACTCCACGAACGGGACCTCCTTCAACGACAACATCACCGCCATGCTGGCGCTGTCGGCCACCAGCCCGATCGGGGCGATCATGATCATCCTCCTGGGACTGATCGCAATTCTGGCCTCCGTCATGCAGATCGTGCTCATGATCGTCCGCGGTGGCCTGCTCGTCATCCTGACCGGGATCTTTCCCACGGCTGCAGCCTTTACCAACACCGAAGCCGGCAGGGGCTGGTTCCAAAAGTGCACAGCCTGGCTGATTGCCTTCATCCTCTACAAGCCCGCGGCCGCCATCATCTACGCCACAGCCTTTCAACTCAGCGGCACGAAGATCTTCGGCAACGGCGGTGACGGCAAGGACTTTGGCTCCGCGCTCCTGTCAACGGTCACTGGCTTGGCCTTGATGGTGATCGCGTTGTTCGCCATGCCAGCCCTCATGCGGTTCGTCACCCCCATGGTCGGCGCTGTCGCCGGGGGCGGTGGAGCGTTGGCTGCGGGAACGGTCGGCGCACTGGCTTCCGGCGCCATCAGCATGGGCAGCGCCGGACGAGGCGGCGGCCCGTCCACCAGCGGGGCGGCAACCCACAGCGCATCGAGCCACAGCCCTGGATCGCAGGGCCCCTCGGGGACTGGAGACCAGGGAACGGCGGGAGGCTCCGGCACGGCAGGAAAGAACACCAGCCGAGGTGCGGGAGCCACGGGTGCACAACCCGGAACCGGACCCGCGGCACCAACCGGCACCGGCAGCGCTGCTGCAGGTAGCGGGGCTGCCGCCGGCGGTGCAGCAGCAGCGGCGGGTGCCGGCGGCGTCGCGGTACTCGCCGCGCAGAAAGGCGTCGAAGCCGGCCAGGCCGCTTCCGGCGCGATCAAAGACATGAGCGAAGAATCCACGGGGGGCGCCTGACATGGCAGCAATCGAGAACACCTACAGGGAACCGACCTACGGCAACTGGCGGCGGCCCCGCAAGGCCGGCATCGGCACCCTTGGCGGGCTGGCAACAGCAGGACTCTTTGTTGGCCTCATCATCACCGTCATCTGCCTCTTCGTCGGCGGCTGGTTCCCAGGCCTGATCTCGCTGCTCATCCTTGGGGTGCTCCTGTCGGTCGTCTCCGTAACCGACAAACACAACAAGTCCGTGGGGGAACGGCTTTTCGCGCGCCTAGCGTTCCGTTCGGCGCGGCGCAGGAAGGCCACCATCTACCGCTCCGGCCCCCTGGGCCTGACCCCGTGGGGTGAGTTCCAGCTGCCCGGGATCGCCGCCGGGTCCAAGCTCTACGAGTTCGCCGATTCCTATGGCCGCCCTTTCGCGTTGATCCATCTTCCCTCCACCGCCCACTACACCGTTGTCTTCGGCACCCAGCCCGACGGGGCGTCCCTCGTCGATCCCGAGCAGATTGATGCCTGGGTGGCGAACTGGGGCGGCTGGCTCGCATCGCTGTCGAATGAACCTGCCGTCGTGGCAGCATCGGTCACGGTCGAAACCGCACCCGACTCCGGGGCACGGCTGCGCCGGGAAGTCGAATCCAACATCCACGACGACGCCCCCGACATCGCCAAAGCCATGCTCCGGGAAGCGCTGACAACCTACCCACAGGGATCGGCCACGATCCGCGCCTGGGTTGCACTGACGTTCAGCGCCGCCGCCCGGGCAGGCGGCAAGCGACGCACCGCAGACGAGATCGCCAAGGATCTCGCCTCCCGTCTCCCCAGCCTGACCGAGCGCCTCGAATCCACCGGCGCCGGCGCATGTGCGCCGCTGAACGCCCAGGAACTGTGCGAGGTCGTTCGGGTCGCCTATGACCCGGCAGCGGCGAGGCTAATCGACGAAGCCCACTACCAGGGCACACCCGTTGACCTGGACTGGAGCGAGGTCGGACCATCCGCCCACCAGGCCGACTGGGACGGCTACCGTCACGACTCCGGCCGCTCGGTGTCCTGGACGATGACAGGCGCACCCCGCGGACACATCCTCGCATCAGCCTTGGCCCGTCTCATGGCACCGCACGGGGAAATTGCCCGCAAGCGCGTCACCTTGCTGTACCGGCCGATCGAAGCCGGCCGCGCAGCCACCATCGTCGAATCAGACCAAACCAGCGCCCTCACCCGCGCCTCCTCCACCAACAGGCCCACCGCACGCGCCCTGGTCGACGCCCGCGCCGCACAAGCCACCGCAGCCGAAGAAGCCAAAGGAGCCGGGCTGGTCAACTTCGGCATGATCGTCACAGCCACGGTCCTGTCCGCCCGCGACCTTGAAGACGCCGTCGCCGGCGTCGAGGGCAACCTCGGCCCCTCGGCCCGCCTGTTGCTGCGCCGCGCCTACGGCTCCCAGGACTCCGCATTTGCCGCGTCCCTGCCACTGGGCCTGGTCCTGCCCAAGCACCTGAAGGTCCCCGAAGAGATCCGCGAGGCCATGTAATGTTCGGCAGCAAGACAAAGCACCAGCGCACATCTGCCCCATCCACGAAGCTCGCGCCCGCGGTCGCGCGCCGCCCGGGCCTGCGCGGCTGGCGCGGCCGTGGACAGGGCGAAGCCGTCTACGTCACCGCGGCCGACGAATGGCGCGGAACCTCCGTCCAGGTCTGCGGTCTCTGGCCGTTCGTCGGCGGCTCCGGCACCCCGATCCTCGGCGTACCGATCGGCATTCACACCGACACCGGAGCACCCTTCGGCGCCGATCCCATCAGCTGGTTCATGCACGGCATGATCAACAACCCCTCCATGTTCGTCCTCGGCCTGCCGCACTACGGCAAATCCACCCTGGTGAGGCACATCGTCCTCGGCCTGGCCGGCCGCAGCATCAACCCATTGATTCTCGGTGACCTGAAGCCGGACTACGTTGACCTCATCGAAGCCCTCGGCGGCCAAGTCATCAGCCTCGGCCCCGGACGCGGCCACCTGAACGTCCTGGACCCCGGCGAGGCTACCGGCGCAGCAGTGAGGCTGCTCGCCTCAGCCGAAGAGCACCGTGCCGCCGCGGACAGGGCCGCCGACCAGGCGGCGGCCGCTGAGCTGCACGCCGCAGCGGTAAAGGCGGAGAAGCTGGCCGAACAGCTGATGGCCGACTCGCACAACCGACGCCTGAACATGATCACCGCGCTCATCACCATCGTGCGCAACGCCAAGCCCAGCGCCCACGAGGAATCCCTGATCGACCGGGCCCTGCACATCCTGGACGAGCGCCTCGATCGCGTCCCCCTGATCGGAGACTTGATCGAGGTCATCAAAGACGCCCCCGACGAACTGCGGGCCATCGCCTTGGACCGGGGCGACATGAGCCGCTACCTCGACGCGACCGACCAGCTCCGCCAGTCCCTGTACTCCCTCAACGGGTCCGGCCGGTTCTCGGACATGTTCTCGCAGCCCACCGACCAGCCTATGGACCTGACCAAACCCGTGGTCTTCGACCTCTCCGGGATCTCCGACACCCAACGCGACATCCAGGCAGCCTGCCTGCTGGCCTGCTGGTCCACCGGATTCGCCACCGTCCAGGTCGCCCACACGCTGGCCGACGCCGGCCTTGAACCACGCCGGAACTACTTCGTCGTCATGGACGAACTGTGGAGGGCCCTGCGCTCCGGGGAAGGGATGGTCGACCGGGTCGACTCCCTGACTCGTCTGAACCGGACCGAGGGCGTGGGGCAGGCCATGATCACGCACACCATGAGCGACCTCGAAGCCCTGCCCACCGAATCCGAACGGATGAAAGCCCGCGGCTTCGTCGAACGCTCCGGCATGGTCGTCTGCGGCGCCCTGCCCGGCGCCGAAATGGAAAAACTCAACAAAGCCGTCACCCTCTCCCGGGCCGAACAAGCCCGCCTCATCTCCTGGGCCGATCCCGGGTCATGGACCGACGTCGGCGGATCCCGCAAACGCGTCCGCCCAGGCCTGGGCAAGTTCCTCTTCAAAGTCGGCGGCAGACCAGGGGTACCCGTAGCTCTCAAGCTGACCAGCGTCGAGAAGAATCTGCACGATACAAATAAGCGCTGGACGATCAGCGGCGAGGGGGAGAACTGATGGGTGCACCAAGCAGCGGCAAGCGCTCAGGACTCGACACCGAAACGATCCTGCTCTGGGTCGTCATCACCGTCATCGTGGTGGGTGTTGGCTCGGTGACCGGGGCCGTGCACCTCGGGTCGGCACTGTCCGGTGACGGGCAGACGCTGCCGGCCAACCCGTTTGAACTGGTCTTCGGCCTGATCTCCCACAAGGTCACCTGGCCTGCGGCCGCGACCTGTGTCCTGGCCGGCTTCGGCGTGCTCATAATCCTCGTCACCGTGCTGGTGGTCCGTTCGGTGCTGCGGAAACGGTCCAAGCGGTCCCGGGTGGACGCCGCCGCCCAGCACATGGCCAAAGGCCGGGACCTGCGCGCCCTAAGCCTGCGCGGAGCCACCGCCACCGCGGAACGCCTCGGGGTGAAAGGTGCACCCGGGGTCCCCGTCGGTAAGACCGTCCTGGCCGGGCAGATGGTCTACGGATCCTGGGAAGACATGCACATCGACATCTGGGGCCCCCGCACAGGCAAGACCACCTCCCGGGCGATCCCGGCGATCCTCGCCGCCCCGGGAGCGGCGTTGGTGACCTCGAACAAGCGGGACATCGTTGACGGGACACGTGATGTCCGGGAAGCCGACGGACCTGTGTGGGTGTTCGACCCGCAGTCCGTCGCGCTCGAGGAACCCTCCTGGTGGTGGAACCCCCTGTCCTACGTCACCGACGAAGTGAAAGCCGCACGCCTGGCCGACCACTTCGCCGCCGGTTCCCGCGGCCCGGACGCCAAAACCGACGCCTACTTCGACCCGGCCGGGCAGGATCTCCTCGCCGGGCTCCTGCTCGCCGCCGCCCTCGACGACCGGCCGATCACCCAGGTTCACACCTGGCTGACCCGTCCCGCTGACGACGAAGCGGTAGACATCCTCAAAGCCCACGGCTTCCTCCAGACCTCCAACGCCGTCGGTGGCGTCATCAACGCCCCCGAGAAGCAGCGCGGCGGCGTGTACGGCACGGCGCTGCAGATGGCCTCCTGCCTCACCAACCGCCAGGTCGCGCAATGGGTCACCCCGCAAGGTGAGAAGGACCAGCGGCCGCAGTTCGATCCGGCAGCGTTCGTCCGGTCCAAGGGCACCCTTTACAGTCTGTCCAAGGAAGGCAAAGGCACCGCCGGCCCGCTGGTGACCGCGCTGACCGTAGCGACGGTCGAGGCTGCCGAAGAACTCGCCGTCCACTCACCCGGAGGCCGGCTGGCCACGCCCATGCTCGGTGTCCTGGACGAAGCAGCCAACGTCTGCCGCTGGCGCGAGCTCCCAAACCTCTACAGCCACTACGGGTCCCGTGGCATCGTCCTGATGACCATCCTCCAGTCCTGGTCCCAGGGCGTTGAAGTGTGGGGCCGGGACGGGATGCGCAAGCTCTGGTCCGCATCCAACATCAAGGTCTACGGCGGCGGCGTCGCCGAAGCGGAATTCCTCAACGAACTCGCGCAGCTTGTGGGGGAGTACCGCTACTCCAACACCACCCGCAGCCGCTCAAAACAAGGCACCTCCTACAGTCACGACGACGACCGTAAAGAACGCACTCTGGACGTGTCGGACCTGGCAGCGTTCCCGCGCGGCCGCGCCATCATGTTCGCCTCCGGCGCCCCCGCCGCACTCCTGGAAACCGTGCCATGGATGAACGGCCCACACGCCGACGCGGTGCGGGCCTCCATCACCGCTCACGACCCGGCAAATAAGCCGACCGCCGCGGCCGGGAACCGGTGGATCGCCGCGGGTGCCTCCCATGAGTGAGGGTCTGGGGGAGTGGGACGACGAACTCGAAGAAACTACAGACCAGGCGGAACTAACCGAGGAGGCCCCAGACGTCCCTGAACTGTTCTACCCAAACGTCGCCGCGTTTGTCAGCGAAAAGCTGGCCAGCAGCTACCGCCGGCAGCTCAACGTCCAAGGCGGAGTGACTTGGTGCCCGCAATGGTGGAAGCACGCCGAAGCGATCAGCCGCCTCGAAGCGCTCTGGAGGGCTTGGGAATTCCTCCGCCTCGACGGAACCACCGGGATGAGCGTGTGGTGGCGCGACCACGCAGACCACCACATGTCCGTTCTGCTCTCAACCGACGGGCCGTTCAAAGGCTGCACCCCGGACGACGGCCACCGCGCCAAGCTCGCCCCTCTACCCTGCGAGGAACCACCCGCAGGGCTGTTCTAGACCGGCCGATGCCATCACTCAAGGTGACCGCGGGCTGTCCACAGTTGGGAGCCAATCCGGGTTATCCACGGCTGGAATCGGGAGCCTCCAATAAAGCTCCCTCAGCAGCAGTAGCGGTGGATAATCCATCAGGATTGTCCCCGGCTGTGGGCAGGCGGAATCGTGAGGTCACCCTCCGGGCTACATCACATGGATGAGCTGGCTGCACTCGGGGGAATTAGCTCACGAGATATCGCTTGAAAGCCCGAGTTTGATCGTCTAAAGACTGCTTCAGGGAGGGGACTGCCGTTGTATTCGTACTCCTGTTCAGTTCCCGGTAGCGCGAGCATCCTACTTACTTGCCACAATGACCGAACGACACAGATTCCCACTTGTGAAATCGCGAGGCAAAGAGAGGGATCGGCATTGTCAGTCCGGAGACTCCAGCCGTCTTCCCCGCCTTTCACTTCTGCCTTGACTTTGGTCAGGTATGTGATGGAAACGGCATTGATCACGTCATATCCGCCGTTCAGCTCCGCCACGGTAGGGGCAGAAGGATCGTTAAAGCCTTCTACGAAAGTCCACTTGACGTCGTTTCGAGCAATAGCGGCCATACCATGCTTCATTTGATTATGGCTTTGCGCTCCGTTGTATCCATCGTGATCAAACAGCTCGGCAAAGAACATCAACCACTGGCACACGAATTGTGCATGGCTTAAGGCTGGTTCTTCGCCAACGGCTGCGACTAGTTGTTCGTAATGAGGAATGGCCACCCTGGCAGCTGTCTCCGCAGCCTCTGGACCTTGCAGGAGGGACTTAACCTTGGCCCTAAAGCGGTAGTTCGCGGGGAGTTCCGCCAACGGAATCCAAGGCGATTCGCCGGCTTCCAACTCACTCAGTACCACAAAGAGCCGAAGCGCTGTCTCGAGAACGTGGTGCATGAGAGCGTGTGCTTCGAGCGCTGCTAACGCTTCCTTGGATACCTCGTCCTCCGGGCTTTCATCGTCGGAAAACGGCATCTCCTCAACTAGTCGCCGGAATCGAACGAAAAGAGATGTCGGATCGGAACTCCATTCGGGCTCTTTTCCTGCAGACCCATCGGTGCGAGAGATGATGGACCAGAGGCGGTTCTCAAAATGAAGGGCCGGGTTAACGTGAAAAAAGTGCTCATCAAGATCAGCTCGTATGGCTGCGCGCCTGCTGTCGATTGTCTCATCGGCCCCTAATGGGCTTCTCATCTTCATGAGCATGAATCGCTGCAGCGGCATAAGTCATATCTCCCTGCTCAGGCCACAGGAATCGCAGCCCAAACTTCCTATTTGAATACTCTACGAAAGAAGGGCCTCGGCGCTTATCTCGAAGCCAGCCGCCTTTAGATCCCCCAAAAGATGACGTTGCCACCCACCTTGCGTGTCCAAGGGGTAGTAAGCCACTCCGTTGATATCGGAGGGAAGCTCCACTCCTTCTTCGTGGAGTAGGGTCACGTTCCTTCTTCCGAGCCGGCCCATCGCGTAGCCAAGCTCCAAGATTACATTTTGTCGGGCACGGGGTTGCATGTCGTCAGTGCCGCTGAGGCGGCCCTCATCGTCACCTGTCAGAATTACGACAGCAAAGCCAGCGTTCTTTCCCAACTGCTCTTCGAGCTTTTCTATGATTGTGGCACCTCGGTTTCCCTGGTCCATGAGTACCACCGGTTGATGGGAAGTTGCACGCAGGAGGAGATTCTGAACAGCCAACCGAGGCGCTTCAGCTCTGCCGTGAATGACAAAAATGGTGGGGCTGCCGGTGACGGTTTCCCGTGATTCTTCGGATTCCGGGACATGACGCCGATACACATCGAGGTTCTCTTTGATCGCACGGAGCCTCTGGATCTTCTTATGAATGTCGCCCTTCAGGTCGACTACGGTCGGAGTGTCAGAGGTCGCGTCCAGCCCAAAAGGATAGGACAGTCCTCTAAAGTCCACATAGTCTGTCTTGGGACCTATTGTGAAGAAGGACTTGGCCTCGAAGCCGGCCTCTAGGATCAGCTGATTTCTCTTGTCCCAGGTCTGGTAACCCGCAGCGAGAATGCTCACGTCACTTTCTGGATCCACAGTGAGGAGGTTCGCACCCTGGGCAAGGGCCTCATCAAGGCTTCGGTGCATCTGCGACGGAGGAACTACCAGTTGGATACTCATTCCTTAAGGGTTGCAGATTCAATCAATCTTGAACGGCAAGCCCATGGGTTCGGAACCGTGTCCACCCGCTTATGCCTCGCCATCAGGCAGTCGGGCATTCCTTTGCAGAACCGGTCGGAACCATCGGCTGCCTCGCTGTCTATTTCTTTGGTTCTGGGTCTGAACGTCTCGTAGCGCATCCTCGTAGAAAGCTAAGCGCGTTGCCGATCTCGCGTACTTGCGTTGGCTGAAAAGGACCTGCCCAGTTAGGTATAGGCCAGAGACGAGCAAGATTGCGCCAGCTGCAATTGAAACAGGCGCCGCCCACTGTTTATCGTCCTGAAGTGCTAACGCCAACAGGAGAGGCAAGGAGGCTACAACAGCCGCAAAATAGAGACCGGCCATGGGACCAAGTCCACCACCTGCAAGGAGTGAGGCTTCATGGCGCAGGGCGCGAAGGATCTGAAAGCGCTGCTCGAGCGGAAGCCGGAGGAACGTTTCTATGTCTTCTGGTTGAACTGTGGCGTCCTCGATGACACAAATTTCGTCTGGCGTGCGCTTTTTCATGGCACGAGAGTACCGGTAGCACTGGGATGATAAGGCGTCGGTCGGCTCGGCACGACAAGGCTTTAGGGTGCTTGTGGGAAACGCCTTCAAAGTCGCACTACGAATTTTTCATTTTTCCCCACAGGCTGTGGGACAAACGCCGAGCACACTGCGCCAGCTCCCGCAGGAGGGCTGGCTGTCAGGTCGGAATCTGAGACTGTTCCCTGGGCACGTGCAGAAACCCGATGTCGCATCCTATTCTGACGGTCTTTCGGGGAGGACCTGACGTCCGGTTGGAGTGTACTGGAGCTTTACGCAGGGCTTTATTTGGACGGGAGAAAGAGCACGCCTTAGCGCCGCAACGACCGGAAAAATACCGTCTACGGCAGCCGGACCGCGAGCCTTTCTCCCACCGTCTGGAAGGCCCGCTCAGTCCGTCAATCCTGTCCAGGGCCGTGGTTGAATTTCGTACCCCGGCCCATCGCATAGAACTGGCCCCCGGCGACATAGTGCACGGTGCGAAGTTCTTCGGGCGCTTCGTCGAAAAGCCAGTGCCTGCCATCAAAGATACGACTGTCTGCCCAGGCCGACACGATTTCGCCCATGAAAGAATCAAATTGTTGTTCTTGTTGTGCATTGTGGACAACTTTGCACAGCAGGTAGCCAGCGCTACCGGTCACCAGGGGGATATCACAGCCGTCCTGGTAGAAAAGTGGCATATTCTCCAGCTTTTTGGGTGATGTGAATTTGCTGTGCCCACCTACATACAGAACGGTTTCCATCTGCTGAACGGTCGGAATGTGCACCACGAAGTAGCCGCTCTTCTCCACCAGTTTTCGCGTGTAGGATTGCGTGCCGAGATAGGCAATCACTTTGTTCGGCCCACCCAGGCCGACCCATGCCGCCGCCATGACGTCTGCATCATCTTGGTGCTTGGCGGAAAGCATGGTCGTTGCGCCGAGCTGGAGCAACCGGTAGGCCTTGCTCAATTCAACAGGTCGAATTGTCATTTCTAACGTCCTCCATGAGCGGAGAGGACGCGGCCTTCGCTCCACGCGTCGCCGACCCTGTTGCCTAGTGTGAAATATCCTCGACTGAAGGAGTCGAAGAAGATCATGCCCAACTTGCCTGCATCGACTCGACCGCTCGCATCGAGGACCGATTCATCGACGGAGACGTTGGCAATTCGCCCAATGACCGTATGGATGTGCTGCTCGTACAGGACGTCCACCAACTCACACTCGATCACCAACGTGCTGC
>Ga0157369_10005928_pt1 | contig 14191 bp, 14 predicted proteins | sample C25metaG_FD_113461 | JGI IMG/M metagenome (GOLD analysis project Ga0157369, IMG submission 113461) | Corn rhizosphere microbial communities from Kellogg Biological Station, Michigan, USA - C2-5 metaG | ecosystem: Host-associated > Plants > Roots > Rhizosphere > Soil | place: USA: Michigan...
TCCTTCGCCATTGCGTGTCCCTTTCGTTGGACTGAAAAACGGCTCTCAGCTTTTAGCCGTTAGCTCTTAGCTCAACTCTGCCCGTGTCAGCCGGCCGCTCTCGAGCGGAAATACTGACAACTGAAAACTGACAACTGAAAACCTGTACTCAGTAGTACGCGTACGCCTTGAAATACCTTTGCCGCAGCTCGGCGGGCACCTTCTCCACGAGCTTGAGGTAGTGCTCGCGGGTCAGCGCCTGGTCGCTCACCGGCAGGGCCTGATACAGCCCGAGTGAATCCTTGCCCAGGTAGCCGCGCGCGATGATGGTCTCGAAGTTGCGAACCGGCAGCCCGGCCCTGGTTACCTTGTTCAGCAGCACTTCCACATCGCTGGGCGCGAACGCCGCGTCAATGATCCCGCGCAGTGCGCCATATTGTTTCTCGTCCTGTACGGCGATCGGTGCCTGTTCGAACAGCTTGCCCACTTTCACTCACCCTCTGAATCGCTGATTGCCTTACCGGATCATGGAGCGGGAGACGGGACTCGAACCCGCGACCAACAGCTTGGAAGGCTGTGACTCTACCACTGAGTTACTCCCGCAAAAGCAGCTGCTAGCCTCTAGCCCCTAGCTTCTACCAGGTGCTTGCCGGGATCGGCCGCATCGGCCGGATTCGCCACAAGACAAGCTAGAAGCTAGCGGCTAGGAGCTAAAAGCCTAATTTCTGGAGCTGATGACCAGGATTGAACTGGTGACCTCTCCCTTACCAAGGGAGTGCTCTACCAACTGAGCTACATCAGCCCTTAAAACCTTAGCTTCTAGCTTTTAGCCTCTAGCTCTCAGCTGGATTCTTGCTGGGCGAGCCGCGTCGGCTTCACCATGACAAGTTCGAGCTAGAAGCTAGCAGCTAGAAGCTGAAAGCCGATTTACTTCCCGCGCCGGATCCGGTCCGCCTGCATGGCCATCACCGTCCGGAACGCGAAGGTGGCCAGAATAAAAATCGGAATCCACCGCACGTCAATCATTCTGCCGAAAATCGCGAACTTGCCCTCGCCAATCGTAAACCAGGCCAGCACTGCCAACCCGGCGTACAACACCAGAGCGATCCAGTACTTCCGCTCCAGTTCCGATCCGCTTGAACCAAGCCGTTCTTCCCTGCGCTTCCGGTTCCTTGTTCCCTCATTCTGGAACCATCCGCGCATTTCCAACCTCAAACCCCAGGTCCAGGCATCGGGGCTGTTCCCTGTTGCCTGTTCCCTGAATTCTGGTGCACAGGGGAGGATTCGAACCTCCGTAGCTCCAAGGAGCGGCAGATTTACAGTCTGCTGCCATTAACCGCTCGGCCACCTGTGCCCTGTCACCCCAACGACCAAGACCTGTCGTTGGGGACCCCGACCTGTCACCCCAACGACCAAGACCTGTCGTTGAGGATCGCCCTTTACCCGGCCGTCGGGGACCTTTCCGCGCACCAGCCTCCATCCGGAACCCTCCGGAGTATTCCGGATCGTCCGGCAATTTTGCTGCGTGCGCCTGGAGTGGGATCACCGCAGGAACAGGCCCGGCGCGCGCCTTTCCGCGCCGGCAAATCTCTTGTGCCATTCCGTTCCGGCGTTGTTCTAAGTGGAGCTGGCGAAGGGATTTGAACCCCCGACCCTCTGATTACAAATCAGATGCTCTACCAGCTGAGCTACGCCAGCCCTTCCGGCGCCCGCGCCTTCCGCGAACCGCCCCGGCCACCCGGAAACAACCGTCCGGAAACTGAAAAACCGTGCGCACACACTCTCACTGCGCACGTTCTTCGGCACAGAACTCAAGGTTAGCATACGGTTCCCGGCGGAGCAAACCTGTGCATCGCGGTGGAAAAAATCCACTCGCGATTCGCCATGGAACGGCACAGGCCGCTGTGCCGAAACCAAAGATCCCCTGGCTCGATCCGCGGATTGCGCCGGCCGCCATGGGGGTACGGGACTCTGCGCTCCGCCGCACCTTCTTTCCCGAATCGAAAATGGAGCCAACTGGTCCTCACCCGCGATGGCGCGGATTTCGCTTGACACGCGTGTCATATCCGGCGAATCTTTTTCCGGTTCTCCAACCGACCTGGGCCCCTATTTCAAAACCCTTCGAGGCTCGCGATGACACTCCATCGATCCCTTCTGGTTCCAGTTTTCCTTCTGGCTCTAACCGTCACTATGACAGCACAGGGTACTCGCAAGGCGCGGATCGCAGTCATGGACTTCGACTACGCCACGGTGCAGACCGCCTCGTCGGCCATGTTCGGCAGCAACATCGACGTGGGCAAGGGCATCACCGACCTGCTGATCGCCAACCTGGTGAAGAACGGGACGTACTCGATCATCGAGCGCTCTGCGCTGGACAAGATCATGGCTGAGCAGAACTTCTCGAATTCGCAGCGGGCGGATCCGAGCAGCGCGGCCCGGCTGGGCAAGTTGCTCGGCGTCGACGCCATCATCGTCGGCTCGGTCACGCAGTTCGGCAATGAGACCAAGAACCGCAACGTGGGCGGTGGAGGCGGCGGCTGGCATGGCTACGGCGTCGGGGGAATCGGGCACTCCAAATCAAACGCCAACGTGGGCGTGACTGCACGCATCGTGAACGTGGACACGGGCGAGATTCTTGCCATCGCCGAGGGCGCGGGCACTTCGTCGCGTTCGTCCACCTCGCTGCTGGGCGGCGGAGGCAACTGGAGCGGCTGGGGCAACGGCGCGGTGGACTTCGGCTCGTCCAACTTCCAGGAAACGATCATCGGCGAAGCCACGAAACAGGCGGTGGACAAGCTCACCACCGATGTTATCGCCGACGCGCCGAAGGTATCGGTCCGCGCGATCCAGGTGGATGGAGTGGTCGCCGCAGTCGATGGCGGGCAGATCATTTTGAACGTGGGCAAGAAGGCCGGCGTCAACGTTGGCGATACGCTTGAAGTGGTCCGCGTGACGAAGGAGATCAAGGACCCGTCGACGGGCGCGGTGATCCGGCGGCTGACCTCGACTATCGGCGTCGTCAAGGCCACTGACGTGGATGACCAGTCAGCAGTGTGCGCACCCGTGTCGGGGACCGGCTTTCAGACCGGCGATCGCGTCCGCTCCATGGCGCAATAGTTAGAGAGCCCCGGGGCTCGATTCTGAGCTCCCGGGGTTCGTCCTTCCCCGCGAATCTCACCTTCGGCACCTTGCCCCACCTTCGGCGCGTCTTTAGCCTTTGCCTAACGTGGATAACGGGCACACCTCTCCAATTCCGGACTACCCCTGTCGCCGTGCTCGCCTGTGTACCCGGCCGGACGGCAAAGCACTTGCGCATTCCGCCATTTAGATAGATGATTTCGATTGTCTCCCCCAGATGGTTTCCGGAAGTGCGAATGATCAGGAGGATTCCCATGCGCCGAATTCGCCCCACGGTTTGTTTTTTCTGCATCGTGCTCGCAGCTTCGCTGGTGGGTAGGGCGCAGTCCGGAAGTGTAAATCCGCAAGGTGGAGCTGGACACGCCAACAAGGCGAGTTGCGTGATTCTCAAACGCATGGGGCCGGCGGATCAGGTCACGAGTCATCTGTATTCGTTTGGGATCCGCGGCAAGCAATTTCAATATGTTGAAGGAAAGCTACCCGAAGGCTTTCCGTTCCACGGGCGACTCACTGACCACGATGTCCGAAATCTCCAAGGCCGTGGAGCCGAGGTTCTCATGCTCGAGAGCCACTACACTGCGGAAGATCTCAAACAGGCGCGAGAACAATGTAAAGGGATGACCGGAGATACTCCAAATCAGGCGACCGGGACCATACCTGAGTCGAAAGGCGTTGGTGGTGAGGAACCTGCCAAAGCTCCGGTCGCATCCACGGCACCCGTTCTCACAAATGCCGCCGTTTCAAGTGGCGAAGCATCCATCACAATCGAGTCATCGCCATCAGGAGCAGATATTGAGGTGGATGGCAATTTCGTAGGAAACACCCCTTCTACGATTGCGATACCGTCCGGATCTCATGACATCACTGTGAAGAAGAAGGGTTTCGTGCTCTGGCGGCGCAAGATGAATGTCACCGCAGGGACTGTTCATCTAAATGCCGAGCTAGAGGAAGCAGCAAAGTGAAGACTTGTTGCGGCAGCGGAGTTCTTTTGAGTTCAAGGGGAGTGATCTAAATGTCTTTGAGGCCTGTATTTTTGTTTTTCACCGTAGTTTCAATGGCGGCTGGAGCACAGCAAAACGCGACGACGCAACAGCCATCGCAGAGTTCGATTAACAGTGAAAAGCCACGCGTATTCATTACCGACAGCCAATCTTGGGAAATGAGGGGATCAGCCGGAGGAGGAGGTGGCGCTTTCGCCGCACATTCCAGCGGCGGTGCTCGCCCACAGACAGCTGAAATCATCAAGACATTCGGTGAGCGCTGCCCAGACGTGATTGTTAACAATAAACAGGAACTTGCTGACTTCATCGTCGTTCTGGACCATGAAGGCGGAAAGGGATACCTACAGCATCGAAACAAGGTCGCAGTATTTGAACAACAATCAGGCGATATAGTCATTAGCCACTCCACGCTTTCGTTGGGTGGGTCGGTTCAAGAAGCGTGTAAAGGTATCGTTGCTCATTGGAGCGCCCACGGGACGGCGATTATCGCCGCAAGGCAAAAACCCGTGGCACCATCGGAAACTCCAACAGCGTCGGTAGGACAAGTCGCTTTGACTCAGGCCGCACCAACTCCCCAAGGAGCCATCGTTGTGGACTCGACGCCGTCGGGAGCTGATATCGAAGTGGATGGTGAGTTTGTAGGCAATACTCCATCCACGATCACGGTTGCGCCGGGAAGTCACCAGATCGCGATAAAGAAGAAGGGCTTCGCAGATTGGACACGGAAGATGACCGTGAGTGGAGGCAACATTCACGTGAATGCGGAGTTGGATAAGGCAAACTGACGCGGGCTACCGGGGTTGATTCGGCCGTGCAATTTCAACGGCGCAGCAACATCCGTGCATAACAGGCGCATCTCACCTATCACGCAGCAAGGCATACACTAAAGGACGGGCGGCGCGGCGGCGGCCGCGCCCGCTTTTTTGTGTCCCAGCGAACCCAATCCGGTTGAACTGGGTCGGATCAGACCGGCCTGAGACTGCCGGGGTTGGCCGTGCACCCGCGCCAACGCACCGCCGGACCAGACAGGACCAGAACCGGGACATGCCGGGATAAAGCGCAACAGGGTGATACGTTTATCTCTGAACGGTCCCTTAGCTGAAGTCGAATGAAACGGCGCACCCGCAGAACGCTCCTCGTGGTCGCCGCGGTCCTGGTGCTCCTGGCCGTGGCCGTCTTTCTTCGCTCCAAGGCTCCCCCGGAAGCCGCACGGCTGCTGCCGGAGTCCGACGGCATCGTCTACGTCAATCTCAGGCCGATCCGCACCTTCTTTCGCAAGGACCTGGCGCCGCCGAACCACGATCCCGACTACCAGGCGTTCATCGATGCCACCGGCATCGACTGGGAGCGCGACCTGGAGCAGGCGGCCATCGCAATGCACCGCATGGACGATCCCAACGGCCCCAATGGCCCGGTGGCGTACTCCATGGTGTTGGTAGGCAAAATGAAGGGCCAGCGCCTTCGCACCTGGCTCGACGCCCACGCCAGCAGCCGCGAATCGTACGGCGGCGCGACCATCTATTCCATCCCGTCGGAGAGCCGCACGGTGCGCGTGTCGCAAATCGGCTACGACATGGTGGCCATCTCGAATTTCCCGACGACGGAAAAGATCCACTCCATTCTCGACCGGCACCGCACCGCCGCCCTGCCGTTCGCGGGATCCACACTGCTTTCGCGGCATTATCACGAGATTCCGCTGCTTTCGATTGCCTGGGGTATGGGCAGGATCGGCCTGCCTTTCAACGAGAGCGGCGCCATCAATATCTTCGGACTTCAGCTTCCCTTTCAGTCCGATTCCACCATCATTGCCAGCGTTTCCCCGGAACTGCCGCTGGCAGGCGCCCTGCGCGTGCGTGTGGTGGACGAAACGCCATCCGAACAGGCTGCTGAAGCTCAGTCCTCCGCTCTTACTAACCTGGTCACACTGGCCCGGGGTGTTACGGAGCCGCTGGCCGACAACCCGTCGAACCGCGCCCTCAAGGACTTGCTGAAGACAGCCGGGGTCTCTCGCAGCCACGAACGGGTGATGATTAAGGCAACGCTTCCGCCGTCGTTTTTCGCCTCACTCGCGACCGAAGAAAAAAAATAAACGACTGAGACAACTCCGCCAATTTTCCCGGCATCTCAAGAATCAGAGCAAATGCGGCTTCCCCGCCCGCTCCCTCCCCTACTCCCACAAACAATCCCTATCGATTTTTGCCTCTTCGTGCGTGCAACCCTATTCTCCTGTATAAATTGCGGCATGCGCAGCCATCGCGCTATGCTCAAAAAAGCAGGCCTGAGCTCGCCCCCTTTTCCTGCCTGCCAGACCATTCCCCGCGAGGTCCCGTCATGCGCTGTACTTTCCTTTTTCTTGCCGCAGTCCTGGTTCTTATGCCGGCCGCCCTGGGCCAATCCAATAAAAAACAAGTCCTCACGGGACAGAATGCCTTCACGGACGCGGCGCATGAGTCGCCGGGAACGCGCCGCCACCTGACGACGGCCGACCTGCCGGCGCCCGCGCCCGATCAGTCAGTGGACAATGGGGCCGATATGGTTTCGCGGCCAGCGAATGCGTGGCCGCAGGCTCCGAAGGGCTTCAAGGTGGAACAGTACGCCACGAATCTCGAGAATCCGCGCGAGATGCGGACTGCGCCGAACGGCGACATCTTTCTGGCGGAGAGCGAGGCCGGCAAGATCGTGGTCTTCCGGGGTGTGGACAAGGACGGGCACCCGCAACAGAAGTCGGAGTTCGCGACCGGGCTGCACCAGCCGTTCGGCATTGCGTTTTATCCGCTGGGGCCGAACCCGAAATACATCTACATTGGCGACACGGATGCGATTGTGCGCTTTCCGTATCACAATGGCGATCTGAAGGCGGCGGGCACGATGCAGCAGCTTGCCGAACTCCCGGGCGGCGGACGCCTGCGCGGCGGCGGCCACTGGACACGTGACCTGGTGTTCTCGAAAGACGGCACGAAGCTGTTCGCCTCGGTCGGGTCGCACTCAAACGTTGACGATCCGGACACGCATGCTGAGGAGTTTCACCGCGCCGATGTGCTGGAGTTCACGCCCGAAGGCAAGTTTGTGAAGGTGTACGCCTATGGCATCCGTAATTGCGTGGGCGAGGCCATCAACCCCATCACGGGCGAGCTGTGGTGCTCGACCAATGAACGCGATGCGCTGGGCAACAACCTGGTGCCGGATTACGTGACGCACATTCAGGAAGGCGGCTTCTACGGCTGGCCGTATTACTTCATGGGGACGCACGGGGGCGTGCAGGATCCGCGCCACAAGGGCAAGCACCCGGAGCTGCAATCGAAGGTGATCACGCCGGACGTGCTGGTGAATCCGCACTTCGCGTCGCTGGAGATGCTTTTTTACGAGGGATCGCAGTTCCCCGCCGAGTACAAAGGCGACGGGTTCGCGTGCGAGCACGGCTCATGGAATCGCAAGGAGCGCAGCGGCTACGAAGTGATCCGGCTGCCCATGAAGAACGGACACGCCACGGGTGAGTACGAGGACTTTCTCACCGGCTTCACCGTCGGCGATGGCGGGGTGTGGGGGCGGCCCGTCGGAATTACCGAGGGTAAGGACGGATCGCTGTTCGTCTCCGACGACGGAACGAACTCGATCTGGCACGTGGTGTATACCGGCAAGTGACGAACGGCGGGTTGAGAGCAGACGCGGCTCGGCTGGGGGGCGATTTGTGCGAGCGCCCTGACAGACGCCCTACCTACTCCGTTCTCAGCGTCACTAGCGGGTCTACGGTCATGGCGCGGCGTGCGGCGACAAGGCAGCTCACCAGCGCCGCGACAAAGAACAACAACCCAATCTCGGCGAAGGTGGGCGGATCGTTGGGCTTGAGCCCGAAGATCAACTGCGCCATGCCGCGGGTGGCCAGCAGCGCGCCGGCGGCGCCCAGGGCCATGCCGGCCAGCACAGGACCCATTCCCTTGCGCAGCACGTCGGAAAGGATGTGTGCCCTGGTTGCGCCCAGCGCCATGCGGATGCCGATTTCCTTCGATCGCCTGGCGACAGAAAGTGCGAGGGTTCCGCTGATTCCGACGATGGTGATGAACAGGGCCACCGCGGCAAACAGAGTAAGCAGCGTGGCGGTCACCCGCGGGGTTCCCAGTTGCTGGCTGCGCAACTGGTCCAGCGTCCTCACCTGGGTAACGGGCTGCTGCGGATCGATCTGGTGAACGATTCTTTCGATCTGGCTGCTCATGGCCAGGGGATTGCCGCGCGTGCTCACCATGAGGGTGGCATTCTGGATCAGGCTCTGGTTCAGCGGAACATAGGCGAGGTTGTCGGGCGCACGATCGAGCCCGAACTGGCGCACGTCGCCGACGATCCCGACGACGGTCAACCAATTCTTGCTGTTGACGGACCGCAGGCGATGACCGATGGGGCTCTGACCCGGCCAGAAGTGGCGCGCCATGGTTTCGTTGACCACCACCACTCCCTGCGATTTCAATGTGTCCGAGTCCGTAAAGCTGCGGCCTGCCATTACGGGCACGCCGAGCACGCGGAAATAGTCTGGGCTGGTGACCTCATAATTCACTGTCACGCCGGGCGTCGTTGGGCTGGCGACCTGCCCATCCACGAGCACGTGCCCGGTCATGCCTTGGCCCGAGGGGTCCAGAGGCGGCTTCCAACTGATCGACGCTGCCTGCACGCCGGGAAGCACATCGGTCCGGCTCAACAGTTGTTGATAGAAATTGATCAGCGCTGCTTCTTCCTTGTACCGGGTCCAGTTGAGGTTGATCTGCATTGAGAGCACGTGCGACAGCTTGAATCCTGGATCGACCGAGAGCAGGTTGTACACGGTGTGCAACATCAGCCCTGCGGCGGCCAGTAGCACGAACGAGAACGCCACTTGCGCCATGACGAGCAGAGTACGGATACGGGATCCGCGTTCGCTGCCCGCGGCGCGCTCGCCTGCTTCCTGCAGCGCCGTCAGCCGGGTGCGGAACGCCAGCAGACCGGGCAGGGCCGCAAACAACACGCCGGCGACCAGTGAACTGCCGAGGCCGAACAGCAGCACCCATCCGTCAAGACGCACGCCCTGGGCCAGCGGGGTGAGCCGCGCGGCATACGCAACCAGGAGTTTGGTCGAAACGCTGGTAATGGCCAGCCCCACGCACGCCCCGGCCACGGCCACGATTGCTGCTTCGGTAGTCAACTGCTGCACAACGCGCCATGCGCTCGCGCCGGTTGCCATGCGGATCGCCACTTCCTTCGATCGGCGAATTTGCCGAGAGAGCGCCAGGTTCGCGAGGTTGGCGCACGCCAGCAGCAGCACGAGGCCGGATGCGGCGAGCAGTGCGAGCAACGTGGGGCGTGCCCCGTGTGTGAGTTCCTCCTTCGCCGGCGTCAGTGTCGCGGAGTATCCCGTCCAACCGGCATAGCTCTTGGGAAATGCCGCTATCATTCGGCCGCGGATGGCATTCAGCTCGGTTGATGCCTGCTGCATGCTCACGCCCGGCTTGAGCCGCGCGTAGCCCGTCACCATGCGCATATCGCGGTTCGCAATCATCATCGGGTCCGAGCGGAATGGGCACGACGAGACTGGCATGTAAACTTCGTTGGCATCGGGATAATCGGGGAGCGGAGGCAGGACGCCGATGACGGTGTGGGCGCGGTCGTTCATCTGGAATACCCGTCCGATGACGTTGCGATCGCCGCCAAATTCCTTCATCCAGTAGGCGTAGCTGAGCACGAGGACCGGCGGAGCGTCCTTTGATTCGTCGCTCGCCACGAACAATCTTCCCAACGCGGGCTTTACGCCCAGCACGTCGAAGAAATTGGCGCTCACCACGCCCGTAACGACTCGCTCGGGATTCTTCGTTCCCAGCAGGGTAAACAGCATGGAGTGGTACTCGCTGAACTGCTCGAACGAGCGACTCTGGCCGCGGTAGTCGAAAAATTCCTGCACCGAGAGCCCGAGGGGCTCGGAGCCCGTGCGCTTTTCCAGTTGGTCGATATGCACAACGCGGTCCTGCTCTGCGTAGGGCAGAGGCCGCAGCAGAACGCCGTTGATCACTGTGAAAATAGCCGTGTTCGCTCCAATGCCCAAACCGAGCGTGGCAATTGCAAGCAGTGCGTAGGCGGGATTGTGCCGGAGTGACCGCGCCGAATGCCGCACATCGCGCAACACGGTCTCCAACCAGCCAAGGCTGTTCATCTGCCAGATGCGCTCGCGCACCTTCTGCGGATTTCCGAACTTCACATAGGCACGCCGGCGCGCTTCTTCCTCGTTCATGCCGCGGTCCCGGTTGTCTTCGATCTCGTGGGCAATGTGCGCTTCCATCTCCTCCACGCGCTCGTTATCCCAATACCGTCTCCGCACCAATCCGCGCCAACTCATATTTCTCCGCCTTCCTTCAGCAGGTCACCCATCACCAGGTCGATGGCTTTGGCCATCTGCCGCCACCGGCCGACCTCAGACCTCAACTGCTTCTTCCCCGCCGGCGCGAGCCGATAGAAGCGGGCCTTGCGGTTCGCTTCGCTCACGCCCCAGTAGGAAGTGACCCACCCGCGGTCCTCCAGACGATGCAGCGCGGGATATAGCGATCCCTCTTCCACCTCGAGCAGGTCATCCGAGCTGCGCTCGATGACTTTAGCGATGGTGTGTCCGTGTGCGTCGCCGAGGACGAGCGTGCGCAACACCATCATGTCGAGGGTGCCTCTGAGCATGTCGTTGTTGTTCTGGTCGCGTTTTCCCATTGCCCTGCCTTACCCTAGAAATCCTATGGGAAAGAAGCATGGCACCCATAGGATTTCTAGTCAAGAGATAAATTTCGAAGATTCTCCAGGGAGTTTTATCAGGGCGCGGGAAGTGGCCGGAGTTGGGCCGCATTGACTTGACAGCAGCGGCTTAGCGTCAGCCCCCGGATGCGAGGGTCAGCCGCGGCGGCGGTAGAGAATTTGGAATTCGTAGCTGGAATTGGGGGGGAACAGCGCGGCGACGGCGCGCAGCCGTTCGGCCAGGGCCGGCGCGGCCAGCAATGGGTACTCGCGTTCGCGCAGATCGTGGTAATCGAAGTCGAGCGAAAGCGAAAGCATGAATATGGCGAGCGCATCAGAAAACGCGGACTCGATGTAGACGTTGCGCTCCCGTTCGTCTATCGCGCGCCCATTGCGCGTGTCGAGAACGCGGCGGCGCGTCTCCCATGCATCCTGGCTGGTCTCGCCGCGCACCTGCGCCTGGGCCTGGGACCATACCAGTGCGCCAAAACTCTCCGGAACGCCCGCGGCTTCAACGAAGTTGTGCGCCACGTTGATGAAGAACTCGAACGCCAGGCCGAAGCGGTCTTCGACCAGACGGGTGGAAAGGAACACCGCCTCCGCGGCGCCGAAGGTGGCGTTGCGATGGCAAACCGCGCGGTCGCCGAGATCGACCGTATAACTGGGCGCGATCATGGTGTCGCCGGTGTCGGAAATAGCCAGTGGAACAAAGTAATAGGCCCGCCGGCTCAGCGCCGGGGCGAGAGTGGCGGGAACCGCTGCCACAAGCCGCTCGAGGTCCGGCTCGTTGATCCGCGTCTCGCCCCACGCCGCGTAGTTGATGCCGTTGGGGGCGGTTACGATTGTCGCTTGCGTGGCGACCTTTTCCGCGTGCCATAGTTCGACTTGTGCGCTGGGTGCCATCGAATAGGTATTCTAGACGACAGGGGTCATCTTCCATGAGACACGTGGTACAAAACCTTCCTGCGTCTGGGTACGTCCGCCAGTCCGAAGGCCTCCGGCAGCCGGGACGCACCGTCTTCGGCTTCCCCCTTCGCGGCTTCGGTCTGTTCTCCAGCTTTCTGTTGAGCTTTGCGTCGGCGCTCTTCACGTTTTGCGTGGTGACGATGGTGGCCATCTTCGGCCTACTCATCTATCGCGCGAACGGCCATCACGCTGTGGATATGGCAATCAGCTATCGCGATATTGGTTTCCCGGCGAGTATTGTGGTACTGGCCCTCGCCCTGCCATTCTTCCTCACACTGTGGGTTCGCGCGAAAGTCCGCGAGTAGAGGCATGACATGCCCATTCACGCCATTTCGCCTGAAGAACTGAAGACTGCTCTCGGGGGGCCCAGCCACCAGCGAATCCACGACTGGTGCGCGGCGCTTGAAGCGGGCGGCATTCTCTACTTTCCCCAGACGCCGCTGCCGATTCCGCCGGCCGATCTGGACGTCTTGCTGGGGCAGCAGCAGACCGGCAGCCGCCTGCACAAGAACATCGCCTACAAGCCGAATCGCGACGAGTTGACGGGAGTGGATGCGAAGTCATCTTCGCAGCAGATTGTGGAGCAGGTGCATGACGTGATGCGCCGCTATTCGAAGAGCGTTGAGGGCTTTCTGGCGGAGTTTCTGGCGCCGTATCAGAAGCGCTGGGTGCTGGATTACGCGAGCTATCGACCAATCGAGGAGCAAGGGCGCGACTTGCCCGTGCGCCGGCGCAACGATCTGCTGCACACCGATGCGTTTCCCACACGGCCGACGAAGGGGTGGCGCATTCTGCGGTTTTTTCACAATATTCACCCCACGCGGACGCGGGACTGGGTGACGGGCGATCCATTTGCGAAGGTGGTGGGCAGTTTCACGCCGGGGAAGCTGGCGATTCCTCGCCCCGATGGCGCGCTGGCGAAGGCCGGCAAGAGCCTGGCGAAGGCGACTGGGCTCGCGGGGCTGGTGCCGCAGTGGAAGCGCACGCCGTATGACGAGTTCATGATGCAGTTGCACAATGCCATGAAGGAAGACGACGGATTCCAGGGCGTGTGCACGAAGGAGTATTTCCAGTTCGCGCCGGGGTCGAGTTGGATGGTCTACACCGAGACGGTACCGCATGCGGTGCTGGCGGGACAGTATGCGCTGGAGCAGACGTTCCTGGTGGATCCAGTGGCCATGGTGACGCCGGAGTCGGCGCCGGTGCGGGTGCTGGAGCAGATGGCTGGGACCAGGCTGGTTTAAGAAGCAGGGATCGAGAGTACCGGAAGATCATGTTCAAGCGGCGCTTCAGGTGGGTAGGTCCTATCCTGTCCGATGAAGGATTCTCATTGGCATACGGGAATAGGAGTGTTACGTATCGCGATGCCCGTGGTGCGTTCGAATTCGGCTTAGAAGATGGCTGTCTGTGTGTGCCTCCGCATCCAACTAGCACCAATTCACTTCCACTTAGCCCCGCAGAACTGGATGGCGTCGTGCAACGAATCATGGATGGTCTAGCGTGGGACGGCCACCTTGTTCGTGTGATTACGCGCTCGACGCAGTGAAACTGCGGGACGGGCGGATGGGCATTTCTCTAGACAGGCTCACACCCCAGCGAAAACTGCAGGGCGGCACAGACCTGGTCCATGCGCGAAGCGGAGAGGTGAGCCACGCGCTTTCCGATCAGCTTTTGCAGAACCGTTGTGGTGTTATGCAGGTTCACGACGCAGTGAGTTTTCAGGCCGTCGGCCTCGTCGAGCACGACCTCGGATGCGACACCGCGGGCCGTAGACGTGATGGGCGCAACGGTTACGGTGGCAAGGTGTGGGATGCTGCTGTCTCGCGTGAGCACGAGAACGGGCCTGGTTTTATCGGGTCCGGCGAACTTGTATAAACGGATGTCGCCCCGCGCTATTCCGCCGGCCACGATGCCTCTCCTACCCACTGGAGTTCTTCCTTGGTCTGGGGGTGCTTCGTGTAGCCGATACGTTCCTGTTCTTCCATTGCACGGATTTCCTTGTTGCGCAGGTACTGACGGAGCGCTTCACGCATGAGTTCCGACCTGTTTTTTTTTGAGCGCCGGGCCGCGCGATCGGCCGCTTTCAACAACTCATCGTCGAGCACAACCTGAATCGTGGTCATGTGGACTCCACTCCACATTGTAATCCACATCTGATTCGCGATGTTTCCATGCCAGGATGCACATGCCTCCTGAGCGATTATTCTGTGGAGAATGAATCGCCGTTCAGTTTTGCGTTCTCTTGCTGCTCTTTTGGCCTCTCCTTTGGCAAAGCGTTCCGGCGCGGCTTCGCTGTCGGGACTTCTCTCTTCCGGCGGAAGCGCGTGCCCGGTGCGGCTGATTGCGCTGAATCAGCTTGGCTTCAAGCCGGCGCA
>Ga0157369_10005932_pt1 | contig 14188 bp, 13 predicted proteins | sample C25metaG_FD_113461 | JGI IMG/M metagenome (GOLD analysis project Ga0157369, IMG submission 113461) | Corn rhizosphere microbial communities from Kellogg Biological Station, Michigan, USA - C2-5 metaG | ecosystem: Host-associated > Plants > Roots > Rhizosphere > Soil | place: USA: Michigan...
CGCCGCTGCGGCACAAAGCCTGTCCCGCCCGGCTTCCGCGGCACGCGCGTTGCAGAATGGCGCGCCAAACATCGAACGCGCCGACAAGCTGGTCCAGCTCATTGCCCTTCAGAAAGGCTTGAGGCATCCGACGGTCGATGCCCAGGTCGCGTTGGTCGATGAGCGCCTTGCCGCAAATAGAAAGGCTGCAGCCTGAGATTCAATCGATTTGCTCTCTCTCGGCGGTATCTTCGAGATTGCAGCGGATTGACCGTCGCCAGCCTCCGGCGAACTCGACCCGAACACCTCTACAATCTTTGATAGTCATTACAATTGTGCGGCCACGTCGGGAAGATATGCCCCATGTCGACCTCAGACCTGGAAGAACGGGTCCGTCGGGTGACGTCGGACTTGCGCGAGGAGACCACCGTTCCGGGCCAGTATGGTTCGCCCACTCCGGTTCATCAAAGGATGGAGCAAACCTGCACGCCGGCGCTGAGCGTCGGCGTGATCGATAACTTCGAGGTGGCGTGGGCGCGCGGCTTCGGCACGCTTGCCGCGGGGGCTGAGCCCGCAACAGCGAATACGCCGTTCCAGTGCGGCTCGATCAGCAAGCCGGTGTTCGCGCTCGCGGTGATGAAGCTGGCCGAGACCGGGGTCGTCGATCTCGATACCGGCGTCAACGACTACGTCAAATCGTGGCACTTGCCTGGCAAGGACGGATGGCAACCGCGCGTCACGCTGCGGCAGCTGCTCAGCCACAGCGCCGGCACCACCGTGCACGGATTTCCGGGATATCCGGCTTCGGGGCCATGGCCCACGGTACCTCAAGTCTTGCGCGGCGGCCCGCCGGCGAACACCAGGCCGGTCGTGGTCGATGTCCTTCCGGGTACGCAATTCCGCTACTCAGGTGGCGGAACGACGATTGCCCAGCAAGTCGTCGTCGATGTGACGGGAATGCCGTTTCCGGAGCTCATGCGGGAGCTCATTCTCGATCCGGTTGGCATGTCGGATAGCGGCTATGAGCAGCCCGCGCCTTCCGTCTTCACCAAACGAGCCGCCAGGGGGCACCCCGTCAACGGCATCGAGATGCCAGGGGGCTATCATGTCTATCCCGAAATGGCGGCAGCGGGACTCTGGACGACGGCTGGCGATCTCGCGCGGCTCGGCGCCGAGATCATGCGCGCGTTACGCGGCGGTGCTTCCAAACTGGCGCTCGCGCCGGAGACGCTGAGCAGCATGCTGCGGCCGCAGTTGCCGAACCAGGAGATTGGGCAGGAGTTCGTGGGGCTCGGCTGGTATTGCGCAGGGAAAGAGCAGACTTTTCGATTCTTCCACGACGGCTGGAATGAGGGTTACGTGGCCACCTTGCTGATGCTGCCGGCAATTGGCAAAGGCGCGGTTGTGATGGTGAATTCCAATCAGGGCTGGATGCTGCGGGGCGAGATCACGGCTGCCATAGGCCGTGAATATGGCTGGCCTGCGCTCAACGATATTGCGGCGATCACCAGCGTCGTGCCGGACGTGGCGTATGCCGGAACCTATGAGAACGACAGCGGCAAGATCATGGTGGCGCGGGACGGCAACCGCCTCCTCGTCGGGTTCGCGCGCCAGCAGGCACTTGCGGTGTATCCTGCGGCCGACGGGGACTTCGTCGCACGAGCGATTAACCTGCGACTGCGGTTTGCCGGCGACGATGCCGCCAGACCGTCCGAACTGACCGTCATCAATGGCAACAAGACGGAGTCGTTCAAGCGCGCCGACTGAAGCCAATGTCGAGGCGAGACTCCAACGCGGACATTCTGTCAGGCCGGGACAGGCCCCTCGATCCGATGAACTTCACGTACAGCGTCGCGATTGGCGATCCGAGCGTGATGCGCGAGCAGGTTCGGGTAGGGGCGAACATCAAAGCCGACACGAGGCGTCCAGCCAGTCATCGCATACAGACCGACATCGGCAATCGAGTAGTCCTTGCCCAACAGATACTCGCGCGTGGACAGGTGCTGGTCGACAAAGGCGAAGCGCGCCCTCAAGCGCTCGCGGAATACATCCTTCGCTCGCCTGTCCAGCGCCGTGTAAAACAGCGGGCCAAGACCTCCGTTGTGCATCTCGCTGGAGAGAAAGTTCAGCCAGGCTTGAAGTCTCGCCCGCTCGATGGTTCCGTGCGGTGGCGCGAGCTTTGCCGTCGAATCGCGGTCCGCGATGTACTGGGCGATAGCGGCTGCCTCGAGAAGTACGCTGCCATCATCGAGCACCAAGGCTGGCAGGTAGCCGAGGGGATTTATGGCGTTGTAGTCCCCACCATCCGCCATCTTCTTGCTGGCTTCATCAACCCTTACGGTGACAAAGGCAAGACCACTCTCGATCAAGGCGACATGGGGCATAAGCGATATCGTGCCCGGCACGTAGTACAGCTTCATGTCGTCATCTCCGGCCAACTGACGTTCAGGCGGCTTGCTTGTCTGGCGGACGTTAATGCGCGCAGGTGCGCCTGGGCATCAACGCCCGAGCGCTCAGGCCCATCCATGGATGCTCAGGTGCTCGGCTGCCACCAGCCGATTATCGCGGCAATGAAGCATGTAACCATGCCGATGGTCTGCGTGCCCATTTCGACCCAGTACCGGACCGGCTCGGTATCTCGATGAAAAACCAGTTTGTAGATGTCCAGAAGATGACGCCATGGCGTGATTTTTCTCTCGACAAAGCCATACCACACCTGGCGGCCGCAAGCGAAGGACACCATGATCGCGACGACGCGATAGGCGACATCAAAAAAAGGACTGTCCATCGTCCCACTGCCCGTCAGCAGCGTCCCCGGCGTGAAGATGGCCTGTGAAGAAGATCGGGTGCACTGCGATATGTCAAAGTTGCCTCACCGTTAGTAGCGCCGCCTGCGCTCAGGTTCATTGGCGATATCGACGACGAGGGCTCAGCTCTGCCATGGCGTGTTGCGGATGCGGGTGCACGCGTTCGGCTTGCGAAATGTGGGATCGTGATCTTCGATGTAGTCGAAATTGACTGTCCCAAACGTCGTCTGGGGTTTCTTCAAGGCCGAGCAAGTCTGCACCCGAAGGAATTCGTTCTTGAAATCACCGCGCGGAAACGCGGCGATCACCTGGTCGCGCTGCTCTGGCGTGTATTCGTCATATCCAACGCCCACGACATCCACCAAAACCCCTGCGTTCGTGAGGGCGATTTCCGGTCTCATGTATTGTGGAATTCCGGGCGTGGTATGTAATGCAATCGCTTCCCATACGAGATCGGCCTGCACCTGGGCAATGCCGTGCCCCCTGAGAAATTCGCGAGCGGCGTCAGCACCGTCGACTTCGAATCGCTTTGTCTCGGTGTGGTAGTGATCGACGAGGCCAAGATCGTGGAACAGCGCCGCGACATAGAGCAGTTCAGGGTCGAATTTCAGCTTCTGGCGAATTCCCTTGATCGCTCCGAACACGTAGACGCGAACGGAATGGTTGAACAACGTCTCATTTTCGTAACCGCGCACCAGCTCGGCTGCCTCCCGTGCCAGCTTGCTATCGGGAATCCTTACGCCGGAAATCACACTCGTCATTGTCAAGCTCCTGTCTTTGCATCTGCGATGCCGTTCGGATACATCAAGCTGCTTTCTCGATCGCAGCCTGCGGCGTATTTCGAAAACTGATCGACATGCGGTTGTACGCATTCATCAAGCTGATCGCGATCGTGAGATCGACGAGCTCGCGCTCCTTGAAGACCGCGCGGGCGGCCTTGTAAGCCTGATCCGGCACGCCGGTATCCGCTACGCGGGTGACCGTCTCGGCCCATGCAAGCGCAGCGCGTTCGCGCTCGTCGAAGAGATCGCCGGCTTCCGCCCACGCCTGCACCAGCGCGAGCTTTTCGATCTTCTGTCCACTCTTGAGCAGGTCGCGCGTATGCATGTCGAGGCAATAGGCGCAGTTGTTGATCTGCGACACGCGCAGATAGGCGAGGTTGACCAGCGTAGCAGGAAGCTCGCTCTGCATGACGTAGCCGTAGACACCACCCAACGCTTTCGCGCCCGCCGGTGCGATATGGTTGTAATCGAGGCGCTTGCTCATTTCCTTCTCCTTGATATCGGTTCTATTGGACCGGGGTGGTCAGTGCCTTGTCGTCGGTATCGACGACGAACACCGCGAGCAGCTTTGCGGGCTTCGTCTCGCTGGCGTTGCGACTGATGGTATGGCGAGAGCCCGGCGTCTCGTAGAAGCTTTCGCCGGCGTGGTAGACCCGCTTCGGTCCGTCATTCACCTGCGATTCAATTTCTCCGGACAACACGTAGCCGAAGATGAAAGCTGACTTGGCGTGGACATGCGAAGGCGATGCTCCGCCCGGCGCATAGTCGACGACGACGGCGATCAGCGACTTGCCGGGGATGTTGGTGATTGGCTGATTGAAGGTCGGCGTGACCGTTTGGCCCATGTCGTGGGCGGAAACAGGCAATGCGGTGGCAATGACGATGGCGGCGCAGGCGGCGCCGAAGATGGATGGGATTTTCATGGCGGGGGCACTCCTTTGCCCCCATAAGTGCTCCTGCCTTGGTCCACAAAAAAGCACCAAGAACGCACAAAAATCGTGTACCACGGGACATGTCGAAGCCGCTGCGGTTGGAGCTTGATCGGTCTGCGAAGACGCCGCTGGCGGAGCAGATCCGCAAAGGTATCGGGGCCGCCATCGAGAGCGGCGTGCTCGCGCCTGGAGCTCGCCTGCCGTCCTGGCAGGACCTGGCAGCCCAACTTGGCGTCGCGCGCGGTACGGTGCGCTCGGCGTATGAAAAGCTCTCCTCTGCCCAGCTGATCGTCGCTTCGCGCGCGAGGGGAACGCACGTCGCGGATCGGCCTTCTTTCGCCGTCCGGCAGCAAGAAGCCGCCGATCCCGGCTCGTTCATGGAGATGTATCAAGAGCTCACTGCCGGGCCGGCAACTTTCCAGATGGGCGTGCCCGCGCATGAAGTCTTTCCTGTCAAGCTCTTCGCGAGGATTCGCACGCATCAGGTTCGCGCAGAAATGAGCGCGCCGGCCATCTATCCGGATCCGCGTGGCGAGCTGGAATTGCGGCGCGAAATCGCGGCGTACCTTGCGCTCGCGCGCGGGATCGAATGCACGCCTTCCCAAATCGTCATTACCGGCGGCTTCAGCAGCGGCCTCGGATTGGCGCTTCGTGCTCTGGGCCTGGAGCAGAAGAAGGTCTGGATGGAGGACCCGGGATTCCCTTTCACCCGTCGTGGTCTCGAGCTCGCAAGGTTGTCGATCGAGCCTATTCCGGTCGACGCAGACGGCATCGACGTCAGCTACGGCCTGAAACATGCTCCTGACGCGGCGCTGGCGGTCGTAACGCCAGGGCAGCAGGCACCGCTCGGTTTCACATTATCGCTGGCCAGACGTTCACGCCTTCTCAACTGGGCTGCCCAGGAAGGCGCGTGGGTGATCGAGGATGACTATCTAGGCGAGCTTCAGCTCAAGGGCAGGGCCACGCCGGCACTTGCCTCTCTCGATCGTGCCGGGCGCGTCATTCACATCGGATCTTTCAGCAAGACTCTGACGCCCGCCTTGCGATTGGGATTTGTCGTTGCACCCGCGTCTCTGGCGCCCGGGTTTGCCGAAGTTGCGGCTTGTCTCGCGCCGGCTCCTGGGCCGTCTGTGCAGCTTGCGACCGCCGAATTCATGCGCGATGGTCACTATATGCGGCACCTTCGACGCACGAAGCGGGTCTATGCGGCGCAAGGCGATGCATTGCTGAAATGTCTTCGGGCACGGGCCAAGGACGTTACGATCGCAGGCCTGGCAGCGTTGCTGCAATTGCCGGACGGAGCGCCAGACCTATCCATCGCACGGGAAGCGGCATCGTTCGGAGTGGCGCCTACTCCGCTATCGCGCTGGTATACGTCGACGCCTTCGGCGCGATCCGGTCTGTTGCTGGGCATCGCCACATCTCCACAAAAGAGAATCGAGGCGTCCTGCGAACGGCTCTTTGAAATCATTGACCGCCTTATGTAACCCGCTCGCTTCGATAGGGGCGGATGGCCCCGAGAATTGTGCTTGGCCGCCGACCGCGACTCATGGTCGTTGGTGCGGGGGCGCGAGGCAATTCGGGACTAGCTGGAAATGGACATCGACGCGTCGTGGCGGCGGCGATTCGCATGGCTTTGGCTGGCCTATGCGATCAGCATCGCCGGCACTTTCGTTGCGTTCGATGCCTTTCCCTTGATTGCGATTCTCGTGCTGCATGCGAGCCCGGCCGAGGTCTCGCTATTGGCGGCGATGGGCCTCGCGGTGGGGGCCGTTGTGGCCGTGCCGATCGCGCCGCTGCTGGAGCATCGCCGCAAGCGTCCGGCCATGATCGCGGCCGATCTGATCCGGTTCGCGGCATTCGCGAGCGTGCCGATCGCCTTTGTGATCGGCTGGCTCAGCTTCACCCAGCTTCTCGTCGTGTCCGTCATGTCAGGCGCGGCCGACATTGCCTTCCGCGCGGCGAGCGGAGCGTATCTGAAGACACTGTTGCCGCAGGGTGAGCTGCTCACCGCCAATGCACGTTTCGAATCGACGTTGTGGACCGCGACTATCCTGGGACCGCCACTCGGCGGAGCTGCCTTTGCGCTGTTCGGTCCTGTCATCACGGTGATCGCAAACGCCGTCAGCTTCCTGCTCTCGGCGATCGCGATCCGCGCCAGCGGTGGCCATGAGCCAAGCCCCGCGCGGACCAGTGCGCCTCGGTTGCGTGCCGCCGACGTGTTCGAGGGCTGGCGTTACATTCTCGCCCACCCGACACTGCGCCCGTTGTTCTTCAACAGCATCATGGTCAACGGCCTCATCATGGCGACGGCGCCGCTGCTCGCCGTCCTGATGCTGGGCCATCTCGGCTTTGCGCCCTGGCAATACGGTCTTGCCTTCGGGCTGCCCTGCATCGGCGGCGTGATCGGCGCGCGATTGTCGCGGCCGCTGGTCGCGCGGTTCGGGCAGCGCAAGGTGATGCTGGCGGCCGGGTCCTTGCGCGCATGCTGGTCGATTGGATTGGCGTTCATTCAGCCGGGCATTGCGGGGCTCGCGCTCGTCCTTGCGATCCAGTTCGGCCTCGTGACCTCGATCGGCGTGTTCAATCCGGTGCTGGCGAGCTATCGCCTCGAGCACACCAAAGCGGACCGGATCGCGCGCGTGCTGTCCGCATGGTCGGTCACGAGCAATGCCACGATCGCGCTTTTGACCGCGCTATGGGGGCTGCTCGCGGGCCTCGCCGGCCCGCGCATCGCGATCGCCATCGCCGGCCTTCTCATGCTGCTGTCGCCATTCATGCTGCCGCGACAGGCGCGCCCACATGAGCACGAGCCATTGGCCGGAGCGCCGCCGTCGGCGCAACAATTGGGCTGACATGCGAGAAGCTGGCGGGCGTTTTGCATGGCTGTCGTGCGAAGATAGCGAGAGCAAGGACGCTCCGCCAATTTCCGTCGGCCTGATCGGAAGCCTGATCGGCATCCACTGGTCGCTGGCGCTGTCGGCTTTGGCGGCCATGGCGGTGGCGGCAGGGATATTGCTTCTTGCGCGGTGGCCCGCGGCGGAGTGAGCGTCGCGCGAAGAAGCTTGCGCCGAGCTGATTTCAAGCCTCGGCGTTGACACCGCGCATGAGGGAACCTACTCTCGTACCGTACTTTTTTCATTCTTGCATGGCGGGCGGGCTACACGCATTGCGTTGACGTTGTGACTCGGCCTGAATGCTCAGGGAGGGGGGCCTTGAGGATGCGTCGTGTTGTCGTGCTTTCTGTGTTCGCTTTTCTTGCAGCCACCGGTGGTGCTTTCGCAGATCAGCATTCGCCCGGCCAATGGGTCAAGCAGGGCGATTTTGCTCAAATGAATGTTTTTTGCCGTCAGGTCTGGCGATGCACGCCTGGCGTTGATGTTCTTCATCCCGGCGGCACGAGAATTGTCACCACGCCGGATGAAGGCACCAACGGCACGTGCTCGGCCGATGGCGGTGCGGCCGACAGTTGCAACATCTGCGTGACAGGGCCGCCGTCCGATCCCTGCGAGTATTGGCAGGAAAACGAATAGCATTACGCAAGATCGTTTGATTGACGGGGGAGCACATGGTGAGGGGACACCGGCCGAAGGCGCGAAGAACCGCGCCGGTATTGATCGCGATTCTGGTTATCGCATTTTGTTGCATGCGCCCGACCGCGGCGAGCGCGAACGCAGACGACTATTTGACCTATTACGCTGCGGGCAGCCCCGGCGAGCCGCCGATAGCTCTCAACGAAGGAATCATGCCATTTGCAGATTTCATCAAGCGGCGAAATCTGAATTGTTTTGATTCCACGACGGCAACGACGCCGACGACGGGCGGTTCATCGACGATGAGCCTGTATATCGTGGAGCGAAGCATCTGGAATCAGGCGCAACAGCAGCAGCATCTGACCCAGGGCTTCGGGGTCAAGTCGGCGGCCTCGAAAGTGTTTGGCGGGAGCGTGAGCTACGATTCGTCGGTCACAAGCACGGTCGAGTCGGTCTTCAGCGAAGATTCCGTGGTTGTCATACTGGAGGTCGATGCATCGACGGGCACCGTGCAAAGCGAGCCGACGCTTAACTCGCTAGGACAAATCCAACTGGCGGCGGGTAGACTGAATTTCCTTCAGCATTGCGGTATTCTGTACGCCACGCGAGAGGATTTGGGGGCACACTTCTACGTTGTCATCAACATTCATACCGAATCCGCCGAAGCGAAGAGCGATATCCTGAAAAGTGCCGGCTTCGACGGATCGCTCACGATTTATGGTGTTTCCCCGAGCGCCAAGATCACGAAGTCCCTTGATCAGAAGATCGATCAGAAAAGCGGGGTGACTAGTTTCGATATCAGGGTCACCGCCAGAACGAGCGCGGCACTGGCCGGACTCGGCGACCTTGTCACTGCATTGCAAGGTGTCACTCAGAGCCCGTTGCAAAGCGCGATAACTGCGGCGGGAAAATTTTTGTCCGCCCACAACGCGGACACCGGAGCCGTCGACACGATCTACCTCTCTCCTATTGGCGATTTGGTTGGTCCTAAAACGATTCAATATTCGAATTTCGATGCCCGCGTAGCGTTCGCGGAAAAGGTGTTGAGCGCCCGGCCGGCTCTCGGGGCAATCGTGGCTCTCGCTGGCCCTGCCAAGCAGGTTCCGAATACGCAAGCCAAGGGAGACTGGGCGTCGCTCTACCTGCTTGCCGGGGTGCACAATCTGGATTGCGGCGTTCCACGATTTGGGGCGTGGAAATTCACGGATACGATCATCTGTCAGGGCGCGCCCGAAAATGGCGGCGTGGTCGGCGACGTCGACAAGCTGTTGCCGACGGTCAATGACATCGTTGCCGATTGCATGTATGCCAGCGACGATCAGGTTGCCGATCTCTGCGATCCCGACAAGGCCGTCGACTGGTTGATCAACCACGGCGCGCTTTTCCCCTCCTCAGCCGGCGGAATTGCGAGGTGGCTTACCCCGGATCAAGTCAAGGCCTTGAAGCAGCGGTTCTCGGGCGTCGACGTCGACGGGGCGCTCAGCAAGCCAGATCAAGCTCTCAACCCGAGCCTCTTGAATGTCATCGACGCCGGCAGGGCAGCGGTCGCGGATTCGAAATTTCCCGAGCTTGCGTCGATCGACACTCTGGGGGGGATCTATGCAAGATTGTCTTCCGATCCCGATAGATCGGGGAACGACTTAATCTCGTCGATGGTCCCGTTCGCCGATGTGGTGCCCAAGTCAACGAGCAAAAGTTCGTTCAGCGGCAGTTCGTGCGCGAATACCTCGGGTGATCTCAAACTGGACGGCACGCTGGATGTCTCAAATCTCAAATACGATATCGAGCTGAATTTCACGGGGCCACTTGTTCTGGATCAGATCATCATCACGAGCGAGAATTTCGGTCATCAAACAGTTTTGACGGTGACACAGACCCAAAAGGGCAATCCGGCGCAAAACAACGGCGTTTCGTCCATCGTTCCCTGGCTGTTTGCGAGTTGCTCGATCTTCCGGCGCAGTCTTGATTTCGACCTCCGGGCAAAGCTGTTGGAGCTTGGCGGTTCGGGTCGGATCGTCGTTTCCTACTGGGACCTGTACGGGCATCATCAAAGCACTGTTCAGACCTTTCGGGTGGCGAACAAGCAGCTCTTTCTGACGAACGTGTTTGATGCCCCCTAGTGCCCACTTTCCGAAGTTCGTACACCGTTGCAGCAACCACTTATACGAACTTCGGAAAGCCCATGGGCACTAGCAAACTTATGATTCTAGTGCCGCTTTTCGATTTGAAGTCCCTGGTCCATTTCTCGGCTTGCGGTGCAGGGACTTCAAATCGGCGGCACTAGGGCATGATGACCTCAGGTTCGGTCACCGACTTGGCCGTCATTGCGAGGAGCGACAGCGACGACCCGTCTACGCTCGCTGTGCGAGCTTCGCCGGGTAGCAATCCATTTTTCCCACGCGGCGCGGTGGATTGCTTCGCGGAGCCTGTCATCGGGCCGCGCTTTGCGCGGACCCGTTGGCTCGCAATGACGATTCAATCTCATCCCATCCCGCTCCAGCGTGATCGTTTGGCCGGCGGCAACGAACCGTCAACGACGCTCTGCGCCTGATCGAGTCAGACTCTATTTTGCCGGCGGGTCGGCGGAAGCGGCTGGGGTCGCGGCGTCCGGATCCGGCTGTTTCCGCCCGGTGAGGCGCTCCAGCACCGAGCGCACGGCATCGCGGGTGTTGCGATCCTTCAGCGCATCAAGCAGCGGACCGGTGACGGTCGAGCGCTTGATCAGGGCATCGGCTTCCGGAAATATCAGCGGATCGTCCCACGGCCCCTGCACCACGAAGGGCAGGTCAAAACTGCTGGTGCCGTTCGAGACCAGACTCGCCGTGCCCTTGAGGTCGAATTCGCGGCTCGGCACCGTGATGGTGCCGTTCACCGTGATATTGGCCGCCGGTCCTTCCAGCTTCACATTCTCGGTGGTCGCGATGCCGTCGGCGAACTTCAGCGCGACCGTCAGATTGTTGTAGGGCGTCGAGCCGGAGCGGAAGCTGCCCGCGCCCGACAGCGGCCGGCGTTCCAGCCTGCGCAGGAATTGCTCGACATTGAGGCCCGAGATCGCGCCGTCATGGCCGTTCAAGGTCGCGGTGCCGTCGAGCGACTGCATCAGCCCGAACGGGCTCGAGCCCGCCGCCGCGAGGGAGACGTTGATATTGCCGCGGCCGGACAGGCGGTTGACGCCGAACAGTTCGCTGGCGCAGGCCTGCAGGTCGACATCGAGAAACTGGAATTGCGCTTTGACATCGGCGGCGGTGTCGGAACGGGTAACGCCGAGCGAGCCCCTGGCGAGGCCGCCATAGACCTGCGCCTCGCCGACCGAGAGCGCGAGTGCGCCGCTGCGCAAATTGGCGCCGAACGCGGTACGGCCGAGCTTGGTGGAGCCGACGGTGACCTTCGCCGCCGACAGGCGCATGTCGAGATCGGTGCTCGACAGCGCGTTGAGGTCGAACATCTGCCGGTTCCAGTCGCGCGCGCCGCTGGCGAGCAGGCGGAAGGTCGAGATGTAGGGCGTGAAGTCGAGCGTGTCGGCGGCGAGCGTCGCCTGCAGCGTCTGTCGGCCATTATTGGCGTAGGTCATCACGCCCTCGGCGACGTTGCCGTCGAGCTCGACATTGACATTGGTGAGCGCGACCGAGGCGCCGACCACATTGGCGCGAGCCTTCAGCGCGAAGCGGCCGAAACCGCCGGCGCCGGGCGGCGCCTGTCCCATCCAGTTCAGCGCGGTGCGCAGCGACGGGCTGTCGACGGTGAGCGTGCCTTCCATCAGCGCCGAGGTGCGGTTGGCGACCGTGCCGTCGAAGGCAAGCTTCAGCGGGGTGGAGGACAGCCGCGCCTTTAGCCCGGAGCGATCGCCGGACAAGGCGGCGAGGAAATCGGAGACGCTGATCGCGCCGTCGACGCGCTGGCCACGCCAGTCGAACTGGCCGGTGACGGCAAAGGAGCGCGAGATCGACGGCCAGGCCAGCGAGAGATCGATATCGTCGAGCTTCTCCTTGGCGTGATTGCCGGCGTCCTGATAGGTGAGCACGCCATCCTGGATGCGGATTTCGGAGAACGACACCTGGTTGTCGGCGCCGGGCTTCATGGTGCGCGCAATGGTCTGGATGAAGGGCGTCCAGTTGCTTTCGCCGTTGGCTTGCAGCTTCACACGGATCTGCGGCCGCAACATCATCACGTCGGCGATCTGGAAGCGTTGAAGCAGCAGCGGCAGCAGGCGGAGATTGGCGGTGAGCACGTCGACGCGCAGCGCCGGATCGTCGGTGCCGCCCTTCAGCCCGACGTCATGGAACGAGACATAGCTGCCGGGGAACACGGAGACGTCGATCGCGCCGTCCACGGTGAGATCGAGCCCGGTGACGGCGCGGATCTGCGCCTCGACGGCCTGGCGGAGCGCATCGCGGTTGATCAGCCAGGAACTGGCGATCAGGCCGACCAGCATGAGGCCGAGCAACGCCGCAATCGGCATCCCCAGGCGCTTCATCCCTTGGGCCATCGTCACTGCCATGCTCGGTTGGGCTGTCGATCGGATCGCGAATGAACTGATATTGGGCAGGGTGCGCCGGGACCCTTGCCAACCCCCGCAACTTGAAGGGTTTTCTTGACGCTTTCAAGGCCGTGTCAAGCGTGTGGCGGGCCTATCCGAAGCGTTGTTTGGTCGCGCCGAAAGCAGGGGGTGGAACGGCCCGGGCCGTCATTGACGCATTGCGAAGATTTCGCCTAATAATCCGACAATGACGGCCGCACAGGCGTCCTTCTCCCATCAGGTCATATTTCCATGAACAAGGTTTACCCCGACGCCAAATCGGCCCTCGACGGTCTTCTCAAGGACGGCATGATGATCATGTCCGGCGGCTTCGGCCTCTGCGGCATTGCCGAGACGTTGTCGGATGCGATCCGCGAGGCCGGCGTGAAAGGCCTCACCGTGGTTTCCAACAACGCCGGCGTCGACGGCATCGGCCTGTCGAGGCTCTTGGAGACGCGGCAGATCAAGAAGATGATCTCCTCCTATGTCGGCGAGAACAAGCTGTTCGCGCAGCAATTCCTGGCCGGCGAGCTGGAACTCGAATTCAATCCGCAGGGCACGCTGGCCGAGCGCATCCGCGCCGGCGGCGCCGGCATTCCCGCCTTCTTCACCAAGACCGGTGTCGGCACGCTGATCGCCGAAGGCAAGGAAGTGCGCGAGTTCGACGGCGAGAAATATCTGATGGAACGCGGTCTGTTCGCCGATCTCGCGATCGTCCATGCCTGGAAGGGCGATACCGCGGGCAACCTGATCTATCGCAAGACCGCGCGCAATTTTAACCCGATGATGGCGACCGCGGCGAAATACACGGTCGCGGAGGTCGAGCATCTCGTTCCCGCGGGCGAGCTCAATCCCGACCACATCCATACGCCCGGCATTTTCGTGAAGCGCATCGTCGAGGTCGGTACCGCGAAGAAGCGCATCGAGTTCCGCAATACCCGTCCGCGGCCTAGCGCGTGATCCGGAAAAGTGGAAACCGGTTTTCCGATAAGATCACGCGCAAAATATAGAGCTTAAAGAGCAGGAATTTAGGAGAGCCAAAGATGGCCTGGACCCGCGAACAGATGGCCGCCCGCGCCGCCAAGGAATTGCAGGACGGATTTTACGTCAACCTCGGCATCGGCATTCCGACGCTGGTGTCGAACTACATCCCTCACGGTATCGACGTGAATTTGCAGAGCGAGAACGGCATGCTCGGCATGGGCCCGTTCCCCTATGAGGGCGAGGAAGACGCCGACCTCATCAACGCCGGCAAGCAGACCGTGAGCGAGCTGCCGACCACCAGCTATTTCTCCTCGTCCGATTCCTTCGGCATGGTGCGCGGCGGGCATATCGATCTGTCGATCCTCGGCGCGATGCAGGTGGCGCAGAACGGCGATCTCGCCAACTGGATGATCCCCGGCAAGATGGTGAAGGGCATGGGCGGCGCCATGGACCTCGTCGCCGGCGTCAAGCGCGTCGTCGTGGTGATGGAGCATTCGGCCAAGGACGGCCCGAAGCTTCTGAAGAAGTGCAACCTGCCGCTGACCGGCGAGAAGGTGGTCGATATGGTCGTCACGGATCTCGCGGTCTTCACCATCGACAAGCACGGCAAGGGCGGCATGGCCCTGATCGAGCTCGCCGACGGCGTCACCCTCGA
>Ga0157369_10005934_pt1 | contig 14187 bp, 14 predicted proteins | sample C25metaG_FD_113461 | JGI IMG/M metagenome (GOLD analysis project Ga0157369, IMG submission 113461) | Corn rhizosphere microbial communities from Kellogg Biological Station, Michigan, USA - C2-5 metaG | ecosystem: Host-associated > Plants > Roots > Rhizosphere > Soil | place: USA: Michigan...
CCGCCGATGCGGCGTTCACTTTCGATCAACGAGATTTGAATGGCCGGCTTTGGCCGGCCGAAGACGTGCATGCGCTATCGCTCGCGAACATCGCGATGGATTACGCGGCGGTGAGATCCACGAGCGAGATCATCGAGGCGATGGACGCGTAGGGATGGGTTAGGAGCGCATTCGATGCGCTCGCGCGGCGCGATTGCGCAATCGAATTCACGGCTGAGCCGCCACTTCGTGTTCGATCGTGCGCTCGATGAACGGGTTGAGGCTGATGCCTTCCGCTGCCGCTGCCTCTATGGCGCGTGCATGCAGATTTGGGTCGATTGGACTCGAGCCACTTGCGGATCCTCGCTCACACCATCGCCATCCGCCCATCCGGCCCATATACGCTGGCCGCATGGCGCGAGGCCGCGCCGCGTAAGATATTGAGCGCGTTCTGGTTGTAATTCATCCGGACGCGGATCATGAGGCCATTGGTGGCGTTCGCGCGGCGCGCGCGTTCCACGACGGCTTGCAGCAACTGCCATTGCTTGGCGAGCCGCGCATCGTCGGCAATCGCCCGTTCCATGCCCTTCCAGCCGCCGGGCAACTGCATCTGGCGCAATTGGCTGTCGCGCGTTTTTTCGAGCGAAGCCAGCTTCTCCGTGAGCTCGGTCTTCTTCTCGACGATGCCGGGCAGCGTCTCGAGCGGCGATACGGCCGCGAGCGCTTTCTCTTCGTACATCAGCAAAGACGCGAACGCTTCGAGCGTCGCGTGTTCTTCGGTCACAGTGGCAAGCAGGGCGTCTCTCATCTCATCCGCCAAAAACGTGCGCGCAGGCGCGCGCTCAATGGATGCCGACGAGACTTCCGCGGCCGCCAGTGCGCCGTCAGCCGCCCGTCGACGGGTTCTTCAACAGTTCGCGGGCCGTGGACAGGATGCCGTCGGCAATCTTGCTGGCATCCATGGTCAACGTACCGTCGGCAATCGCTTGCTTGATCGACTCGACGTGCGCGACGTCGATGTCGGCTTCGCCCGAAGCCGCCAGCGAACGCAGCTGCGACGAGAGCGCCGATAGATTGACGCTGGCGTCGCCGCCCGAGCCGGCCGCAAAGGCGGATGCCGCAGCGCTGCCGCCCGCGGAGGCGGCGCTGGCCGTGGCTTGACCGCCTTCGCGGGTACCCTGCACCGCGCCCTTGGGCGAGCTCAGGTTGGAACTAGAGGTTGAATCGACTTTCACGATGGCTTCCCGAACGATTTCGATTTGAGTGTGATAACGGCGACACCCATCGAAACTTTAGCGCAATCGGGAAATTCACCGGCTGACCGGCCCCCCGGAGCTTCCGGGGCCGAATCGGCCGGCCTTTCTGCTCAACCTTCTTTCAAATATCTTTCAATCCGATCCTGGCTCAATCGACCCTCGTCGGGCCCCATCAAATCCGGCAACCAGCGCCGTCACATTTGCACCTGCACGGTCGCACCATCTTTGACGATGCCGGAAATGACCTGGCCCCCCGCCATCTTGACCCGCACCTGCTGTCCCGGCGAAGCGTTGTTCATCACGCTGCCCTCGGAGGAAATCGTGAAATCCTGTCCTTGGGCCACCACGCGCACCATCTGTCCGATCGTGACCGCACTCGCACTCTTGAGCAGATCCTGGCGCAACGGCATGCCGGCGCTGATCCGCGCCAGCGCGACGGCCCCCACCGCCTGCGACGGGTCGGTAATGATCGCGCGCGGCAGATTCGATAGATCGCCGTTGCGCGCGAGCAGATCCTCGGTCGTCACCACGGAGCCCGGCTCGATTTGGCGCGCGGCCAGATAATACGTCGCTTCGATCGAAACCTGCGCCTGCAGGTATAGCGTCCAAGGTTTGGCGCCGGCGCAGCGCACGCCCACCGTGGTGCGGCCCCAGAGCCGCGCGCCCGTCGGCATGAACGGCTCGAGCGTCGTGCAGGCGGCCAGGCCGCGCGGGAAGACCGGTTTCACGTTGACGGCGATTTTGCCGGGCAGGCCGACCGTCTGCTGTTCCAGGTAGGCGAGCGCCGCGCGGCGGATCGTTTCGCCATCTTCCTGGCCGGCCGGTGCGGTCGCAGCCGGGGCGGCCGCCGTTGCGGCCACTGAGGTGGGAGTCGCAGCCGGGGCAGGGGCGGGCGCGGCAACGGCCACCGCTTGCATGCGAGGCGTGCCGGACGATGCCGCCACCGGTGCCGCCAAACCGGCGTGCGCCGCCGGTTCCACGGCGATCGGCTGAACGGCGCGCACGGCGCGCTGCGGCGCGGTGACGACGACCGGAATCGTCCGGCCGGAGGCAGGCGCCGCGGCCACGGCCGCGTTCGTCGTCCTTGGCTCGGGGTGTGGGAGCGCGCCGATGCGCTGCGGCGCGGCGGCCTGTGCGCCCGGTCGTGCTTCGCCGGGGCCTGGGATGACGATCATCGCGTTGGTCTCGGCCCCGTTGGCGTGGGCCGTCGCCGCATGAGTTTCACCCGGGCCCGGGATCGAGATCATCGCGCTCGACGTAGCGCCGCGGGTTTCACCGGGGCCTGGAATGGAAATCATCGCGCTCGGCTGAGCGCTGTGCGCCTCACCCGGGCCGGGAATATAGATCTGCCCGTTCGCATTCGCGCTTTGCGCATAGGCCGCAGCGCCCGGCAGGGCCAACGCGGCTGCGAGCGCGCAGAGCGCCGCCCGCGCCCAGCGCGAAACGGCTGCATGCCGCCGGCCGAGGGCGCGCAGCGCCAGGTGGCGCGCGGGATCGGAAGCGGCGGACAGGGACATCGGGGTTTCTCCATCGAGACAATTCTGACGACGAGTCGAATTCTAGGGCTCGCGCGTCGCGCGCAAACGTTGAATAGAGGGCGGCTTCCCCGGTTATTCATCCGATTGCCTCTTGCCTCCCGCCCCTAAGATGCACCTCATGCAAAAAAGCCTTCCTGGCACGCCTTGACCCGAACCGAGGCGACGCCGAGAAGCGGCAACAAGCGGCCGACGCTTGGGTACGGAGAAACACCGATGCTGGACAAACTCGATGCCGAATTCGCCTTCGGCCGCCAAGCGCTCGATGTGCGCGCGTATCGGCAAGAACTGCTGTCGTCGAATATCGCCAACGCCGATACCCCCGGCTATAAGGCGCGCGACGTCAACTTCTCGTCTTCGCTGGCAGGCGCGCTCAAGCGCAGCGGCGCCGCGACGGGCCCGAGCGTCACGGCAAGCTCGGGCACGGCGCAACTGGCGATGGCTCAAAGCGCCGGCGTGACGAGCGGTATGACGATGGCCTCCACCGAGGCGGGCCACATGACCGGCAAGGCTTCCTTGATTCCGACCGGCCAGTCGCAGGACTACGGCGCGCTCGCCTACCGCGTGCCGACGCAACCTGCGCTGGACGGCAACACCGTCGATCTCGACGCGGAACGCGTTCAATTTGCCGACAACACCTTGCATTACGAATCGGGCATGACCGTGATGACGCAGCAGCTCAAGCAGATGCTCGCGGCAATCACGTCGGGCGGCTAAGCATCACGTAATCACGCATCGAGCATCTTTAAGCGTCAATCGAAAGAGGCAATCACGCCATGGCATTGATGAACATCTTCACCGTTGCAGGTTCGGCGCTGTCGGCCGAGTCGCAGCGGCTTAACGTCACCGCGTCCAATCTCGCGAACGCCGACAGCACCACCGGCCCCGACGGGCAGCCGTACCGGGCCAAGCAGGTCGTGTTCGCGGTCAAGCCGATCGGCGGCGCCCATACGGCGAGCGGTCAACAAGTGGGCGGCGTGCAAGTGTCGAACGTCATCGACGATCCGACGCCGATGAAAACCACCTACGACCCGACCAATCCCGCGGCGGACGCGAACGGCTACGTGACGATGCCCAACGTCGACCCCGTGCAGGAAATGGTGAACATGATCTCGGCCTCGCGCTCGTACCAGGCCAACGTCGAGACGCTGAACACCGCCAAAAATCTGATGCTGAAGACCTTGACGATCGGCACCTGAGGAGAATTTTTGTGACGTCATCCAACACCACCATTTCGAGCGGCGGCACGGTTTCGCAGCAACTGCTCAATACGATCAACGGCGCGTCCTCGAGCAGCAGCACGTCGAGCAGCGGCGCTTCGGGCACGGGCTCGTCGAGCAGCGACTTGCAGACGACGTTTCTGAAGCTGCTGGTCACGCAGATGCAGAACCAAGACCCGACCAACCCGATGGATAGCTCGCAAATGACGTCGCAGCTGGCCCAGATCAAGACGGTGACGGGCATCAGCCAATTGAATACGACGCTCAGTTCGCTCTCCTCGCAACTGTCGGCCGGCCAAAACGCACAGGCTTCTCTGCTGATCGGGCAGAGCGTGCTCGTGCCGGGTTCGACGACGACGGTCGCAGGCGGCGCGTCGTCCGGTTTCGGCGTGTCGCTCGATTCGAGCGTCTCGGATCTGACCGTCACGATCAAGAACTCGTCGGGCCAAATCGTCAACACGCTCGATCTGGGCGCACAGCAAGCCGGAACGATTCCGGTTGCCTTCAAGCCTGTGGATTCCTCGGGCAACACGCTGGCCGACGGCACCTACACGGTCTCGGCCGCCGGCACGAGCACGACCGGCGCGACGACGGCGGAAACGACGCTCAGCGGCGCGCAAGTGCAAAGCGTGGTCCAGCAAAGCGGCGGCGGCACGGGCCTTCTGCTCAACAACGGCACGACGGTCGATATGACCAAAGTCGTCGCCATCCTGTAACGAACCAACGAATTTATCCGAAGGGAGACCGCTAAATGGGCTACCAGCAAGGCTTGAGCGGCTTGTCCGCATCGTCGAACGATCTGGACGTCATCGGCAACAACATCGCGAACGCGAACACGATTGGCTTCAAACAGAGCACGGCGCAATTCGCCGATCTGTATGCGAACACGATCGCTACCTCGGTCAACGACCAGATCGGCATCGGCACGCAGCTCTCGGGCGTTCAGCAAGACTTCAAGCAAGGCACGTTCAACACGACGGGCCAGGCGTTGAACGTCGCGATCAACGGCACGGGTTTTTATCAGATGTCGAACAACGGGGCGCTGACGTACTCGCGCAACGGCGTGTTCCAACTCGATAAGAACGGCTACATCACGAACTCCGAGGGCCTGAAGTTGATGGGCTACGCGGCGAATACGAACGGCGTCATCAACTCGGCGCAGACGGTGCCCATCCAAGTCCCGACGACGAACATCGCGCCGATCGCGACGCAAAACATCACGGCGACGTTGAACCTGAACGCGCAAGACACCGTGCCGACGGTCACGCCGTTCTCGGCGACGAATTCGCAGACGTACAACTACTCGACCTCGATTCAGACCTACGACTCGCTCGGCGGCTCGCAGCAGGTCAACATGTACTTCGTGAAGACGGCCTCCAACGCGTGGGACGTCTACTCGGGGCCGGCCTCGGGCGCGATCAGCAAGGTTGGTTCGGTCGGCTTCAGCACGGCGGGCACGCTGACGTCGACGACGGCGAGCGCCCCCGCGACGAGCCCGAGCACCGGACAACTCGCCTTCGCGATCCCGAACGCGGACGGCAGCGCGACGCCCCAATCGCTGACGCTGGACATGTCGGGCACGACGCAGTACGGCGGCAAAGACGGCGTGACGAACCTGTCCCAAGACGGTTTCGCCAGCGGCGAATTGACGAACTTCGCGATCGGCGCCGACGGCACGATCTCGGGCACCTACTCGAACGGCCGCACGCAATCGCTCGGTCAGATCGTGCTCGCGAACTTCAACAACCCGAACGGCTTGCAGAACCTCGGCAACAACGAATTCGGCGAAACCGCCGCGTCGGGCGTGCCGCAAATCTCGGCGCCGGGCAGCACGAACCACGGCACGCTCACGGGCGGCGCGGTGGAGAACTCGAACGTCGACCTGACGAGCCAGCTCGTCGATCTGATCACGGCGCAGCGCAACTACCAGGCGAACGCGCAGACGATCAAGACGCAGCAGGCCGTCGATCAAGCGCTGATCAACCTCTAAGCGCAGCGGCATAAAGGCTAGCCATGGACCGACTGATCTACACCGCGATGACGGGCGCCGCGCAGGCGCTCGAGCAGCAGGCCGTCGTCGCCAACAACTTGGCGAACACGTCGACGACCGGCTTTCGTGCGGAGCTGGCGAACTTTCGCAAGGTGCCGATGAGCTTCGGCGACGGCACGACGGTGAACAACGACACCACCCGCACGTTCGTCGTGACGGCCACGCCGGGGGCCGACTTCGCACCGGGCCCGATCTCGCAGACGGGCAGTCCGCTCGATGTCGCGATTCAAGGTCCGGGCTGGCTGTCCGTGCAAACGGCCGACGGCAACGAGGCCTACACCCGCGCGGGCAACTTGCACGTCGACGAAAACGGCCAACTCGTCACCGCGACGAATCAGCCGGTGCTCGGCAACGGCGGCCCGATCTCGATTCCGCCGGGCGCGAACGTCACGATCGGCAAAGACGGCACGGTCTCAGCGCTCGGCGCGGGCGATTCGCCCTCGCAGATCGTCGTGCTCGACCAGCTCAAGCTCGTCAACCCGGAGCCGGGCACGATGACGCGCGGCGACGACGGCTTGTTCCGCACCGCCGACGGTCAACCTGCCGACGCCGATCCGACCGTCAACGTGGCCCAAGGCGCGCTCGAAGGCAGCAACGTGAATCCGGTCGCGGCGATGGTTTCGATGATCACCAACGCGCGGCAGTTTCAGATGCAAACGAAGTTGCTGCAGACGGCCGACCAGAACGACCAGACGGCCAACCAACTGCTGTCGTTCACCTAACCGCTTGCGTGCCGCCGCGAAGGCAACCGCAAACGGAACGCAATAACCATGAGATTGACCATGAACCGCTCGCTCTACATCGCCGCCACCGGCATGAATGCGCAGCAGTCCAAGATGGACGTGATTTCGAACAACCTCGCCAACGTCGGTACGGACGGCTTCAAAGGCTCGCGCGCGGTGTTCCAGGATCTCATGTATCAAACGCTGCGCCAGCCGGGTGCGAACTCGACGCAGCAAACCGAGCTGCCCTCGGGCTTGCAGGTCGGCACGGGCGTGCAGCAAGTGGCCACCGAGCGCCTGTACACGCAGGGCAACCTGCAGCAGACGGGCAACTCGAAGGACGTCGCCATCAACGGCAACGGCTTCTTCCAAGTTCAAATGCCCGACGGCACGACGGCCTACACGCGCGACGGTTCGTTCCAGACGAACGCGCAAGGCCAGCTCGTGACCTCGAGCGGCTATCCGGTCATGCCGCAGATCACGATTCCGCAGAATGCGACGTCGATGACGATCGGCAGCGACGGCACGGTGAGCATCACCGTGGCTGGGTCGACCAACAACCAGACGATCGGCACGGTTCAACTGGCCACGTTCATCAACCCGGCCGGTCTCGAATCGAAGGGTGAGAACCTGCTGGCGGAAACGACTTCGTCGGGTGCGCCGAACGTCTCGACGCCGGGCCTGAACGGCGCCGGCACCCTCAACCAGGGCTACGTCGAAGCGTCGAACGTGAACGTCGTGCAAGAACTGGTGAACATGATCGAGACGCAGCGCGCCTACGAGATCAACAGCAAGGCGGTCCAGACTTCGGACCAGATGTTGCAAACCTTGAGCCAGATGTCGGTGTAAGAGCGCCCCCGACCTGTCGCGCAGCGACAGGCCCCCCTCGGGGGGCATGGAAACTTGGGACGGCCCGGCGTTTCCTTGAGGCGAGTAGGACAGTAGGACTTTGGATAGCAGGCGGTACACGAAGATGTTGCAAACGAGTCGAATTCCTTTTCGCGTGCGTGGGTTGCGCGCGGCAGCCACGCTGACCTACGCGAGCGTGCTCGCCACGGTCGTGGTTGGCCCTTTCGCCGGTTGCGCGCAAATCGAGCACCGCCAGCCGATCACGCAGCAGCCGATGACGGCCACGCCGCCCGTGCCGCCGCAATTGCAGCCGCCGGGCTCGATCTACAACCCGGGCTATGCCGGCCACCCGCTGTTCGAAGACCAGCGTCCGCGCAACACGGGCGACATCCTCACGATCGTCATCGCCGAAAAAATCAATGCGACGAAGTCCTCCGCCGCGGCAGCCGGACGCAACGGCACGTCGTCGCTGTCGGTGCCGACGGCCGGCTTCTTGAAGGGCTTGTTCAACCACGCGAACCTGTCGGCCTCGGGCGCGAACACGTTCGGCGGCTCGGGCGGCGCGAATGCGTCGAACACGTTCAACGGCACGATCACCGTCACGGTCACGAACGTCTTGCCCAACGGCAATCTGGTCGTGAGCGGCGAGAAGCAAATGCTGATCAACCAGGGCAACGAGTTCGTGCGCTTCTCGGGCGTCGTCAACCCGAATACGGTCTCGGGCGAGAACACGGTGCTGTCGACCCAAGTGGCCGACGCGCGCATCGAGTATTCGGCCAAGGGCTACATCAACGAAGCCGAAACGATGGGATGGCTCCAGCGTTTCTTCCTCAACATAGCCCCGTGGTGAGCGCGATGACGGCTTCGATCTTGCGCGCGGCGCGTTATCTCCGTTACGTCCTTATTCTCGTTGGTTTGCCCGTCATGCTGGCGTTCTCCGGCACGGCGGACGCCGAGCGCTTGAAGGATCTCGTGCAGATCCAAGGCGTGCGCGACAACCCGCTGATCGGCTACGGCCTAGTGGTCGGCTTGGACGGCACGGGCGACCAAACGACACAAACGCCGTTCACGACGCAGACGCTCACGAACATGCTCGCCAACCTGGGCATCTCGCTGAACAACGGCAACGGCGGCTCGTCGTCGAACATGCAGCTCAAGAACGTCGCGGCCGTCATGGTGACCGCGGTGCTGCCGCCGTTCGCCCGCCCCGGCGAAGCGATCGACGTCACGGTGTCCTCGCTCGGCAACGCCAAGAGCCTGCGTGGCGGCACGTTGCTGCTGACGCCGCTCAAAGGCGCGGATGGGCAGGTCTACGCGCTGGCCCAGGGCAACGTCGCGATCGGCGGCGCGGGGGCGAGCGCCAACGGCAGCAAGGTGCAGGTCAATCAGCTGGCAGCGGGGCGGATCGCTTCGGGCGCCATCATCGAGCGGTCCGTGCCGACGCAGGTCGCGCAAGCGGGCGGCACGATGCAGATGGAGCTCAACGAGATGGACTACGACACGACGCAGCGCATCGTGGCGGCCGTGAACAATGCGTTCGGCCCGGGTACGGCGCTGCCGCTCGATGGCCGCACGATCCAAGTGCATGCGCCCGCCGATGCGGGACAACAAGTCGCTTTCATGGCGCAGTTGGAAAACATCGACGTGCGTCCGGCGCAAGCCGCGGCCAAGGTGATCCTGAACGCACGCACGGGCTCGATCGTGATGAACCAGATGGTGACGCTGCAAAGCTGCGCGGTCGCGCACGGCAACTTGTCGGTCGTCATCAATACTCAGACGGCGGTGAGCCAGCCCGGCGCGTTCTCGAACGGCACGACGGTGGCGACGCAGCAGTCGCAGATTCAGTTGAAGCAGGACAACGGTTCGCTCAAGCTCGTCACGGCGGGCGCGAACTTGGCGGAAGTCGTGAAGGCGCTCAATGCGCTCGGCGCGACGCCGGCCGACTTGATGTCGATCCTGCAAGCGATGAAGGCCGCGGGCGCGTTGCGCGCGGATCTCGAGATCATCTAAGAAGGCGCGACGATGAATCCGAATACCACGTACAGCGGCACCGTCGACACCGGCGGCGACATCTCGCAGCGCTTCGCGCTCGACGTGCAAGGCTTCGACGCGATGCGCTCGCAAGCGGGAACGTCGCCGCAACAAGCCTTGAAATCGACGGCCAAGCAATTCGACGCCGTGTTCATGCAGATGATGCTCAAGAGCATGCGCGAGGCGACGCCGCAAGACGGCATCCTCGATTCGAACGACAGCAAGCAGTACCAGTCGATGCTCGATCAGCAGCTCTCGCAGCAGCTCTCGTCCAAGGGCGTTGGCGTCGCCAACGCGCTCATCACGCAGCTTTCGCGCAACGCCGGCGTGGACTTGAGCGCGGGCGGCGCGGGCGGCGCTCGCACGATCCCGGGCGGTCAAGCGATCGGCGGCATGCTAGGCGGCGGCGCGAGCAATCCCGGCGATGCGGCGATGATGAATGCGCTCGCGCGCGCTTACGCGAATGCGCATGCGAACGGCGCGCTCGCGACGAGTAAAGGCTATTCGGCGCAAAGCGCGCTCACGCCGCCGCTGCGCGGCAGCGGCGCGTCGAGCAAGGTCGATGCATTCGTCAACAAGATGGCGGCGCCCGCGCAGGCGGCGAGCGCGGCGACCGGCATTCCGGCGCGCTTCATCGTGGGTCAAGCCGCGCTCGAATCGGGTTGGGGCAAGGGCGAAATCAAGAATGCCGATGGCTCGCCGAGCCACAACGTGTTCGGTATCAAGGCGACGAGCGATTGGACCGGCAAGACGGTTTCCGCGGTCACGACCGAATACGTGCACGGCAAGGCGCAAAAGGTCGTGCAGAAATTCCGCGCTTACGATTCGTATGCCGACGCGATGACCGATTACGCCAATATGCTGCGCGACAATCCGCGTTATGCATCGGTGCTCTCCACGTCGCACGATGCGGCCAGCTTTGCGCACGGCATGCAGAAAGCGGGTTATGCGACCGATCCGCACTACGCGAAAAAACTGATTTCGATCATGCAGCAAATGGTCTAAGGGACTAAGGGATTTCACCGGTATCGCGCGGCATGACCGCCATCACCGGTGAACTACGGGGAGCGCGTCAAAGCGCGGCGGGGCCAAGCAGAAGACGGCATCGAGGCCGGCTGCCGAAAGGCGGCCGGCCAAGCCGCATTTCCGATGCGTCACATGACGCACTATAATGGCGCCCAGCATCGATAAGCGGGATAAAGCGAGCGTCGGCAGGGGCCGATAACCGCGCGCCGGCTCGAAAACTAAAAAATTATTTCGGGCGTCCCTCTAAACTTTGCACGTCCGATGCCGCTAATCAGACGAGACCCTGTTCGGATCTGCTGAAATGGATCCGAAAGCATTGGCGTCGGTGCATGAAAGGCGCCGCGCAAGTACGCATACCGAGCCCATGGATACCAACCAGTCGAATGGCCCGACGGAGGATGCCGCCGAAAATCATCATGATTTCGGTCGCCGCAATCCGCTCGAAATCGGCGTTCAACTCCGCAATTTGGCCAATCGCGGCGATTTCCTGACCGTTCAGTACAAGAACGGGCAGCTTGTCACGAAGATCCTCGATGTCGACGTGCGCACGCGTACGTTCTCCTTCGATTGGGGTGCGCTGCCCGAGCAGAACAAGAGCGTGCTGGCTTCGCCCACCTGCACCTTCCGCGCTTCGCCCGACGGCGTGCGCGTCGAATTTTCCACCGCCACGCCGTCCGAAACCAAGTTCGAAGGCTTGCCCGCCTTCGAGGCGCCGTTCCCCGAAGTCCTCTTCTACATGCAGCGCCGCGAGTACTTCCGCGTCGACGCGCCCGTGCTCGATCCGTATTTCTGCCGCGGCCGCCTGCCCGAGGGGGACCCCTTCCGTTTCGAGGTGCACGACCTGTCGCTCGGCGGCATTGGGCTGCGCACGACGGACGAGCGGGTGGCGCAATTGCCGATGGGCGTCATGCTGCCCGACGTCGAGGTGCACTTGAACGGCCACGGCATGCTCTTGCTCAATCTCGAACTCGTTTCGCTGCGCGCAACCGAACTGCCGAACGGCGGCCGGCGCTTCCAACTCGGCATGCGTTTCGTCACGCTGCCCGGCGCGGCCGAAAACACGCTGCAGCGACTTATCACGCAGCTGGAAATGCGGCGGCGCTCGCTCGTCAGGGCGTAAAAAAAAAGCGGGGCCAACCTATATGGCCCCCTTAAATTTCCGCGCGCGCGGCCGTTATACATGTGTTCCCTCAACGAGGCAGACAGCACTGCGCCGTCCGCCCTTCAGGAAGACGCATGTCCAACGATATTTTCACCATTGGTTTGTCCGGGCTCAGCGCCGCCCAGTGGGGGCTGCAGACGACCAGCCAAAACATCAGCAACGCCTCGACGCCTGGCTATACCGTCGAAAACCCCGTCTATGCGGAAGCGAGCGGCCAATACACGGGCTCGGGCTACCTGGGCTCGGGCGTCGACACGGTGACGGTGCGCCGAAATTACAGCCAGTACTTGAGCACGCAGCTGAACAACGCCACGGCGACGAACAGTGCGCTCTCGGCCAACTATGCGATGGCTTCGCAGTTGAGCAATCTCGTCGGCAGCCCGACGGCCGGCATCTCGTCGGCGATCACGGCCTACTTCACCGGCCTGCAGAATGTCTCGAACGGCCCGAACAGCGTCCCGACGCGTCAAACCGCACTGAGCGCCGCGCAGACGCTCGCCACGCAATTGAACGCCGCCGGCGAGCAGTACGACCAATTGCGCTTGAGCGTGAATCAGCAACTGCAGACGGCGGTCGCATCGATCAACACCTACTCGTCGCAGATCGCGAGCTTGAACAGCCAGATCGCCGCGGCCTCGGCTCAGGGCCAGCCGCCGAACCAGTTGCTCGACCAGCGCGACCAGGCGGTCGCCAGCTTGTCGCAACTCGCCGGCGTATCGGTTGTGCAGAACTCGAGCGGCTATAGCGTTTTCATCGGCAACGGGCAGCCGCTCGTCGTCGGCGCGCAGAACTTCCAGCTCGGCACCGCCACCTCGCAGGGCGACCCGAGCGAGCTGGCCGTGACTTATAACGGCATGAAGGGCGCGACGCCGACGCCCCCGGTCGAATATCTGCCGTCCTCGGCCATCAACGGCGGCACCGTCGGCGGCCTGCTGCAATTCGTCAGCCAGACGCTCGATCCGGCCGAGTCCCAATTGGGCGCGGTCGCTACGAGCTTCGCCGCTCAGGTGAACGCGCAAAACGCGCTGGGGCTCGACCTCTCGGGCAACGTGGGCGGCAAGTTGTTCACCGTCGGCGCGCCGACCGTCTACTCGAACCAAGTCAACACCGGCAATGCGGCGCTGTCGGTCGCCTTCGCCAACCCCGCGCAACCGACGAGCGACGACTACACCCTCTCGTTCGCGGGCGGCACTTACACGCTGACCGATTCGACGACGGGTTCCGTCGCCGGCACCTCGGCCACGGCGCCGAACGGCACGACGCCGATCGGCGGGCTGCTCTTGAACATCACGTCGGGCTCGATGAATGCCGGCGATTCGTTCACGATCCAACCGACGCGCGGGGCGCTGAGCACGTTCGCGCTCGCCACGTCGAACCCCTCGGCCATTGCGGCGTCCGCCCCCGTGCTTGCCTCGGCGCCTAGCGCGAACACGGGCACCGGCGCCATCACGCAAGGCACCGTGACGGCGGGCTACCAGATCGGCGGCACGACGACACTGACCTACAACGCGTCCACGGGCACGCTGAGCGGCTTCCAAGTGGGGACGACCGTGACGATCGCCGGCACGCCCGCGACGACGATCCCGATCGTTTCGGCCGCGACGACCGTGCCCTACAGCGCTGCGCAAGGCGCGACGCTGACGATCAACAGCACGACGACGCCCGCGCCGGCCGGCATCACGAACGGCGTGACCGTGTCGATCAGCGGTTCGCCCGCGAACGGCGACACCTTCACGATCGCCCCGAACACGGGCACCTTCGACGGGCGCAACGCACTCGCGATGTCCAAGCTCGTGTCGAACGCGTCGTTGAACGGCGGCACTTCGACGCTCACGGCCGCTTACGCGTCCTACGTGAACAACATCGGCAACGCGGCGAGCCAGCTCAAGGCGGCCAATACGTCGCAGACGGCGCTCGTCGCTCAGATCACTTCGGCGCAGCAAGCAGTCTCGGGGGTCAACCTCAACGAAGAAGCGGCGAACTTGTTGCAATACCAGCAGGCTTATCAGGCGAACAGCAAGGTCATTCAAACGGCCGAATCCATGTTCCAGACCCTGATGGGCATCTTCCAATAAGGCTTGTCAGCGATGCGCATCTCGACCTCGCAGTTCTACAACCAGAATATCCAGACGATGGATAACCAGGAGAGCCAACTGGCGACGTACTACCAGCAGCTCTCGAGCGGCACCGCGCTGACGACGCCGGCCGACAATCCGCTGGCCGCCGCGCAAGCGGTGCAGTTGACGATGGTGTCGGCCACCTACACGCAGTACACGACGAATCAGAACGCGGCGCTCTCGTCGTTGCAGCTCGAGGACAAGACGCTCTCGAGCGTGACGGACACGATGCAGAGCATC
>Ga0157369_10005936_pt1 | contig 14179 bp, 9 predicted proteins | sample C25metaG_FD_113461 | JGI IMG/M metagenome (GOLD analysis project Ga0157369, IMG submission 113461) | Corn rhizosphere microbial communities from Kellogg Biological Station, Michigan, USA - C2-5 metaG | ecosystem: Host-associated > Plants > Roots > Rhizosphere > Soil | place: USA: Michigan...
CATCATTAGCTGGAACCAGGGAGCGCAAAATATTCACGGTTATACAGACGAGGAGGCCATTGGTCAGCATATCTCTATTTTTTATACTGAACTTGACAACAAAGCCAATGAATGGAGCAAAAATCTGAGCCTGGCACTTAAAGAGGGCACGCGCGAAACTGAGGGTTGGCGCGTGCGCAAAGGCGGCGCTGTATTTTGGGCAAAAGCAACCTTTGCTACCGTTTATAATGATGCCGGTCACCTTGTCGGTTTTTCCAAGATAACACGCGACCTTACGGTGGAGTAGGAAACCGTAGAGCAGAAAAAACAACGCAACGCAAAACTAAAGAAGCAAATAGAAGCAAGTTCCGAGCAATTATTGTCCAACGAGATCAGGTTCAAAAAGCTGATTGAAAGCAGCCATGACGGTATTATTCTGTTAGACGAAAATATAAATGTGGTTTTCAGGAGCCGCTCGGCCGAACGTATCAGCGGATGGAGCGATGAGGACCGCGAGGGGCATGAATTTCATGATACGGTGCATCCGCAGGATAGGGCCACGGTAGAAGAAATGCTGAGTACGGTATTGGCCAGCCCGGGTTTGCCTGTCATATCAAGCTATCGTATTAAAAACAAAGACGGCCATTATATATGGGTGGAGGCCATGTTTACCAACTGGCTTAAAGATGCAAATATACGGGCCATAGTTTGCAACTACCGGGATATTACCACAAGGGTGGCCTACGAAGATGAACTGAAGGCAAAAAACAAGCAGATAGAAGATATCCTGGATAGTATTGCTGATGGCTTCATAGCTTTAGACAAAGATTTTTACTACACCTACGCCAACAAGCGCATAGGCGAGATGTTAAACCGCGACCCACAGGAGCTGATTGGCAAATACATTTGGTCTGAGTTTACTGATGTAGTAGATTCGCCTACCTACAAGGCATTTCACGAAGCCGCATCCGAAAAAAAATATGTAACCAACGAAGATTATTACGCGCCGTTGGACTTTTGGCAGGAGAATCATATTTACCCTTTGCCTGACGGCGGCCTCACCGTTTTTGTGCGCGATATATCCGCACGCAAAAAAGCAGAGCTGGAGATTATGCAGCTTAATGCAAATCTGGAGAAAAAAGTAGTTGAGCGTACTAAACAGCTCGAAGCTGCTAACCAGGAACTGGAATCGTTTTCATATTCTGTATCGCATGATTTACGGGCGCCGTTACGCGCCGTTAACGGCTATGCCATGATGCTTAAAGAGGAGTTTGAAGATAAGCTGGGCGATGAAGGTTACAGGCTGATCTCTACTATCATCAATAACGCCCGCCTGATGGGGCAGCTGATTGACGATTTGCTGGCATTTTCGCGCATGAGCCGTAAGGAAATGGTGTCTACCAGGATAGACATGAATTCTTTATTTGAAGTTTGCGTTAGCGAATCTATACAACATCAATCAGCATCGCCACAGGTAATCATCCATAAACTGCCGTATTGTTATGGCGATCTTAATTTGCTGCGCCAGGTGCTGCTTAACCTGGTGGGTAATGCCGTAAAATACAGTTCGAAAGCAGAGCGCCCGCTTATTGAGATAGGTAGTATTAAAGATACTGAAAAGCGGATTTATTATATAAAAGACAATGGCGTTGGCTTTGATATGAAATACAGCGATAAGTTGTTTGGTGTATTTCAGCGTCTGCACAGCGCACAAGAGTTTGAGGGAACCGGCGTAGGGCTGGCTCTCGCAAAACGTATTATAAACAAACATGGTGGCGACATCTGGGCCGAATCGGTACCGGGAGAAGGAGCCACTTTTTATTTTAGCATGCCGATCAAATCAGACAAAAATGAGTAATAGCCCGATTGAGATTTTATTAGTTGAAGATAACATACATGATGCCGAACTAACCATCCGCGCTCTTAAAAAAGTGAACCTGGCCAATAACCTGGTGCATGTTCAGGATGGCGAAGAAGCATTGAATTTTATTTTTGGTAAGGGACAGTATGCCGACAGGGACATACAACAGCGGCCAAAAGTAATTTTGCTGGACATAAAAATGCCCAAAGTTGATGGGATAGAGGTTTTACGTCAGATCAAAACCAATGAAACCACAAAAGCCATTCCGGTGGTGATCATGACTTCGTCGCGCGAGGAGCAGGACCTCATCACCAGCTATCAATTGGGCGTAAACAGCTACGTGGTAAAGCCTGTAAATTTTGAGGCGTTTGCCAAAGCTATTTCTGATTTAGGATTATACTGGCTGATCATCAATCAGCTGCCTACATAACATTTAAATTATAACAAAGAACGTGAATACTCAGAAACTAAAAATATTGCACCTTGAGGATATGCCAACTGATGCTGAGTTGGTTGATTTTACCTTAAAAAGGTCTAAGCTAATATTTGAAAAAATAGTGGTTGATAATGAGGCCGATTATACCCGTGCCTTAAATGAATATCGGCCCGATATAGTTCTTTCTGATCATTCATTGCCTTCGTTTAATTCAATCGAAGCATTCAATATTTTGCAGCAAAGCGGACTTAATGTTCCCTTTATTCTTATCACCGCCACTATATCTGAAGAGTTTGCTGTCGAAATTATGAGAAATGGCGCTGCCGATTATGTGTTGAAGGACCGTATGCAGCGCCTGCCTAATGCCATTGAAAACGCACTCGAAAAGTTTAGGCTGGATGCCGAGCGCAAAAAGTACATGAATGAGGTGATATCTAACGAGGCGCTGTTACGAGAAGCCGAGGACATTGCCAACATCGGTAGTTTGGATATCGACATGGAAACCGGGGTCGCACAATGGTCGCCCGGTTTGTATCATATACTCGAGGTTGAAGTGGGCGAGATTGAGCCATCATTCAATAGCCTGTTTAACCAGATGCATACTGATGATGCTGCAAGGATAAAGCGCGAAATGGACGAGGCTATTGCAGGCAAGGCCGGATCTGTAAATCTTTATTTCAGCATAAAAATCGATAAAAGCGATTTGATCAAGCACTTGCATACCAGGTTGTTAATAGAAAGAGATGTTAGCGGCGCAGCTACACGTATTAAAGGTTTTGCGCAGGATATTACCGAACAAAAACTAGCTGAGCAAAAGATTCAGGAAGCCGCCGAAACGCAGACAGCCATCCTGAACGCCTTGCCGCCAAACATTGTGCTTATTAATGAAAACGGTAAGATCATTGCCGTTAATGAATCATGGCGTAAACTGGCTTTGTTTAATAATCTGGGGATTCCTAACTACGGTTTAGGGTATAGCTATCTGGCGATATCAGAGAAAGCGACCGGCATTGACAGGGCCACCAGCGCCAAGATTGAAGCCGGCATACGCGAAGTAATACAGGGCAAGAAAAAAGAATTTGTGATGGAGTATGCCTCACTGGGAGGTAAGGAGTGGTACATGATGGTGGTGGCTCCGCTGCATGATCATACCCAGAAGGGGGCGGTAATACTGCACACCAACATCACCGACCGTAAAATGGCCGAAGAGATGCGGCATAAGTCAGAAGCCAATTTGCGTACGGTATTTGAGAATATTGACCTTTCTGTCATTTTGTTTGATACCGATTTGAAGGTGATATCTTACAATAGCAACGCTGACGACGCCATGATACGACATTTTAACAAGCCTTTAAAAGTAGGTAAGGACATTTTTAATTACTTCCCGAAAGACAGGCGACAATCTGTGCGTAGAGCTATAACCAAGGTTAAGGAGCACAAAGTGGCATCGTACGAGTCGAACTTTGCGCTACCAAATGGCGAGTTGGAGTGGTACGATGTAAAATGGGTAGGCGTGACCAACAATCAAAACGAAATTGTCGGCGTTATTCTCACGTTTAAAAATATCACTGAAAAGAAAAATCATGAATCTGAGCGTGAAAACATGACCGCTGACCTGGCGCAACGCAATAGCGATCTTGAGCAATTCACGTATATCATTTCGCATAACCTGCGCGCACCTGTGGCCAATATACAGGGTCTGGCCTCGCTTTTATACGATATGGGGCCAGACAAGGCTGAAAGAAGCGGCACATTAGAGGCGCTTGCGCTTTCGGTAGATAATCTGGATAAAGTGATATTAGATCTGAACCAGATCCTGCAGGTACGCAGTCAGGTGAATGACCAGATCGAGCTGGTATCGCTCACTGAATTGCTTTCAGAAATCAAGAACGGCATTAGCCAGATGATTGAAAAGAATAGGGTGAGTATACACGGAGATTTTAGCGCTGTTGATGAGGTATATATCCTGAAAAGCTATCTGTACAGTATACTGCAAAACCTGGTGATAAACAGCATCAAGTACCGCCGCCCTGAGGTCGACCCCGAAATACAGATTACCAGCAAAGTATCGGGCGACTGGATATTGATTAATGTAAAAGACAATGGCAAGGGCATAGACCTGCATAAATACGGCTCGCACCTGTTTGGTTTGTATAAACGTTTTGACTGGAGCGTTGAGGGTAAGGGTGTAGGGCTATTTATGGTAAAAATGCAGATCGAAAGCCTCGGCGGATCAATCGGAGTAAGCAGCAAGCTGAATGAAGGTACCGAATTTATGCTGGAGTTCCCGTTGGTTATGCAGCCGGTTGATTCGGTTTTGTAATGGAAAATGTTATCGCTCTAAAACAGAAAAGCCGTCCGGTAACCGGGCGGCTTTTTCTGTTTTCTTATATCAGATTAGATTAAACGCCTAAATCTTTAATAATTGCGTCGATTTTAGCGTCCAACTCAGCATCGGTTTGCTTGTAGGCTTCTTTGCTGGCCAGTTTGCCGTTTACGCTGCAATAAAATTTGATCTTAGGCTCTGTACCAGACGGGCGGGCAGAAATAATACTGCCGTCTTCAGTAACAAACTGCAATACGTCAGACACCGGTAGTTCAATTGGCGACGTAGTGTTTGAGCTTAGATCAGTCTCGATCTGACGCTCGTAATCTTTCACTTTTGCCACTTTTGAGCCGCCCAAAGTTGCCGGTGGATTGGTGCGGAACTTCTCCATCATAGCCTTGATCTCCTCGGCGCCGGTTTTCCCTTTTTTTGTGATAGATATCAGCTTTTCTTTATAGAACCCATATTGCACATACATATCAATCATCGCCTCAAATAAGCTGCTGCCTTTGTCCTTATAAAAGGCGGTCATCTCGGCAATAAACGCTGCAGAAACTACGGCATCTTTGTCTCTTACCAGCTCGCCAATCAAGTAGCCATAGCTTTCTTCGCCACCGCCTATAAAGGTTTGTTTACCTTCAAACTGTGTCATCAACTGGCCTATGTACTTAAAGCCGGTAAGCGTGTTGTAAAAAGTAACGTTTTTAGCTTTGGCAATAGCTTCGATCAGGTTAGAGGTTACAATGGTTTTTACAATGTACTCTTTACCGGTAAGCTTACCTTTTTCTTCCCAGGCAGTAAGCAGGTAATTGATCAGCAAGCTGCCGGTTTGGTTACCGTTAAGCAGGATAAACTCGTTGTCGGTATTTTTTACGGCGATGCCTACGCGGTCGGCGTCAGGATCGGTAGCCAGTACCAGGTCAGCATCAATTTCAGCGGCTTTTTTAAGCGCCAGGGTTAAAGCTTCTTTTTCTTCCGGATTTGGATAAACTACTGTCGGGAAATTGCCGTCAGGTGTTTCCTGCTCTTTAACTATGGTGGTGTTTCTGAAACCAAAGCTATACAAGGCCTGTGGCACCAGGGTGATACCGGTACCATGGATAGGCGAATAAACTATGCTCAGGTCTTTTTGGCGTTCAATAGCATCAGGCGATACTGAAAGCTCTGTAATCTTAGCAATATATTCATGGTCAATCTCTTCACCGATGATCTCTATATTCTTTGGATCGCGTTCAAATTTAATATCGTCGACACTTGAAATAGCCGCAACCTCGTCCATCACCGCTTTATCATAAGGCGATACAAACTGACCGCCGTCGGCGCCATAAGCTTTGTAGCCATTGTATTCTTTTGGGTTGTGCGAGGCCGTAAGCATCACCCCGCTTTTACACTTTAGCCGGCGTACCGCATATGAAAGTTCCGGCGTAGGGCGTAGCGCATGGAAAAAGTAAACCAGGATGCCGTTGGCCGAGAAAACATCGGCAGTAATATTGGCAAACACGTCAGAGTTATTGCGGCTGTCGTGCGCTATGGCGACGCTTATATTTTCGCCCGGGTAGGTTTTCTTTAAAAAGTTAGCCAAACCCTGTGTAGCGGCGCCAATAGTATATTTATTCATGCGGTTAGAGCCAACGCCCATGATGCCACGCAAGCCACCCGTACCAAACTCCAGATCGCGGTAAAACGAGTCGGTTAACTCAGTTGTAGCATTGGTGTCAATAAGGCGCTTAACTTCGGCCTTAGTTTCAGCATCATAATTTCCGTCTAGCCAGGCTTGGGCCTTGCTCAAAACGTTTGGATCTAATTCCTGCATATAGTAATTTGTGTTGTGTGGTTAATGTTATGATACAAAAATAAATGTACCGCGTTTTTGTTTTGCCGAAACTAATATTATTCCTTTAAAGTTGCCAAAAGTTTATTCTTCAAATCTGCATTGCCACCGGTATGGAAATCCGGATTTACCACTTCGCCTTTTTTGTTTACCAATATATGGTGTGGTATGCCTGAAATTCCAAATTTGCCCAGCAGGTAATTCCATTGGTCATTGGTTACTCTAAAATGCTCGCCTTTAATAGCCGGGGCCATGCTTTTATAAGTTTCAAGCGGCGATGTTGTGCCGGTGATATAAACAAAAGCGATATCCTGGTTTTTTAGCTCTTCTTTTAAAGGGGCAACCTCTTCAATATTTGCCCTGCACGGTGCGCACCAGGTAGCCCAAAAATCAACATAAACAACCTTGCCTTTATATTTTTTTATAATGTCGTTAAATATCTGGTCGGCAGGCGAGCTAGGCAATTCATTCGATACAAATTTCTTAATCCTATTTCGCTCAATGGTTTCTTTCAGCTGGTTGTTTTGCGCTGCGATGATATTGTATATTGATTCATCATCCAGTTCTTTTTTAATAGTTGCCAGCTGTTCGGGTTTGATGGGCTCCATCATAGCTGCTAGTATTCCGATCTGATCCTGTGCGGCCATCAGATTTTCTGAGAATTTCATGTTAATATCGGTTACGCTTTTAATGGCTTCGGCACGTAGTATTGTCCTGTCAACCGATTTCATTTTCTCAAAAATAGATTGACGCGAATTGTAGACCTCGCCCAAAGCTTTGCTTTTCTTTCTGAAAATGTCCATTATCATGTCGTTATCATCTTCTTTCAGTGCTTCGGTAATTAGTTGTTCAACTTGGCGTTCACTATCATTAACTGGCGGCGACTGTTTGAGCGCGTCAAGATAACGCTTGACGACATACTTGTTATTTGCACCCCAAATCACATCGACAAACTTGAAGCGGTTTATGAAGCTATCAAACTGATGATATATCAGTGATTTATCGTCATTAACAGGCAGGTCTTTTAAAAAACTAAAGTAGTCTTTATCATATTTAATTGGTTTAACTGCACGTCCCCGCACTGTATCCGGTATTTTATGTTGAGCTCTATAAATACCCTCGCGATGATCGTTATATTCCAGGCGACATATAGCTGCTGTGTAGACAATCTGCATCCTGTCAATCTGTTTGGCTTTTGCGCTTAGGTTATTATCGGCGCTATATTTTTCCAGCTCAGCCAGGCTTTTTGCGGTTAAACTGTCAATGAGTTTACTGTATTGGGCTAGCGTGTTTTTTGCTACTGCGCCTTCCATTTGGTTCCAGCCGAAAGAGCTAATAAAGTTTTTGGCATTAAGCTCTTCATTTAGGCGAGCATTGTCGCCAAAATATAAAGACGAGCTACCGCCATTTTTTAAGTCAAGAAATTGAAACAGCGTTTTGCGTGGTTCCAGAAAAACAGTCTCAAAATAATTAGGGAACTCCAAAAAACAGGCCTCAGGGTTCACCATGGGGACCTTTATCGAGAAACTGCCATCGTTAGCTATAGTGATAGTATATGTAACCTGATTGCCCGTTACCACATTGTTTTCTACAACCTTCCCGGTTCGATATCCTAATTTAGGCGAATAACCATTGATAAAGCCATTTAAAACTGCGCTATCTACTTTAATAACCGGACTGGTAAAAGCGGGTTCATGGGATACCGGATATTTATACTCGCCGCGGATGCTGGTAAGCAGGGTAGAAGGTTTGCCGCCGTCAATTAATTGTAAGCTGGTTTTCTCATCAGGCAGCAAAGTGATGTTTCGTTTCGATTTGCCTTTGGTCAAAATCAACTTGATGACTTTGCCCGATTTTATTGGCTGATATTGCCAAACCTCTCCGTTGTAAATGGCGCGCTTTTCGGTTAATGATAATACCCATTCTTTGCCGCCGGTGGTTTTGAACCAGTTGGTGTACAGGTTATCAGGAAGAAGTTTCGGTTTTGGCGCGCTTAATGAAATGTCTAATATTTTAAAGCACTCTTCACAATCGCTTTCCAGGTAGTCGATAATCTTAGTCGTCGGTTTAATGGCCGGGAAGGTAATGCTGAATAGCTGTTTTTCTTTTTTCGTTTGATAGTACTGATTATAGGCAATACCGGTAATACGTTTAGCAGGTATTTTCTGCCCGTTGGCCACGATATAACTGTCAGACGAGATGCGGAAGCCATCCGGATAGTTGGCCGAAAAGAAAAGTTGTGTAGTCGTATCGGTAAGGATGATCTTGTCTATAACTAAACCGCCGGTGTTAACTGTGGCGCAGTTTGGCGAGTTGATGATTTTCTGGGCACTGGCTGCTAAAAAGTATAGCAATAACTGGATAAGGATAAGTGATTTTTTCATGTATAGGATTTTTAGGTAATCAAATATAATGGTTCCATCGAGCCAAATCAATGAATTAATGGGCGAAAGTGTGTAAGGTTCGTGTTTTTCATGCAAACGTTTAAACCAAATTCTTTATTATACTTGTGTCATGAAACCAATCATAACCGCACTGACTCTAAGCCTGTGTCTAAGTTTTTTTGCCCAAGCACAAACCATTCAGCCCTTTAAGCAAGGCGATAGGGTAGTATTTGTAGGCAACAGTATAACCGATGGTGGGCGTTACCACGCTTACATCTGGCTGTATTATATGACACATTATCCAAACCGCCGCATCACTTGTTTCAACGGTGGCATAGGCGGCGATGTGATAGGCCAGATTGCCGACCGTTTTGATTACGATGTGCTCTCCAAAAAGCCCACCGTTGTGACGCTAACGTGGGGCATGAATGACAGCGGCTATTTTGAATGGTTCCGAAAGGATGCCCAAGACTTTATGGGTAAACAGCTGGCTGCAACCTATGCCACTTATGCCAAGCTGGAAGACCGGCTGAAAAGTATGCCAAAGATCAGAACCATCCTGATCGGTGGCTCGCCGTATGACGAAACCACCAAAATTGCTCCAAAATATTATTTCCCGGGCAAAAACAAACAGTTAGCCAAAATCGTCGATCATCAGCAGCAATCCGCCCAAAACAACCATTGGGGATTTGTTGATTTTTACCATCCGATGGATGCTATTAACAAGCGCGAGCAGATGCGCGACACAGCTTTCAGCCTGACGCCGAACGACAGAATACATCCTGAAAATAACGGCCACCTGGTGATGGCTTATTTGTTCCTGAAGTCGCAGGGCCTGGCCAATAATGTTGTGGCTGATGTTGCGCTAAATGCCGCCGATAAAAAAGTTGAGAAAGCGGTTAACAGCAGCGTGAGGAATGTCTCGTTAGCAAATAATGGTGTTAGCTTTAATTACCTGGCTAAATCATTACCCTACCCGGTGGATACTTTGCCAAGAGGCTGGGGGAGCCATATCCCGCAGTCGGACGCTTTGAAGCTGGTTCCTTTCATGAAAGAGTTTAACCAAGAATTGCTGACGGTTAAAAATTTAAAAGATGGCGAATATGATCTGCTGATTGATGGTGAACGTATGAAAAGTTTTACTGCTACCCAATTATCATCAGGCATTAACCTGGCCGAAATTCCTACCACGCCGCAGTATCAGCAGGCTATTCAAATACGCGAGCTCAATGAAGAACGCTGGGACATTGAGCGCCGTATACGCATGTATGTTTGGGTAGAGTATGATTTTTTGAAAGACAAAAAACTGTTGCATAACGATAGCAATGCCGCGCTCGATTCAGTTAAAAAATACTCGGCCAAAAATATTTTCCTGAATGGTAATAAAGACACTTACACCCGTGCACGTTATGCCTCGCTGCGCGATGCCTGGCAACAAGAAATGAATGTATTGATTAACAAGATATACGCCATTAACAAACCCGTGGTACATAAAATTGAGCTAATGCCTGTAAAATAGGTTTTATTTCTTCTCAAATTTTAATATTAGTCCCGGGTCTGAAAGATCGCCTTCGGTTTTGGCAGAAAGGCCTACCATGCGTATTACGTCGCCCGGCAAAGTGATTTGATTGTTTTTGATGATGACTTTTCGGGTGATTTCCATCGGAGTGTCGCCGGCGAGATCCTGGCCCCATATTTTATAATCGCTAAGCCTGGTGTTTTGCGGTAGTAAAAGTGTTAAAGAAGTATAATCACCAAAAATACCGATAGGATGGACAACGTCTGGGATCTGCTGTTCTACGTCAACTCTTTGCGTGATATACTCATGATTAAGCCCGCGACCTATGGTCGCTATCGCAATAGCACCGTTAGTATAGCGTGATGACAACACAAAAGGCCTTGCTGCATCATCAGATTTAACTATAGGCAACGGCAACCCGCGACTTATGCGGGCGGGGGCTGATGCTTTTAAGGTGTCGCCAACTTTTGCTTTACCCCAGGTGTCGCGGTATCCTACAACCCACTTGTCCTGAAGTTTTTGCTCATCAATTTTATAGTCGTCAGAACCCACGCCAAACGGTTCGGCAATGCGGTGCCAGCGTACGCCCCGTACTACCTCATCCAAACGTAATTTCAAGTTTCTGCCCACAGGCGGAAAAACAAAATCAATGGTGCCATTAGGTAAATTACCCACAAACGGATGCCGCATAACGCCGATAGCGCAGCCCAGCCCTGCTGCAATGTAAGGTTCATCTTCACAATTGATTATGCTTTTGGCACCGCCTTCGGGTTTATATTTCAAAACGCGGGTAATACGGTCAATGGTAGTTGGCTGTGCAATAATGTTCTCCACATCATAAGTGCGGTAGGCATCGCCTATACTGATAAACTTTTCGTCGGTAGCGGTTTCAATAACCAGGTTTGGTGCGTACTGGCTGCCTAATTGTGTGAGCATTCTGCGCCAGTTGGCATTGCGGGCTTGTTTGCCCCAATCTACTTTCCAATAAGCAAAACCAGATTGATTTGCTGCTTTTAAACGTTCTGTCCAATAAGTTTTTGGGTCGATATTGCCTGCTACTGAGGCTTCCTGCGCACAGATCCAGCCGCCTAAACCTTTCCAGCCTGCCGCTTTTACCGCTTGCACCAGCTCGGCCATACGTTCTGTGGGTGTACCGGTAAATTGCGGAAAGCGGGTTTCATCAACTTCAACCAAACCCAGGTATTTGTTGTTGCCCGAGTTTTCATTGGCCGGAATATCCCAGGAATCATCCATCACAAAAAGCAAGTCTTTCCGTATTTTAGGATAAAAGCCAACCCAGTTTTGATACTGTCCTTTGCCAAACATGTTATCGCTGGTCATATCCGCCCGTTGCGCAGGACTTGAGATGTAGCTCGATAGATAGCCCTGGATATTCCAGGTACAAAAATAATCGGCTGCTTTTGATGGTGTGGATGGCACCAACGAACGATGTTTTTGCGAGTAAGCGAGGCTGCTCAATGCTAAGAGTGCAAGACTAAAGCTGTATTTCATTGATAAGTTTTGAATGTGGTTAAGATGGTAAATTATTTGCCGGATTTGGAAAGCAGGTCGGCTTCTCGTTCTAGCCCTTCAGCATCATTGATATCTCCCGTTTGCTGTATTGTTGGCGTTACCCTGCCTTGTTTTTGTTGCTCTATGTGCCAGCTTTCATGCGGCAAATGTGCTTCTTGCCCGGGAGCGAGATGAATATCATTGCCTTGCGCAAAGGCATGAGCGTTTAGCTGGTCTGGCTTAGATGAATTATAGTGTACTTTTACGGCATCCAGGTCCATGCCTGAAAGATTTTCAATGCCCGACTTCAAATCGGCAGGCAAATTGGTTGTTTCTTCTTTTGGTGATGTCGTCCGTTTATTCATCGCCGGGTAGCATTTAATTTAATGCTTATAAAAGTATAGTATTATAGGTTTAAAATGAAGTAATGGCCTCGATTAGCTTTTTTTGGCTAAAACAAAAGCCGATATGGCTAAATTCTATTCTACACCGCTGTGGATATTTGTGTTTAGGAAAACACAATAAATTTTACCTATAAAAACATCAACATGCGTGTATTTGTAACAGGAGCTACGGGCTTCATTGGTTCAGCCATAGTTAAAGAATTAATCGGCGCCTGCCATCAGGTATTGGGTTTGGCGCGTTCAGAAGCTTCAGCAGAAGCTTTAAAAACAGCAGGGGCTGAAGTGCACCGCGGGGATCTGGAAGATCTGGATAGCTTACGCAGCGGCGCAGCCGACTCGGATGCTGTGATCCATGCCGGATTTATTCATGATTTCTCAAGATTTAAAGAAGTATGTGAGATTGACAGAATCGCTATTGAAACCATAGGCGAGGTGCTGAAGGGATCAAACCGTCCTTTGATTGTAACTTCAGGTACGGCGCTGATTAGTCCGGGTAGTTTAGCAACCGAAGATAAAGTGGCTAAACATGACAGAGAAAAATATCCGCGTATGTCTGAAGATGCTGCCGATAGTTTAGCAGCTCAGGGCGTGCGTACGGCATCTATCCGGTTATCGCCATCAGTACACGGCGAAGGTGATCATCATGGTTTTGTGCCGATGCTCATCAACCTGGCCAGGCAAAAAGGAGTGTCGGCTTATATTGGTGACGGCCAAAACCGGTGGAACGCGGTACATAGATTGGATGCCGCGCACCTGTATCGCCTTGCGGTAGAAAATGCGATAGCCGGTGCTAAATATCATGGCGTTGGCGACGAGGCAATCGAAATGAAAACCATCGCAGAGTTTATAGGTCACCATCTAAATATTCCGGTAGTATCTGTACCACCGGAACAGGCGCCTGAACATTTTGGCTGGCTCATGGGCTTTGTAGGTATAGATTGCCCTGCATCAAGCAAGATCACTCAAAATACATTAAATTGGCACCCAACACATCCATCGTTACTGGATGATTTGAAAGGCGACATTTATTTTAAATAAATACTCAATGACCCGGCAAATAACCCGTATCAAGTCCATAAGCGAATACCACAAGTTGGCTCGCCTGCCCAAGCCTGAGCATCCGTTAATTTCGGTGATTAATATGAAAGATATGCTTGGGCCATTAATGGACGGGCCGTATAGTTTAGTTGCCGACTATTATTCAATCGCGCTGAAAAAGAATTTTCATGTGAAGATGAGATACGGCCAGCAGCCGCATGATTTTGATGAAGGTGTATTGCATTTTATGGCTCCGGGACAGGTGTTGACCGTGGAGTTTGATAAGAATAAGCCGTATAATCCCTCAGGGTGGATGATCCTTATTCATCCTGATTTTTTATGGAACACACCATTGGCCAAAAAGATCAGACAATATGAGTTTTTTAGCTATTCGGTTAATGAGGCGCTGCATCTGTCAGACAAGGAAGAGGCTATGATAACCGCCATTGCCATGAACATGGAGCAGGAGTATCACACCAATATCGATAAGTTTAGTCAACCGGTAATTATAGCGCAGCTTGAATTGCTACTAACCTATGCCGAGCGCTTTTATCAAAGGCAATTCATCACTCGTAAGGTATCCAGCCATGAGATATTGAATCGATTGGAAGAGTTGCTGTCAAAATATTTTAACAGCGGGGCATTAGCTGTCGAAGGGTTACCTACCGTTGCCTACATTGCAGATGCCTTGCATGTATCGCCCGGTTATTTAAGCGGATTGCTCAAAACGCTTACGGGCCAAACCACACAGCAGCATCTGCACGACAGATTAATAGAATTGGCAAAAGAGAAATTATCGACCACCAATTTATCCATCGGCGAAATTGCTTATGAGCTGGGTTTTGAGCACTTGCAGTCGTTCAGCAAGCTTTTTAAAACCAAGACAAGC
>Ga0157369_10005939_pt1 | contig 14174 bp, 15 predicted proteins | sample C25metaG_FD_113461 | JGI IMG/M metagenome (GOLD analysis project Ga0157369, IMG submission 113461) | Corn rhizosphere microbial communities from Kellogg Biological Station, Michigan, USA - C2-5 metaG | ecosystem: Host-associated > Plants > Roots > Rhizosphere > Soil | place: USA: Michigan...
CTAGTTGTAGTGCAGCAGGGCGAGCTTCTGACGTGGCTTGGGCGGCCTGAAGAAGGCATCGACTGGATAAAGAAAGCCATGCGCCTCAACCCCTATCACCCCGAGCGCTTCTGGAGTCACCTCGGGCGCGCCTGCTATTGCGCCGAGAGATACGCCGAAGCTGCTGAGGCGTTCTCCCGGATCACCAGGCCTGACTACACTCATCATGCCTTTCTTGCGGCCACTTTCGCGCAGATGGGTAACGACGTCGCGGCCGCCGCCCACGCAGCAGAAGCCCTGAAGCGCGAGCCGAAATTCTCGATCGCTGTCTATCTCTCCACACAGCATTACAAGCGCGAGGTCGATCGCAAGCGCCACGAGGCGGGCCTAGTCAAGGCTGGCCTGACGGCCTGACCATCGAAGCGCGTGGCGAGCGCTATCGCACCGAGGATACGGGCACCAACCGTATCGCCGACTGATTAAACCCGTGTCCGCATCAGGGGCAAAGCGGAAGGCGGTTGGCCTGGTGGCGACTTCCGCTTTTGGACCCACAGCGGACATCGATCGGCTAGACTAGTTCTTCGTAGCTATAATTTCGATCTCTACCAGCATCGCCGGGTGCACCAAATCGCAAATGACGAGCGTGGACGCGGGGCGTACCTCGCCCATCACTTCCAGGAAAGCGGCGCGATACGCGGAAACGTAATTTCGATCGACAACATAACCGGTGACCTTAACCACGTCGGTCAACGTCATTCCGGCCTCCTTGAGCAGGACCTCGATTTGCGTCCAGGCCTTCCGCGCCTGGATTTCGAAGTCTCCGGTCACGTCGCCCTGACCGGCGACGTAGAGTGTGGGACCGGGAACCTCAACCAAGACCGCTTGACTGAAGTGTGCGAAGCGCCTGGCACCCTCCGGATCGAGCTTTCGTACCGCCACTGCACGCTCCTGTTTGCACACAAAAGGGCGCCCGCCGGCCATGTTTGGCTGATCGCATCCCCGCAGACTAACGAATTACCTAGGGTAGGCTCAGTAGACAAGTCGAGACATTCTTGAACCCGCGCTTGACATTTTTCATCGTCCCATTCGTTCGTCTGAGAGACCGGGGACATGCGCTATTCCAGATTGACCGTCGACGGGTCATGTTCTTACAGAATCAAGCCGCCGTTTTCGACCTCCCTGCACGTTGGTCCGGGAAAATTCGGAGTGCTACGTCGTCAAGGACACCAACGTGCGTAACCTTGGCGTGGCTTTATTGCCGCGACGACGCGCAGCGCTACAGTTTCGGCGTTGGCAAGCTTTCGTCGGATGAAGCGCGCCGGACTAGCCGCCACCATCAAGGCACGATGGATTTGCGAACAGGCGCATCAGCAGTTGAAAGAAAAACTCGGACTTGATCACTTCGAGGGACGATCCTGGCAAGGTCTTCATCGTCACGCATTGATGACCATGATCGCCTACGCCTTCCTGCAACATCGTCACCTCACACAAGTGGGGCGAAAAAAAGAACCAACGGACCGCCGCCTAGCCTGCCGGCCGTACGCCACGCCATCGTCGATCTCATTCTTCGACCACTATCTCAGCAATGCCCACACTGCCGAAGACGAAGCCGTGAAAAACAGTGGCGCGGGTAAATCGGCCAAAGTAGTGCTAGAGCGCGTTCAGCAAGAGTGGTTGCCCGATTTGCGTCCGATCGCGCTCAAATATTAAAGTTGCGCAAGATCTTGTCGCCAAACCGCTCACACTTTGGCGGGCGCTATGGCAGGATGACAAACCAACAAGGGATGTCTTCGAGATGGCTTTGAAGCTCGTGATCGGCAACAAGAACTATTCGTCATGGTCGATGCGGCCGTGGCTGGCGCTGCGCGCCAACAAGATTCCCTTCGATGAAGTCTTCATCCCGCTCTATACCGGCGAGGCCGATAAACAGCGGATTTTGAGCTTCACGCATTCCGGCAAGGTGCCGGCGCTGATCGACGGCGACGTCACGATCTGGGATTCGCTCGCCATTATCGAATACCTCGCCGAACGTTTTCCGGAAATACAGCTCTGGCCCGAGGACCGCGCTCGCCGGGCGCATGCGCGCTCGATTTCCGCGGAGATGCATTCCGGCTTTGCGGCGCTGCGCAACGAATGCGGCATGAACCTGCACCGGCCGGTCGGCGCGATCACGCTGTCGGATGACGCGCGCGCCGACATCGCCCGCGTTCAGCAAATCTGGGGCGAGTGCCGCGAGCGCTACGGAAAGGCGGGGCCGTTCCTGTTCGGATCCTTTGGCGGTGCGGACGCCATGTTTGCGCCAGTGGTGCATCGCTTTCGCATCTACGCCGTCAAGGTGACGCCCGAAGTGCGCGATTACATGAATACGATGATGGCTTTGCCGGCCTTTCAGGAATGGACCCGCGCGGGCCTTGCCGAAACCCTCCTGATCGAGAAGTTCGAGACGGTGTGAACCCCGGATTGTGAACTCATCGGCCGTCCTCGCGGCTTGACCGAGGCTTGCGAAAGCGGTCTGGATTTGCAACCGGCGTTTGCGCAGTTAGCGAAAGGGTTTGGTCATGGGAATTCTCGATTCACTGGAAAACTCCGCGGCGTTCAAGGGCGCCCTCGGTCAGCTCGAGGCGGCTGTGGTTCCGGTCGTGCTGAGCGAAGTGTTCGGCAATGGCGGCCAGGGCGGACTCTCCGCCATCGTCGCCAAGCTCCAGCAGGCGGGCTTCGGCGATCAGGTCAAATCCTGGATCGGAAACGGCCAGAACCTGCCGATCACGGCCGAGCAGTTGCAGCAGGTGCTGGGCAGCGACACCGTCAAGCAATTGGCGGCGCGGTTCAACATCCCGGTCGACCAACTCGCCCAGGTTTTGGCGCAACAGCTTCCCAAGGCCGTGGATCAGGCCAGTCCGGACGGCAAGCTCCCGCATACGGCCTGAGGCCTGCAAATAACGGGTTCCGGGCATCGGCAGCGCCATTTGGTCCGGAACCCCCAAAATTGCATTTATCGCACTGAAAAACCTGCAAAATCCGCACGTTTGCCATGTCCTGATGCACTGGCCAACGGAACAGGCGCTGTGCTATATAGTCGCAGGGTTTTTCAGTCGGCGGTAGCAGCGGGACCGTGAGCACGGCCGACGTTCTTGCGTGATGGAGAGGGCGTTGAAGCACAAATTCACCGTTGGAGAGACTGTCTATTTTACTGCCAGCAATGTCGCGCGTCCGGCCGCCAGCGGCACCTATGAGGTGATCCGGCTGCTCCCGACCGACGGCGACGACTGCCAGTATCGTATCAAAAACTCGACCGAGGCCTTCGAACGAGTGGCCAAGGAAAGTCAGCTCGACATTTCCTGACAAATAGCGCGCATGGCCGGCGGATTCCTTGCCGCCCGCCGTCAAAAGGCCCCGTTCGCAGAAACATTCTGCGAGAAGCTGAGTGCGGAGAAAAAGGCATTCGCTTTCGCGGAATGCATTTTATGCCGCGTTGAGGGACATCGCGCATGAACTGGGCTTGGGCTACCTCGCTCGATCAACTTTGGCGTTCGCCGGCTTTTCCGATGTGGCTGACATTGGCCGCGGCCGGATTCTTCGGAATCATCCTCCTCATCACGCTGGTGCGGGCGGAGAAATCCGTCGCCAACGGCGCGCTGACGGTCATCACGCTGCTGGCGATCGCCATCGCCGGCGCCGCCACCCTTCGCGAGTACGGTCCGGGCGGCCAAAGGTCGTCCGGCGAAACCCGATCCTCCCAGCAAATCAGCGCGGCGCTGCCGGCATTGTCGTGTATCGACGATCTGGCGGGCGATACCGTTCTGACGGCGTGCGAGAAGAGTTTGTTTGGGTCGGCCGAAACCGCCGCAGCGGCACTGTCATATGCGGCAGCCCAGATCACGCGGCTGACCGCGTTCGGCGATGTCGCCGCGGCCAATGCCAACATGACCCCCGAATTGCAGATGCTGCGCCGTGCGGTCGAACGCGACCGCTATGGGCTGATGGCTTACGTGCTCGCCGCGCGAGACCGTTGCACGCCATCGGACTGCGCGGCGTTTCGGGCGCTTACCGATTACAACCAGATCGCGGCTAATATGAATGAGCGGATCTACGAGGGCCTGGTTGCGCGTTATGCGCCATCGTGGAATGCGCCGCCCGCTGCGGCAGGTCCGGTCGCTACCCTCGCGCCGTCGGCACCCACGGGCAAACCTACCAACGCCGAATTTCCTACCGCAGCCTCGACCCCGCCGATCAGCATCATGACGCCGGAGCCAGGCCCTGCCGCGCCATCTGCGTCGCGTCCGCCGGCATCATCGCCACCGCTAGCGCTCGCGCCATTGCCGTCACCGCGCCCGGCTTCGACCGCGGCACCTGCGCTGGCGGCGGCCAAAAAGCCTGCGCCGAAACCGCCGCGCGCCGCGTCCGCGCCGGTACAGCTGGCGCCCGCGGCGCCGGCGGCTCCAGCAGCCGCGCCCGCTCCCGAGGCCGCAAACGATTGACGCTTTCAAAAGCCATCGCTGGCCGCTAACTTCGAAACCATGCCGCTTCATCTCATCAAGCTTGCCGTCGGCTGCGAGTCGGTAAAGGAACTCAAGAGCTGGGTTGCGGAGCGCATGCAAACCGCCAGGAAAAAAGGCCTTCCGCTTCGCCATATTCACATCACCCGGATGACGCCGAAGCGCGGTGAAGAGTTGCTCGCGGGCGGCTCGCTGTACTGGGTCATCCGGGGTGAAATCGCGGCCCGGGAAAAAATCATCGCGATCGAGCCGTTCCGCGATCGCGACGGTATCGGACGATGCCGGCTGGTGATGCAGCCTAAAGTGATCGCGGTGTCGCCACGGCCGATGCGGGCATTCCAGGGCTGGCGTTATTTCACGGAAGATGCCGCACCGCCGGATCTCGGCAAGGCGGCCGCCGCCAGTGTTGCGGCGATGCCCGAGCCGATGCGGCGCGAACTGCGCGATCTCGGGCTGCTCTAGTAAAGCGTTTTCAAGCGAAGTGGAGCCCGGTTCGCGTCAAGAAAATGCGTCAAATCGAGAATCTAGAGCCCCGTTTCGATTCGATCGAAACGGAATCGGCTCCTAGACCGCGACGTTATCGATCAGCCGGATTGTTCCGATTTTGGCCGCGACCAGGATCCGCACCGGTCCGTCCTTCACCGAGGCGATCGGCGCAAGGGTGTCGGCGTGCCGAGCCTCGAAATAGTCGAGGACGAATCCGGCCTTCGTGACCAGTTCCGCGCCGCCGGCGATCGCGGCCTTGATGTCGTCCCCGGCACGCAAGCGCCGGGCGCTTTCCTTCATTGCGCGGTATAGTTCCGGCGCTATCCGGCGCTGATCCGGCGACAGATAGACATTGCGCGAGGACATCGCGAGGCCGTCGCGCTCGCGCACGGTTCGCGAGCCGATCACCTTGACGCCGAGGTCGAGATCCCGGGCCATCCGCATCACCACCCGCAATTGCTGGAAATCCTTCTCGCCGAACACGGCAAAATCCGGCCGACACTGCGTGAACAGCTTGCCGACCACGGTGGTGACGCCGCCGAAGAAGTGCGGCCGGATGCGATCCTCCAGGCCCGCGGTGGCTGGCCCTTCGGTCAGGATCCGGGTGGCAAAGCCGTCCGGGTACATGGTCTTGACGTCCGGATTCCAGATCAGGTCGACATCCTCCGCCGCGAGCCTGACGACATCGGCCTTCCAGGTGCGCGGGTAGGAGCTGAAATCCTCCGCCGGTGCGAATTGAGTCGGGTTGACGAAGATCGAGACGATGACCTTGGTGGCACGACGTTTTGCCAGCCGAACCAGCGACACATGGCCGTCGTGGAGGGCTCCCATGGTTGGCACCAGCGCGGTGGTGGCCTTTTTCGCCCTGATGCTATCGAGGACGCGACGCAACGTCGGCACCGTACGGACGATCATGGGGCTTCGCGACATCTGGGCTCGTTCTATGGGGTCACGGAGGCTGGCCGTGCGGCGGCAATGCCGACCTTATCAAGGCCAATGCTTAGCCGCCAAGCGCCGGCCGACGTAACCTTGCAAACAACGATTCGCGCTCCGGTCAATCCGGCGAGCAGTCGGTTGAGCGCGCGCCGAATCGGAAAGCGCCGCCGCGGCCATGCATGCGATTCATAATTAAGACACACGGTTTATGATTCGAGAAAACTGTCACGCATTTAACTTGACCGCGGTCGCAGCTGATTTGAAGATATCTTCAGGGGACGAAACATGTTGCTGCAGACTAGTCAGGGGCAATCGGGCTCGGCGCACGTCGTCGTGCTCGGAAACGAGAAGGGTGGCTCCGGAAAATCCACCACTGCCTTGCATATTGCCGTTGCGCTGATGAAAGCCGGCCAGCGCGTCGCCACCATCGATCTCGACTGCCGCCAGCAAAGCTTCACCCGTTACATCGGCAACCGAAGCGCCTGGGCGCGCCGCACCGGTCTCGATCTCGAGCTCCCGGTGCATTGCTGCATCAAGCTTGGCGAGACCATGCAGATCGCCGACAACGAAACCTCCGAATTCCAGCAATTCATGGAGGCAGTGAGCGCCGTCGAGCGGACATTCGATTTCATCGTCATCGATACGCCGGGGTCGGACAGTTACCTGATGCGCCTGGCGCATTCGATGGCCGATACGCTGGTGACGCCGATCAACGACAGCTTCCTCGATTTCGACGTCCTGGGGACCGTCGACCCAGCGACCTATTCCGTGACCGGCGAGAGCCACTATGCGGAGATGGTGCGAGACACAAGGCGCAAGCGCCGCCAACTCGACGGCGTCAGCAGCGACTGGATCGTGGTCCGCAACCGTTTGTCGATGCTGGGATCGCGCAACAAGCAGCTGGTCGCCGACAGCCTCAACGATTTGTCGTTCCGGCTTGGCTTCCGCTCGATCGATGGTTTCGCCGAGCGCGTGGTCTACCGCGAGTTTTTTCCGCGCGGCTTGACCGCGCTTGACGACCTCGACGAGACCACCCTCGGCACCCGTCCGAGCATGGGCCATGTGACGGCGCGCGAGGAGGTCACCAGCCTGCTGCGCCAGTTGAAACTGCCGCTCGATGAGCGCGGCCGCCGCCGCGCCGCCAACCGGGCCGAATGGTTCAACCAGGTCGACAAGCCGCTCGAGGTCCACGACATCCTGGGCGCCTGACCCCTGCGGTAAGTTGTTGCAGCGGGAACAAACTGCCCCGGGAACCCGTTATTACCGCTCTTAGCAATGGACGTGAACCGGACTCCGATTCGGGTCGTCCCAAAGGGGAAACAGCCGGGCATCTGCGATTGTGCGCCTGCATAGTAAGGGTGTGCTGCACAATCAGGGTGCGATGCACAATGATGATGCACTGCACAATGAAGAGGCGCCAAGTTCACAACTTTTACTCTTCCCGTCACGTCACCGTGACATATATCATGGACAACGGACCGCAGAGTCTCGGATAATAACATTCAGCACCCAGGGGTGCGCCAAGGACAACATGAAGCGTGGAATTGCCATTCTGGTTTCGCTTGGCGTACTGCTGACGGTTGCGTATTTCACCGTGAGCAAATGGGCGATCCGCCACGAAACGCTGACGTTCAACGATCCGGCGCGCGATAACCGCCCGGTCGCGGTGGATGTCGCGATCCGGTGGGACAAGGAAATGCAGGCGAATGCCGGCATGATCAGACTGCCGGTGGCGATTCTCAACCACGGCAATACCGTCAAGTTCACCGAGTACTCTTTCCTGGCGAACGTTTTTGCCATCCGCGGTTATATCGCGATCAGCATCCAGCACGATCTGCCGACCGATCCACCTATGGTGACGAAGGTTGGTGAGCTCTATGTCGGCCGACAGCCGCAGTATCTGCGCGGCATTGCCAACATAAAGTTTGCGGTCGAGGAAATGAAGACTGTCCAGCCGAACGCGGATTATGACCATCTGACCGTAGTTGGACATTCCGCTGGCGCCGACATCTCGATGTATTTCGCCAAATTGTATCCCGATCAGGTCAAGAAGGTCGTGACGCTCGACAATCTGCGCGTGCCATTTGTGACCAACGGCCGGTTCAAGATCCTTTCGTTCCGCTCCAAGGATCCCGTCTTCAAGACCGATCCCGGCGTCATTCCGGACGAGGAAGACTGCGAGAAGGCAGGGATTACCGTGGTCAGGACCGGGTTCCAGCATAACGACATGCGCGATACCGGCCCGGACGAGGCCAAGGCATCGATCCAGGACATGCTGGACAAATTTATTGCCGACGACAGCCAGCTCCAGCCGGTCGATGCGACGACCAAGGCGCCGGTATTGACCGATCCGGGACCAGTTGCGCTCTACGCGCCGGTCAAGAACTGACCATCGGCATTGCCGATCGCACAAAGCGCTCGATTACTCCGAGCGTGAGCGGAATCGGCGCCTTCCACGCGCATTGACCGCTCCCTTATCCCGGCCCACATAAGGCTTGTTGCTATTTGCGAGCGCTTATGTCCGGCGAACCGACCAAACCGAAATCTGCAACTGAGGTGTCTTCGGCGCAGAAGTCCGCGTCAGGCAAAGCCGGCTCGTTGCCGGAAAAGAAGCCATCCGCCTCGGAAGACATTGCCGCCTTCGTCGCCAAAGCCCGCGCGATGTCGCCGCATGCGCCCGGCGCCAAGGGCCGGCTGGTGTTCGCGCTCGACGCCACCATGAGCCGGCAGCCGACATGGGATATGGCCTGCGCGCTGCAGGCCGACATGTTTCGCGAGGCGGCGGCGCTGGGCAGTCTCGACATCCGTCTCGTCTATTATCGCGGCCTCAATGAATGCCGCGCCACGGGGTGGATTTCCGACAGCGCGCAACTGGCGAAGCTAATGGCCAAGATCGATTGCCGGGGCGGCAACACCCAGATCGGCAAGGTGTTGTCGGAAGCGCGGCGCGAGGCCGTCGCCTCCGGGGTGCGCGCGGTGGTCTTCGTCGGCGACGCTATGGAGGAGGCGATCGACGCCCTCTGCGCCAAGGCGGGCGAACTCGGCCTGCTCAAGGTACCCGTGTTCATGTTCCAGGAGGGTCACGACAGCGTCGCCGAGCAGGCGTTCCGTGAGATCGCGCGTCTCACCGGCGGCGCGTGGTGCAGGTTCGATCCCGGCGCCGCGGCGCAGCTGCGGGAGCTGTTGCGGGCTGCTGCCGCCTATGCCGCCGGCGGGCGCGAGGCGCTGCTGCGGCTATCGAAGACCGGAAGCAGCGCCGCCAAATTACTCGGCCAGATGAAGTGACCCTCGGTTGCTCTTACCGCTGCGTCTTTCGAAGGGGGGCACCGCCCGTGGGGTACGAAGGACCGGCATGCTTTTTACCGCTAACCCCACTATATTGAATGCATGGCTACCCTGATCGCCGGTATCGTCGCTGTTGTTCTTCTTTACTCGCTGCTGCAGATGTTTCGTGCGGCCAACCCGGTCGTGCTTGCGCGCGCGATCAAGATCGGCGGCGGCGTGGTGGCCCTCGCGGGCGCCGCCTTTACCGGCATCAAGGGCGAGCTTGCGGTGGCGGTCCCGCTCGGGATCTTCGGCGCGGGACTGCTCGGCTGGTCGCCGTTCGGGACCGGGTTCGGCAATATCGGCGCGATGTTCGGCGGCGGCGCACAACGCTCGCCGGGACAGACCTCGCGGGTCCGCTCGCAGTTTCTCGACATGAGCCTCGATCACGACAGCGGCGGACTCGAGGGTCAGATCGTGGCCGGGCCCTATGCCGGCCATTCCCTCGCCGAATTCGACCTGCCGCAGTTGACGGCGATGATTCCGGGCTTCGACGCCGAGAGCGTATCGTTACTTGAAAGCTATCTGGACCGCAGGTTTCCCGCCTGGCGTCAGGACGCGCAGGGAAATACGGCAGGGGGGCAGAGCCGCCCGGCGGCGAGCGGCAAAATGACGGACGAGGAGGCCTATCAGATCCTTGGCCTGCAGCCGGGGGCGGGGCGCGCCGACATCGGCCGGGCGCACCGCGCGCTCATGAAGAAACTGCATCCCGACCAAGGGGGGTCGACGTACCTCGCCGCCCGTGTAAACGAGGCCAAGGATACTTTGCTTCGCACGCATCACAGCTAACTCCGGTAACGCCATCAAACGCTACGCGAGTTGCTTCTGCTTTCGGCTCCGCCTGACGCCCCGCATCCACCCGCCGTTGTCCGGCGTGGTCGTTCACCCCGGCAACCTTAACCGCAAAATCTTGACGAGAGGTTTGCGCGGCCCGGATTTGTCGCGGGCACCGGCATGACAGCCAGGAGGCGGCTGTGTGAATCAGTTACGGACGGTGATGCAGGAGATGTCGGAGCGCTTCAACATCCGGCACGCCGCTTCGGCCTGATCGCGATCGAGGCCGGCGAAGCGGGCCCGGAACAGCTTCCTTTCGCCCTTGGCGACAACCGGTTCGGTAAACGGATCGGCGTTCGCAAGCAGGCCGCGGGCCTGGCTGCGCGCTGCTTCGATCCGCTGCCGCGCTTCGCTTTCGGTTTCCAGCGCGCCAACCTGGATGATCCATCCGGTGTGGGTAGCGACCGGCTTGTTCGCGCCGTTCTGCTGAACGGCTGGCGGCTGCGGTTGGGCGCGGGGAGTTGGATCGGCGTAAGCCATCGCCTGCGGAGCGGCGGAGGAGGGCGGTACGCTCGATACCGGAAGTACGCCGAGGATACCGTTCCCGGTGCCGTGGTTTGCCGGCTGGGGCGGCATTTCAGTCCTCGCCACTTCGATCTTGTTGGTTTCAGCCTTGTGGGTTTCAGCTTTCGCCACTACCGCGCTCGATGTCTCCGGCACTTCCGGGCGAGCCGGGGGGATGGCATTGGTGATCGGCGTAGCCGGCTGGGCCGGACCGGCCGAGGCCAGTTTCAACTGCCCGGCCTTGACCTGGACGGTTTTGACCTTGACGGGCTTCATCGGTTCGGACGAGCCGGGGATTGCGGCGAGTGGCTGAGACTGGATCACCCCATTGGTAAACGGGGCGGGCTCGGCCCTGGTTTGCGCGGGAGGCACAGCCGCGGTTGCCTCGGCGAAGATTGATCGTGACGCCGGCGCAGAGGACGCCGCGACGGGCTCGGGTGATGCGGAGGCGGCCTGAACAGCGCCCTGGACCTGAACCGTCTGCGTTGGCCGGGATGCAGCTTCGGCTTCCGCAACGTCGCTATTGGCGTCCGAAGCATTGCGTTCGGTGATCGCCGCAACGGTGCGCTGGGTCGCGGCTTTTTCGAGGTTCTCGGCAAGCAGGTTGCGCATGATGGCGTCGCGCGAACCGCCGCTGCGCCCTCCCAGCACCACGCCGACCAAGTGGCGGTTGCCGCGGCGCATCGAGGTCACCAGGTTGAAGCCCGACGCCCGGGTGTAGCCGGTCTTGATTCCATCGACGCCTTCGACATTGCCGAGCAGGCGATTGTGGTTGCGGATCGAATGGCCGTGATAGTTGAACGCGGTGGTCGAGAAATAGCGGTAATAGCGCGGAAATCGATCCTGGATGGCGCGGCCGAGGGTCGCTTGATCCCGCGCCGTGGTCACCTGTTCGTCGTCGGGCAGTCCGGACGCATTGCGATACACCGTCCTGAGCATGCCGAGGGCGCGCGCCTTGCGGGTCATCTGTTTAGCGAAATCGCCTTCATCGCCGCCAATGGCTTCGGCGATCACGACGGCGGCGTCGTTGGCGGAGCGCGTCACCAATCCCTTGATGGCGTCTTCGACGCGGATGGTTTGACCGGGGCGCAGGCCGAGTTTGGTCGGAGCTTGCTCGGAGGCGTGCTCGGAAACCTCCATCTCGGTATCGAGCTTCATCTTGCCGGCGTCGAGGCGCTCGAACAGCAGATAAAGCGTCATGATTTTGGTGAGCGAGGCGGGATGGCGGCTGGCGTCGGGATTGCTGGCCGAGAGCGTCGCCCCGGAATTGCCGTCGACGATGATGGAAGAGAATGCCGGGCTGTAGCTCTCTCGCGCCTCATGATGCTGGCGTGCCGAATGTCGGTGCCGGTAGCGGCGCGCATCGGCGCTGTCGCTGGTGAAAATAACCGTCGTGGTGATCGTCAATAGCCCGAAAATGCCAGCCCGCAGAACACGCGAGGACGCCATGGTTGTGCGAAGCATAAACTTCCCCGTCCCAATTTCTGTCTTGATCACCGGTTCGTGAGGCCAAATTATGCCCAACGGCGGTGACGTTTCCCTGCTCAAAGCGCCCGATCCGGGCAGGCATTTCAGGCCAAATGGCCGACCGAACCGCCATTTGAGCTAAAACGCTGTACGCGCACACAATTTCTCGGCCGGTTTATCCGGAAAACACGGACAAGCCTCGGAATCAGGTTAGGGGGGCCGGGTTTCCAAAAGGTTAAAAAACCCTTGCGTAATCCCCCGCTATTTGGCGGAAATCTTCCCGCGAATTGTGCGTCGCACAAGATTCTTGACTTTTATTGTGCGTCGCACTATATGAGGGTCGTCAGGGAGCCGGGGCCTCCCGGCAGTTCATTTACATATCAGTCTGGGAAAGGACTCCATGATGCTCAAAGTTGAAGACATTCAGCAGTACGGAAAAGAACACCTCGAGACCGTCGTTGCTTCGGCCACCACCGTCCAGAACGGCCTTCAGGCGATCGCGACCGCCTATGGCGATTACACCAAGAAGTCGTTCGAGGACACCAAGTCATTCGTCGAGAAGCTGTCCGGCGTGAAGTCGCTCGACAAGGCGATTGAAGTGCAGACCGAATTCGCGAAGTCCGCCTACGAGACTTTCGTGGCCGAGTCGCAGAAGATCGCGGGGCTTTATACCGACCTTGCCAAGCAGACTTTCAAGCCGCTGCAAGGCCTGGTCGCCAAGCTCACCCCGGCCGCTGCCAACTAAAATCGCGTGCGCCTGTTCTGATCGCCTTTTTTCGCGGAATAGGCGCGTCGCGGTTCTCGATAATCAAAAAGCCCGGCCGTTGCGGCCGGGCTTTTTCTTGTTCCGGATCTTCGAAAAATTATCGCGCGACGCGCAACAGCGACGTTCCGATCGAGTTGAAAGACGGCTTGGCTGGCGGTGGTGATCAGCTAGAATTTGTCGGCACCGCTGGCGCAGTATTGCAGCACGGCCGAGGTCGGGTCCGCGGGTCCTTGGACTGATTGGCCCCGACGAAGCGGCGCGCCACCGCGCGCAAATCGCGAATCTGCGTCGAAAGCGGTGGCTATCGTCGATGGCCGCGAAACGGCCACGGCTTTGCTTTGTAAAATCCGAGCGGATTGATTAAGCTTGAGGGGATCGCTGGACCTGGAATCGGTCCCGCCGCAAGTCACATCTGATCAATCATTTGCGCGCTTGCAGCGAACCGAAGCTGGACCCATATTCTAGGCTAACCGATCCAGCTGCTGGAGTCGGCCGGGAAGCGGCGATCTGGATGGTGTCCGGGAACTCTTGTGATGCTCCGACAGGAGAACATCGCCTGGTCGCTGTCCGGTTCCCGAGGGGATTTCGAACGCCTGTACCATGCTGCAATTAACTTTCAGATTTGATTGGTCCGCGCCAGCCGCCACCGCCGCACCTGCTCCCCGAATGGGCAATGACGAGAACCGCACTGGGGGGGCCGGCGGCCCCGCGACATCTGTTATTACCAAGGTCAAGCCGAAGACAAAGCGCCCGAATCTCTATCGGGTCTTGATATTGAACGACGATTACACCCCGATGGAATTCGTCGTCCATGTCCTGGAGAAATTCTTCCAGAAGGATGTCGAAGCCGCGACCAAGATCATGCTCCACGTCCATCATCATGGAATCGGGGAGTGCGGGGTGTTCACCTACGAAATCGCCGAGACCAAGGTGACCCAGGTGATGGATTTTGCGCGCAAGCACCAGCATCCCCTGCAATGCGTCATGGAAAAGAAGTAGCCTCGCGCGAAATCCGCCACATAGGGACGGGTTTTGCATCGGGAATGCGGCGGATCGGACCGGTGGGCGGCTTTCTTGCCGGGGGTGCCGTAAGCGGTCAGAGTTTAAACGAGTCGCGGGAGCCGGTCTTTCGCCACGATCGGGTGTAACTATATAATGATAAAGGTTGTTGTTGCCTGACCGGGCAACGGCGATCATGATGGCGGGGGCCACAGAGGACGCGAATGCCGACTTTTTCCCAGAGCCTTGAACAATCCCTGCATCGTGCGCTGGCGATTGCAAACGAGCGTCATCATCAATAGGCGACGCTTGAACACCTGCTGCTGTCGCTGATCGATGACTCGGATGCGGCCGCGGTCATGCGCGCCTGCAGCGTCGATCTC
>Ga0157369_10005940_pt1 | contig 14174 bp, 11 predicted proteins | sample C25metaG_FD_113461 | JGI IMG/M metagenome (GOLD analysis project Ga0157369, IMG submission 113461) | Corn rhizosphere microbial communities from Kellogg Biological Station, Michigan, USA - C2-5 metaG | ecosystem: Host-associated > Plants > Roots > Rhizosphere > Soil | place: USA: Michigan...
AATTTCTTCTCCGGCATGAATGCGGATGCGGTTGCGCGCTACCAGAAGGATGCGCTCACCGGCCACCGGCCGACCTGGAAGATGGGCGCCAATGGCAGCCCCGGCAAAGGCAAGGGCGCAGATGGTGCCGATTTTGACGGCGCTGCCGATCCTTTCAGCGTGTTCGCCGAGCTCGGTGGCGGCGGCGGACGTTTCCGCCCGGGTCCGGACGCCTCGCCCAAGGCCGAGACGCGAAAGATCTTCAACGCCGAGCGCAAGGCGCTGCAGGTGATGGGGCTCGGTCCCGATGCGACGCTGGACGACGTCAAGAACAAGTACAAGGCGCTGGTCAAGCAGCACCACCCCGACGCCAATGGCGGTGACCGCTCGACCGAGGATCGCCTGATCGAGATCATCAAGGCGTATAATTACCTGAAGACCGTGGTGCGCGCGGGCTAGCTAGCGCATGATCCGGAAAAGTGCGTAGCGGTTTTCCGAAAGATCATGCGCAAAAAATAAGTTGCCTCGCGCGCTCTATTTGCGGATACGCTCGGCCGCCGGCTCGATGAGGTTGCCGCCGTGCCGCCGCCGGATGGTCCAGATCGCAAGTCCCAGGATCAACGCGCCGCCGATGATGAAGGGCACCCAGTGATGCTTGGCGCTGCCGCCGGTGTGCTTGAATACCCCCCATTCGTCGAGCAGTGACACCGCCATCACACCGGGCAGCACGTGGGCCGGGGCCCAGAGCAGGATGGCCGGGATATTGACCGCATAGAAGCGGGGCGGGAGCATGCCAAGCGCGCCGGCCGTGATCGGCACGAACGCGCGGATCGGCGGCACGAAACGCGCAAAGAACACCGCCCACGCGCCCCAGCGGTTGAAGAAGGTCTCGCTCTGGGCGACCACGCGCGGGTAATTCGTCAGCGGCCAGGTCGACAGGATTTCGCGCTGGGAGCGATGGCCGGCCCAGAAGGCGGAACCGTCGCCGAGCAATGCGCCGGCGGTGGCAGCAAGCAGCACCCATTGCAGCTTCAACTCGCCGCCCGGCACCAGCGCGCTCAGCGCCAGGATGATGGTCGAGCCGGGTATGACCGATCCCACCACGGGAACCGCTTCCAGAAGGGCGGCGAGGAACAGCGTCAGGTAGGCGAGCCACGCATTGGCCGATACGAAGGTAATCAGAGGATCGATGTAGGGAGCCACGAAATTCCTGTACCGCTCGGGGGTAGTCCGACTTTCGACCTATCATAAGTAACGACAGGCATGGAAAGTGCCACATAAACCGGACCCGGTGCTCAGCCAGCCAGCCAATCCCCTGCGAAAATGCGGCGTGATTCGCAGGGCAGCCTTCCAAAAACTGCGTCCCATGCCTATCTTTATGAAAAATCAACGGAACTTTGATTGAGGGGCGGGCTTCTGCCGGTCCGCTCTCTCTGCTAGGTTTACTGAACGCCCCCATCCGCAGCCAAACACGAATATCTGGTTTCGGGAACGCCCGGGACCTCGGAGGAGTAATGACGACCGCTGCCATGAATAATAAGCAGGAAATTTCAGGTTTGCCCGACATGAAGGTGTCGGTGCGGCAGGTGTTCGGCATCGACAGCGACCTCGAAGTGCCGGCCTATTCCGAAGTCGACCCGCATGTGCCGGAAGTCGACACCGATTATCGCTTCGACCGCGCTACCACGCTTGCGATTCTCGCGGGCTTTTCCAAGAACCGCCGCGTGATGGTCACCGGCTATCACGGCACCGGCAAATCGACCCACATCGAACAAGTCGCCGCGCGGCTGAACTGGCCCTGCGTGCGCGTCAACCTCGACAGCCACATCAGCCGTATCGATCTGGTCGGCAAGGACTCGATCGTGATCAAGGACGGCAAGCAGGTCACCGAATTCAGGGACGGCATCCTGCCCTGGGCGCTGCAGAACAACATCGCATTGGTGTTCGACGAATATGACGCCGGCCGCCCGGACGTGATGTTCGTGATCCAGCGCGTGCTGGAAGTGTCCGGCCGCCTGACCCTGCTCGACCAGAACAAGGTGATCAAGCCGCACCCGGCGTTCCGCCTGTTCTCGACGGCGAACACCGTCGGCCTCGGCGACACCTCGGGCCTCTATCACGGTACCCAGCAGATCAACCAGGGCCAGATGGACCGCTGGTCGATCGTCACCACGCTGAACTACCTCGCCCATGACGAGGAAGTGGAAATCGTGCTGGCGAAGGCGCATCACTACCGCACGGCCGAGGGCCGCGACATCGTCAACAAGATGGTGCGGCTGGCAGACCTGACCCGCAACGCCTTCGCCAACGGCGATCTGTCGACGGTGATGAGCCCGCGCACGGTGATCACCTGGGCGGAAAATTCCGAAATCTTCGGCGACATGGGCTTTGCCTTCCGCGTCACCTTCCTCAACAAGTGTGACGAGCTGGAGAGGCCGCTGGTGGCGGAGTTCTATCAGCGTTGCTTCAACACAGAGCTTGCGGAATCCGCGGTGAACGTGGCGCTTTCATAAAGCGTCACGCGGCGAGGCGCGATGTCGACGTCCAACAGCAAGTTCCGCACGGGATCGAAAGAGGCCCCGACCGAGCCGTTCAAGCGGGCGGTCACTTCCTGCCTGCGCGCCATTGCGCGCTCGCCGGAGCTTGAAGTCAGCTTTGCGGCCGAGCGCCCGGGCCTTGCGCCCGGCAAGGCGCGGCTGCCGGAGCCCGCGCGCAAGCTGACCAGGCGCGATGCCGCGATCGTGCGCGGCCACGCCGATTCCATTGCGCTGAAGCTCGCCTGCCATGATCCCAAGGTGCATCGCAAATTGATGCCGGGCAATCCGCAGGCGCGCGGCGTGTTCGAGGCGGTCGAGCAGGCCCGCGTCGAGGCGATCGGCGCGCGGCGGATGTCGGGCGTCGCCAAGAACCTCACCGCGATGCTCGATGATCATTTTCATCGTGGCAAATATGACGAGATCACCGACCGCGCCGACGCTCCTTTGTCGGATGCGCTCGCCATGCTGGTGCGCGAGCGCCTGACCGGTCTTGCGCCCCCCGCAGCGGCAAAGAAGATGGTCGACCTCTGGCGGCCGACCTTGGAAGACAAGATCGGCGCGCGGCTCGATCGGCTTGCCCGGGTCACCGAGGACCAGGCCAGGTTCGGCGACCTCGTGCACGATCTCTTGTCGGCGCTCGATCTCGGCGAGGATCGCAACGCCGAGTCCGACGAGGACGACAACGACGAGAACAATCCCGATGGCGACAGCGATCAGTCCGGCGCGGAAGGCTCGCCCGACAGCGACGCCGCGCAGGAGATGAGCGCGGATCAGGCGGAAGCCACCACGGACGAAATGTCCGACAGCGCGATGGAAAGCGCGCAGGCTTCCACCAGCGACACCTTCGACGACGGAGAACTCGGCGACGACGAAACGCCGGGGGAGGCGACGCGGCCGAATTCACACGGGAAGAACGAGCCGCGCGGACCGGAATATCACGCCTTCGCGCCGAAATTCGACGAGGTCATCGCGGCCGAAGACCTTTGCGACCACGATGAGCTGGAGCGCCTGCGCTCCTATCTCGACAAGCAGCTTGCGCATTTGCAGGGCATTGTCGCGCGGCTCGCCAACCGCCTGCAGCGCCGGCTGATGGCGCAGCAGAACCGCGCCTGGGAGTTCGACCTCGAAGAGGGCATTCTCGATCCGGCGCGGCTGTCGCGCGTGGTGACCGATCCCTATCACCCGCTCTCCTTCATGCACGAGAAGGAGGCGACCTTCCGCGACACCGTGGTGACGCTGCTGCTCGACAATTCCGGCTCGATGCGCGGCCGCCCGATCACGGTCGCCGCGACCTGCGCGGATATTCTGGCGCGCACGCTGGAGCGTTGCGGCGTCAAGGTCGAGATTCTGGGCTTCACCACGCGGGCCTGGAAGGGCGGGCAGTCGCGCGAGGCGTGGCTTGCCGCCGGCAAGCCGCCGAATCCCGGCCGTCTCAACGATCTTCGCCACATCATCTACAAGGCGGCGGATGCACCCTGGCGGCGTTCGCGCAAGAATCTCGGTCTGATGATGCGCGAGGGCCTGCTCAAGGAGAACATCGACGGCGAGGCGCTGGACTGGGCGCACAAGCGCCTGCTCGGCCGCTCCGAGCAGCGCAAGATCTTGATGATGATCTCCGATGGTGCGCCGGTCGACGATTCCACGCTGTCGGTCAATCCCGGCAATTATCTCGAGCGGCATTTGCGCCATATCATCGAGGAGATCGAGACACGTTCTCCGGTCGAGCTGATCGCGATCGGCATCGGCCATGACGTGACGCGCTACTACCGCCGCGCGGTTACCATCGTGGATGCCGAGGAGCTCGGCGGCGCCATCACCGAAAAACTCGCCGAGCTGTTCAGCGAGACCCATAGCGCGCCGCCGGCTCCGCGCGGCAATGGGCGCCGGTTGCATTCGTAACGACGAATGCGCGCGCATATGAGCCGCCGCCGCCTGTTGGAATGCACGGCGGCGGGGATTTCGACCCTTGCCGTTCCCGAGATCGTTCGTGCGCAATCGGCGACCGGGCCAGCCGTCAAGGACGAGACCTTCGTCGCTGTGCCGGTGTCGATCGATGTCAACGCGCGCCCCATTGCCTCCTTCGATCCGCGCGAGCGCTCGCGTGTGCGTTTCGGCTCGCTGGAGTGGCGCAGCGGGCTCGTGCTCACATCCGCATTTCACGGGTTTGGCGGGCTGTCGGGGCTGCGGCTCGATCCCAAGGGCGAAAAATTCATCGCGCTCAGCGACAAGGGGAGCTGGTTCACCGGCCGGATCGTCTATTCCGGACGCGCGATGAAGGGGCTCGCCGATGTCGAGGCCTCGCCGATGATCGGGCCCGACGACAGGCCGATCACCGCACGCGGCTGGTTTGATTCCGAATCGCTCGCGCTCGACGGCTCGTTCGTCTATGTCGGGCTCGAACGCGTCAACCAGGTGCTGCGCTTCGATTTCTCCAAGGGCTATATGCGCTCGCGCGGCGAGATCGTGCAGATGCCGCCGGCGGTGAAGAAGCTGCCCTACAACAAGGGCCTCGAAGCGCTCGTCTTCGTGCCCAAGGGGCTGCCGCTCGCCGGCACGCTGATCGCGATGTCCGAGCGCGGGCTCGATGCGCAGGGCAACGTGGTTGCCTTTCTGGTCGGCGGGCCGTCGCCGGGACAGTTCTCCATACGCCGCACCAACAATTTCGACATCAGCGACGCCACGTTGCTGCCCGAGGGCGATCTCTTGATCCTGGAACGGAAGTTTTCCTGGCTCGCAGGGATCGGCATCCGCATCCGCCGCGTTCCCTTGGCTTCCATCGCGCCCGGCGCAGTCGTGGACGGTCCCTCCATCTTCGATGCGGATCTGGGCCAGGAGATCGACAACATGGAAGGCATCGATGCCTATGTCACGCCGCAAGGCGACACGGTGCTGACCATGGTCTCGGACGACAACTTCTCCCTGCTCCAGCGCACCCTCCTGCTGCAATTCACGCTGGTGGAGTGAAGGCGCGGAACGGGTTGAACTTCGTCGCGGCTCACGCGACCAAAGGTCATGCGCATCGCTCTCCTGCTATCGCTCGCCGTCGCTGCCGGTCTCGCGCTGATGCCGGCGCGGGCGACCAGCGAGTACAAGTACGGCAAGGGCGAGTACGTCACGATCCGTAAAGGCCTCGCGCCGAACAAGCAGCTCTCGCTCGCCTCGCATGGCGAAGGCGAGTATGGCGACGACGGCTTCCACGTCTGGCTGATGGCCGAGCCGGCGCATCGCCGGATCGTCGCGCTCGAGGGCATCTCGTCCGACAATATCCTGGACTCGGCGGCTGACGCCTTTAACGCGCTCTGGTCGCAGGATTCCCATTATGTCGGCGTCGCCCACCGCTACAGCCGGCACGAGGTCGCGCTTGATCTTTATCGGATCGAGGGCCGACGCGCCCATCTGATCGCCTCGCCAAGCCTGTTCAAGGAGGTGACCGGCCGCAACGTGACCGAGGACGATGACCTGCGCGTGAACGACGCGATCGTCGAATGGCACGGCGGCAATCGCTTCCGGCTCAGGGAATTTCGATCCTTCGTCGTCGCCGATGACCATCTTTTGAAGCTGTTCGGCTCGTATGGCAGCGTCGCGGAAAAGATGGATGGCGGCAGGCTCTATGTCGAGTTCTTCGCCAATGCCGAGTGCGAGCTGCTGCCCGGTGACCGCGTCCGCGTCATCGATCTCAAGCCGGGCAAGCACGGCGATGCCGATCATTGGTGGGACCCGTAAGCCCCGCCGATCGCGCATGGCGCTATCTCTGGCTTTGATGCTGGTAATCGCGGCGCCGCGATCTAAGATCAGGGACCTGCCGATCCCTCACCTTTCGGATTTCCCCGCATGAGCGCCCTGTTTTCCCCGATCACGCTGCGCGGCCTGAATTTGGCCAATCGCATCATGGTGTCGCCGATGTGCCAGTATTCGGCCGCAGACGGCTCGGCCACCGATTGGCATTTCACCCACATTAATATGCTCTCGCTGTCGGGCGCGGCGATGTTCTGCATCGAGGCGACCCATGTCGAGGCGATCGGACGCATCACGCCGGGCTGTCTCGGCCTTTACAGCGACGCCAACGAAGCGGCGCTGAAGCCGATCCTGGCGTCGGTGCGCAAGCATTCCAAAGCCGCGGTCGCCATGCAGCTCGCCCATGCCGGCCGCAAGGGTTCGAGCCATCGGCCCTGGGAGGGCGGCCAGCAGATTGCGCCCGATGCCAAGGATGGCTGGCAGACGGTGGCACCGTCCGCCGTCGCCCACAAGGAAGGCGAGGTGCCGCCGACCGCGCTCGATGTCGCTGGCTTGAAGCGCATCCGTGACGCTTTCGTCGAAGCCGCCAGGCGCGCCGAACGGCTCGGCATCGACGCACTCGAGCTGCACGGTGCGCATGGTTATTTGATGCATCAGTTCCTGTCGCCGATCTCCAACAGGCGCACCGATCAATATGGCGGCTCGCTCGAAAATCGCATGCGCTATCCGCTCGAAGTCTATGACGCCGTGCGGGCCATCTTCCCGTCGAACAAGCCGATCGGCATGCGGGTGTCGGCGACCGATTGGGTCGAGGGCGGCTGGGACGTGCAGCAAACCATCGAATTTGCCAAAGAGTTGAAGAAACGTGATGTCGACTGGATCGATGTCTCCTCGGGCGGCGTGTCGCCGCTGCAAAAAATCCCGCTGGGGCCGGGCTACCAGGTGCCGATGTCGCAGGCCGTGAAGCAAGCGACCGGCCTCAACACCATCGCCGTCGGCCTGATCACCGAAACGAAGCAGGCCGAGGACATCGTCAGCTCCGGCAAGGCCGACATGGTCGCGCTCGCCCGCGGCATGCTCTACGACCCGCGCTGGGGCTGGCATGCGGCCGCCGAACTTCACGGCGAGGTGAGCGCGCCACCGCAATATTGGCGCTCGCAGCCGCCGAACCAGAAGGCGCTGTTCGGTCCTGTGACATTCGGCGCGCGGTAAACAGGAACCGTTCGCACCGCTCGGTTGTTTGTCGCCGAGCCCGGATAGGATAAGCTTCCCTGCCGGCGACCCGCAGGGGGTGCGCATGCCACTCCGTACCAGAAAGTTCGCCCACGTCCTGGAACGCATCGGGCTTGCGATGGCAGGTGCCGCGTGCGGTCTGTTCGTCTCCGCCCATGTCGGCTCGACCATCGGCGCGCTGACCTCGCAGGGCTTTCTCCTCGTCATGATGATCATCGGCGCGATCGGTTTCTATCTCGGCATCGATACGCCGGAGCTCGCGTTCCATTCCGAGCGTGGCGATGTCAGCGTCGATGCGGCGGAGCTGTTGAGCTCGGTCGGCACCTTCCTTGCGACGCTCACTGCGTTTGCTTCAGTCGGCATCATCATCCTGCGTCAGGATCCGGATATCGCCTGGACCTGGCTCATCATGGTCGGCTGGGTGCTGGGCATTTCGATGCAGATCGTCGCCGGCGCCAAAGCGCGCACGCGGCGTTAAATCGCTGCGCGCATTTCCGCTTCGATCACGCCAGCCATCATTTCGCCGCAGCACAGCCAATGATTGCAGGCGTGCGTCGTGTTGGACTTCGCGCGCGGGCAAAACAATTGCACCGCTAAACAACGACAAGAACAGCAGAGGAAAGCCATGGAACTCGGATATTTCGCGATGCCCTCGCATCCGCCGGAGTGCGGCTTGAAGGAAGGGCAGGACTGGGACCTGCAGGTGCTGCGCTGGCTCGACGAGCTCGGCTATCAGGAAGCCTGGATCGGCGAGCATCACACCGCGCCCTGGGAGCCGCATCCGGCGCCCGATCTCATCCTGGCGCAGGCGTTTTTGCAGACCAAGAATATCCGCCTCGGCCCCGGCGGCTTCCTCCTGCCGTATCACCATCCTGCCGAGCTCGCCAATCGCGTCGCGATGCTCGACCATCTCTCCGGCGGAAGACTTAATTTCGGCGTCGCCGCCTCCGGCCTGCCGAGCGACTGGGCGATGTTCAATGTCGACGGGATGAGCGGGCAAAACCGGGAGATGACGCGCGAGGCGCTGGACATCATCCTGAAACTCTGGAGCGATCCGGCGCCGTTCACTTACACCGGCAAATACTGGACGGTGACCAAGCCCGAGGTGATGTTCGATTTCCTCAAGCCGCACATCAAGCCGGTGCAGGCACCGCATCCGCCGATCGGCGTCGCGGGCCTGTCGAAAAACTCCGACACCCTGAAGCTCGCGGGCGAGCGCGGCTTCATCCCGATGAGCCTCAATCTCAACCCGGCCTATGTCGGTAGCCATTGGGACTCGGTGGAGCAAGGCGCGGCCAAAGCCGGCCGCAAGCCGAGCCGCCGCGACTGGCGGCTGGTGCGCGAGGTCTTCGTCGCCGATACCGATGAGGAGGCGTGGAAGCTCTCGACCGGCGACATGATGGGCCGGATGATGCACGAATACTTCCTGCCGCTGCTCGGCCATTTCGGTTTCAAGGATTATCTCAAGGCCAAGCCCGACGTGCCGGATTCCGACGTCACCGTCGAATACTGCGCCCGCAACAACTGGATCGTCGGCTCGCCGAGGACGGTGACCGAGAAGATCGAGCAGATCTGGCACGAGGTCGGCGGCTTCGGCGTGCTCCTGGTGTTCGGCTTCGACTAAAAGCACAAGCCGGAAGCGTGGCATCACTCGCTGTCGCTGTTGAAGAACGAGGTGCTGCCGCGGCTGGAGCATCTCGACGCGGGGCTCGGCAAGGCGGCGTGATGGGTTTCGTGCCCCGGATGCAGCGCAGCGCGATGCGAAGCATCGTAGTGCACTGCTGATCCGGGGCCCAGCCACGCGAAGACGGGTTGCGTGAACATGGGTCCCGGCTCTGCGGTGCACCGCTAGCGCGCTGCACCGCGTCCGGGACACGAGGTTGATCGCGCCACGCATCCCCTTAATCTGCTCCCCGCAAACCACACGACAATCATCGGGGAGGGCGCCATGCGCATCAGGATCATCAACGGACCGAATCTGAACATGCTCGGCATTCGCGAGCCGCACATCTATGGCTCGACGACGCTCGAGGCGATCAAGGGGGCCTGCGAGGAGTTCGCCGCCTTTGCCGGTGCGGAGCTGTCGTTCCACCAGTCCAACCACGAAGGCGTCATGGTCGATCTGATCCAGTCCGCGCGCACCGAGGCGGACGCCATCATCATCAACCCCGCCGGCTATTCCTTCACCTCGATCGCGATCTTCGACGCGCTGAAGATCTTCGAGGGGCCGATCTTCGAGGTCCACATTTCCAATATCCACGCCCGCGACGAGCTGCACCGGCACTCGAAGCTCTCCGCCGCCGTGAAGGCCGTCATCGCGGGCCTTGGCCCCTACGGCTACATCGTCGCGATGCAGGCCGCGTTGCAGGGCGCGGGCAAATTGCCGGCCGCATTGCCGCCGTCGCTGCGCGTCGGGCCGAAGTGAGTTGTTGAATTCATCCGTCGCCGCGACGGCGGCGCACTCCCTCTCCCGCTTGCGGGGAGGGTTGGGGCGGGGGTCAGCCACGGGCGCTGGCGTGAGTGGAGAGAGCAGATCCCCACCCGCTTTGCTGCTTGCGCAGCAAAGCGACCTCCCCTTTTCAAGGGGAGGTTAAGAAGCGGCATCGACTGCGTTCCATGCTGCCTGAGCATCCATCACTCCGACTTGTCGATATTCCAGAACACCGGCGTCGCCGGGCCCTCGAGCACGCCCGAGAGCGATTTTCGCCACGCGGCCAACGCGCGCCATTGCCCGAGCGGCACGTAGAACACCTGGTCGTAGGCCTCGCGCTGGATGTCGCTCGCGATCTTCTTCTGCTCCTCCCGCGAGGAGGAGCGGACGAAGGCATTCCGCAGCGCTTCCATCCTCGTGTCCTCCGGCCAGCCGAACCAGGCGCCGTGCCGGCCCTTGGCGTTGAGCAGGATGTTGACGACGGGGTTCACCACGTCGGCAATGACGAAATTGGTGAAGAGCATGTTCCAGCCGCCGTCCTGCGGCGGCTTCTGGCTGGCGCGGCGGGACACCACGGTCTGCCAGTCGGTCGCCTGAAGGTCGACCTTGAAGCCGGCTTGACGCAATAGCTCCGCGGCGACGACCGGCTGCGGCTTGAAGATCTGGGCATCGCCGGGCGCCATGATCACGACGGGCGTGCCGTCGTAACCGGATTCGGCGAGCAGCTTTTTCGCTTGCGCCATGCCGTTACCCTTCACCAGCGATTCCGAGCCGACGTCGGTGGCAAGCGGCGTGTCGCAACCGAAGATCGCGCCGCAGAGCTGATAGTAGTCGGGATTGCCGACCAGCGCGTCCAGCACGTCCTTCTGATTGAGCGCGAACAGCGCCGCGCGGCGGACCTTGACGTTGTCGAACGGCGGATAAAGGAAATTCATCCGTCCGATGGTCTGGTAGCCGAGCTTGTCCAGGGTTTCGACCTTCAGCTCCTTGTTGGCGGCCAGCATCGGCACCAGATCGAACGGAACATTCTCAACGAAATCGATGTCGCCGGATTGCAGCGCGTTCACCGCGGTCTGCTGATCGGGCATGGTGATCCATTCGACGCGATCGACCTTCGCCACCTTGCCGCCGGCGGTCCAGCTCGGCGGCTCCTGGCGCGGCACGTAATCCTTGTTTCGTTCGTAGACGGCCTTCACGCCGGGCTGAAACTCCGCTTTGACGAATTTGAAGGGACCCGAGCCGATCTGCTCCGGGATCTGCTGCCCGGGTGGCGTTTCGGCGAGGCGCCTGGGCATCATGAACGGAACGATCGAGGAGGGTTTGCCGATCGATTCCAGCACCAGCGCATAAGGCTCCTTCAGCTTCAGCGTGATGGTGTTCTCGTCGGTGGCTTCCAGGCTCGCGGTGAAGTCCATGAGCGTCTGGCCCATGGTCTCCTTCTCGCTCCAGCGCCTCAGCGAAGCGACGCAATCCTCGGCGGTGACCGGGCTGCCGTCATGCCATTTCAGCCCGTCGCGCAGCGTGAAGGTGTAGGTCAGCTTGTCGTCGGAGACTTTCCAGTCCGCCATCTGCGGCTGGATGTTGAAGTTCGCGTCAGTCGCCAGCAGCGTGTCATAGACCATGTAGCCGTGATCGCGCGTGATATAAGCCCCGGTGAAGGTCGGATCGAGGATGCGCAGATCGGAATGCATCACTGCGGTGAGGGTCTTCGCGTTCGCCGGCGAAGCAAGCGCCGTTGCGGCCGGGCATATGTTGGCCAGGATGGCGCTGGAGATGAGCTTGCCGCATTGCCGACGTGAGATCTGAAACATTCGACTTTCTCCCGCAACCGGGGGTTTACCCGGTTGCGTATCATTCAATGTCGCAGGTCGGGCGGGCCCGACGTGCGATGGGAGAGGGTACTTTCGATGCGCGAGCTCTTTACTTCACGCCGGCTTTCTTGAGGCCGGCCAGGAGCTGCGCCACGGCGGCTTGCGATGGAGGATTCTGGTACTGGGGTTCATTATAGTACTTGGTGATGAAAGCGATGTCCGAGCGCTTGGGGTGCTGTTTCTTGTACCCATCGAGCGCCGGCTTCGCATCCTTGTTGGACAGGGCAAGGGATGCCACCCACCAGGCCTGCGTGAACCAGAGATTTGGCCGCGCGCTGACCGACGCCCCGAGAGCGTCGGCCGCCTTGTTGAAATCGCCGACGGCGAAATGGGCGCGTCCCAGGACCCAGCCGAACACATGGATCGACTTGTCCTTCGGGCTGAGCTCGATCGCCTTTTCGGCCATCGGGATCGCGCCCTTGGCATCGCCGAGGAACACCATTTCGTTGGCGGCCTGGGCGTAGGCGGCGGCGAAGTTGGGATCGAGTCTGATTGTCTCCTTGAAGGAGGCAAGCGCCGCCTTGTGGTCGCCGCGTATCCGATGGACCCAGCCAAGCGCATGATGCGCAATCGCCACATTGGGGTCGAGCTTGATCGCCTTCCTGGCGGCCGTCTCCGCGCGGTCCACTTCGGCCTTGCCCGCGCCGTTCCAGCCGTTGAGGACATCCGAGCCCAGCCAGAAAGCGAGTATGCCCAACAGGCGGGCATTGTCCGGGTCCGCCATGAGGCCGGCTTCTGCGTGATGGCGTACTTCGAGGGCAGACTCGGGTGTTGGGAATGCGGTGCTGGCGGCCATTGCTCTCATCCTTTCATCCAAGGGGTTGTGGTCGGCGGCGAATGTCCCGACCTCGTGCCGCACGCCGGTTTTGATCACCTCGTCATTCAGCGAGGTGGCGATCCGGCCCATCAATTGATCCTGAAGGTCGAGCAGGCTGCTGGTCTCGTACGCGAAGGAATTGGCCCAGAGGTTGGTGCCGCTTTCGGTATCGATCAGTTGCGCGTTGACCTGGACCATCGGACCTGCGCGCCGGACGCTGCCTTCGAGCGCGTAGCGCACCTTGAGCTCGCGGCCGATCTGGCGAGGATCGTTCGGCTTGTCCTTGTAGGTGAAGGCGGTGCCGGAGGCGATCACCCAGGCGCGTTGCAGCCGCGACAGCTCGGTGGTCAGATCGTCGGTGATCGCATCGGCGAGATAGGAATCTGTCGTGCTCTCGTCGAAATTCTTGAACGGCAGCACGACGATCCTGTTGGTCCGCGCGACCGTCCCATGCAGCTCGCTGAACATCAGCACCGAGGTGAGGCCGGCGACGGCGATGGCGCCGATGGCGGCGGCGATCACCGTTCCGCTCAGGCGGGCGGCGCTCCAGCGCAGGAAGGGCACCCGTATCCGCTCATAGGCGACTTCGTAGACATGCACGGGGTAGGGGATGTTCTTGACGCGGCGCTCGCCGCGGTCCGCGAAAAAGAACTGCGGCAGGGTGCGGATCTGATCGTACATGCTCTGGCTGACGCAGACCGTTCCCGGCGACGCGAGCGCCTCCAGCCGGGCCGCGATGTTGACGCTGTTGCCGTAGATGTCGCGGTGATCGACCAGCACGTCGCCGAAGTTGAGCCCGATCCGAAGCTGGATGCGATCCTTCTTTTCATTGGCCTGGCGCGCGGCAAGTCCGCTCTGGATATCGAGCGCGCAACGCACCGCGTCGACCGCGCTGGAAAACTCGACCAGGATTCCGTCGCCCATGCTGCGCACGAGGCGGCCGTTGTATTTGTCGATGGTCGGCTCGATCAATTCGCCGGCATGGCGGGCAAAGCGCGCATGCGTCTCGTCCTCGTTGCGGCTCATCATGCCGCTGTAATCGACGACGTCGGCCAGCATGACGGCCATCAGGCGGCGGCGCTGCGGACCTGCCGGCTCAATTGCCGTCGGCGTCGTCCGCGCGGTGACCAACTCGATTCCCATCGAGGCCACTCCCAAAGACTACGAATACAATTTGCGCGCCGCCGTAGCGCAAAAACAGCAATTAATGCTGCGCAGCAAAACATGTTTTGGCGTTTCGTCAATCCCTGGAACTCACATAGAGGAACGGAATTCAGCAGCCCGGCGGCGGGGTTGGCCGTCCACCCCTGGTTGCAACTTTCGATGATTCCGCGGGTCGGAGGCTGGTGATTGGCCACGCGGGCCGGCGCCCTCTGCGTCGCACTGCCGCAGCGGTCGGGACGCTGCGGCTTCTCCCGCGCCATCTGGTCCGGCTCCGTCATCCTTGGGGCGGGCTATCGCATATGGGCGTCGGGACCGCTGTTCACCCTCGTCATGGCCGGGCTTGTCCCGGCCATCCACGTCTTTGCGTCAGCAAGAAAGTAAGACGTGGATGCCCGGCACAAGGCCGG
>Ga0157369_10005941_pt1 | contig 14173 bp, 10 predicted proteins | sample C25metaG_FD_113461 | JGI IMG/M metagenome (GOLD analysis project Ga0157369, IMG submission 113461) | Corn rhizosphere microbial communities from Kellogg Biological Station, Michigan, USA - C2-5 metaG | ecosystem: Host-associated > Plants > Roots > Rhizosphere > Soil | place: USA: Michigan...
CTCTACGACCAGGCCAACCTGACGTTCACCCACGACGAGGACTGGACTCAGGCCTTCGCCGTTCAGGGTGATCTGATCGGCCACGTCCACGTGAAGGACCTCGTCTTCAAGGACCGAAACGCTCCCTTCCGGGCTTCGGACACTGCCCGGGTCAAGGCGGATGAACGCGCGATCCGCTCTCGTGTCGTCGGCACCGGCATCGTGCCCTGGGCCGACATCATCCACGAGCTCGCGCGCCGCGGATACGACGACGTGCTGACCCTCGAGTACGAATACCGCTGGCACCCGCAGGATCTCCCTGAACCTGCGACGGGATTCGCCGAATCCGCCCGGGCGGTACGCGCGATCCTCTCCGCGGTGGTGTCCCAGTGACCACTCGGACGCTCCGTGTCGGTGTGGCCGGCGTCGGCAACATCGCAACGATCGCGCAGCTGCCGACCCTGGTGGCCCGCGACGATGTCGAGCTGACCGCCGTGGTCACCCGCAAAGCGGACCCCCAGCCGCTGATGCGCCGGTGGGGCTTCGGACGGGCCTATTCGACCGTCGACGCGATGCTGGAGGCGGAGTCTCTCGATGCGGTGTTCATCCTGACGCCGCGCTCGGAACATGTGGAGGCCACACGTTCTGCCTTGGCGGCCGGAGTCGACGTCTTCTGTGAAAAGCCGCTGGCCACCCGCGCGGACGACGCACTGTCCCTCGCGCAGCTAGCGGATGAGGGCGGCCGCATCCTGATGGTGGGATTCAACAGACGCTTCGCCCCTGTCTACGAGGCCGGCCGGGAAGCATTCGGCGCGCGCGGCGCATCCTTCTGCGTCGCGCAGAAGAACCGGGCCGGCTCTGAGTACCGCGCGACGTTCGAGAACGCCATCCACATGGTCGACCTCCTGCGCTGGTACTGCGGAGGCGAACCGGTGGAGGTGAACGCCCACGCCGCCGGCGATGACCTGTGGCAGGAGGACGGGGTCAGTGCGCTCATCCGCTTCGACAGCGGCAACACCGGTGTGCTGATGGCCGCTCGGAACGCAGGCGCCTGGAGCGAGAAGCTCGACGCCTACGGCGACGGCGTGACGGCGACCATTTCAGCCCCCGACAGCGTCGCGATCACGCGCGACGGGCAGACGACTGTCCGGGAGATGTCAGCGGAGGCGTTCGGATGGGCCACCGCGACGCGGACCTTCGGCTTCGCCGGAGCGGTCGACCATTTCCTGGATCGCGTGCGGGATCGCCAGCAGCCGCTCACCTCGGGTGCGGAGGCGGCCAAGACTCAACTGCTGCTGGATCGCATCCTGTCTGCGGCAGGTTTGCCGGTGGAGGAACAACCGGGACGTCTCTGGTCCAGCCACGCGAAGAAGTAGCAGGAGAGGAACCCACCGTGTCCATGCAGGACCACATCGTCTTCGTCACGGGTGCGAACGGCGGCATCGGCAGCTCGATGGTCTCCGCCTACGCGGAAAGCGGGGCGACGGTGATCGCTTCGGATCGCGGCGGGGAGAAACCCGAGGCCGCCGTCGCCTACTACGACCTCGACGTGACGGTCGAGCAAGCGACGGCAGCAGCCATCGCCGACGTCATCGCCCGCTTCGGCCGGATCGACGCCCTGGTGCACGCCGCCGGAGTGCTGGGGGAGACCCCCGACCCTCTGAAGACCAGTACAGCGGAATTCGCACGGATCATGACGATCAACGCGACCGGCACCTTCACCGTCGTCCGGGAGACCGCGCAGGCGATGCTGGACCACGAGATCAGGGGGACCATCCTGCTCTTCTCGTCGGTCGCGGCGAAGGAGGCCCGGCGGACCTATCTGCCGTACAACGCGAGCAAGATCGCCGTCCTCCACATCATGTGGTCCATGGCTCAGATCCTGGGACCGTCCGGCATCTCGGTGAATGCCATCACGCCGGGTCCGGTGGAGACGAACATGTGGGCTCAGCTCGCCGAGGCATCCGGCAACGCACCGGACTCGGCCGCCCGGGCACGAGCAGAACGAGCGGCCCAGCTCCCGATGCAGCGATTCGCCCGGCCGGATGAGGTCGCGAATGCTGCGCTGTTCCTCACGGATCCTCGGAATCGCTACATCACCGGCGTCAGCCTCGACGTCGCGGGGGGTGCCCACCTCGGCATGGGATCGTAACGCAGGGGGCTACTTCCACCGGAAGGGTCAATCGGTCGCTGGACGAATGGGTCGTCGAGCTCGATCATTGTGCAGCTGTGTTCTCAAAACATATGATGTCATACCAATCGAATGGTCGTCCCACGGGGGGGGCGTGCCCGAGTTCCGAAAGGTAGATCCCATGCTCAATGCCGAGCGTTCTCTCTCCCGGTGGCGTCCGACGGCGCTACGGACACTGGCGGTTGCTTTGGTCGTCGGCGGCGGTGTTGCCATCGCTCCCGCGGTCGCACCGGCCGCTTCCGCGGCGGACGCGGCCCTCTACGTCGCGCCGAACGGCAGTGACTCGGCGAGTGGATCGATCAGTGCGCCGTTCGCCACCATCCAGCATGCCCGCGACGTCGTGCGCACGATGAACGTGAACATGAGTGGTGACATCACGGTGTACTTGCGAGGCGGCAGCTATCCCGTCACCAGCACCGTGCAGTTCGGCACCCAGGACTCCGGCAGCAATGGACACCGTGTCATCTACTCGGCGTACCCGGGCGAGGTGCCCGTGTTGGAGGGAGGCGTCCCGGTCACCGGCTGGGCGCAGCAGTCCGGAAACATCTGGAAGGCGCCTCTGGACCGCAGCGACAAGCTGCGCGCTCTATACGTCAACGGCGCCCGGTTCACGATGGCGTCCAAGACGGTGCAGGCGACGGGGTGCTCCGGTACGTACAACATCACCGCTGGGCAGGCGCCCTGGGCGTGGGAGTCGGGCAGCCAGTGCGACGGCTCGACGTATTCTCTGAGCGACGTCCCGGCGATCGCCCGCAACCAGCAGGACATCGAGATCTCGACGGCGACGACGTGGACGACGGCGGTCGTCGGGGTCCGTCAAGTCACGACGAGCAGCGACGGCTCCCAGCGGGTGCTCCTGTTCCAGGAGCCCGGTGCGGCGATCGCGTCAGGCGCGTTCAACGGCAACTTCCAAGCGACCGGCACGCAGACGATTTCGAACGCGTACGAGTTCCTCGACACCCCGGGTGAGTTCTTCTACGACCGCGCCGCGAAGACCCTGTACGTCTACAAGGATGCGAACACCGACCTGTCCACGGCGTCGGTGATCGCTCCGAACAATGTCGAGACGCTCCTGTCCGTCGCCGGCAACAGCACGGCCGACCGGGTCCACGACCTCACCTTCACGGGCATCACCTTCGCCCATTCCGACTGGAATCTCACGCAGATCGACGGCTCATCATTCAAGCAGGCGCAGCAGGGCAACCTGGTGAATCTCGCGTATGCGAAGGGCAATTTCCACGACTACACGTACCGCAACGTGCAGGTTCAGCCGGGCGCCGTCGAAGTGAACAGCGCCTCGGGGATCACCTTCGCGCGCAACCGGGTCGAGCACACGGGCGCCGACGGCATCCAGTTCGTCAACGACGTCGTGAACTCGGCCATCGACGGCAACGTGACCAGCGACATCGGTGGATCGGCGATCAACGTCGGCGACCCGCAGCACGTCTTCATCGGCGACGGTACGTCGACGAACAAGGAGCATTACGCCCCCGGCGTCGAGGGCGCGCCGACGAACATCTCCGTGCGCGACAACTACATCTACGACAGCGCTGTGCTGTTCCGGGGTTCGGCCGCCATCACCGGCTATTTCCTCGACACCGTCGCCATCGAGCACAACCGCATCGACAAGACGTCCTGGGCGGGCATCTCGATGGGCTGGGGCTGGGGCAACTTCGACGGCACGAGCGGGTCGAACTCTCCCGGCAACCCGAGCCTCGTCGCCCGCAACAACAGCATCCAGCACAACGAGATCCGCAACACGATGCAGTACCTCAACGATTCCGGGCCGCTGTACACGCTGGGCAACCAGCAGGGCAGCACCATCAGCAACAACTACGCGAACGGCGTCCGCCCGGGCCACACCTATGGCATCCACCCGGACGAAGGATCGGCGTACATCACCTACAACGACAACGTGATGGAGGTCAGCCCCAACGTCGCCTACGTGATCAACTCGGGGACGTGGGGTCGGCAGCATGACCTGCAGATCCACAACACCTTCGGTCCGACCGACTCGATCTTCGACAGCAACATCCCCAACGGAGTCGTCGACCCTGTACGCGTGGCGCCGGACGACGTCTGGCCCCTGGAGGCATACGGTGTCGCGGCGGGCTCCGGCATCGAGGCGCAGTACCGCGACATCCTCGGCGCCTTGGCGCAGAATGCGGACTTCGCCCTCCCCGCCAGCGTGGTCGTCAGCGAGTACACGCCGGCGATTCCGGTCCGTGGTGTGGGCGACGCGTCTCGCGCTCTCTGGCTCGCGCCGGCCGGCACGACCCGGTTCGCTCAGGGACCGACGATGTCGTCCGCAGCCGGAGACGCCACCACCATCGCACTGCCGCCGGCGAAGGGCGACTACAGGCTGTACGTGGTGAACTCCGACGGCAGCGTGGCCTCCGTATCCGCAGCGACCATCGTGCGCACCGCCGCTGCGCCGCGCAATCAGGCTCTCACCCAGGCGGATTCGCGGAAGTGCCTCGATGTGCCTGGCGGTTCGAGTCAGAACGGCACCCGGCCGGCGCTCTGGGATTGCAGCGGCTCCGCCAACCAGCGCTGGACCTACACCGCAGCCGGTGAGATCCGCGTCTACGGCAGCAAATGCCTCGACGCCTACAACCGGGGCACGACGGACGGCACCGCCGTCGACATCTGGGACTGCAACGGGCAGGGCAACCAGAAGTGGACCCTGGCCGCCAACGGGACGATCGTAGGGGACGCATCGGGGCTGTGCCTGGCGCTGACCGGTGCGCGCACCGACAACGGCGCTCCGGCGCAGCTCTCGACCTGCTCCGGCGCCTCCGGGCAGAGATGGGCCTTCCCCATCTCTCCGGAGACCACCCCGGCCAACGCGCTCGTGGTGCAGGTCGACTCCCAGAAGTGCCTGGATGTGCCCGGGGCGTCGACCCAGAACGGCGCGCGGCCGGCCCTGTGGGACTGCAGTGGCTCGGTCAACCAGCGGTGGACCTACACCGCGGCCGGTGAGATCCGCGTCTACGGCACCAAGTGCCTCGACGCGTACAACCGCGGCACCACGGACGGCACCGCCGTCGTCGTCTGGGACTGCAACGGGCAGGACAACCAGACGTGGACGCTGAACCCCACCGGCACCATCGTCGGCAAGGGATCGAACCTCTGCCTGGCGACCACCGGCGGCCGCACCGACAGCAGCGCCCCGATGCAGCTGTCCACCTGCAGCGGTGCGAGCGTGCAGAGGTGGACGCTGCGCGGCTGACCGGGATCGTCTCCCGATTCGCACAGCGACCGCAATTTCTGAAACCGCTATCATTTCTCTCCAAGAAACCGTTATCATGCGGTACGTCTCCCATCGCCTCTGCGTTCGTGCGGGGGTGATCGGGAGTCGTCCGTACTGCTATTTCAAAGGAGAGATATGAAACGCGCGTTAGCACTCACCCTCGCGGGGGGCCTGGCGGTCGGGGTGATGTCCGCCTCACCCGCAGCAGCAGCGAATCCCGTCATCGCGGTCGATCTCGGCACATCGACCGGTGCCGTCACGAATGGGTCATCCGGATTCCTCTACGGCCTGGCCAACAAGGGAATCCCGACGGACAGCGCGCTCGCCGCGCTTCACCCGGACAGCACGGCGCAGATGGCGCCGGGCGGAACTCAGCATCCGAACGGCGACGCGCTGCAAGTCGCGCCGCAGTTCCTCTCGGACGGAGGGAAGGATGTCCTGATCTACATGCAGGACTACTACCCGACGTATCCGTACCCGAATCCCGGGATCTCCAGCTACCTGAATGTCGTCGCCGCAGAGGCCACCGCTGTCGTCGCGGACCCGAATCACTCCAAGTACATCTATGTGCCCTTCAACGAGCCCGACGGGATGTGGTACACCGGGAACCTGTCGGGACTCGAGGCGGACTGGAAACTCGTCTACCAGAAGATCCGGTCGATCGACCCGACCGCGCGTATCGCCGGCCTCAACTACGGGACCTACAACGGCGCGGACTACGCCGATTTCCTGTCCTACGCGAAGGCCAACAACGTGCTCCCCGATGTCACGACGTGGCATGAACTGGGCAACAGCTTCTTCGGCAGCTGGTACTCCGACTACGCGGGCTATCGAGCAGCCGAGACCAACCTCGGGATCACGCCCCGGCCGATCTATATCGACGAGTACGGGCGCCCCAGCGGCGACCTGGGCGTGCCAGGAAACCTGGTGCAGTTCATCACGCGATTCGAGAACAGCAAGGTTCACGCCGACCTCGCGTTCTGGACGGACTCTGGCTCGCTCAACGACCTCGTCGCGGCGGATCAGAGCAACCAGGTGACGGGTGGCTGGTGGCTGTACAAGTGGTACGGAGAGCTCACGGGAAACACCGTCGCGGTCACACCACCGACGCAGAACGGCTCGCTGCAGGCGATCGGCACGTACGACTCGGCCAAGAAGCAGGCGCGCATCATCCTCGGCGGTTCGGTCAATCCCACCGACGTGTTCTCGACCGATGTCGCTGTGAAGAACGTTCCTGCCGCACTGGGCAGCACGGTCCATGCGACTGTGTGGGGAGTAGACAGCTCGGGAACGGCGACCTCCAGCGGCCCGTATGTCGTCACTGAAGGCAACTATGCAGTCAGCGGCGGCGCGACCACCATCTCGCTTTCAGGTCTCAAGGCCCTGTCTGCGTATGAGGTGATCCTCACTCCGAACACCGCAACCAATACGGTCGTGGCAAACAGGTATGAGGCCGAGTACGCCTCGTTGAGCGGGTCGGCCAAGGTGACCTACGGCACCAACACGGGTTACTCCGGAACGTATTTCACCGAGGGCTACGGCGGGAGCAACAATGCGGGCACCAACTTCGTGGTGAACGCTCCCTCCGATGGGTACTACAACGTATCGCTCCGGTATTCGGCCGGGCCGTACTCGGGGGCGCCGACCGCGCGTACGACGCAACTGGTCCTCAATGGCTCGACCGTGCAGGACGTGAGCCTTCCGGGAACGACCGACTGGAACACGTGGAATACGGTCACGACCAAGCTGTACTTGCAGGCCGGAATCAATCGAATCGGTTACGACGCGTACACGAACGATGACAGTGACGCCATCAACATCGACTACATCGATGTCGCCGCCACGACAGGCGCTGTCGGCACGTATGAAGCCGAGTCGCCCGCCAACACTCTGGCCGGCACCGCCGTCGTGAGCTCCAGCTCGGGTGCGAGCGGTGGCAAGTACGTCGGCTACATCGGTCAAGGGAGCGGGAACACTCTCACGTTCACTGGCGTGACCGCCGCGACAAGCGGGACCTACGATCTGGTCGTGCAGTACGCCAATGATGAATTCAGCGGCGGTGGTGCCGGATACAACACGAACAGCGTCAACCGATACGCGGACATCAGTGTGAACGGGGGCACCAGTACGCGGTCGTACTTCCATGTGACCGGTAGCTGGTCGACCTTCCTCACCGCCGTGGTTCAGGTCCACCTGACAGCCGGCTCGAACACGGTCGAACTATCGAACGCTACTGCCTATGCGCCGGATATCGACAAGATCTCCGTCGCTGCAGTAGTCGGCTAGTCGGCTAGTCGGCTAGTCGAGCGCGGCAGGGCGGATGCGAATCGGGATCGCATCTGCCCTGCCGTCTCCTCTTCCGCCGATCTCTTCCGACGCCGGACGAGTGACCTGCACCGAAAGCGCGTCGCTATGCTGAGGACGATGTCCACCACTACGCCGAAACCACCCGTGATCGGGGATGTCGCCCGGGAAGCGGGAGTATCGGTTCCCACCGTCTCGCGAGTGCTCACCGGAGCTGCCCGGGTGTCGGAGGACAAGCGCCGCCGAGTGCTGGAGGCGATCGAGAAGCTCGAGTTCCGCCCGTCGGCGATGGCGCGGGCCCTGGTCGCCGGACGGCCGAAGCTGATCGCAGTGCTGGCAGGGAACACCTCCCAGTACGGCTACGCGGAGACCATCCGCGGGATCGAGGAGAGTGCGCGGGCGGCCGGCTTCACGGTCACCATCACAGTGGTCGAGTCGGCGGCAGATGACGTCGTCGACAGTGCCGTCTCACTGGTGCTGAGCCAGCCGATAGCGGGCATCGTCGTACTCAAGTTCGACCCGCCCGGTGTCGCCGCTCTGCGTCGCCTGCCCAAAACGATCCCGACGGTCTCTATCTCGGGTGTGCGCGAGCCGGGCGTCCCGCAGGCTGTTCTCGGCGAGGCGGAAGCGGCGGAGGAGCTGGTCGGCTACCTCCTCGGTCTCGGGCACCGGACGGTGCATCACGTGCGTGTCCCGCCGTCGCGCAAGGAAGATGGCCGCACGACCGGCTGGCGCCGCGCGCTGACGGAGGCAGGAGCTCCCGTGCCGGACCCGATCGATGCGACGTGGGAGCCCGAGTCCGGTCGCGCCATCGGCGTCGAACTCGGCGGGCGCCCAGAGGTGACGGCTGTCTTCTGCGGCAACGACGAGATCGCGATGGGTGTCATCCGCGGGCTGCACGACGGGGGCCGGACGGTGCCAGGTGATGTCAGCGTCGTCGGGTTCGACGACCATCCACTGGCCCGGATGTGGACCCCGCCGCTGACGACGGTGGATCAGGATTTCGCAGGCCTCGGCTCACGCGCGTACCGAGTGCTCGACGGGCTCATGCACGGGCGAACGGTCCGCACGTTCTCCTCTGAGCGACCCCCCGTCGTGATCCGGGAGACCGCCGCTCCGCCGCGAGCCTGACAGACCAGCCCCTCATACGTCGTCCCAAGCGTCACCCATTCCCCAGTCCGTGTCTTCCGCTGAGGGATCCGCTGCGAGTGGCCCTTCACCTTCGTGCGGGGGCGTGAAAAGTCCGGAGATGCCCTGGGCGATGAGCAGGCCACCGGCAGCACCGGCGGCGCCGGCGGCCGCGGTCTTGAGGAAGCTGCCGCCTCCACTCGGTGCCACCGGGGACGCCTCCGCAGCCGGTGACCTGCGCGACCCGAAGATCCCGCTCCAGCGATCGCGCTGGGCCGCTGCGGGGCCGGGATCCGCGGGGCCTTGCACGGTCGGGGCCGGAGCGCGTTCCTCCGGTCGCCTGGCGGCCAACGCCTCTATCTGGAGCAAAACGGTCTGCACGAGGAAGTAGAGGGCATCGGGCTGGGTGCCGATGAGCTGGTCGATGAGTTGCTCCGCGCGCGGATCCTTCTGGAGGGGCGCCGCGTTACGGACGGACTCGGCGAGGTCGACGATGAGGTGGATGTCGGAGTTCTGCATGGCTCCATGGTCGCTGCCCGCCTCGCCGTACCGCGCCCGCCGTCCGGCGGGAGCGGCGCGCCGTTCCGTGGGCAGGCGGGGGTGCGCGGCAGAGCCAGGTGGGGGAGCGCGGCACCGTCAGGCGGGGGAGCGTGGCACCGTCAGGTGGACGTGGAAGCCTCCGTCGACGGGACCTGCGACGAGGGATCCGCCGAGCAGTTCGGCGCGCTCGCGCAGGCCGAGGAGCCCGAGGCGGGAACTCGGAAGATCGAGGGGCGGCTCGGTGGCCCGGCCGTTGACCACCGTCACGCCGCACGATCTGTCCTCGGACCACAGACCGACCGAGATCGGCGACCCCGGAGCGTGCTTGCGCGCATTCGTGAGTGCCTCCTGGACGGTGCGGTAGACGGCGCGCTGTCCCGACGGGCTCAGGTCGTCCGGCAGTTCCCCACTGAGCGTCACGGCCAGCCCGCTCGAGGTCACGAGACCCGGGAGGTCCGCCGCGGTCGGCTGGGGAGAGAGACCCGGACTCGCCGTTCCCGCGGCGCGGAGGAGCATCACCATGGAGCGGAGCTCTTCGAGCGTCGTCGAGCTGAGAGTGCGGATGGATGCGGCCGCATCGCGGATCGGCTCGCTGTCGGCGGTGACTTGCAGCGCCCCCGCCTGCACCGAGATCAGGCTGACCTGGTGTGAGACGACGTCGTGCATCTCGCGGGCCAGCTGGTTGCGCTCGCGGGTGAGCATGCTCTGGGCGTAGAGCTCCCGTTCATGCCGTTTGGTGGCCTCGATCTCGGCGATCCGCGCGCGGAGGTCGGCGGCCACCTGCACGAGCTGACCGAGGAGGATCGGCGCGGCCGCCGTCGCCAGCTGGTAGGCGAAGGTGACGAGCGTCCAGTTCTGATCCTGCGTGAACTGCGAGGTGATCGGCCAGCCGATCGCCTCGGCGGCCGCGAACAGACCGCCGCACGCCGCGAGCAGCCATCGCCGCCTCGTCCTCACGGCGAGCGCGAACAGCGCGATCACCGGTGCGGCGAGGACGTTGGCCACGAGCGCAGCGGGAAGTGTCAGAAGGAACGCGGGCAGCGGCCAGCGCCGCCGGACCAGCAGGGCCGCGCACGCGAGCACACACGTGCCGATCGTGAGGGCATCGGGGTCGGGGTCGTAGAGGAACGCGTCGATCGCCGCGACGAACGCGGTGAGCAGGTCTGTCACCCCGGGCGGGATGCGGCGCCACAGCGCAAGCAGGCGGCTCACGTCCGAGGCCGATCGCCGAGCGTCCCTGCACGTTGCGCGGCCAGTGCCGCCTGCACGCGACTCGCGACACCGAGCTTGGCCAGGATCGCACTGACGTGATCCTTGACGGTGCCGGAGCCCAGATAGAGACGGCCGCCGATCTCCGCGTTGGAGAGTCCCTCGGCGACGAGGACGAGCACCTGACGCTCGCGCTCGGTCAGCGTCGACACCCGGCCTGCCTCCGCATCCAGGTCGGCGGCCAACCCCGGGTGACTGTCGAGCAGGGTCCGGGACGCGCGTGGTGACAGCACGACCGCGCCGGCCGCCAGGGCCCGGACGTATTGCGCCAGTTGCTCCGGTTCGGTGTCTTTGAGCAGAAAGCCCGACGCGCCGGAATTCAGTGCCGTCATGATGTACTCGTCGGCATCGAAGGTCGTGAGCATCGCGACCGCGGGCCGCTCCGGGAGCCTGTCCACGACCGACAGCAGGGTGAGGCCGTCGAGCTTCGGCATCCGGATGTCGAGCAGGACCACATCCGGCTTCTGCTCCTGGATCAGGTCGAGGGCATCGATGCCGGAGGCCGTGCCCACCACCTCGATGTCGCCGGTGGCATTGAGGATCAGCGTGAACCCGCTGCGCACCAAGGCTTCGTCGTCGACGATCACGACCCGTATCATCCGCTCACCCTCCCCTGAGAACGCTAGAGCACGGGGCCGAGAGGTGCTTGCAGTGGACGACACATCCCCGCCGGTCGCCGGGAGCGCAACCCGCCGATCGGGGGGATGAATCTCCGCCGGAGGACCGACGCCCTCTCTGCGGTGTTCGCGGTGGGATGGAACGATGCAGCGCTCTTTCTCCCGCCTCGGCCGCACGCTCGCCCGGTACCCGCTCGCCCTCGTGGTGTCGGCTGCCGCGACCGGGGCCGGCGCCGCGAACCTCGTCTGGGCCGGTGAGATCGAGTTCACCGGCGCCGGCTTCAGCGCCCTCTCCTGGATGGTCCTCGTCGCCTCACTCGCGGCAGCCGAGCGGATCTTCGGCAGTGGCAGGGCGGCGGTCATCGCCGCCGTCACCACGACGGCCGGTGTCGTCGCCGGCTGGGCGATCCTGACAGGCCTGTCGGCCGCCGGGGAGCCGCTGTCGCAGGAGGCCCTCCGGTACCAGGCCTGGACGCCGTCCGTCACCAGCGCCGCGATGCTCATGGCCGTATCCGGCCGGCTGCGACCGGGCACGCGCCGCACCGTGAGATGGGTTGCCGGCACGGGAGTCGTCGCGTTGCTCCTCATCTCCGGTCATGCCTCCGACACGGCGCGGGGATTCGCCGCCGTCGCCGGGGTCCTGGCCGGCATCCTCGGCTCCCGCTCCCTTCCGGCCGCCGCCTGGCGCCGCACGGCCAGCACCCGCTGGCGCAGCGTGCTGGCCGCGGCTCTCGTTGTGATCGCTACCGCGCTCGCGACGGCGTCGGCGACCCCCAACGCGACGGGCATCCTCGCGTGGACGGGGTCGGCGATCGACCCGGCGGCGGCACTCGCGGTCGCCTCACTGCTGCTGATCGGTGCCGGGCTGATCGCGTCCGGGCGGCGCAGCGGACTGATCGTGGGCGGTGGCGCCCTGCTCGTCGTAGCGGCCGTCGCCTTCATGGAGCTGGTGCTCGCGCCGATCGCATCCGGCGACCTGGGGTGGGCGGGTCTCACGGGTGCCGACCTGGAATGGCAGGCCATCCCGCTGCTCGCGGCGGGCATCCCCGCCGTGGCGGTGCTCCTGCTGGCTCTCGGCGCACGACGGGTGGTCAGGCGAGCCGCCGTGCCGCCGACGACCGCCGACCGGCAACGCCTGCAAAGCGTGCTCCGACGCACCGGAGACGGAACGTTCGCGCACATGGCGACGTGGGCGGGCAACTCGCTCTGGTTCGGTCCGGACGGATCGGCGATCGCCTACCGTGTACGTGACGGCGTCGCCTTCACGATCGGCGATCCCATCGCGGAACGGCCCGCGGAACTCGTACCGTCCTTCGCCGCCTTCTGCGAAGGTCGCGGCTGGACCCCGGTCTTCTACAGCGTCCACGACGAGGTGGCGGCCTCTCTGGAGCAGGCCGGGTGGACGCGCACGCCCGTCGGTACGGACGCCGTCATCGACACCTCCGGTTTCTCACTGTCCGGCCGCAAGCGCCAAGACCTGCGAACGGCCGTCAATCGCGCCGACCGCGAGGGGATGACGGCGGTCTGGACGACGTACTCCCAGTGCTCCGAGCGGACACGGGAGCAACTCGATGCTCTCTGTGCGGACTGGGCCGCCGCCAAGAAGCTGCCCGAGATGGGCTTCACCCTCGGCGGATTGGCCGAGCTGACCGACCCCGACGCCTGGCTCACGCTCGCCGTCGCGGCGGACGGCCGCATCCACGCCGTCACCAGCTGGCTGCCCCGCTACCGCGACGAGGTCGTGGTCGGCTGGACGCTGGACGTGATGCGACGCGCCGAGGAGGCCATGCCGGGGGCGATGGAGTTCGCGATCGTGTCGATGATCCGCCGCGCAGCCGCCGACGGCGTCGAAACCGTGAGCCTCTCGGGCACACCGCTGGCTGTGCACGACGGGGTCGAGGCGGGTGCGTTGACCCGGCGCCTGGTGCGGCTTCTCGAGCCGGCTTACGGGTTCGCTTCGCTCGAACGATTCAAGATGAAGTTCGGGGCTCGGCCCGAGGCGCTGTGGATGTGCTACCCGCAGCCCATGCAACTCGGCCGGATCGCACCCGCGCTGCTGCGCACGTACGTCCCCGACCTCCGGTTGCGCGGCGTCGTCGCCGTACTGCGCGAGGCCGCATGAGGCCGGGTCGGGAGGCGATCGCGCGGTGGTTCGTGCTCCTCGCGGCGAGCATCGGGCTGCTCACCGCGGTGAGCGCGTGCACCGCCGCGCCGTCACGGACGCAGGAGGATCCGTCGCGTCTCCCGGCCCTCCCGGCGCTGTCGGTGGGCGGCCACCGCATCGAACCGGCGAAGGTGGTCTACCACCGCGACGGCACCAGCAGGAACGTGGGGCTCGACCGCGCTGCGACCCGCGCGCTGACAGTCCGCAACCGCGATCGGCTGTCGATGCGGCTGGTCAGTTCCTCTCCGGTCCTGACGCTGCGGGTCGGCTCGTTTGCACGGGTGAACAGTCACGGACTGCCCGTGGACGGCGGCGACCAGTGGGACTGCCTCGCCGACTCGCCGTGCAAGGTGGCAATGCGTGCGGGGAGCATGCGCATCGTCGTCCCGCTCGGACCGGCCGTCCGTGCGGTCGTCGTGCGCGCGACCTCCGAGTCGATCGACGGCGGCACCTTGGAGGCGGTCTGGCGCTTCCGTCCCGAGCCCGGCGCTTAGCGATGTCTGCCGCGGTTCGGAACGTGTGCGGTCGGGCGCGCAACGGCATACGTTCCGAACCGCCGCAGTCAGGCCGGCCGGCCGGATCGCGCCGTACTCCCCGGAGAGTACGGGCGGGTACTCTCGGCGCCGCATGACAGCGCCGCTGCAGCCGAACAGAATGGTGCGTGAACGGTGCGATCCGTCGAACGAAAGGGGACACCGATGTCCACACCTCTGAACGCATCCCCAGTC
>Ga0157369_10005946_pt1 | contig 14167 bp, 10 predicted proteins | sample C25metaG_FD_113461 | JGI IMG/M metagenome (GOLD analysis project Ga0157369, IMG submission 113461) | Corn rhizosphere microbial communities from Kellogg Biological Station, Michigan, USA - C2-5 metaG | ecosystem: Host-associated > Plants > Roots > Rhizosphere > Soil | place: USA: Michigan...
GCGGGGATGGCGGGTGTGACGCGAAATCATGTGGGAGTGGGCTTGCTCACGAAGGCGGCAGGTCAGGCAATTTATCTGTGGCTGACAGGCCGCTTTCGCGAGCAAGCCCGCTCCCACAGGGGATTTGTGGGTTACCGGGGATGGCGGGTTTAACGCGAAATCCTGTGGGAGTGGGCTTGCCCACGAAGGCGGCAGGTCAGGCATTTTATCTGTGGCTGACACTCCGCTTTCGCGAGCAAGCCCGCTCCCACAATGGATTTGTGGGTTAGCGGGGATGGCGGGTGTGACGCGAAATCATGTGGGAGTGGGCTTGCTCACGAAGGCGGCAGGTCAGGCAATTTATCTGTGGTTGACAGACCGCTTTCGCGAGCAAGCCCGCTCCCACATGAGATTTGTGGGGTTGCCGGGGACTTGAGTACAACGGAAAACCCTGTGGGAGTGGGCTTGCTCACGAAGGCGGCAGGTCAGGCAATTTAACTGTGGCTGACAGGCCGCTTTCGCGAGCAAGCCCGCTCCCACAGGGGTTATGTTTTCCAGGGCGGTGAAGGATCAGGCCCATTCTTTGCGCAGTTGCCGCGCTGCGCTGACCATATGCACCAACGCCGCTTCGGTCTCTGGCCAGCCTCGGGTTTTCAATCCGCAATCCGGATTGACCCACAGACGCTCCACCGGAATACGTGGCGCGGCCTTGCGCAGCAAGCCGACCATTTCCGTAACATCGGGAATGCGTGGTGAGTGAATATCGTAGACGCCCGGGCCGATGTCGTTCGGGTAGGCAAACGCTTCGAAAGCCTCGAGCAGTTCCATGTCCGACCGTGAGGTTTCGATGGTGATGACATCGGCGTCCATCGCCGCGATCGACTCGATCACATCGTTGAACTCGCTGTAGCACATGTGCGTATGGATCTGGGTTTCATCGCGCACGCCGCAGGCGCACAGGCGGAACGCTTCGCTTGCCCAGTCCAGATACGGTTGCCACTGCGCCCGGCGCAACGGCAAGCCTTCACGAAACGCCGCTTCGTCGATCTGCACAATTTTGATTCCTGCCGCTTCCAGATCATTCACCTCGTCACGAATGGCCAGCGCCAGTTGTCGTGCCTGAATCTCACGGCTGACGTCTTCGCGCGGGAACGACCACATCAGCATGGTCACCGGGCCGGTCAGCATGCCTTTAATGACCTTGTTGGTCAGACCTTGGGCGTAGCGAATCCACTCGACCGTCATGGCTTGCGGGCGGCTGAGGTCGCCGAAGATTACCGCCGGTTTGACGCAGCGCGAACCGTAGCTCTGTACCCAGCCAAAGCGGGTAAATGCGTAGCCGTCGAGCTGCTCGGCGAAGTATTCGACCATGTCGTTGCGCTCGGCTTCACCGTGCACCAGCACATCCAGGCCGAGGCGTTCTTGAATTTCTACAGCGTGGCGAATTTCCGTATGCATCGCATCGGTGTAATCGGCCGCGCTGAGCTTGCCTTGCTTGTGGGCCTGACGCGCCAGTCGGATCGCCGCCGTCTGCGGAAACGAACCAATGGTGGTGGTCGGAAACAGCGGCAGATCGAGTTTGTCGCGCTGTTTGGCAATGCGCTGGGCAAACGGCGATTGGCGTTGCGCATCCCTGGCAGTGATCGCCGCAACCCGCGCTTGCACCTCAGGTTTGTGGATGCGCGGCGAGGCGGCGCGGCTGGTTTGTACCGAGCGGCTTTGCGCCAGGGCGCGCAGCACCTGCGGCGCTTCCGGCTCGCTGATCGCTAGAGCGAGCACGGCGACCTCTTCACACTTCTGCACGGCAAATGCCAGCCAACTTTTCAGTTCAGCATCGAGCTGGTCTTCGCGGCTCAGATCAACCGGGCTGTGCAGCAACGAGCAGGACGGCGCCACCCACAAACGATCACCCAGACGCTCATGGGCATGGCGCAGCGTCGCCAGCGCGTTTTGCAGATCGCAGCGCCAGACGTTACGCCCGTTGACCACACCCAGCGACAGCACTTTATAGGCCGGCAGACGATCCAGAATGGTCGGGTACTGATCCGGCGCGCGCACCAGATCGATGTGCAGGCCATCGACCGGCAGGTTCGCCGCCAGACCGAGGTTTTCTTCCAGACCACCAAAGTACGTAGCAAGCAGTTTTTTCAGCGGATCGCGCTGGATCTGGTTGTAGGCGCGCTCGAAGGCATTCTTCCAGTCCTGCGGCAGATCGAGCACCAGAATCGGCTCATCGATCTGCACCCACTCCACGCCCAATGCCGCCAGCCGCGCGAAGATCTGCCCGTACAGCGGCAGCAGGCGATCGAGCAACTCGAGCTTGTCGAAATCGGCGCCCTTGGTTTTGCCCAGCCACAGATAGGTCAACGGGCCGAGGATCACCGGTTTGACGTTGTGTCCCAGCGCGCGGGCCTCTTCGGTTTCTTCAAACAGCTGCTCCCAACCCAGCTGAAATTGTTGATCGACGCTGAATTCCGGTACGAGGTAGTGATAATTGGTGTCGAACCATTTGGTCATCTCTTGAGCGTGACCACCGCCGCAACAGCCGTTGCTGACACCACGGGCCATGCTGAACAGCGTCTGCAGCGTGGCTTTGCCGTCGTGCGGGCGGAAGCGCTCGGGGATCACGCCGAACATCAGCGAATGAGTCAACACCTGGTCGTACCAAGCGAAATCGCCGACCGGCAGCAAGTCGATGCCGGCGTTTTTCTGCAAGTCCCAATGGGCCTTGCGCAGCTCACGCCCGACGTCACGCAGGCCCGCCTCGTTCAGTTCTCCTTTCCAGAACGCCTCTTGCGCTTTCTTCAGTTCGCGGTCGCGGCCGATGCGCGGAAATCCAAGGGAATGGGCCAGTGCCATGACAAACAACTCCAGATGCTTATTCGATGGCGGCTATTGTCTGGAACCTAGCTTAACGAAACAAACTCAATCTTTTTCTAATGAACACAAATTATGCTCATGTAGAGATGAGCCTTTAGGAGCTGCCGAAGGCTGCGATCTTCGGCTGAAGGGACGCAGAGCGTCCCCCGCTGCACTCCCATGCCGAGCGTGGGAACGATCGGAACCCGGGGACACAAATCAAGCTTTTGTCGCGGCGAAGACGCCCTTTGAATACTCGATGACGCCTTGCTGTAAACACGTTCGAACTGTTCCGGCAGCTGGCCGATTTCGTTCTATCGTTAGATCCAAATGGCTGGATTTCTCAAAGATTAAAGGTTGCGAGGGAAGAGGCCTGCGCCTAAGTTGCACGCGAGTCTTTTCCCCGCGATCGGAACGCGATCAACACCATAATGAGGTGAAGAAATGTCGAAGGAATCACGCCCTGCCGTGCTTGGGCTGATAGGCAATACTCCGCTGGTGCAGGTCACCCGCTTTGATACCGGACCCTGCACGCTGTTTCTCAAACTCGAATCGCAGAACCCCGGCGGCTCGATCAAGGACCGTATCGGCCTGGCGATGATTGACGCCGCAGAACGTGACGGCCGCCTGCAACCGGGCGGCACGATCGTCGAGGCCACTGCCGGCAACACCGGTCTGGGTCTGGCGCTGGTCGGCCGGGCCAAAGGCTATCGCGTGGTGCTGGTGGTGCCGGACAAGATGTCCACCGAGAAAGTCCTGCACTTGAAGGCCATGGGCGCCGAAGTGCACATCACCCGCTCCGACGTCGGCAAGGGCCATCCCGAGTATTACCAGGACGTCGCCGCGCGTTTGGCCAAGGACATTCCCGGGGCGTTTTTCGCCGACCAGTTCAATAATCCCGCCAATCCGCTGGCCCACGAATGCAGCACTGCGCCGGAGATCTGGGCGCAGACCGAACATGATCTGGACGCCATCGTCGTTGGCGTCGGTTCGGCTGGCACGCTGACCGGGCTCAGTCGCTTCTTCAAACGTGTGCAGCCAAATCTGGAAATGGTCCTCGCCGATCCGGTCGGCTCGGTAATGGCGCAATACAGCCGCGACGGCACCTTGCCGACGCCCGGTTCGTGGGCGGTCGAGGGCATTGGCGAAGACTTCATTCCATCGATTACCGACCTGTCCAGCGTGCGTCACGCCTACTCGATCAGCGACGAAGAAAGCTTCGATCACGCCCGCCAGTTGCTCAAGGCCGAAGGCATTCTCGGTGGTTCATCGACCGGCACCCTGTTCGCTGCCGCGCTGCGTTATTGCCGCGAACAGACCGAGCCGAAACGCGTGGTCAGTTTTGTCTGCGACACTGGCACGCGTTACCTGTCGAAGGTTTACAACGATCAGTGGATGACCGATCAGGGCTTGTTGCAACGCAAGGGCTATGGCGATCTGCGTGACTTGATCGCACGGCGTTTCGAGGACGGCCGGGTGATCAGCGTCGGCCCGGGCGACACTCTGCTCACTGCATTCCAGCGCATGCGTCTGGCAGATGTTTCGCAATTGCCGGTGCTGGTCGAAGGCAAGCAACTGGTGGGCGTGATCGACGAGTCCGACATCCTCCTCGGCGTGCACGAAGACGCCGCGCGCTTCAGCCAGTCGGTGTCCAGCGTGATGACCGACAAACTGCAAACGCTCGCCCCGGCTGCGACCCTGGCCGAACTGGAAGCGGTGCTCAGCCGTGGCCTCGTCGCGATCATCGCTGACGCGTCTGGCTTCCTTGGCCTGATCACCCGCACCGACATGCTCAACCAATTACGGAGATCCCTTGCATGAGTCAGCATGACGATAAATCCCAAGGCTTCGCCACCCGAGTGATCCACGCCGGGCAGCAGCCGGACCCGACCACCGGTGCGCTGATGCCGCCGATCTATGCCAACTCCACCTACCTGCAAGACAGCCCCGGCGTGCACAAGGGTTTCGACTACGGTCGCTCGCACAATCCGACGCGCTTTGCCCTGGAACGCTGCGTAGCGGATCTTGAGGGCGGCACTCGCGCCTTCGCCTTCGCCTCAGGGCTGGCGGCGATTTCCACGGTGCTGGAACTGCTCGACGCCGGCTCGCACATCGTTTCCGGCAATGACTTGTACGGCGGCACGTTCCGCCTGTTCGACAAGGTCCGCCAGCGCAGTGCCGGGCACCGTTTCAGCTTCGTCGACCTCGCCGACCTGTCGGCGTTCGAAGCGTCGCTGCAGGACGACACGCGCATGGTCATGGTCGAGACCCCGACCAACCCGCTGCTGAGCCTGTCGGATCTGGCCGCCATCGCGCGCATCTGCCGCGCGCGCGGGATCATCTGCGTGGCCGACAACACCTTCGCCAGCCCCTACATCCAGCGCCCACTGGAATTGGGTTTCGACATCGTCCTGCACTCGACCACCAAATACCTCAACGGCCATTCCGATGTGATCGGTGGCATTGCGGTGGTCGGGCAGAACGCCGAGTTGGCGCAAAAGCTCGGTTTCCTGCAGAACGCGGTCGGCGCGATTTCCGGGCCGTTCGACGCGTTCCTGACTCTGCGCGGAGTGAAAACCCTGGCGCTGCGCATGGAGCGTCACTGCAGCAACGCCTTGGACTTGGCGCAGTGGCTGGAACAGCAGCCGCAGGTCAAGCGCGTCTACTATCCTGGCCTGACCTCGCACCCGCAGCACGAACTGGCCAAGCGGCAGATGCGTGGTTTTGGCGGGATGATTTCCGTCGATCTGAACAGCGACCTGGCCGGTGCGCGGCGGTTTTTGGAGAACGTGAAGATCTTTGCGTTGGCGGAAAGTCTGGGCGGTGTGGAAAGCCTGATCGAGCACCCGGCGATCATGACCCACGCGACCATTCCGCCGGAAACCCGCGCGAAGCTGGGGATTGGCGATGGGCTGGTGCGGTTGTCGGTGGGGGTTGAAGACGTTGAAGACCTGCGCACCGACCTTGCCCAGGCATTGGCAAAAATGTAAAAGGCCCCACACAACGAAGCCCGCGCAATGCGGGCTTCGTCTTTTTTTGTCCGTCGATCTCCCCGCCGTGGCAGTTCCCGAGGCCGATCCTATACTCAATCGGCTCGATCAAAATTATCTCGACACCCGCACGCCGCTCGGTGTGCCCGTGCCTTTCGCCAACCAGGTAAACCCAAGCCAATGAGTCGTGGCGTCTTAAGATGTACAGCGCACGAATGATCGCTGTATGGCTGCCGGGTCGTGGAGAGAACCATGAAATACAAGTTGTTGTCAGGCGTGCTTCTTGCGGTAGCGGCCAGCGTTGTGGTGCCCAATGTTTGGGCGGCGCAACCGCAGGCAGTGGCTTCTGATGGAGCCGATCATGTCGGTGCTGGCGCAGTGGCATCTGACGGCGCCGATAAGGTCGGCGCAGGCGCGGTGGCTTCTGACGGCGCCGATCATGTCGGCGCCGGGGCAGTGGCTTCCGATTGCGCCGATAAGGTCGGGGCCGGCGCGGTGGCTTCCGATGGCGCCGATAAGGTCGGCGCCGGGGCAGTGGCTTCCGATGGTGCCGATAAGGTCGGGGCCGGCACAGTGGCATCTGACGGCGCCGATCATGTCGGCGCTGGCGCGGTGGCTTCCGATGGCGCCGATAAGGTCGGGGCTGGGGCTTTGGCGGCGGATGGCGCCGACCGCACCGGCGTCAACCGTGTGGCCTATTCTCGAGTCGGAGTCGGTTCTGATCGCGTGGCATCAGCGCTGATGACCGGCAGCTATTCCGACCAGTTCAACAGCCCACAATAATCGCCGCGAAATAACGGGCGAGCTCCTGAGCCGCCCGTTTACATCGGCCTTTACAGCATCTGTTCAACCGCTGCGCCTTGTCAATCACGCAGGGCGCGCAACGTCGCGCGTAACTCGGCCGGCCGCACAGGTTTCGACAGAATCGCAATCTGCCGGTCATGCAAGGCGGCCTGAATCTTCTCGACGTCATGCCCGGTGATGATCATCGCCGGCACTGCCCAACCGCGCCGCCTGCGCACTTCGTCAATGCATTCGATGCCAGTGGCGTGGGTGCCGAGGTCATAGTCGGCGACGATGATGTCGCAATCGGTGACCAGGCCTTCAGCCGACCACTCGGCCTGCACCACGCAGCCCCAGCGTTCGAGCAACGCCGAAGTCGCGAGCAACACGTTGCGGTCATCCTCGACCAGACACACCTTCAGCCCGGTCAACAAACCTACCTGCCGCGCTTCGCTGCGAACCACCAGTGACTGCGGCGCCGCCACGATCGGCAACCCCGCAAGCGTCACAGCGGTGCCGCGCCCCAACTGTGAACGCAGAGCAACTTGCACATCGATCAGTTCACCCAGGCGCTTGATGATCGACAGGCCCAGCCCGACACCCTCGACATCTTTGTCGCGTACCTGCCGCACCCGATAAAACTCCTCGAAAACCTTTTGCAGGTGCTCTTGGGCAATACCATTGCCGCGGTCATAAACAACAATGGCCAGCCCTGCCCCGCGTTTACGCACACCAATCAGCACCGGCCGCTGCGCACCGTATTTGAAGCAGTTGGAGAGCACGTTCTGCACCATGGTCGCCAGCAGTGCCGGGGCGGTTCTGATCCAGTAGTTGCACGGTCGCATACGCAACTCGACGCCCGCCCAACGTGCCGCTTCCTGATGTTGGCGGACGATGTCCGCGAGCCATTCACCGAGGTTGAGCGTTTGCATTTTCGCTTCGACCCGGCCGTTATCGAGGGTGTAGAGGTCGAGAATCGAGCGGAACAGTTGCGAAACGTTGAGCAGCGAGCGGTCGATGTTGTCGACCAGCCGCCGCTCGTCATCGCCCAGGCGCGACTCCCGCAGACACGCGGTAAACAGACCGATGGAATGAATCGGCTGACGCAAGTCATGACTGGCCTGCGCCAGAAACCGCGACTTCTCCAGATTCGCCGCCACCGCTTCTTCGGACGCCTTGCGCGTACGCTCCAACAGCAAGTGCGCATAAAACGGAATCACCGTGCTGGTGATCAGCAGCATCAACACCATGAACGGCTGCGCCTGCCAATACGGCGTCAAGCGATAGACCACCAGCAGCGCCACCAGCGCCAGCCCGGTGGCAATCGCCAGATAGCGCGAGCCGTAGCGCATGCCGTTGCCGAGGTTGACCCAGACCATCACCGCATACAGCGGCAGCGCCGCCTCGCCGCCAATCACCAAACCAAAACAGGTACCGGTGTAATCGTGGACCATGGCAAAAATCCGCCGCGCCGGGTAATGCCCCGGCCAACGCGCAATGGCCTGGCGAAACACGATCGACGCCAGCAGGAACAGGCTGATATAGGAGATGACGGGCAGGTAGGTCTCGAAGCGATGGCCCGGCAGAAAGACCAGTACGACCATGTAAACCACCGCGATGGCGGCGATGATGATGCGCAGATTGGCTTGGTCGAGTTCGGTGTTTTTCTCGAACTTCATGGGAAACGTCCTTGTGCAGCGATTGCATTTTCGGAAGCAGCCTACAGGCAACCTTCGCGTCCGATGCTAAGGTGCAGGCCTTGAATCACGCCTGACCCAGGGAGGGTCGCGTCATGACGTGCCGGATCATCATAGCCGACGATCACCCGCTGTTTCGCGAGGCGATGCTGCGCACCGTGCAGCGCTTGCTGCCCGATGCGGATACCTGCGAGGCCGGCGACTTCGACGCTGTGCTCAGGCTGTTGGCGCCGGGTAACGAGCCGGACACGCTGATGCTCGATCTGCGTTTTCCCGGGCTGACCTGCATCACCCAGCTCGCCGACTTGCGCGAACGATTGCCGCGCACCACGCTGATCAGTGAAGTCATGGCGGCGGGCATTGACGGTTTCATTGGCAAAAACATCGCGCCGGATGAAATCGGCCAGGCGATTCTGGCGATCCGTGAAGGTGAAGTACTGGTGAAGTCGGCGCCGTCCGGCTTGTTGCCGCTGGATACCGCGACGACGCTGACGCCGCGTCAGCAGGACGTGCTGCGTTTGATCGCGCAAGGCAAGACCAACAAGGAAATCGCCCGTGAACTGGATATTTCGCCGTTCACGGTGCGCATCCATGTGTCTTCGTTGCTGCGCACGCTGGATGTGACGACGCGAGCGGCAGCGGCGGTGAAGTATTCGCGGCTGTGAAGCGTTTTTAAGGGTCAACCTGCGCCATCAGATCCGGCACCGACTCCGGCCGTTTCGCATAGCGCTGCGCCAGCACCGCGCAGACCATCAGTTGAATCTGGTGGAACAGCATCAGCGGCAGAATCAGCACGCCGATAGTGCTGCCGGCAAACAACACCTGCGCCATCGGCACGCCGGTGGCCAAGCTCTTTTTCGAGCCGCAGAATAGGATGGTGATGCGGTCTTCCTGATTGAAGCCGAAGGCTTTGCCCAAAAAGGTCGAGGCCAGTAAAACCAGCGCCAGCAGGATGCAGCAAACCACCACCAGACCGAGCAACTCGAACAACGGAATCTGCTGCCAGATGCCTTCGTTGACCGCCTCGCTGAACGCGCCGTAAACCACCAGCAGAATCGAGCCCTGATCGACGAATTTCAGCCAGTTCTTGTTGCGCCCCACCCACGCGCCGATCCAGCGGCGGGCGATCTGCCCGGCAATGAATGGCAGGAGCAATTGCACACTGATCTTGACGATGGCATCGAGGGTCGAGCCGCCGTCGCCGTGGACGTTGAGCAGCAGCGTCACCAGCAGCGGCGTAAGGAAAATCCCGAACAGACTGGACGCCGCCGCACTGCAGATCGCCGCCGGAATATTGCCTCGCGCCAACGAAGTGAACGCGATCGCCGACTGCACGGTGGCCGGTAATGCGCAGAGGTAGAGCATGCCCATGTACAGCTGATCACCGATCAGCGGTGACAACAGCGGTTTCAGCGCCAGACCCAGGATCGGGAACAGTACGAAGGTCAGGCCGAACACCAGCAGATGCAGGCGCCAATGGCCGGCGCCGGCGATGATCGATTCACGCGACAGCTTGGCGCCGTGTAGGAAAAACAGCAGGGCGATGGCGATATTGGTCAGCCAGCCGAAGCCGACCGCGACCTGACCGCTGGCAGGCAGAAAACTCGCCAGCACAACCACAGCAATCAACGTCAGGGTGAAGTTATCGGGTAAAAAACGTGGGCGCGTCATGAGATTCATCCGGGGGTTGCCAGTGCGTGTCGACGACTCTAACGTGACTGGCAATTACCGACTAACGCCGAAGAGCCGCAAGATGCCGCCTAAAGGACATAGCCAAAGCGTGCGCCGCAGTGTTCCCGGGCTGCCCAGCCTGCCGCGCCCGGTTTATGGACGCACCGAATCGCTGCCCAACCGCGCCCTCACCCGCCGTCACAGTCACCCGTGGGTGCAGTTGTCCTATGCGATTCAGGGCGTGCTTGAAGTGCAGACCAGCGCCGGCCGTTTTGTCGCGCCGCCGGAACGTGCGGTGTGGATTCCGGCGGGGGTGCCGCACCGGGTATTCAGCGCGCCACAGACGGAAATGCGCAGTCTTTATATCGACAGCAGCGTCACCGGCTGGGCGGCTGAGCATTGCCATGTGCTCGGCGTCAGCGATTTGCTCAGGGAGTTGATTCGCGCCTTCAGTCAGGTGCCAGTGGAATACGACGAAAGCGGCCCTGACGGACGCTTGGCCCAGGTGATCCTTGATCAATTGGCCGACGCGCCGACCATCGACTTGATGCTGCCGCTCCCGCAAGACCCGCGCCTGAAGCAGATCTATCAGAGCCTTGAGCAACACCCGGAACAGCAGACCACCCTGAGCCACTGGAGCGAAAAATTCGGTGTCACCGAAAAGACTCTGACGCGCCTGTTTCTGCGCGACGCCGGCCTGACCTTCCGCGCCTGGCGCCAACGCCTGCGTCTGCTTGGAGCACTGACGCCGTTGGAGAAAGGTGAGCGTGTGACTGACGTTGCGCTGGCCTGCGGATACGACTCGACTTCGGCATTTATTGCGGCGTTTCGGCAGCAGTTTGGTGAGACGCCGGGGGAGCTTTTTCGATAGAACTGGACGAATCATATTCGCCAGCCTCGCTACACATCGCGGTTCCAGGGTACTGCATGAGTCCAGGTTTTCTATAACTGGCTACTAGCACAACCCAGATGCATAACCAACTGTCATATCTGACAGTTGCCCAACCTTTGATGACCGCGCAATGTTAAACATGCGGGTGGAATTATTCCATCCGCCCGCTACTTCAACAGCGCTAACTAATTACATCAGGAGCAAATCATGACCGACTTCGAGCATTTGAAGGAGAACTTCGCCGAAAACAAAGCGGAGCCTATTGGCGACTGGATATTCAAAGCTGATATCTCGCCCCCGCTTTTTGGGAAAAAAGAGTTCAGCGCCACAGAATATATTTGTCAGTCCCTTTCCCCTCACAGCTTCAGCATTATCGGTAGAGCCATGTCAGGAGCTAAATTCCTTTCTATCGTGCTTCCTCTGAATTCACCAAAGACCAAGACTAAATATGAAATCGGGAAAGCACATCCCAACGGTGCACGCGCCTCACTTGCACTTACCTCGGAAATTAAAAGCGCAATCAGCGGTAAAGTATCTGTCAAGCAAACCGAAGATATCGTCGATGCAGACTTTGTCTTCATCATAAAACATGAAGGTAATGAACATACCGTTAAAGGAAGAATTCACGTCAAGCCCACTGCTATCAGTTGATTTAATGCGCAATCAGCTTGCGCAACATGCGAACCAGAATCAGACCGGCGACTTATAGCGAGAAATTGATGTTTTTTACGGCTCGCCAGTCTGGTTCGTCCTTTTTCAGTGACTTTAAATCGTCCTTTGTTCGTTTTTCCAAATCTGGCGCAGGTCGCCCTCCACCAGCCAGGCCCCGCAGTTCGATCTGATGCCGCCACCGTAAGAATGTGGCGATACGCCGGGGTAATCCTATTGTCGACACTTCGTTTTTGCCGAACTGTCACTCAGAAATAAACGATTTTTCTTTGCCCCAAATCCGTCGCTAGCATGGCCCCGTCTGACGTTGATCAAACCATGAACATAACGCCCGGCCAACGGTAATCCCTGTGGGAGCGGGCTTGCTCGCGAAGGCAATCTGTCAGTCAACTTCAACTTCGCTGTTGTACCGCTTTCGCGAGCAAGCCCGCTCCTACAGGTTTCTGTGTCGGAGTCGGGATCGGTGATAAAGCTGCAAAAGACCGGGAGCGTGCCATGCCTGCCACGAACATCAATATCGGCGAACCCTGGATGTGGGGCGCCTTCATCGTCTTCGTTCTGGCCATGCTGGCCCTGGACCTGTTTGTCTTCGGTGGGCGCGAGGCGCACCGGGTGTCGGTGCGGGAAGCATCGGCCTGGGTGGTTGCCTGGTGCCTGTTGGCGCTTAGTTTTGCCGGGCTGCTCTGGTGGTATCTGCACGGCGAATTCGGCAGTGAAATCGCCCGGCAGAAAACCTTGGAATTTCTCACCGGCTATCTGATCGAGCAGTCGCTGTCGATCGACAATATGTTCGTCTTCGTGATGATCTTCAGCTACTTCGCCGTGCCGCCCGAACTGCAGCGGCGGGTGCTGCTGTACGGCGTGCTCGGCGCGATTGTCATGCGCGCAATAATGATTTTCGCCGGTGTGTGGCTGGTGTCGCAGTTCGAATGGCTGCTCTATGCCTTCGGGGTATTCCTGATCATCACCGGGATCAAAATGTTGGTGTTCGCTGATCATCAACCGGACTTGGACAAAAACCCGTTGCTGCGCTGGGTGCGCGGGCATATGCGCATCACCAGTGGCTTTCACGGCGAGAAGGTTTTCATCCTGCAGAACGGCGTGCGCTGGGCAACACCGATGTTCCTGGTGCTGGTGCTGATCGAGGCCAGCGACTTGATGTTCGCGGTCGACAGCATCCCGGCGATCTTCGCCGTCACCACCGACCCGTTCATTGTCTTCACCTCGAACATCTTCGCAATCATGGGCCTGCGCGCGCTGTACTTCCTGCTGGCGGACATGGCTGACCGCTTTCACCTGCTCAAATACGGGCTGGCGATCGTGCTGGTGTTCATCGGCGGCAAGATGGTGCTGATGCCGTGGTTCCACATGCCGGTGGAATGGTCGCTGGCAATCGTCGGGACGGTGATTCTCGGGTCGGTGCTGTTGAGTCTGGTGACCAGCCGCGAGGCAGAACGCAGCACCGAATGACAACACACAACCCTACCTGTGGGAGCGAGCCTGCTCGCGAATAGGCCGGATCATTCACCATCTGATTTGAATGACACCCCGCTTTCGCGAGCAGGCTCGCTCCCACATTTGAAGCGCGGTGCTCTTATTTATCGGACTTGATACTGGTCAACACCCGCGTGCGCACCCGCTCCATTTTCTGCGGCAACGGTTGCACCACATACAGGGTTTTCAGCGCTTCGCTGGTCGGGGTCAGGTTGGGATTATCGGTGATGTCCTTGTTGACCAGCGGCATCGAGTCCTTGTTGGCATTTGGATACCCGAGGAAATCACTGATCGGGGCGATCACTTTCGGGTCGAGCAAGTGGTTGAGGAATTCGTGGGCCTCGGCGACGTTCTTCGCGCTCTTCGGAATGGCGAAAGTGTCGAACCAGATCGGCGCGCCCTCCTTCGGCAGACGCCAGTCGACCACCACGCCGTTGCCCGCCTCTTTGGCGCGATTGCCGAACTGGTAGAAGCTGCCGGAATAACCGATCGCCACGCAGATGTCGCCGTTGGCAATGTCGGTCATGTACTTGGCCGAGTTGAAGTAGGTCACGTACGGGCGAATTTTCATCATCAAGGCCTTGGCCTTTTCATAGTCCGCCGGGTTCTGGCTGTTCGGATCGAGGCCGAGGTAATGCAGGGCCAGCGGCAGAATTTCCGACGGCGAATCGAGCATCGCCACGCCGCAGGACTTGAGCTTTTCCATGTTCTCGGGCTTGAACACCAGATCCCACCTGTCCACCGGCGCGTTGTCGCCCAGGGCAGCCTTGACCTTCGCCGGGTTGAAGCCGATCAGCACGGTGCCATACATGTACGGCACGCCGTACTGGTTGCCGGGGTCGTTGGCGTCGAGCAATTTGAGCAGGGCCGGATCCTGGTGCTGCCAGTTCGGCAGTTTCGACTTGTCGAGCTTCTGAAACACGCCGGCCTTGATCTGGGTTTCGATGAACTGATTGGACGGCACCACCAGGTCGTAACCGGAGTTGCCGGTGAGCAGTTTGGCTTCCAGGGATTCGTTGGTGTCGAAGGTGTCCCAGGTCACTTTGATCTTGCTTTGCTCGGCGAAGTCCTTGGGCACTGACGGCAGGATGTAATCCGCCCAGTTGTACACCCGCAGTTCGCGCTGCTCGGCC
>Ga0157369_10005947_pt1 | contig 14167 bp, 15 predicted proteins | sample C25metaG_FD_113461 | JGI IMG/M metagenome (GOLD analysis project Ga0157369, IMG submission 113461) | Corn rhizosphere microbial communities from Kellogg Biological Station, Michigan, USA - C2-5 metaG | ecosystem: Host-associated > Plants > Roots > Rhizosphere > Soil | place: USA: Michigan...
CGCGAGGCGGAGGCCGCGGCGCAACGCGAGGCGGAGGCCGCGGCGCAACGCGAGGCGGAGGCCGCGGCGCAACGCGAGGCGGAGGCCGCGGCGCAGCGCGAGGCGGAGGAGGTCGCGCGCCGGGAGGAGGAGACCGCGCACCTCGAGGCCGAGGCGCAGGCGCGGCGGGAGGCGGAAGAGGCCGAGCGGCTGGCCGCAGAGCAGCAGGCCCGCCTCGCGGCGGCGGACGAGGCGCAGCGACAGGCAGCCGAAGAGCGCGAGCGCGCTGCGGCAGAGGCACTGGCGCGGATCGAAGCGGCCGAGCGCGAAGCAGCGGAGGGAGAGGCGGACGGCGAGGCAGCCCTCGTCGCGGCGGCAGCAGCCGGTGACAAGCTGGGGCGCCGGGAACGGCGCGCGCTGGAAAAGCAGCAGAAGGAGCTCGAGAAGCAGAAGGCCAAGAACGAGGCCGAGCGGAAGAAGCGCGCGGAGATCGAGGCCCGCGAGCGCGCGAAGGCCGAGGCCGAGCAGCGCAAGCGCGACGAGATCGAGGCGAAGGAGCGGGCCAAGCTCGAGGGCGAGCAGCGCAAGCGCGACGAGATCGAAGCACGAGAGCGGGCGAAGCTCGAGGCCGAGCAGCGCAAGCGCGACGAGAAGGCTGCCGCCGAGGAGGCGAAGCGGCTCGAGCAGGAGGAGCGCCAGCGCCAGAAGGACCTCGCGAAGCTCGCCAAGGGCAAGGGGTTCGGGCTCGGACGCCTGCTCGCCCGCGACGAGGACGAGTTCGACGAGGACGACACTCCCGTCAACCCGATCGAGAACATCGTCGAGCGCCTCCAGCCGTACGCGCGCCAGGGCGATCCGGTCACACCCGTGCCTGCAGCCGCGCCGGAGGAGCAGGACGCGACCGACGACGCGCAGGGCTCGTCGGACGACACGGCGTGAGCCACGTCGTCGAGGCGCCCGTTCGAGCGCCGCAGCCGACGATCGAGGACGATCGGCTCGAGGATCCCCCGTGGGTCGTGATCGTCTGGAACGACCCGATCAACCTCATGAGCTACGTGACGCTCGTGCTCCAACAGCTCTTCGGTTACTCCCGCTCGAAGGCGACGAAGCTGATGCTGCAGGTCCACAACGACGGCAAGGCGGTGGTCTCGGCAGGGACGAAGGAGAAAGCGGAGCTGGACGTGTCGCGCCTCCACGCCCATGGGCTCTGGGCGACGATGCGGCAGGACTAGCCGTTGCGACGACGAGGGATCAAAGCGGGCAAGGACGGCACGTACCGGGTCGAGCTTCCGGACGAGGAGCGCGACGTCCTCGCAGCGCTGCCCGACCAGCTGCGCGATGCGCTCGACGCGGGTGAGCCGACGCTCTACCGGCTGTTCCCGCCGGCCCACTCGGACGACGACGCGGCGAACGAGGACTACGCGCGCCTCGTCGGCCCCGCTCTCGTCGACGGGAAGCTCCGGGCGCTCGCGGAGCTCCAGCGGACGGCGCATGCGAAACGCCTGGACGAGGACGAGCTGGGCTCCTGGCTCGGCGCGATCGAGAGCCTTCGCCTCGTCCTCGGCACACAGCTCGACGTCACGGAGGAGAGCTACGGCCCGCTCGACGCGGCCGACCCCGACGCGCCGAGGCTCGCGCTCTACCACTGGCTCTCCTGGCTCCAGGAGGAGGTCGTGCAGGCGCTCTCGGAGTCGCTCGAGCGCAAAGCGCCGACCGACTGACCTGCGGCCGGCCGCACCGCGGCGCGCCCGGCACTACGCTGCCGTCGTGCCCGATGCGGACACCGTCGTCTTCGTTCCCGCCTGGAACGAGGAGCTCAGCCTGCCGGGGGTCCTCGAGGAGCTTCACGCGGGGATTCCGGCCGCAGACGTACTCGTGATCGACGACGGCTCGACCGACGCCACCGCCGCGGTGGCAGCGTCGCACGGCGCGATCGTCGTCTCGTTCGGGGAGAACCGCGGGCTCCGCGCGGGCATCGCCGCCGGCTACCAGGAGGCGTACGAGCGCGGCTACGCGTACTGCGGACGGGTCGACGCGGACGGGCAGCATCCGGTCGACGAGCTCGTGCGCCTGCTCGCGCTCGTCGAGTCGGACCAGTGCGATGTCGCGGTCGGCTCGCGTTTCGCGGAGGGCGACGGGTACGGGGCCGACCGCTACGAGCCCTCCCCCGCAAGGCGGTTCGGGATCGGGCTCCTGCAGAAGGCGATGCACGTCCGTCTTGGCCGGCCGTTTCGCGACCCGACGAGCGGCATGGCCGCGGTCAACCGGTCGGCGATGCCCGTGATGGCGCGGCCGTACGCGAGCGGCGCGCCCGAGGTCGAGGCGTTGCTCCGCCTGAAGCAGGCCGGTCTGCGGGTCGACGAGGTCGCGGTCCACATGCGGGAGCGCTCGCACGGGGAGTCGAAGCTGCAGGGCAAGAAGGCGCTAAAGCTCGTGCTCACGGTCGTGGCGACGCTGCTCTTCTTTCGCTGGCTCCGGCACCGGCGAGCGTGAGTGCCCGCCTGGTCGTCGTCCTCGGCTACTCCGACGGCGGTACCCCGGACCTCCATCCCATCTGCGCGGCTCGGCTCGAACGGGCGGCAGAGCTGACCACGGCAGACGACGTGGTCGTCCTCTCCGGCTGGGCGCGAAGGGTCGGCGGGCAGCCCGAGGCACGGCTGATGCGCGCGGCATGGCGCGGAGCAGCAGGCGAGATGGTCGTCGACCCCGACGCACGCACGACCGTCGAAAACCTGGCGAACGCGCTCGACGACGTCTCGCGTGTCGATGCCTGCGAGGTCGTCGTCGTCACGTCGTCGTGGCACGCGCGCCGTGCGACGGCGGCAATGCGCTGGCTCCTCCGGGGTCGGGGCATCGCGGTGCGGGCGGAGTCGCCGCCCGGCCGCTCGACGCGCGCCGCGCTGCGCGAGCTGATGCTCTGGCCCCTCCTGCCGTTTCAGCTCTGGCACGCGGGGAGATCCCGCTGAGCGAGCGAGCTCTCAGGCCAGCTCGGCGTGGATGCGCTGCTTCGCCTGGCGGAGCGAGCCGCCGGCGCGGCCGGCGCGTGCGGCGAGCGCCTCGGCGAGGATCGAGAGCGCCGTCTCCGCCTGGGTCTCCGCGCCGATGTCGAGCCCGCAGGGCCCGCTGATCCGGTCGAGCTCGGTTTCGCTCGCCCCGGCCTCGAGGAGCCGCTCCCGACGCCGCTCCTGATTTCGACGCGACCCGAGCGCGCCGATGTAGAACGCCTCGGTCCGCAAGGCCGCAAGGAGGGCCGGCTCGTCGAACTTGTCGTCGTGCGTGAGCACGACGATCGCGGTCTGGTGGTCGGGCGCGACCTCCGCGATCGCCTCCTCCGGCCATTCTGCGACCAGCCGGTCGGCGGACGGAATGCGCTCCCGGGTGAGGAACGTCGCGCGCGCGTCGGCGACGATCGCCGTCCAGCCTAGGAGCTTTGCGCCGCGCGCCAGCGCCTCCGCGGTGTCGACCGCCCCGTAGACGAGGAGCCGCGGGGGCGGGCCGTACCACTCCGTGAAGACCTTCGCGCCGTCGCCCTCGAGCAGGCGGTTCCGGCCGCGGCGCACGAGCTCGTCGAACTGGTCGAGCGCCCACGCCGGCACGCCGTCGCCGAGCGTCTCTGCACCCTCCACGACCAGCGCCTTCGCGCCGACCCCGTCCCCTTCGACCACCGTGAACAGCACCGCCCGACCACCCTCATCGCCCAGGCGGGCGAGACGCTCGAGCAACGTCACTCGACCGGCTCCACGAACACGTCGATCTCGCCGCCGCACGGAAGCCCGACGTCCCAGGCCATCTCGTCCGTGATCCCGTAGTGCAGGAGCCGCGGTTCTCCGTCTTGCATCACGGCCATCGCGTTGTCGAACACGTCGCTCTCGACGCAGCCGCCGGACACCGAGCCATACATCTTCCCGGACTCGGAGACGGCCAGGCTGGTCCCGATCGGCCGCGGCGCTGAGCGTCGCGTCGCCACGACGGTCGCCACGACGACCTTCTCGCCTGCGTCACGCCAGGCTTCGACCTCGGGCAGGATCTCCTTCACGCAGCATGCCTCCTTTCGATGCCGGCGAGGATGGTCGCCAGCTCTTCGAGACTCCTCAGATTATGACCGGCGAGGAACCTGTCGACGAAAGGCAACGCGGCGCGCATGCCGCCGGCGAGCGGCTGGTAGTCGGGATTCCCTTTCAGCGGGTTCACCCAGACCACGGCGTATGCGGCCCGCGCGAGGCGCGCCATCTCGCGGCCCACGAGCGTCGGATCCTCACGCTCCCAGCCGTCCGACGCGATCACGACGATCGCGCCCCGTGACATCCCTCGGCGCCCGTAGACGTCGTTGAACTCGCGCAGCGACGCCCCGATCCGCGTGCCGCTCCCCCAGTCCACGACCTCCTCGGTGCAGCGCGCGAGCGCGGCCATCGGATCGCGTGTCGCGAGGTCGGGGGTGAGGCGCGAGAGCCTCGTGCCGAATGCGAACGCCTCCACACCCCGGCCGGCGCCGACGGCCGCGTGCAGGAAGAGGAGGAGGACGCGCGCGTAGCTGTCCATCGAGCCCGACACGTCGCAGAGCAGCACGAGTCGCCGCGGGACCTCCTTGCGGGCCCGTAGCGGCCGGTCGGCGGGGTCGCCGCCGGTGCGCAGCGAACGACGGATCATCCCGCGCACGTCGAGGGCTGCTCCGAGTGGGTCGCGCCGGCTCCTGCGGGAGCGGCGGAGCGGCCGGGCCGCCGCGATGCGCCCGATCAGGTCGCGCACGCGTCGCAGCTCGTCGTCGGTGAGCTCGGCGAAATCCTTGTCGCGGAGCAGCTCCTGGCGCGAGGCGCCGAGGTCGATCACGTCCTCGTCCGGCTCCTCCCCCTCTCCCGCGGACTCTTCGGCCGAGGCCTCGACGACGCGCAGGGCCGGCTCCGCCGCATCCCCGAGCGCGGGCGCGAGGACGGGCTCTCGCAGGAACCACGCCTCGAATGCGCGGTCGAACACCGCCAGCTCGTCGCGGCGCGAGACCAGCGTCTGGCGGAGCGAGAAGTAGACGTCGTCGCGCGAGGCGAGATCCACCGCGTCGAGCGCCCGGAGCGCGTCCGTCAGCCGGCCCGGCCCGATCTCGAGGCCCGCCTCGCGCAGCACCCGGCCGAACGTGACGACGTGCCCGACGATTGCGTCCCCGGCGGCCACGGCCATCTAGGACGCCGCCGAGGCGGCGCGTGCCTCCTCGACCAGGCGGGCCAGCGTCGCGTCCCGGATCGCGTCGATGTCCTCGTGGTACTTGAGGACGGAGCCGAGCGTCTGCTGGACGACCTCGGCGTCGAGCTCCCGCCGGCCGAGCGCTTCGAGCGCCATCGCCCAGTCGATCGTCTCTGCGACACCCGGGGGCTTGGCGAGATCGAGGCCCCGCAGGCCACGTACGAACGCGGCCGCCTCGACGGCGAGGCGCTCGGGGATCGCCGGGACCCGCAGCCGGACGATCGCGATCTCCCGCTCGATCGACGGATGGCCGATCCAGTGGTAGAGCGCGCGGCGCTTCAGGGCGTCGTGCAGCTCGCGGGTGCGGTTCGAGGTGAGGACGACGGACGGTCGCCGCCGCGCGTGGATGGTGCCGAGCTCGGGGATCGTGATCTGGAAGTCGGAGAGCACCTCGAGCAGGAACGCCTCGAACTCCTCGTCGGCGCGGTCGATCTCGTCGATCAGGAGGACGACCGGATCGTCGGAGTCGATCGCCTCGAGGAGCGGCCGCCGGATCAGGTATTCGGGCCCGAAGAGCTCGCTCTCCGTCACCGTGCCCTCCTGCGCGGCGCGGATGTGGAGGAGCTGACGCGGGTAGTTCCACTCGTACACCGCATGGGCGACGTCGAGGCCCTCGTAGCACTGGAGTCGGATCAGGCGGGCACCGAGGGCGGTCGCGAGCGCCTTCGCGGCCTCCGTCTTCCCCACCCCCGCGTCGCCCTCGAGCAACACCGGCTTCTCGAGCGCAAGCGACAGGTAGAGCGCGGTCGCGAGGCCGCGGTCGGGCAGGTAGTCGGCCTCCCGGAGCGCGGTCTCCAGCTCGTCGATCGACCCGTGTACCACGCCCGCAGCGTAGCCGCGGGCACGAAGCCCGCCGGCCGGGCCAGCGGGCCGTTCTCGATCGGCTCGGCGCCGCGACTCCCGCTTCGAGGCACGAGTCTGTGGGCGCCGATGGGGCTACCGTGAGGCCGTGACGACGCTCGGCACGACCGCGCCCGAAGATCTCTGGCGGGCGTGGTCCTTCGATCCGCTCGTGCTCGTCCTCGCGGCCGCCGCGATCGCGTTCTTCGTCTCCGGCTGGCGGCGCCTGCGGAGGCGGCGGCGGGAGCTGGCGCCCTGGTCGCGCCTCGCGCTCTTCTTCGCGGGCGTCGCCGTGGTCGTCGTCGGCCTCATCTCGCCGCTCGACGCGATCGCCGAGGAGTACCTCCAGTCGGCGCACATGCTCCAGCACGTGTTGATCGCCGACCTCGGGGTCGTGCTCGCGCTCCTGGCGGTGCGGGGGCCGCTCTCGATGTTCTTCCTCCCACGCGACCTGCTCGTGCCGCTCGCGCGTGCCCGGCCGCTCCGCCGCACGCTCTCGTTCCTCCTCCGCCCGCGGGTCGCGGTGCCCCTCTGGCTCACGGTTCTGATCCTGTGGCACGTCCCGGCGATGTACGACGCGGCGCTCCGGCACCCAGCCGTGCATCGCGCCGAGCACCTGTCGTTCGTCGTGGTCGGCGCCCTCGTGTGGACGCTGCTGATCGACCCTGCGCGTCACGGACGGCTGACCCTGAACGAGCGGCTCGGGCTGGCGATCGTGCTCTTCTGGATCGGCCAGGTGCTGGCGTACCCCTTCGTGTTCGGCTTCGAGCCGTACTACGACGTCTACGTCGACCAGCCGCACCGCCTCTTCGGCCTCTCGCCCCTCGCCGACCAGAAGCTCGCCGGCCTCGTGATGATGATCGAGCAGTCCGCGACGCTCGGCGCCGCGATCGTGGTCCTTCTCCTGCTCGCGCGCCGCGCCAGGGCAGGACGGGGCGTGACGCCGGAGCTCGTCTGATGCCGTCGCCCTGGTCGATCCGGCTCGAGCCGGTGTTCATCGTGCTCGCGGTCGCCGCGGCGCTCGTCTACGTGCGGGCCTGGCGACGGGCACCGGGCCCGTGGTGGCGTGCGGGGTGCTTCGGGGCAGGGCTCGTCCTCGTCCTCGGCGCGCTCAACTCGCCGATCGGCACGATCGCGATCGAGTACCTCGTCCTCTTCCACCTGTTGCAGAACGTGATGATCAGCGACTGGGCGCCTCCGCTCCTGCTGATCGGGCTCACCCCGGCCATGCGGTCGGGCCTCGCCGCGCGAGGCGGTGCGGCGATGGAGAAAATCACGCGACCGGCGATTACGCTTTCCGTGTGGCTTGTTGCCTGGTACGTCATCCACCTCGGCGCGGTGTACGACGCCGCGGTCCGCAGCACGGTCCTGCTCGCGATAGAGCACGCGGTCCTGATCGCGATCGGGCTGCTCTTCTGGTGGCCGATCCTCTGCGACGTGCCGAGGTCGCTCCCGACGATCGGTCGCATCGGCTACGTCCTCGCGGCGTTCGTGCTCTCCGCGTTCCTCGGCCTGGCGCTCACGTTCTCGCCCCCCGTCTACGGGTACTACGAGGATCTGCCGCACCGCCTCTGGGGCATTACCGCGCGACAGGACCAGAACCTCGGCGGGATCCTCATGTCGACGGAACAGGCCGTCGTGTTCTTCGCCGCGATCGTCTGGCTGCTCGCCCGCCTGCTGCGGGAGGAGTCGGAGGCGGAGGAGCGCCTCGCCGCCCAGCAGCGCGCGGCGGGCCTGCGCGAGCACTGATGGAGGGTTCCCGCATCGCCGAGCCCGCCGCCGGGTAGGACGACCGACCGATGCGGCGCGTCATCCGGTGGGTGGATCCGGAGGGGTACGTCTCGGTGGGTGTCGAGCATCCACGGGACGGTGAGTTCAGCCTGCTCCGGGGAATCGAGGATTCCCTCCGGCTCCTCCAGGGTGAGTCGTTCCCGCTCGGCGAGCGCCTCGTGCCGGCAGACGAGTTCAGCCTCGAGCTGGAGCCCGGCCTGACCCTCATCGCGCCGATCGACCCGCCCGAGCTCTGGTGCGCAGAAGGCACCTACGACACCGGCGACGCCGACCCGGTGGGGTCGAGCCCGTTCCGCGAGGTCTACACCTCGGCCGCGGAGAGCCACAGGCCCCGGCTTCTCCTGAAGGACGCGGGCGGGCGACGCACGGTCGGGCCGGGCCACGCCATCGGCGTCCGCGGCGATTCGACGTGGACCGTCCCCGAGCCCGAGATCGCGGTCGTGATCGGCGGCAAGGGCACGATCCTCGGCTACACGATCGCGAACGACGTCACCTCCCGCGAGATCGAGAGCGCGAACCCGCTGTTCCTCACGCAGGCGAAGGTCCACGCGGGCTGTTGCGCGATCGGGCCGTCGATCTTCGTGCCGGAGTACGAGCCCTCCGGCTTCCAGATCGTCATGCGGATCTCCGACGAGGAGGGCGAGGTGCTGTATCAGGACACCGCGACGACGGCGCAGATGACCCGGTCGTTCCCGGATCTCGTCGCATGGCTCGTGCGCGACAACCCCGTCCCCGCGGGAACCGTCCTGCTGACGGGAACGGGCCTCGTCCTGCCGGACGAGCTCAACCTCCTTCCGGGTCAGTGGGTCGAGATCCACGTGCCGGAGATCGGGACGCTCGTGAACCACGTCGTGCTCGCGTCCGACCTCGCGTAGCTAGTTTGCGCGATTGTGAGCACGACCCGACTCGTCGACCTCGCGGCGCTCCCGGGCGCGCGCGAAGCGGACGAACGAGCCGCGGAGCTGGCCCTACGGCTGCCCACGGAGCTCGTGCCGCTCGCCCGGATCGCGCTCGACTACCGCTGGTCGTGGGATCCCGATGGCGACGAGCTGTTCCGCTCGCTCGACCCGCACGGGTGGGAGATCAACCTTGCGAACCCCGTTCGCCAGCTCGCCGACATCGCGCCCCACACGGCGTCGCACGCGCTCGCCGACCCCGCGACCCGGGAACGGATCGCGCGGCTCGCGCGCGTCCTCGAGGAGGATCGCGCGCGGCCCGAGGCGCGGATCGACGGGCTCGACGGGCCCGTCGTGTTCGTCTGCGCGGAGTTCGGGATCCACCGGTCGCTGCCGATCTACTCGGGCGGGCTCGGCGTCCTCGCGGGGGACATCCTCAAGGCGGCGAGCGACCGCGGGCTGCCGATGATCGGGATCGGCCTCCTCTACCGGCGGGGGTACTTCCAGCAGAGGGTCGACCGCGCGGGCCTCCAGCACGAGTATTGGCTGCAGACGTTCCCCGAGCGGCTCCCGACCGTGCAGGTGCTCGACGACGGCGGACAGCCGCTGCGGCTGACGTTCCCGCTATTCGGCAGGGAGATCGCGTTCCACGTGTGGCGCGCGGAGGTCGGTCGGGTGCCGCTGTACCTCCTCGACACCGAGCTCGACGAGAACGACCCCGTCGACCGCTGGATCACCGCGCGCCTGTACGAGGGGAACCCGCACACGCGTCTCGGCCAGTACGCGCTCCTCGGGCTCGGCTCCGTGCGCACCCTCCGCGCGCTCGGGATCGACCCCGGCGTCCTGCACTTCAACGAGGGCCACCCGGCCCTCGCAGCGCTCGAGCTCGCGTCCGAGGCGGTCGCCGCCGGCGACCCGCTCGGCGACGCGCTGGCGGCCGCGAGAGCACGCTGTGTCTTCACGACGCACACACCGGTCGCGGCCGGCAACGAGTCGTACGAGCCGGAGTCCTTTCTCGCGGCGTTCGCCGACGTGCCCGCACGGCTCGGCATGGACGAGGGCCGGTTCCTCGATCTCTGCCGCGCCGAGCCGGGAACGGACGAGTGGCCGGGGATGACGCCGCTCGCGCTCCGGACGACCAGGCGGGCGAACGCCGTCAGCCTGCGCCACGAGCAGGTCGCGCGCGAGATGTGGCGCCCCTTGTTCGACGCGTCCAGCGCGGACGAGGTGCCGATCGCCCACGTGACCAACGGGGTCCATCTACCGACCTTCCTCGCGCCGCCGCTGCGGGCGCTCCTCGACCGCCATCTCGGCGAGGGATGGGTCGAGCGAGCCGCCGACCCGCAGACGTGGGCGCCCGTCGACGCGATCCCGGACGAGGAGCTCTGGGCGGCACGGAACGATGCGCGGCGCCAGCTCGTCGAGTACGTGAAGACGAAGAGCGTGCAAGACCGGCTGCTGCGCGGCGAGGACCCCGAGAGCGTGAAGTCGGTCGCCCAGACCTTCGCCGAGGACACGTTGACGCTCGGGTTCGCGCGGCGGATCGCGACGTACAAGCGCCTCTTCCTTCTCACCTACGACCCCGAGCGCGTCCGCCGGATCTTCGCCGACGGGCCGCCGGTGCAGATGGTCGTGGCCGGCAAGGCCCACCCCCTCGACGACAACGCGAAGCAGATGCTCGTCGACGTCTTCGGCCTCTCGCAGGCGGTTGGCCTCACGTCGCGCGTGGCGTTCCTGGAGAACTACGACCTCTCGGTGGCCGCCCTGATCTTAAAAGACTACGACGACTGGCTGAACGTCCCGAGGCCGCCTCTCGAGGCGAGCGGCACGAGCGGGATGAAGTCGGCCGCGAACGGCGGGCTCAACCTCAGTGTCCTCGACGGCTGGTGGTGGGAGGGCTACGAGGCCAATGGGGCGGGTGCGAACGGCTGGGAGATCGACGGCGACGCAGCCGAGGGCGAGGATCCCGCGGCGCAGGACGCGCGGCACGCGCACGCGCTCTACGACCTTCTCGAGCAGCAGGTGATCCCGCTCTTCTACGACCGGGGCGAGGACGGGATCCCGCACGGGTGGCTCGCCATGGTCAAGCGGTCGCTCCGGACGAACGGCCCGCGGTTCTCCGCCGCGCGGATGGTCGAGGACTACGCGTCCGCGATCTATCCACCTGCCGCCTGAGGCGAGGCCGCGCGAGCGGCCGGCAGCGGCAGCGCCGTCGTGAGCGCCGTCAGGAGCGCGAGCAACGCCACGCAGACCCACAGCACCGCGTCGAACGAGCCGGTCGCGTCGCGCACGGCACCGAGCACGAACGGGGAGATCGCGGCGACGGAGTACCCGATCCCGAGCATCATCGCGACGAGCGCGGCGACCTTCTTCTGACCTTCCGCGAGATCGAGCGGAAGCGTCATCACGAGCGAGAACATCCCGCCCTGCGCGACTCCGGCAAGCAGCGCCCACAGGTACGCCGCGCCTGGGAGCACGATCAGCGCGGCCGTCCCCAGCGTGAACGCGGCCGCGCACCCGAGGAGCCACGGCCGCCGGCCGCCCCATCGGTCGGAGAGCCACGGGAGCACGAACGAGGCCGGGATCGCCGTCACGCTCAGGGCCGCGACGAGACCGCCCGCCGCGTCGTCGCTCCAGCCACGCTCCCCGTACGCGTCGGGCAGCCAGGCGATCAGCCCGTAGTAGGAGGACGACATCGAGACGAAGATCAGGACGAGCAGCCATGCCGTGCGCGAGCGCCACGGGAGCCGAGGAAGGACGGCGGCGGGGCGAACGTGCGTCTCGCCGCCCCGTTCGAGCACGGCCCAGGTGAGGGCGATGACGCACGAGGCCGCCGAGAGGGCGACGAGCGCGCCTCGCCATCCGCCGAGGACGGCGGCGAGCGGCACGGCGACCGCCGCCGCGATCGCGGAGCCGAGCTGGATCCCCGTCGCGTAGATCCCGGTTCCCGTGGCCGGCCGATCGGGCACGGTCTCCCGGACTGCGAGCGGGGCGGTCGCGTTTCCGATCCCCATCCCGATCCCGAGCGGCAGGGTGAGCGCGATCACGAGCCATGGGCTCGGGACGACGCCGCGGAGGATCCCGAACACGCCGATCAGGACGAGGCCGATCGTCATGGCGAGCCGCGTCCCGAGCCACGCCGAGAGCGCTGTGCCGGCGGGCGCGAAGAGCCCCATGCAGAGGACGGGAATCGTCCCGAGGAGCCCCGCGACCGCATGCGACGTGCCGAGGTCGTCCTGGATCTGGCCGATCAGGGGCCCGATGCCGACGACCTGCGGTCGCAGCGCCAGCGCGGCGAGGAAGAGCCCCGCGAGCGCTCCGGTCGCGGAGCGGGACGTCAGGATGAGGCGGCCTTGGACTCGCGGCGGCCGCTCGCGATCCGCGCGAACGCCTCGACGTGGCGGCGCGCGGCCCGACCTGCCGCGCCGGGCTTCCCGGAGCGGATCGCGTCGAGCAGGGGTGCGTGGAGCTCCGCTGCCTCCTCCGGCTCGACGGACGTGCCGTACAGCGTGATCGTGATCGGCCCTTCGACGCCGAGCGACTTCCAGCACTGCTCGAGGATCGGATTGCCGGCGGACTCGACCACGAGGCGGTGGAACGCGATGTCGTGCCGCACGAGCGCGGTCGTGTCCCCGCGGCGCGCGGCCTCCCGCATCGCCTCGACCTCTGCCTCGAGGGCACTCACGTCTCCGGCGAGACGTCTCGTCGCCTCCTTCGCCGCGAGCTCCTCGAGCGCGGCGCGGACGGGATAGACCTCGACGAGCTCCGCGTTGCCGAACCCCCTGACCCTGGCGCCCTTGAACGGCTCGGACTCGACGAGGCGCAGGAGCTCGAGGTCGCGGAGGGCCTCCCGTACCGGCGCCTGGCTCGTACCGAGCTCAGCGGCGACCCGGGTCTCGACGATGCGATCGCCCGGGCGGAGCTCTCCGCTCGCGATGCGCTGCAGCAGGAGATCCTTGACCTGCTCGCGGAGGACGGTCCTCGAGATGCCGCTCATCGGCAGGTCGCCCGGTCGGCCGTCACCCCGCCACGACCGGGTTCGTCAACGATCCGACCCCGTCGATCTCGATCGTGATCTCGTCGCCCGGCTGGAGCAGGCGCGGAGGCTTGCGGAAGATGCCCACGCCGGCCGGGGTCCCCGTGAGGATCAGGTCGCCCGCCTCGAGCGTCGCCGTCTGCGACGCGTAGCTGATCACCTCGGCGAGGCCGAACACGAGGTTCGCGGTCGTCGACTCCTGCACCACCTCGCCGTTGAGCAGCGCCCGGATCGGCAGCGCGTGCGGATCGGGGACGTCGGCCGCCGGGACGAGGGGCCCGACGGGGCAGAACGTGTCCGGCGACTTGCCGCGGGTCCACTGGCCGTCGCCGAACTGCAGGTCGCGCGCGGACACGTCGTTCGCGACGACGTAGCCCGCGACGGCCTCCATCGCGTTCTCCTTCGAGACCTGCCTGACCGTTCGGCCGAGAACGACCCCGAGCTCCGCCTCGTAGTCGCACTTCGTCACGATCGGCGGAATCACGATCGCGTCGCCCGGCCCGATCAGCGCGGTCGTGAACTTCGCGAAGAGGAGCGGCGCCTCGGGGAGCTCGGCTCCCTGCTCTGCCGCGTGGTCCCTGTAGTTCAGCCCGACGCAGACGATCTTGCCCGGGCGCGGGATCGGCACCGCCATGACGGCGACCCTAACGGACCGCAGATGTCCGTCGGCTCCCGTTCCGCCGGGGCGGCCGGGGGCCGTCAGTAGGATCGCCGGCGTGGCCCTTCCACCCGGCTTCGTGGACGAGCTCGTGGAGGCGCTCGGCGCCGGGTTCGTGATCACCGAGCCCGAGCAGCTCGCCACGTACGACTGCGACGGGCTGACCGGCTGGCGCGCGCAGCCGGCCTGCGTCGTCCTCCCCGGCTCTGCGGGCGAGGTGCAGTCGGTGCTGCGCCTCTGCGCCCGCGACGGCATTCCGTTCGTCGCTCGCGGCGCCGGTACCGGCCTGTCCGGCGGCGCGCTGCCCGTCGTCGACGGGGTCGTCGTCTCGCTCGCGCGGATGAACCGCATCCTCGAGATCGACCTCGAGAGCGAGCGCGTCGTCGTCGAGCCCGGCGTGGCGAACCTCGACGTGACCCGCGCCGTCGCGGCCGAGGGCTACTTCTACGCCCCCGACCCGTCGAGCCAGCAGGTCTGCACGATCGGCGGCAACCTCGCCGAGAACTCGGGCGGCGCCCACTGCCTCAAGCACGGGTTCACCGTCAACCACGTCACCGGCGCGAAGGTCGTCCTCGCCGACGGCGAGCTGCTGGAGCTCGGCGGGAAGTCGATCGACGGCGACGAGGGCCCCGACCTGCTGGGCGTGATCGTGGGCTCCGAGGGCACGCTCGGCGTCGCCGTCGAGATCACGCTGCGCGTGGTGCGGCAACCCGAGGTCGTCGTCACGCAGCTCGC
>Ga0157369_10005948_pt1 | contig 14166 bp, 4 predicted proteins | sample C25metaG_FD_113461 | JGI IMG/M metagenome (GOLD analysis project Ga0157369, IMG submission 113461) | Corn rhizosphere microbial communities from Kellogg Biological Station, Michigan, USA - C2-5 metaG | ecosystem: Host-associated > Plants > Roots > Rhizosphere > Soil | place: USA: Michigan...
CCGGTTGTGAACGCGCCGCGTTCTGCAACTCTGGCACTGAGGCTGTCATGAGCGCTCTTCGTCTGGCCCGGACGTACACTGGGCGTTCGCGTTTTGCCATGTTTACCGGTTCCTATCATGGCACTTTTGATGGCGTGATGGTGCGTGGCGAAAGTGGTTCTGATGGACTCAAAGCCGTCCCTCTGGCACCAGGCGTCCCGCGCTCCATGATTTCTGATGTCCTGCTGCTACGGTACGGCCAGGAACAATCACTCGAAATATTAAAGCGGCATGCCTCCGAGTTGGCAGCCGTGCTGGTGGCGCCAGTTCCCAGCCGCGATCCGGAAGGTCACAACCAGGCATTTCTGCACGCTCTGCGTGACATTACTCGCAACTCCGGTGCTGCATTAATTTTTGATGAAGTAGTCACCGGATTCCGTGTTCATCCCGGAGGTGCGCAGGCATTGTTCCAGGTGCATGCGGATCTGGTGACGTACGGGAAAGCTGTGGGAGGTGGATTTCCGATTGGCATCGTCGCCGGTGACCACCGTTACATGGATGCCATTGATGGAGGAGACTGGACCTATGGCGACAAATCGTACCCCAGAGAGGAAACAACATTCTTCGCCGGCACTTTTTTCAAACATCCCTGGGTAATGACGGCAGCCTTGGCGGTTCTACAGGAAATCGAGCAACGTGGCAGTGAGTTATATGAGCAGCTTGGCAAAGTGACTGCTGATTTTGCAGCGAATCTGAATACCTTTTTCCGCGAAGAAGATCTCCCATTCGAAGTGGTTTCATACCACTCTTTTTTCATGATCCAGCCTAAACCGGAAGTGAAGCATCCTGACCTCCTGATGTATCACCTCCTGGCAAAAGGAATTTACGTATGGGAGGGAGGAAGCTACTTTCTTTCCACTGCACATACCGCCCAAGATATAGAGAAAGTTATGCAGGCCGTCAAAGAGAGTGTTCTTGAGTTGCGCGAAGGCGGATTTGTACCACCCAAACGTGAACCAGCCACTCAAGCCACGGCTGCCGCAGCCACAAATGGAGGTGAGGTTACACAGGGGAACGCAATTCCACAGAACCGCGAAGACCTGAAACTGCAACTGACTGAAGATCAGCGCAATCTTCTGGCTGTGGGGCGGCTGGGCGATGAGGCATCACGAGCCTACAACGAAGTGCTATGCCTCCATCTGCGGGGAAAACTCTCTGCCCACCTGCTGGGCCAGGCCATACAGCAACTGGTGGATCGTCACGATGCGTTGCGGATCACCATAGACCCTGGCGGTGAGTCTCTCACAATACATCGACAAGCCCACGTTCCGTTGCGAGTGGAAAAACTGAATACTTCCGGTGCCCCGGGATCAAAGATTTCCCAATGGTTCCGGGAGCAGGCTGCGGAAATTTTTGACCTGGAGCGTGGACCGCTCGTGCGAGCAAGTCTGGCGGAGGTATCAGAGCAGCATCATTTACTTGCCATTGTCATGCCACACCTGATTGTTGATGGTTGGTCATTTGGCGTTCTGGCAAATGAGCTCGCAACCGTCTATTCATCCCTGGTTGAAGGTAAACCCGTCCACCTTCCGCCACCGGCAAGCTTTGTCCTTGAAATTGAGAGGTCGGCCAAGGCTAGCCAGTCAAAAGATGCCGAGGCGACCGAGAGTTATTGGAAAGAAGTCTTTGCTGAAGGTGTTCCTGTTCTTGAATTGCCCACCGATCATGCGCGTCCGCCTGTACAAAGTTTCCGCGGCAGCAGCGTTACCCGGACCGTCAGTAATCTGGGGCGTGAAGCTGTTGCCCGGACGGCATTGCAGTGCAATTCCACGCTTTTCTCGGCCTTGCTGAGTACCTATGGAATCTTGCTTCACCGTCTCAGTGGACAAAAAAATGTCGTTGTCGGCGTATCCATTGCGGGCCAGATCTCTTCTGGGAATCGAGACTTGGTGGGGTACAACGTCCGAATGCTGCCTCTAAAAAGCACGCTCGATCCGCTAAGCAGTTTTTCAGATTTCGTGACGCAGCTTGGTAATCACATGATGGCGGCGTTTGACCATTCTGACATCCCTCTGAGCCGGCTGGCAAAGCTCCTCGATGTCCGTCGCGATCCGGCACGCCAGCCGTTGATTTCGGCGTCTTTCAATCTGGACAAGAAAGCCCCCGCACGTTCGTGGTCTGGTCTTGAATGTGAGTTCGTAACCATGGATTCCTATGCCGCGAAATTCGACTTATTGCTCGGCGTAGAAGATAACGGCGATCAGTTGTTCGCAATTCTGGAGTACAGTACAGATCTTTTCGAGCCCACAACAGGCGCCCGCATTCTGCGCCGCTGGGAGCACCTGCTCCAGCAAGCATCCGCTAATCCCAGCCGCCGCATTTGTGATCTCAGCCTGCTGGATCATGCCGAGCGGCAACAAGTGATATACGAGTGGAACCGGAGGGTCGAATATCCGAACGAGAAATGCGTACATGAGTTATTTGAGGAGCAGGTCGAGCGCAGGCCAGACGCGGAAGCCGTGCGTTTCGAATCGGCCGCGCTCAGCTATGGAGAGCTGAACCGGCGAGCGAATCAATTGGCACACTATCTGCGAAGACTGGGAGTGGGGCCGGAAGTGCGCGTGGGGATCTGCGTGGAACGGAGCCTGGAGATGGTGGTTGGGTTGGTGGCAACTCTGAAGGCGGGCGGCGCATATGTGCCTCTCGATCCAGCCTACCCGGTCCAACGGTTGGCCTACATGCTGGAGGACAGCGCTCCGGCGGTGCTCCTGACGCAGAAACATCTGCTTGATCTTTTCCCGGAAGGGGAACAGCGGATGGCGGAGATGCCCAGCTTGGATCTGAGCGAGGAGATTCCTGTTTGGAGCAACGAGCCAGAGACGAACTTGGAAAAGACGAGCCTGGGTTTGAGTTCCGGCAACTCGGCTTATGTGATCTACACTTCCGGCTCAGCCGGGCAGCCGAAAGGCGTGGTGGTCGAGCACGGCAATATTGTGCGACTCTTCACTGCTACCGCCGCCTGGTTTGGCTTCAACCCCGAAGATGTCTGGACCCTTTTCCATTCCTATGGTTTCGATTTTTCCGTGTGGGAGATCTGGGGAGCTTTGCTGTATGGTGGCCGGTTAGTTGTGGTTCCACGCCAGACAGCGCGTTCTGCCGATGAGTTTTATGCGTTGCTGCTGCGGGAAAAAGTTACGGTTCTCAATCAGACGCCCAGCGCCTTCCGCCAACTCATAGCAGCTCAGGCTGAGAGTGGAAAACCACATCACCTGCGCTACGTGGTGTTTGGTGGAGAGGCGCTTGATGTTGCCGCGCTGAAGCCCTGGTACCAGCAAGGAAACCAAAATACACGGCTGATCAACATGTACGGGATCACTGAAACCACTGTGCATGTCACGTACCGGCAGCTGGAGGCTGCTGATACCGAGCGGAATGCAGGTAGTCCCATTGGCTGCCGCATATCGGATCTGAATACCTACATTCTCGATAGCGATGGAGAACCAGTAGGGATTGGAATGACTGGAGAACTGTATATCGGGGGAGCAGGAGTAGCGCGGGGATATCTGGACCGGCCGGAGTTGACGGCGGAGCGATTCGTGCCCGACTCCTTGAGTGAAGTGGGCGGTGAGCGGATGTATCGGACAGGGGACCTTGCTCGATGGCTGAGCGACGGACAGATCGAGTTTTTGGGACGCAACGATTTTCAGGTGAAGATCCGCGGGTTTCGGATCGAACTTGGCGAGATTGAGAATGTTCTGCAGCAGCATGAAGCCGTAAAGCAGGCAGTAGTAGTCGCCAGGGAAGACAAGCCAGGAGAGAAGCGCCTGATTGCCTACATAACGACCAACTCCGGAGTGGAGGAAATAACCGGCAACGCGCTGCGCAGCTATCTCCAGACCACTTTGCCGGATTACATGATTCCGCATGCGTTTAACAGGCTGGAAACGATGCCACTGACGGAGAACGGCAAGGCCGATAGAAAATACCTCTCTGGCATGGTCCTGCAAATGGAGACAACGACCTATTCTCCACCTTCCAATGAACGCGAATCCGCCATGGCTGGGATCTGGGAATCCGTCCTTGGACTCGAAAGAATCGGAATGAACGACAACTTCTTCGAGTTGGGCGGGGATTCCATCATAGCGATGCAGATTACCTCACGGGCGCTGGCGGCAGGGATCAAGGTCAGCACGCAACTGATGTTCAAACACCAAACCATTGCGGAATTAGTGGCTGCCGTGGGTACCGATCAGGCATCCTCTCCTGAAGCTGGTCTCGAGGATTCAAACGCTGCGCCGGCCACCCCAATTCAAGCGTGGTTCTTTGAACGTGATATTCCCAACCGCAATCATTGGAATCAGGCGGTTCTGCTTCAAACTCCCCAGACCATTCAGCTCGATGCCTTTTCCCGGGCTCTCATGGCGGTATGCCAGCAGCACGGCGCCCTGGCATCTCGGTTTCATCACACGAATGACGGCTGGAAATTAAGCAGTAGCCAGTTCGATGCGGCAAACCTGTTTTCCGTTATTGATCTTTCTGATATCCCGGAAGATCGCAGATCCGCCGCGCTGACTGAGCAGGCGAATGAGATTCAGAGAAGTCTCGATATTCAGAAAGGGCCACTTGCCCGTTTTGCATATTTCAAGATGGGGAATTTGCCCGGCCGGTTCCTGGCAATCGTGCATCATCTTGCCGTGGATGTTGTCTCCTGGAGAATATTGCTGCGCGATCTGGAAACCACCTATCAGCAGGCGTTGAACGGTGAAGAATTGCACCTGCCCAGTCCAGGTACATCTTATTTCGAGTGGGCCCGCCGGTTGAATCAATATGCCGCAAACCCTGAAATTACAACTCATCTCGACTTCTGGCTCAAGCCCGCAATGCAACGGGCACTCCCGCTGCCGACTGACTTCCTTGTGAGTGGCTATCCACGTTCCTCAATGCAGATGTATGAAGCAGCCATTCCTCATGACCAAACCGAACTTCTGCTGCGCGGCGCTCCCAAAAAATTGAAATCACCGATCAGTGAAATTCTGCTGAGTGCGCTGGCGATCACCCTCGCCCGCTGGACTGGAAATCCCTGGTCGCAAGTGCATCTGGAGGGACACGGGCGGGAAGAATTGTTCCCGGATGTGGACCTCACCCGGACTGTAGGATGGTTCACAAGCATCTTCCCCGTGCTGCTTCATGGACAAACAGATAACTTTGAAGCAACTCTGGAATCAGTGCGCCGGGAATTTCGCAGTGTGCCGGACGGAGGCATCAGCTATGGCATACTCCGTTATCTCCATCCCGACTCTTCCATTCGCGAAAGATTTGAGCAATTGCCGGACGCGGATATCTGTTTCAATTACCTGGGGCAATTCGACACCACGTTGAAAGCCTCTGGACCGTTCATCAGCACACCTGAATCGCCGGGTGATTCGCAGCCGCCTGAAACTCAGCAAAGCCATTTGCTGGCTGTTGATGCCAGCGTGATGGGCGGACGCCTGCGCCACGTCTGGACCTATAACAAGGATGCATACAGTCAGGAGACGATCGAGCGTATCGCAGGCTATTTCAATGAGGCCTTGGAAACCGCTGCCGGTCTGTGCCGGGCACAGGAGCATGAGCCCATGGCCGTAGCTCTTGGATAATTCGTTCTTAACTTCTCAGCCCCATTCAACCCATTCCATTCCCTGCTCACAACCATTTGAATTGAATCATGCAAATTGTTTCTACCCAGACCAAAGGACTCGTCGCTCTTACCCGGCCGCTCAGCCCTGCAATCCTGAACTGCGAACTGACATATATGAAGCGCTCTTGGATTGATTACGACCTGGCTGCCAGGCAGCACCTGGAATATGTCAGGGGGTTGCAGCGTCTGGGAATTGATGTCGTAACCCTTCCGCCGGAACCGGAAATGCCGGATGCAGTTTTTGTGGAGGATACGGCGCTTGTTCTGGACGAAATCGCAGTGATCAGTTCGCCATGTGCCTCGCGCAAGCGGGAGTTGGGAAGTATGCGGCAGGTGCTGGAGAAATATCGGGAAATCACTGCCGTTCCTGCAAGCGCCAAATTCGAAGGCGGGGATGTCGTAGGGAACGGTCGCCGATTGTTTGTCGGCTGCTCGACTCGAACCAATATTGATGGCTTTGAGAGCTTGCAATCAATAGTGCAATTCTATGGTTATGAACTGATTCCGGTAGAGGTCCGTGGCTGTTTGCACCTTTCCACTGCCGCTTCTTATCTTGGGGATGATACTTTCCTGATAAATCCACAATGGATGGATTGCTCTCCGCTTTCCAGATATCGTTTAATCGAGGTGCCGGACCATGAGCCCTGGGCTGCCAATGTATTGAGCCTGGGAGGGTCCATTTTGGTACCTGCCACGTTTCCTTGTACCTGCCAGTTGCTTGAGCGGCTTGGCTATTCAGTTTTTCCGGTAGACGTAAGTGAATTGCTGAAGGCGGAAGCAGGAGTAACCTGTATGACTCTAATTTTCAAGGGTTTGTCGGCCTCCATAGATCTGGCCCCCGGGCTCTCATCCTTACAGCAAACTCCGTTGCGGCCCTCGTCCCCGCTGGAGGACAGTCTTACAAAACGTTAGGTGCAGGTACTATCGATGTGGAACAATTCTTACCAATGTAGTAAATTTTCTGCCTCAGATGACCTCTAGGCCTCTGGCCCGTCTTTAAATAGGCAGATGTGAGCAGTGGACCCGCATAGATGAAAATGAGGGGCTGAACAAAATGGACACGTTACTGCGCGACTTTCAACACAGTATTCGCATGCTGGTAAAGAACCCAGCTTACACGCTGGTCATATTGCTTACACTCGCTCTTGGCATTGGGGCTAATACGGCAATGTTCAGCGTCGTCAACACGCTTTTGCTCCAACCCCTGCCTTATCAAGATTCTGGCAGCCTGGTTTCCGTATGGACCACCAGCAAACGTGGAGAGCGAACTAATACCGCGTATCCCGATTATCGCGAGATTCGCGATCAGAACCGCAGTTTCGAAGCCATTGCTGCTTACACTCGTCGTCCTATCAATGTGACCGGCAAACAGGATCCGGAGCGTCTTCGTACTCTGGTAGTGTCGCCGGAGTTTCTCTCCATCCTGCGCATTCAACCGCCCCTTGGACGCAATTTCCAGGCCAAGGATGGAGAATGGGGCGCACCGCATGTTGTGATTATCAGCGATAAGCTGTGGCGTCGGAGCTTCGGCGCAGATCCTCAGGTGATTGGCCGGGACATTAGTCTTGATGGACAGCCATATTCCATCATTGGAGTGTTACCCGCGGATTTCTGGTTCATGGATCTGACCGATCAGATGATGGTTCCCCTCAGTGTCTCTCCCGGATATAACAATCGCGGCAATCACAACCTGACTATGATTGCCCGGCTGCGTCCGGGCGTATCCCGGGAAACTGCTGCGAGCGATCTCACAAGCATTGCGAATTCAATCGGAGAAAAGGTCTTAGCTAATAAGGGAGTGAGCTTTAATCTCACTTCACTGCAACAGGAAGTCGTGGGGAATATCCGCGCTGCAATACTTGTCCTGATGGCGGCTGTAGGCTTTGTGCTTCTGATTGCATGCGGCAACTTGGCCAGCTTGCTTATGGCGCGGGCCATCGTTCGCCAGAAAGAAACCGCAATTCGCCGGGCTCTGGGCGCGACTCCCGGGTTGTTGTTGAGGCAGTTTTTGACCGAAAGCATTGTGCTCGCACTGCTGGGTGGGGTTTTCGGAGTGCTCCTGGCCTTCTTGACCACCCGATTGATTCGTGTGATTAGCCCCAGCACTTTGCCGCGGGCTGCCCAGGTTCATATTGATCCTGCCGTGCTCCTGTTTGCTCTGGCCGCTTCTTTGGTTACTGGAATTGTTTTTGGGATTATTCCCGTAATACATTCCTCCAAAGTGAACGTGAATGAGACCCTCAAGGAGGGCAGCCACGGTTCCGGCGAGGGCAAAGGACAATATCGAGTCCGTGCCAGCCTGGTGGTTACTGAAGTCGCCCTCGCTCTGGTGTTGCTGGCCGGCGCTGGATTGATGATCAGAAGCTTGCATTTGCTTCGCGGAGTTGACTCCGGATTTGATGAAACCAATGTTCTGATCTTCCAAGTGAATTTACCGCAGGAAAAATACACGAATCCGGACCTCATGAAAGGCTATCCTTTCCCGGCGGCTACTCAAAAAGCTGCTGTGTTCCTGCAGGAAGCCACGGACCGTATCAGCCAGATACCGGGTGTTCGCGCTGTGGGTGTGACCAGCAATGTGCCTGTGAGCGGTTTGAGTTGGGATAAGGTTGTCACATTTTATGACCGTCCGTTGCCTGCCAGCGTAGAACAGCTACCTCCCATAGAGTATCGCCCCATAGTGGGTGACTATTTCCGCGCAATGGGCATTCGGCTCATCAACGGAAGGGTTTTTGATGCTCATGATAACCAGGATTCCCGGCTGGTTTGCATTGTGAACCAGGAATTGGTTCGGCGCTATATGAACGGCGAGAACCCGATCGGCAAGCAGCTCTCCGTGAATCCGCCTATCTCACTTCTTCCGCCATCGTTGCGAGCCGAGGATTATCCCAAGGACCAACAAAAGTTCACGATTATTGGAGTGGTGGGGAACGCCCGTTACAGTTCCCTCCAGCGGGAAGCCGGACCTATGGTCTACGCGCCGTATGTTCAAAATGCTGAAGCAATGCTGACCATGTGGTTTACCATCCGCACTGATCGCGATCCCATGTCTTTTGTCAGTCCGGTTCGCCGGCAGATGGCGGATCTTGATAGCGAGTTGCCGCTTGGAGCCATGTCAACGATGGAAGAAGTTGTCACCGACGAAATTGGCCGGCCTCGCATTGAGATGTTTGTGCTCAGCGCCTTTGGTGGATTGGCGCTGCTGCTGGCCGGAGTGGGAGTGTATGGCGTTATGTCTTATTCCATTGCCCAGCGCACCCGCGAAATCGGAATTCGTATGGCGCTTGGCGCCCGGCTCAAGGACGTAATGAGTATGGTCATGCGCCAGGGCATCATACTAATTACGTTTGGGCTCATCATTGGTTTTGCCGGAGCCATGATGCTCACGAAAATGATGAAATCCATGATTTACGGGATTGGGGTCACAGATCCCGCCGTTTTCGTAACAACTTGCGCACTGCTCGTCTTTTCGGCGTTGATGGCAACTTATTTCCCGGCGCGCCGGGCCACGAAGATTGATCCTCAGATCGCATTGCGAAACGAGTAATCAGAACGTTCCGATTCACGTCCGGCCCGGATGGAATGAAGGCAGGTCATGCCTGCATTCGGCTGCAAACCATTCGGGCTGAACTCTTATCTGTGGAGGAACTGCGGGTGTGCAGAAACCGTGGTTCCGAATGACCCTTTGCGCTAAATCTGGCGCGCTTCGGCTTCAATCTATTGGCTCTCGTGATCAAAGAACGCTGACACGATCCCTTGAGCTGAATTGCATCGCTTCCTTACATCAAGAGGTATGTCTATGACCCAAGTGACATCTCAAACTGCTACTGCTGCTGTTGGCCGGGCGCGTCGTAAGATCGCCATCTCTTCAGATGATTTAGTCAAAACGGGTTCCTTAAATCCCGGCCAGACACTGCCGCTGGTAATTGAACCCGCCTCTGATCGCGTGGATGTTCTTAACTGGGCCGAGCACAATCGCAGCTTTATTCAAACCGAGTTGCTCGAGCACGGCGCCATTCTATTCAGAAGATTTCCTATAGCCACAATGGATGACTTCCATCGTTTTGTGAGCACTGTTTCGGGCGCCCCTTTGGAGTACAAGGAACGAAGCTCCCCACGCAGCAAAGTTGGCGATAATATCTATACTTCAACCGAGTATCCTGCCGAGCAGAGCATCTTCCCTCACAACGAACATTCGTACTCCAACACGTTTCCGCTGAAGCTCTTCTTCTGGTGCGATATTCCGGCCCAGCAGGGAGGCGAAACCCCCCTAGGGGATACGAGAAAGGTCTATCAAAGAGTGCCTCCTGCTGTGAGAGACAAATTCATGGAGAAGGGCTGGATGTTCGTCAGGAACTTCAACAACGGCTTTGGGTTGCCGTGGCAAACTGTTTTTCAGACAACGGAAAAGTCAGCAGTAGAAGATTATTGCCGCAGATCCGGCATTGAATGGGAATGGCGCAATGGAGATAAGCTGCGCACCAGGCAGGTACGCCCAGCCACTGCCAGTCACCCTCATACAGGGCAACTCACATGGTTTAACCATGCCACGTTCTTTCATGTCACTACGCTTGATCCGGCAATGACTGCTGCACTGAGAGCGGCATATAAAGAGGATGAGTTGCCGAATAACACCTTTTATGGCGACGGTTCTCCTATCGCCGACGAAGTCGTGGCATCTCTGCGCCAAGCCTATCAGGCTGAAATGATTTCTTTCCCCTGGCAAGCGCGCGACGTGGTGTTGATTGACAATATGCTTACTGCGCACGCTCGATCATCATTCGTCGGTCCAAGGCGCACTCTGGTTGCAATGGCTGAGCCGTACCAACGCCCGAGCGCCTGAATCTCAAATCTGCCCCTGGGTTTGAAGCAATGACTTTGTCCAGATCGGATGATACAACTCTAATCAAGATCGGCCTGAGGTCAGACCTGCCGGCGCCGGGCACAGTAAAAGAGTTTTTTGCGGCTGGCAGGTTTTTATGTCTCGCGAACGTGGAGGGGATAGTCTATGCGACAAACAACGTTTGTCCGCATTGGGGTGGTCCACTGGGCCAGGGGAAAATTATCAATGGAAAGATAGTATGTCCCTGGCACAATTGGGAATTTGATCCCAGGACCGGAGAGACGCGAAGAAAATTGAACGCCCGGCTGACCATGCACAGGGTCATTGTGGATGGTGAGGATGTCCTGATTGAATTCAGAGACGAGACATAGTTGGTCTAGCCTTTTGCGTTCGGCAACGCCGGTTGATCCACAGCCACAAAGCGAAATTCACTCGTATATCGGCGATCGAGGGCGTCTGCAAGCCACAATTCTTCGGGGCCGGGCAGCATTTCAGAGATTTCAATGGTTGCCTGAGGCAGCTTCGCCTCGATTGTGCGCCGGATCATTTTGGCAAAAATGTCGAGCAGGATTGGACTTTCAAAATCCAGATAAGCTGGTTTGCTTTCAACCGGCACTTTGAAAAACACGAAGCGGGGCATGCCGGCCGCGTGCTTCCAAAGCCGGGCTTGAAGAAAGCGTTCCGCGGAATCCGGGCAGTGAGCGAATTGCAACTCTGAGGCAGAAAACCGCCATGATTCTCTCTTGATCACCAGATGGTCAATGGAAATTCTTGGAACATGGTCTTGTGTGGATATAATCCGAAAAGAGCCAATCGCGAGCCGGCTGAGCAATGATCCTGTCAGGTCAATCAAGCGTTGCTTGAATCTTCCGTCACGTGTTGTCGCCACCAGTTCTCCACGCTGCCGTTCTACTACCAGCGACGAAACCGGAAGCGCCATGGAACGATCAGTGGCGAATGAGTCCGCCAGGCATTCCAGTACCAAATCTGACTGCCCGATTAACGCTCTGTGGTTGCGTGAACCCAACTGATCGTCGAGCAGTCCGGTGGGCGCAACATTCCAGTCTCCAAGGTCGTGACGCGCCGCAGCCATCAACTCTTCCGGACGGGGGTGCTGGTTTACAAATAGAGAGGTGTCAATAGTGTTCTTACTGACGTGCAATTCCCCCAGCACGAAGTAGAAGTCACCTCGCCGAATTGCTTCTTCGCTGGATGCCGCGATCATGATATCCGGAGAGTGATAGCAGGCGTCAATCCAGGCCCTCCGGAGCGGCGCAAACTCCGCCATCACTCCCTCACGCAGTTCCTCACATGAATAAGTGATTGGCTCGCGACCGCTGCGCATGGGAAGAACCCGCTCCCATTTTTCTCGAAATTCATCATGGATGGGAGCCATTATTTCCTCTGACCCGTTCAGGAACAAGGGGACTACCTGCGACCACAACGTTGCCGCGTCCACGACGTTGCTTCCACTCGAGCGGACCAGCCCGGAGTAGATTTGGGAAAGTTTTTCTTCGTACTCTTGCGCAATTCTGGAAGTGAACCATCGGCATGCCTGAAGCAACAATGAGAGCGGCCCAGAGAGCGACTTCAGCAACTCCGGACCGAGCAGCACTTCCACGTCCCGCCGGCAATCCTCGTATAGCACTGTTCTGCCGGCGTAAACTTTTCCGGGAAGCCGATTGGCAGGGCGGCCAGTCAACCGGGTGAAGATCTGCTCCAAGTCCCCAAATGCCTCATCGAGTTTGGGCGTGTTACCTGCGCAAGCTTCAATTTTCGCTCTTGCTGATTCCACTTCATCCAACAGGCCGACAGCCCAATCATGGATTTCCCTCTCTTCAATTCGCTGGACGGCTTGCCTCAGGTCCCTTTCCGGATTGCATGAAATAGGAATATTGAATTTCCAGAAAATGAACTTCTTCGTGCTTAGCTCGTGCAGAGCCTGATAAACCTCGTTTGCTGTGCGAAAGAGCGGCGGCTGGGTTTCAAGCAACTTTGCAGCAATTTGTTTTGCTGTCTGCCGGCCGTCACATTCGCGCAGCAAGGCACTTTGTTTTGCCGTTATGCGAACAGCTCCCCACATAGGATGAAGCAGAACCGTACCCTCAACCCTGAGAAAGGGCAGGATAATTGGCGGAATCCACTGCTGGACATTATCTTTTTGGGCGATCACCTCGCCCAGCGCGGTCATGGCCCATGTTTCCCAGTAAGTGCTCCGCTTTGCCAGCAAAGATTTTCCCGGCCGCATCGTCAGAAGCTCATCACTGGAGACGAATCGCGCCCACGCCACGGGACCAAAAAAACCGATTGTGTCATTCTTCGTGCAATAACGCTGCCAGTAGCTGGCTACTAGTTCTTCTCGCTGCTTTTGTTTAGAACCTCTCGCTGAGCCATTGAGTGGAGTCTGTAGCAAAGGATCCAGGGCCGTTGGCAGGGCAACTCGGTTCTGCCAGATAACTGCTTCACGGAATTCGGAAGATGCCGCGATCTCGCGAATGGTCGCGGTGGTTTGCAGGCTAGATGCGGCAAATTCCGCTTGGTAGTTGTTTCGCTTTGCTTCCAACTGCCGGATCGCAGCGCTGAATTCTTCCAGTAACTCTGAAGGAACCAGATCCGCTGGTAAAGCCGAGGGAACCTCTCCTCTGAGAATGGTGCATCGCGCATCGAGCAGAGCTTTGCGCGCTGGTTTGTCATTCCAGCGGCCTGCCGCCCGCAGATTGTCCAGAGTCGAATTGACCCACTGGAGCGCTTTTTGTTGCGCAATCTCCCTCGCCTCGATTGCAGCAACGATCGCATCCGCCGCCAATGCCAAGCCAGGCGATGCCGTAAGCTTAAAGATTTCCGGGAAGGGAAATCCCGATCCACGCAGGCACACCCAGCGCCAGAACGCCCAGTCGGTGTTTCCAAGGTTGATCAGATGGTCAGAACCGGTGGTAAGAGTTTCTTGAACAGCAGCAGCTTGCATGTTTTATCTCATTGGAATGGAATGATGGAGTCTATCTGTCGCTCAGCCGGCAATCGCACGGCTTTGCGGAACTGCAAGTGACTAAAACCTGGCTTCTCATGCGAAAAATGGGGAAGGCGAGCAGCGCTTAAGGAACTATTCATCCAGAAGCGCCGCGATTTGCTGGAGTTCTTCCTGGGTCAAGTGATCGGCAGTGAAGTCCGACGGTGTAAATCCACCAGATCCCTCATTCAGGCAAGCGGCGATGAGTTCCCGCAAACCATTGACGTAATCGCCGGCGATTTTCTGAATCGTCTCACGACGATGCAGCTTTTTACTATATGTCCAGTGGATGTGCAACCGGTCCTGCGTCACCATCGCATTTATATCCAGCACATATGGCCGGTGGTTCTCTCCGGCGATTGTGCTCCCGCCTTTGTCTTCCAGTGGCAGGAACCAACGTGATTGCCGGACAAGTTGATCCAGTTGTCCAAAATAGTTGAATATGATTTCGGCCTGGGGAGCTTCTTCCAAACTCCGCCGGACATCGGGATTGCTGCTCATATGACGCAGCAAAGCGTAGCCAAACCCGCGATTGGGCACGGCCCGCAACTGTTCCTTCACCGCTATGAGTGCCGGGACCGGGTTCCATAGTTGAGTATCGGCAGCTTTCGGCATCACCGGGTAAGTGTTGCTGAACCACCCCACGGTGCGGGAAAAATC
>Ga0157369_10005949_pt1 | contig 14166 bp, 20 predicted proteins | sample C25metaG_FD_113461 | JGI IMG/M metagenome (GOLD analysis project Ga0157369, IMG submission 113461) | Corn rhizosphere microbial communities from Kellogg Biological Station, Michigan, USA - C2-5 metaG | ecosystem: Host-associated > Plants > Roots > Rhizosphere > Soil | place: USA: Michigan...
AGGTGCGCGTGCCGATCAACCAGAACCAGTTCGATGCGCTGGTGAGCCTGACCTACAACGTCGGGGCAAAGGGCTACTCGGGCTTGCTGGCCAAGCTCAATGCGAAGGACTACGCCGGCGCGCAGGCGATGTTCGGCGAATACGTGCACGCCGGCGGCCGTGTGCTGCAGGGCCTGGTCAATCGGCGCGCCAAGGAAGCGGATCTCTTCGGCCGAGGTTCGTGATGATCCATTCGATTCAGGGGATGCGCAGTGCTTGGCGATAACGATCCGCAAAAGCCGGCGCAGCTGATCGACCTTGCGGCTTGGCTACGTGGCGCAGCCTATGTGCTGCTGGCGTCTTTCGCTGGCGCGCTTGGCCACATCTTCGCGCGCATGGATGCCGGCAAGCCGGTTCGTCTGTGGGAAACGGTGGTGCAGGCCCTCGGGGCCGGCCTTGTTGGGCTGTTCGCCATGTGGATGTGCCAGGCGAGCAACTGGAGTCAGCCGATGACGGCGGTGACTGTCGGCGTCAGCGGTTGGTTGGGCGCCTCGGCGAGCATCCAGATGTTGCAGCGCTTCATCTGGGGTCGCCTTGGCCTGAACAGGAATCCGGACGATGACCCTTCTAAGTAACCTGTTCGCCGCGGCGAAGACGGCCACCACGACGTTCGGTTCGACTACCTGGTCTTGGATCAGCGGCAAGGCGCGCTTGATCATCGAATACGTTCTGATCGGGATCGTGGTCTCGCTGGCCGGTTTCACGCTGGCGATCTGGCTGCAGCGACGCGAGCTGGCGCAGCAGGTCACGAAGCTGAGCGGGACCGTCGGCACGTTGAGCGGCACGGTGACCGAGCAAGCCAACATCAACCGGCAGCAGGATGCGGCCCTCGCCGAGCTGAGCCGGCTGCGCGGTATCGACAGCAAGGCACTGACGGACCTCAACGGCGAGCTGGCAATGGCCGGCAAGAAAGGCGATGGCCTGCGCCAGCGCATAGCCCAACTGGAGAAGAACAATGCGGATGCGCGTGCGCTGCTGGACACTCCTGTCCCTGCTGACCTTGGCTGCCTGCTCGACGGGCGGCCCTGCCCAGCCACCGCTGGTCATGACGGAAACCAAGGTCGTCCCCCAGCGTCCCGCTGATGGCCTGCTGGCGCTATGCGAAGCGCCGGCCTATGTCCCGACCAAGCTGGTGCGGGACATGAAAGACAACTGGATCAGTGCCGACACGGCCTACAACGCGTGCGCTGCGCGCATGCGCTGCCTGGTCTGGTGGATCACCACGGCGAACCGCGAGGCGCCGCCGGCGGCGTGCAAGCAGATGACGGAGCCTATCCATGGACATTGAGGCACTGGCGCGCGAGTGGGAAGGCAAGGCGCAGTACTGGGATAGCCAGGCTGCGCGCATGAACCGCGGGCGCTGCCATGACGGTGACCGCAACCTGCGAATTGGCATGGCCCAGGCTGCGCGCATGTGCGCCGAACAGTTGCGTGCCGCGAAGTTGGCTGAAGCGCAGTCCGAGGAAACCACATGATGGATCAGGAACTGCTGCTGGCCATGGCCAAGCAGACCGAGGCGCTGCAGGTAGTGGCGCAGGCGCTGATGGCGATCGCCGATGGTATGCAGGCCCAGGCCATATCGATCAACGCGCTTGCTGATGCCATCGCCGCGCCGATCGAGGAAGAGCCAAAGGTGGACAACCGGCCGCGCTACATGGACGGGACGTTGATCGAAGATGGCTAGCCGTCTTCGGTCCCTCAAGTCCAGGCTGCACCCGTTGCCGCAGCGCCTGACGCCATCCAGCACGCCGAGCACAAACCGTGTCGCGGGCCGCGAGCTGCAGCGCATCCGCTGGCGGCTATGGACCAAGGATCCGCACTGCGTCGACTGCGCCAGGGTGACGGCCTACCCGAACGGATTCGAGGTCGACCACGACGTCGCGCTGGAGCTGGGTGGCAAGGACACGGCGGAGAACCGAAGGCTGCGGTGCATCGAGTGCCACGCGGCGAAGACCCGGCGGGACAACGCGGCCGCCCGAGCTGAACGAACCTGAACGAAATGCGGCATCCGTTCAGGAATGTCGCGGCGCAGCACCGGGGGTGGGTCGAATGTTCCGAGGGTCGTCTGACCGGAAACCGGCCGCCCCCTCACGCAGAGGTTTTTTTCCTCCCAGGAAAAACGCCAAAAGTTCGGAAAAAGTGAAAAAAACCCCTTTCGACTATGGCGCGACCCTCTCACAAGCCGACGGCCGCGACGAAGCGGCGCGTCTCCATCGCTGCCGGCGGTGGGATGCGTCACGAGTCGATCGCCACCGCGCTCGGCATCACGTTGCCGACGTTGCGCAAGCACTACGAAAAGGAACTGGCCAACGGCGCGTTGCTCAAGCGCATGGATGTGCTGAACGCGCTGTACGTCGCGGCGACGAAAAAGGGTAGCAGCTCGGCGGCCAAAGCCTATCTCGAACACGCGCCGGCGCCGGATGGATCTTCTAACGAAGGCACTGGCGACGGCAACGCCAAGATGGGCAAGAAGGAGAAGGCCAACGCCGAGGCCAAGACCGCGCAGAAGGGCACCGATTGGGATGACCTGCTGCCGAACAACGTGGTGCCATTGCGATGACCTGGGACCTTTCGTGCAAAGACTGGTGGTCGCGCATGCGCACCGGTCGCTCGCTGGTGCCTGATCTACCGCTATGGACGGACCAAGCCGACCGCGCCGTGCGCGTCTTCAACAAGCTGCGCCTGGCCGACGTGAACGGCACACCGACCATGGAGGAAGCGGGCGGCGACTGGTTCCGCGACATCGTGCGCGCCATGTTCGGTTGCACCGATCCGGTCACCCGGCAGCGGATGATCCGCGAGCTGTTCGGCCTGGTGCCAAAGAAGAACAGCAAGACCACCGACGGCGCGCTGCTGATGGTCACGGCGCTGCTGCTCAATGAGCGACCGCGCGCTGGTTTCGTGATGACGGCGCCGGTCCATGACGTTGCCCAGCTGGCGTTCGACGCTGCTGCTGGCGCGATCGAGCTTGACCCGGTGCTGGCGAAAAAGCTGCACGTTCGCGACCACCTCAAAACGATCATTCATCGGGAGACCAAGGCCGAACTGGAGATCATGACCTTTGATCCGTCGGTGCTGACGGGCCAGAAGATATCGGGCGGGGCGCTGATCGATGAGTTGCATGTGTGCGCGAAGATGTCGAAGGCGCCCAAGGCGCTACGGCAGATCCGCGGCGGCATGCTGCCATTCCCGGAGGCGTTCCTGGCGTTCATCACCACCCAGAGCGACGAGGCGCCGGAGGGCATCTTTGCCGATGAGCTGGAGAAGGCCAGGGCCATTCGGGATGGCAAGCGCGAAGGCTCGATGCTGCCGGTGCTGTACGAGTTGCCGACGGAGATCCAGCAGTCCGATGACCGTACCTGGCAGAACCCGGATCTCTGGCCTTATGTCACGCCTAACCTGGGCAAGTCGATCACCATTGAGCGCATGCTCGCGGACTATGCGGACGCGAAGCAGACCTCGGAAGCGGAATTGCTGGTCTGGGCGTCGCAGCACCTCAACGTGCAGATCGGCCAGACGCTCACGGCGAAAGGCTGGGCTGGCGCGCCGTTCTGGCCGCGCCGCGCTGATCGCGCCTTGACGCTGGAGTCGCTGCTGGAGCGCAGCGAGGTTTGCACCATCGGCATCGACGGCGGCGGCCTAGATGACCTGCTTGGCCTGGTGGTGCTGGGCCGCGAGCGCGACACGCGCCGTTGGCTGTGGTGGGCCAAGGCCTGGGCGCACACGATCGTGCTGGAGCGCCGCAAGGATATCGCCGAGAAGCTGGAAGGCTTCCGCAAGGATGGCGACCTGGTCATCGTGGAGATGCCTGGCGAGGACGTCGAGCAGGTGGCGGCGATCGTCGCCATGGTCAACAAGGCAGGCCTGCTGCCCGAGAAGGACGCTGTTGGCGTCGACTCGGCGGGCATCGGCGCGGTGGTGGATGAGCTGACCACCGACGAATGCGGCATCACCATGGACCAGATCGTCGCTGTATCGCAGGGCTGGAAGCTCAACGGTGCCATCAAGACCACGGAGCGCGCGGTCGCTGGCGGCACGCTGGTGCACTGCGGCCAACCGCTCATGGCCTGGTGCGTCGGCAACGCCAAGGTGGTGCCCGATGGCAACGCCGTGAAGATCACGAAGGCGGCCAGCGGCTCGGCCAAGATCGATCCGCTGATGGCGGGCTTTAACGCGGTTTCCCTGATGGCGCTCAATCCTGAGTCACAGGGAAGCATGGGCGACTACTTCTCCAACCCGATCGTGGTGGCAGGATGACCAACAAACCGAAGGTCGCCCGCCACGGTGGGCGCATCCGCGCGGCTGTGCGCAGTTGGCTCGGGATCCCGGTCGGCCTGACCGATGATGACTTCTGGTCGCACTTCGCCGGCCGCGACTCGCCGGCGGGCGTCAATGTGTCGCCGGACTCCATGATGACCCTCTCCACCGTGTGGGGATGCGTCCGGCTGATCTCGGAGACAATCGGCACGCTGCCGCTGTCGCTGTACGAGAAGACCAGCACGGGCAAGGCGGTAGCAGCGCAGCATCCATTGCACCTCATCATTCACGACCAGCCCAACGCTGACACGACGGCGTCGGTCCATTGGGAGGCAACCGTCGCGGCGATGCTGGTGCGCGGGCGTGCGCATGCCGAAAAGCTCATGATCGGTGCGCGCGTGGTTGGTCTGGTGTTCCTGGATCCCAATCGGCTGAATGTGAGTCGATCCAGCGGCGTAAAGACCTATCGCTACACGGAGTTGAACGGCACGCAGAGGGAAATTCCGCCGAACCGCATCTGGCACATCCCCGGTTTCTCGCTGGACGGCGTGAACGGCGTGTCGGTGGTGCGCTACGCCGCGCGTGTCATGGGTACGGCGCTGGCAGCGGATGACACCGCAGCCGGCGTATTTCGCTCGGGCCTCAAGCCGACGCGCTTCCTCAAGATGCCGAACTGGCTGACCAAGGCCCAGCGCATCGAATACCGCGATTCGATCAGCGAGGTAAAAAATTCGCTCGATAAGGGCGACGTGCCGGTCCTGGAGGGTGGCATGGACTTCGGCACCATCGGTATGAACCCGGACGATGCGCAGCTGCTGCAGTCGCGCGGTTTCTCGGTGGAAGAGGTCTGTCGCTGGTTCCGCGTCCCGCCTTTCATGGTCGGCCATGCGGAGAAGTCGACCAGTTGGGGCACCGGCATCGAGCAGCAGATGATTGGCTTCCTTACTTTCACGCTGGGGCCGTGGCTGCGCCGGATCGAGCAGTCGATCAGCAAGGATCTGCTGAGCCCCGTGGAGCGCCTGCGCTACTACCCCAAATTCAATGTGGAGGGGCTGCTGCGCGCCGACAGCGCCGGCCGCGCTGCGTTCTACGCGGCGATGGTCAACAACGGCATTCTGACCCGCGATGAGGTCCGTGAGCTGGAAGACCGTGAGCGGATGGGCGGCAATGCGGCAGTGCTGACGGTGCAGTCGGCCATGGTTCCTCTCGACAGCCTGGGCGCGATGCCCGCCGATGTGGCCAAGGCCCGCGCCTCCCTGCGCGCCTGGCTGGGATTCACCGACGAGCCCGCCGCGGCCTCGACCACCTCCGACTGAGGAAACTTCGATGACGATCAAGCAGCTCCCGGGTGTGCCGGAGGGTCGCCCGTGCGCGGGCGTCACCAGTCAGATCTCGCCGCGCGCACTGGACCGCTGGAACCCTGGCATCCGCGCCGTCGTGGACGATGTCGAAGACGATCCGGACCGCACGATCTCGGTCTACGACGTGATCGGCTATGACTACTGGACCGGCGAAGGTGTGACCGCGAAGCGCATTTCCGCCGCGCTGCGGAACATGGGCGCCGGCCCGGTCACGGTGAACATCAATTCGCCGGGCGGCGACATGTTCGAGGGCCTAGCCATCTACAACCTACTGCGCGAGCACAAGGGCGAGGTGACCACCAAAGTCCTCGGCCTCGCGGCATCGGCCGGCTCGATCGTGGCGATGGCTGGCGACAAGGTCCAGATCGCGCGCGCCGGCTTCCTGATGATCCACAACGCGTGGGTGATCGCGATCGGCAACCGCAACGACCTGCGCGAGACGGCCGACTACCTGGAGCCGTTCGATCGCGCCATGGCTGACATCTATGCCGCGCGCACCGGCGAAGACATCAAGGCCATGCAGAAGCTCATGGACGCCGAGAGCTGGATCGGCGGCAGCGCTGCGGTGGAAGACGGGTTCGCCGACGAGCTGCTGCCGTCCGACCAGGTTGAGAACAAGGACGGTAAGGCGAAGGCCTCCGCGGTGCGCCGCATGGAGGCCGCGCTGCGCGCCTCCGGCATGCCGAAGTCCGAGGCCATGCGCCTCATCAGCGAATTCAAGTCCGGCCTGGGCGATCCAGCCGGCACCGGTGAGGGCGATCCCACCGCACGCGGCCACAGGGCCGCCAACGACGAGGCGGCCGCACTGGCCGCGCTCCGAACCTTCACCCTCTGAGGAACGCAAACATGGCGGACGAAAACACCCTGCCCGAAGCGATTCGGGCCGAACTGAAGAAGATCGGCGACGACGTCAAGTCCTTTGCCGAAAAGGCAGAAAGGGAGGTCAAGGCGCATGCCCGGCTCTCCGAGGAAACCAAGGTATCGGTGGACAAGCTGCTGACCGAGCAGGGCGAGATGCGCGCGCGCCTGCAGCAGGCCGAGCAGCTGGTCGCGAAGCTGGAGCAGGGCGGCGGCGCCGGCCCGGAGCGCCCGAAGTCGATGGGCGAGCAGCTGAGCGAGGCGGAAGGCTTCGACGCGTGGCGCGAGAACCCCCGTGGCAGTTTCCGCACCCCGGTCAAGGCGCTCATCACCAGCGACGGCGCGTCCGCCGGCGACATCATCGTGCCGCAGCGCCTGCCGGGCATCGTGACGCCGCCCAACCAGCGCCTGCGTATCCGCGACCTGCTGTCGTGGGGCCGCACCACGTCGAACAGCGTGGAGTTCGTGCGCGAGACCGGCTTCACCAACAACGCCGCGCCCGTGGGCGAGAACCCGTCCGGCGGCAAGCCGGAATCCGACCTGACCTTCGAGGAAGACGCGGCCAAGGTGGTGACGATCGCTCACCACATCCGCGCGACCAAGCAGGTGCTGGCGGATGTGCCGATGCTGCAGAGTTACGTCAACACGCGTCTGAACTACGGCCTGAAGCTGGTCGAAGACCGGCAGCTGCTCAAGGGCTCGGGCGTGGGCCTGAACCTCAATGGCATCTACACCCAGGCCGTGGCCTACGCCAACCCGGGCATCACGGTGCAGAACGAAACGGCCATCGATCGCCTGCGCCTGGCGATCCTGCAGGCGGAACTGGCGGAGTACGACGCCGACGGCATCGTGCTGAACCCGATCGACTGGGCGGCGATCGAGCTGCTCAAGACCACCACGAACGAATACCTGTTCTCGAACCCGCGGTTCGTGACGCAGGCTGGCCTGTGGGCTCGTCCGGTGGTGACCACCAAGGCGCTGGCGCACACCGAGTTCCTGACCGGCTCATTCCAGCAGGGCGCGCAGGGCTGGGATCGCGAGGACGTCAACCTGGTGGTGGCGCCGCAGGACCGCGACAACGTGATCAAGAACCTGGTCACGCTGCTGGTGGAAGAGCGCCTGACGCTGACGGTGTACCGCCCGGAGGCGTTCGTGAAGGGCACCCTGCCGGTGCCCGCGAGCGTCTGATCTCGCCTAGGACTGGCGATCGCTTGAGCGGGGAGTTCGCTCCCCGCTCCCTTTTTCTGGAGCCACCTCATGAAGCATGTGGAAGCCCTTTCCGGGTTCGAGCACGGCAAGAGTCGCCAGCGGGGCGACACCTTCTCCGTCTCCGAGCAGCACGCCAAGGCGCTCGAACGCGCCGGCCTGGTGAAGATCGTCGGGGAGGCGCCCGACGCTGCGAACCCTTCTGGCGCCGCTGGCGAGAAGTCGTCTGCATCGCCAGCGGCCCGAGTCTTGACCTCGCCGACTGCGAAGCCGCCCAAGCATGGCGCGAAGCTCAAGAAGGGCGGGCCGTCTTCGTAACGAACACCACTTTTCGCCTGTGCCCATGGGCCGACGTGCTTTTCGCGCTGGACCTGGACTGGTGGCGACGGCACCTCGCCGAAGCGCGCGGCACGTTCCGCGGAGCGCTGGTGAGCCCGCAGGACGTCGCGGGCGTGATCAAGGTGCTGGGCTGGTGGGGAACGCGCCCGTCGAACAGCGGCGCCGCCGCGCTGGCGCTGGCGGCCTACAGCGGCGCGGCGCGGGTGGTGCTGCTGGGCTACGACTGCCAGCACACCGCGGGCCGCCGGCATTGGCACGGCGACCACCCGGCGGGCCTGCGCAATGCCGATGGCGTGGCGGCCTGGCCAGCGCATTTCCGGGAGCTGCTGCCGCGGCTCGCCGGCATCGAGGTACTGAACGCGTCGCGCGAGACGGCCCTGGGGCTGTTCCCGCGCATGACGCTGGAGGAAGCGCTGGCATGATCCTGACCCACGAAGAAGCCATCAACCATTGCCGCGCCGAAGACGACGACCCGATGGTCGACCTGTACGCGCGTGCGGCTGAGCTGGCAGCGCAGGAGTTCCTGGACCGCTTCGTCTACGCGACCGACGCCGACCTGCAGCAGGCGATCGCAGCCGTACCGGGCCAGATGATCGCGGCCGATGCTGCTTTCACCGCGGCCAAAGCGGTAGCCGAGGCGCTGCCCTACATGCCAATGCGCATGGCCTTGGAAGCCGCCTGCCGCGCGCTTGGCGCGTCCCGGGCGAAGGCGCGGCGCACGTACGACGGCATCGTCATTACCGATGACATCAAGATCGGCATGCTCTTGACGTTGGGGCACCTCTACGAGAACCGCGAGGATGTCGTTGCGGGCGCGAGTGCTGGCGCGGTGGAGCTTCCCATCGGGGCCAAGCATTTCCTCTGGCCGCACCGCGTGGTGGGCGTATGAGCGTCGCGGCAGGCAGTCTTCGCCACCAGGTGGCGATTGATGACCTGGTCGATGCGCGCAGCCCATCCGGCAGCGGCGCGACGACCAAGAGCTGGGTGCCGGTCGTTACGAAGACCTGGGCCAGGATCGTTCCGGCATCGGGGCGTGAGTACGTTGCGGCGCAGAGCGCGCAGTCGAAGGTCACGGGCCGGATCGTCATTCGCTGGCGCGCCGGCATCACCGCCCGTATGCGCGTGCGGAAGCTGGCCGACGGGACGATCTACAACATCGAAGCGGTCATGCCCGATCCCAAGTCCGGCCGCGAGTACCTGACCTTGCTGGTCAGCGACGGGGTGACCGATGGCCGATGAGCTGAAAATCACCGGCCTGGACGAGACGCTGGCGGCGCTTCGCGCGCTGCCGGCAGCATTGTCCGGGCGCAATGGCGGCCCGGTGCGCGGCGCGCTGTTCGCCGCGGCCAAGCCGTTCAAGGTGACGGCGCAACAGCGCGTACGGGTGCGCACCGGGCAGACGCGCGGCGACATCGTCATCCGCCGCGATCGCAATCCGGCGGCCTCGGGTGTGACGGAGCGCTATTCGATCACGATCAAGGCCGGCAAGCGCCGGAAGTACGCGAACACGAAGCTCAACCGGCGCTTGCGCCGGGTCGGCACCAGGTACCACGACGTGTGGAACTCGAATCTGAGCAGCTGGCTGGAGTTCGGCAACTCGCGCATGCCGGCATTCCCGTTCATGCGCCCCGCCTTCGAGGAAAACAAGAACGCGGCGGTGACGATCTTCGCAGACACCTTGCGCGCGCGCGTCGCCGCTGCGGTGGCGCTGGCCAAGCGGGGAGGCATCGGATGATCACCCAGACGTATCCGATCCTCGCCGCCGCGGGCCCGGTGGTGGCGCTGGTGGAAGACCGGATCTATCGCGTGGCCGCGCCGCAGGACGCGCCGGCGCCGTACGTCGTGATTGGTGGCGTGGCGCTGGAGCCGATCGCCTATCTCAACAAGAAGCCGGATATCGACAACGACCGCGTGCAAATCCACGCATGGGCCGACGACTTCGACAGCGCCATGGCGATCTTCGCCGCCTGCCGCGCTGCGCTCGAACCGCACGGCACCATGGCTGGCGGCTACATCGAAGACCAAGACCCGGACACCAAGTTGTTCCGCGTCGGCTGCGACTGGTCCTTCTGGGACGAGCGCTAAACAACCTCCAAGGAGCCCGGTCGGCACGCCGGGCACCGGACAAGCCCGCCATCGCGCGGGCTTTTTTTGTTCCCGCAACTCACTCACCGAGGACATCGCAATGTCGAAACTCAAGACCCAGGGCACCGACGTCTACGTCAGCCCGGATGCCATCGCCGTCGACATGCTCGGCTGCGTGACGTCGTTCAGCGGCCTGGCTGGCCCGCGGGACCAAATCGATACCACCTGCTTCAAGGCGAAAGAGCGCGAGTTCGAGGCGGGCATGGCCACGCCCGGACAGGTCACCATCGGCGGAGCCTACGAGACCACCGACGACCTGCTGCCGGATTTGATCGCTCTCAAGGATTCGGGTGACGTCGTGCAGTGGTTTCTCGGCGGATCCGACGGCATCGCGGATCCGACGATCACCGCCGGTGTGCTGACGCCGCCGACCACCCGCACCGGTATCAGCTTCAAGGGCTACCTGGCGGATTTCAGCTGGACCATGGAAGGCAACAACGTATGGCGCTATGAGTTGGTCGTGCAGCGCTCAGGCCCCTGGACGCTCTCCCGCAAGGCGCCCTGATCCACCCCCACGGTGGGAACCCTTCGTTTCGTCGTTGGCGCGCGGGAAACCCCTGCGTTGTTCACCGTGGCACAGCTCGCGCGCCGGCGGCACCTCCCCAACGGTAAACACCCATGACTCAGGAAAAGAAAGTCGAACTGGACGAGTTCGAAGCTCCCAACGGCTTCGAGCGCGTGATCACCATCAATGGCAAGTCTCGCACCTACTTCATCAGCGAGCTGTGCGACGCCGAGTGCACGCGCGCGTTCAGCACCACCAACGCCAAGGGTGTGCGCGATCCCGAAAAGGCGGACAGCCTGGCCGCACGCGCGGTCTCCGCGTGCGTGCGGCGCCCCGACGGCTCGGACATCTCCTTCGCCGAGGCCCGCGCGATGCGCCGACCGCTGCTGGATGCGCTGATCAAGGAAGTCCTGGACATCCATGGCTATGGCGTCGACCAGAACGCGGTCATCGAGGAACAGGAAAAAAACTGAGGCGGGCCGGCGAGGACTTCTTCTGGCATGTCCTCGCCCTTCGGCTGGGCGCGACGGTGGCTGAGCTGCGCCGTCGCATGACCCGCTCGGAGTTTCACAGCTGGATCGCCTTCGCCCGGGTGTACCCGATGGTGGAGGTGGCCGACGGGCCCGCGCCCAAGCTCGGCGATTCACCGCCGCCCGATGTGCCCGGTCTCGATCCGGCCATCCTCGAAGGTTTCGTCAATTCCACCCCCACGCGTCGCCGGTGACCCATGGCCAACAATGTTGGAACCGTCTCCATCGACCTGGAGGCGCGCATCGCCAAGCTGGAGTCCGACCTGGGGCGCGCGGCGCGCCTGGCCGAGCAGCGCGCGCGAGAGATCCGCCGGACGCTTACCACCATCGCCACGGCGATCGGTGGTGCGTTCAGCGTGGGAGCCGTCACGGAGTTCATCCGAAGCGCACTCGACGTACAGGACGAGATCAGCAAGCTTTCGCAGAAGGTCGGCGTCAGCACCGAGACCCTGTCCGGCTGGCGCCTGGCGGCCCAGCAGGCGGGCGTCGACGGCGAGGGCTTCTTCAAGGCCCAGGTGAAGCTGGAGCAGGCCGCCACGAAGGCCGCCGCCGGCAACCGCGAGCAAGTCCAGCAGTTCAAGGCGCTGGGCATCTCGGTCACTGATGCCGGCGGCAAGATGAAGCCGATGGAGCAGTTGTTCGGCGAGGTTGCCGACCGCTTCGCGCAGCTCAAGGACGGCGCGACGAAAACCGCGCTCGCCACCGACCTGTTTGGCAAGGCCGGCGCCCAGCTCATCCCGCTTCTCAATGGCGGCAAGGCTGGGCTCGAAGACTACGTCCAGATGGCCAAGGACTTCGGCCTGATCGTCAGCAAGGACGCCGCGCCCACGGCGGAACGCTTCAACGACGCGCTGGAGCAGCTGTCGTTCGTCGGCAAGGGCGTCGGCAACCAGCTGGCCACCACGCTCGGGCCGGTGCTGGCGGACCTCGCCACCAAGGCGGCGACGTTCTTCCGCGGCGATCAATGGAAGGCGGTGCTTGCCGACATCTCCGCCGCCGCCCAGGCGGTGGTGGATAACTTCCTGGCCATCATCGACGCGGTGAAGACGCTCGGCGAGATCGCCGCCACCGTCTATGCGCAGAACCTGCTGTTGAACGGCGCGCGCTGGATCGCCAGCCTCGGCGGGCAACTGGCGGCTCTCAAGGCGCTGATCGTTGCACAGTCGGAGTGGGGCGCGGCCACCGCGGCCAGCTTCAAGACCGCGACCAAGGAAGTGGGCGTCCTCGGCATCGGCCTGAAACTGCTGGCCGCGGCCTTCGTCGGCTGGGAGATTGGCAGCTACCTGCGCGATCAGTTCCTCGAAGTGCGCCTCGCCGGCATCGCGCTGGTGGACGGCTTGCTGACCGGCTGGGAGCGAATCAAGCAGGGCGCCATGATCGCCTGGGAGGCCATCAAGGCGGGCGCGGTCGGTTCGTTCAACACCATCCGCACCATGCTGGCGGACCTCGCCGGCAGCGAGGCGCAGCTGCTGGACAAGCTGCCGTTCCAGAGCGGCCGCGCCGACCAGCTGCGCGACGTGGAGAAGCGCTTGCGCCCGGCGACGGCGGCGGCCGACGACTTCGCCGCGGCCGTGGCCCGGATCAACGCCGAGGCCGAGAAGAACATCAAGGCCATCCACGACAACACCACGGGCCTGGCCGACTACGAGATCGCCGCGGAGGCGGCCAAGAACAAGGCGGCCAAGCCGCTGCCGAAGATCCCGACGGTCGACAGCCGCCATGATCTGAGCGCTGGCTTCGCCGGCGTGCCGAAGACCAACGCCGCGCTGGAGAAGTTCAACCAGCTGGTGGAAGAGGCCTATGCGAAGAACATGGGCACGGACGACAAGGCCGTCGACAAGCGCGTGGAGGCAATCCGCAAGCTGGCCGAGGAAGGCGGCAAGGCGATCGCCGGCGGCGCCTCGCTGACGCAGGTCCAGAAGGATCTGAGCGCGGCCATCGACCAAACGAACCAGTACTACGACCGCCAGATCAGCCAGGCGCAGAAGGGAATCAACGAATACAAGGCGGCGATGGATCAGCGCCTGGCGACCGACAAGCAGGCGCTCGACCTGCAGGTGGCCAGCCTGGGGATGAGCGACCGCCAGATCGCACTGGAACGGCAGCTGATCGACATCCACCGCGAGAGCGAGGCGGAGCTGGCCAAGCTCAACGACCCGAGCAATCGGGTCCAGATGACCCAGCAGGAATACGACCAGAAGCTGGCGCTCATCAAGAAGTATGAGGCGGACCGCACGCAGGCGGCTCTGGACGCCTCCGACACGATGCTCAAGGCGGAGCAGGACTGGAGCCGTGGCGCCCAGCGCGCCATGCGCAACTGGGCCGATCAGGCCGCCAACGTGTCGGGCCAGACCGAACAGCTGGTCACCGGCACGATCAACAGCTGGACCGACGCGCTGGTCAATTTCGTCACGACCGGCAAGATCAGCTTCAAGAGCCTGGTGACGTCGTTCCTGGCTGACCTGGCCAAGATGGAGTTGCGCATCGCGGCATCGCAGATCCTGCTGTCGATCTTCGGCGCCGGCGGCTTCGGCGGAACGAACGGGCAGGGCGGCCTCAGCTACAACAGCCAGGGTTTCGTCAGCCAGGTCAACGCGAAGGGCGGCGTGTACAGCTCGGCCAGCCTGTCGAAGTTCTCCGGCCAGGTGGTCAGCTCGCCCACCACGTTCGCGTTCGCCAAGGGCGCGGGCCTGATGGGCGAGGCGGGCCCGGAGGCGATCCTGCCGCTGCGGCGCGGTTCGGATGGCCGCCTGGGCATTACGGCCGGTGGTGGTGCTGCTGGCAATGGTGGCGTTGCCGTATACGTGAACGTGACGGTCAACACCGACGGCACGACCACCGAAACGACGAGTGGCGCAAGCCAGGATTCCGCGAACCAGCTCGCCGGCGTGGTGAAGGACTTGGTGGTGCGTGAACTCGTCAACCA
>Ga0157369_10005950_pt1 | contig 14162 bp, 12 predicted proteins | sample C25metaG_FD_113461 | JGI IMG/M metagenome (GOLD analysis project Ga0157369, IMG submission 113461) | Corn rhizosphere microbial communities from Kellogg Biological Station, Michigan, USA - C2-5 metaG | ecosystem: Host-associated > Plants > Roots > Rhizosphere > Soil | place: USA: Michigan...
CAAGAGCAAGAGCAAGAGCAAGAGCAAGAGCAAGAGCAAGAGCAAGAGCAAGAGCAAGAGCAAGAGCAAGAGCAAGAGCAAGAGCAAGAGCAAGAGCAAGAGCAAGAGCGGCTCGCTTCGCATTGTGGGTACGCGGTGGGTACGCGGTTTTGTAGGAGCTGGCTTGCCGGCGATGCAGGCACCGTTGTAATCAGGCAGACCGATTCGATGCCATCGCCGGCAAGCCAGCTCCTACACGGGGTGTGCTTTGTGCTTAAGCGACCTGTTTGGCTTGCTCGCGTTCAGCGACCAGCTGGCGGGTGAGGGGGATCAAACGCTTGCCGTAGTCGATGGCATCATTCAGGGGGTCAAAGCCACGGATCAGGAAGGTGGTGATGCCCAGGTCGTAGTAGTCCAGCAGCGCTTGCGCAACTTGCTCGGCTGTGCCGACCAGCGAGGTGGAGTTGCCCTGGGCGCCCAGTAACGCCGCGATCCCTGTCCACAAACGCTTATCCAAACGTGACCCTTGCGCTGCCGCTGCCAGTAACCGGCGTGAGCCTTCATTCGGCGGTTCACGCCGCACAAAGCCATTTTTCTCGGCCAGTTCGGTGGCTTGCTGCAGGATCTTGTCGGCCCGCGCCCATGCCAGTTCTTCGGTTTCGGCGAGGATCGGCCGAAGCGACAGGCTGAAGCGAATCGTGCGCCCATGCTTGGCCGCTTCGGCGCGGACCTGGGTCACGATCTCGCGCACTTGCTCGTAGGTTTCGCCCCACAGTGCATACACATCAGCGTGTTTGCCGGCCACTTCAATCGCCGCTGTAGAGGAGCCGCCGAAGTACAGCGGGATATGGGGCTGCTGCGGCGATTTCACCGTGGAGTGCGCGCCTTCGACCTGGTAGTAGGTGCCCTTGAAGTCGAAGGGCTGTTCGCGGGTCCATTCCTGGCGCACCACGCTCAGGTATTCGTCGGTGCGGGCGTAGCGTTCGTCCTTGCCGATGTGGCTGCCATCGGCGCGCAGTTCGCGGTCGTCGCCGCCGGTGATGATGTGCACGGCCGTGCGCCCACCGTTGAACACGTCCAGGGTAGCGAACTGTCGCGCGGCCAGGGTGGGCTGGGTAAAGCCGGGTCGGTGGGCGATGAGGAATTGCAGCTTTTTGGTCACGCTGGCAGCGTGGGAGGCGATCAATGTGCTGTCCGGGCTGTTGGAGTGGAAGGCTACCAGCGCACGGTCGAAGCCGGCATCTTCGTGGGCGCGGGCCACGGTCTCGACGTAGTCGGGTTGCAGGGTAGGGCCACTGCGTGGATGGATTTCGGAGGCGTGGTGGCCGCCGATGTAGCCGATGAATTCGATGCTCATGGTCTGTCCTTATCGTGGGCGTGATCTTGTGCGGGATGGTCACCTCCACCGGGCAAGGGGTCGGTTATTCGCGTTCAAAATAGGGGCAGGGGCCAGGGCTGTAAAATGCCGATTGGTTCTAACCTAATTATTAAAATATCGAATCTTTGCTTTGTTGGTGTATCAGTAATTTGCATTTTTATCGCCTTCAGCTGGCGCCGGGTTGCCCAAGGCTGACCGGAGATAACGTTGTGTTTTCCCCTGCGCTGAGGTCTGATGGGCGCCGAAACGGGCACGCCAGGTTGGGGATGTATGCGGGCAGAACTTGCGCACTATGGCGGTATCACCGTCATGATTCCGGCCGCCATCATCATTGCGGTGTGGCTGAGGTATTCCAACCCTTGGGCACTGCGCGCCTGGGTAATCACCGTTGGCGTGACCTATTCGATTGTTGCCTTCAGCAAGTTGCTGTTCAAAGGTTGGGGCTTATCGTTCGAGCCGTTGGGTATTGCCGTATTAAGCGGACATGCCATGAATACGTGCCTGATGCTGACCGTGGGACTCAGCCTGTTGGCGCGCCAGTTCAATCCGGTACTCCGTTGGCCGGCAGCCGGGGCAGGGTTATTGGCGAGTGCCTGGTTCAGTGCTTATTGCGTCGCGCCTTACATCCATCCGCTGAACGAAGCCTTGGCCGGTGCGACGCTGGGCGCGGTGGCGGCGATTGCTTTTCTGTGGCGAATTGAACGCGCCGACATCAAGGTGTCCCCCTCGTTTATCGGCGGCGGACTGGTGGTGTTACTGGTCTGCGCGCTGGTGCCAAAATACAACGCCGAGTTGCTGCTCAACCGTGTCGCGATCACGTTGTCGGGTGCTGAACACGCCCATCAAACGCCTTCCTGGCGGGTGGATTCGGCGCATGGAAAGGTTGAGTAAGCTGCAACTCACATAAGCGCTTCTCAAACCTGCTCCTCACCCCGCAACTGCACACTCATGTCATCACAGCTTTGCGCCCAGTCGCTGAGCCATTGCGGCATCGGGGGTGACACGTCGTCCAAGCCCAGTTCACGCACAAAGTCCGCCGGGGGCAGGGTGCCCTTGGCCGACCGGAACAGCCCGCGCATCACCACCACGCCGACCACCCGGCCCTTACTGACAAAGCGGTGCTCCATGAGGCTCCACTTGTCGTCCCAGCCGAGCATGCGGGTGTGCACCTCAAACACTTCGAACAGTTTCAATTCACGACGGAACTTGCCCCAGGTATCGCCCACGATGGGCAGCGCCTTGTTGCGCAATGCCACGCGAAAGGCGCCGGTGCGCAGCACGAAATCCATCCGTGCAATGTCGGCCAGGGAAAAGTAGCGGCCGTTGGTGACGTGCCGGTTGATATCCAGGTCCAGCGGCCAGACGCGCATGCGCACTACCGTGGTTGCCAGGCCATGGGCAGGCTTGCGCCAGGGGCGCCGGGACAGCATGAAGAGCAAGCGAAACCAGAGATTCATAAAAACGCCAGGCAGTTGATCAGTGGCAGCACTGTAAAGAGCTGGAATCAGCTAAGGTAGGTGCGCAAATGACTTATTACATGCGAAAAGCGCAAGCGAGTTCCTTTCATGCACATTACCTTGCTCCTGGCTGACCGTTGCTCCGCTGCCAGCGCCACCCTGGCGCTGGAGATGCTGAACGCGGCCAACCTGTTTGCCGACACGCCACCCTTCGACATCGTGGTCGCTTCCCTGGACGGCCAGCCGGTGGAGGCCTGGGGCGGCCAGCGTTTGCAGGTGGATCGCTCGGTGGCGCAGGTCGCCCAGACCGACCTGGTACTGATCCCAGGCTTTCTGTTCACCTTGAAAGAGGCCTTGCCGGCCTTTCCTGCCTACGCCCCCTGGTTGCGTGAACAGCATGCACACGGCGCAGTCCTGGCTTCGATGTGCACGGCGGCCTTTCTGTTGGCGGAGTCCGGTGTGCTGCAAGGCCTGCGCGCCACGACCCATTGGGCGTTTGCCGAGCTGTTTCGACGCCGCTATGCGGACGTGAGGCTGGATGATGGGCAGATTCTCTGCGAAGAAAACCGCGTGATCACCAGTGGCGGCGCGAGTGCGGCGATGGACTTGGTGTTGCATCTGATCCGCCGTTTTGGCGCGCCGGAACTGGCCCACACCTGCGGCAAATACCTGCTGATCGATACTGTGCGCAGCGAGCAGTCGGTGTACGCCATGTGGTCACTGCCCAAAAACCACGGTGACGGCGAGATCCTGCGGGTGCAGCATTGGCTGGAGCAGCATTTTGCCGAGGCGCTGGTGATTGATGAGGTGGCCCGGCGTTTCGGTTTTGGCGTGCGCGACTTCAAGCGGCGCTTCAAGGAGGCTACCGATTACACGCCGATTGCCTACCTGCAAACCCTGCGCCTGGAACGGGCCAAGCACATGCTTGAGTCAACCCGCATGACGTTGGAAAGCATCACCTACGCGGTCGGCTACGAAGACAGCAATTCATTCCGCCGCCTGTTCCAGCAACGCGTGGGCCTGTTGCCGGCGGCGTATCGCAAGAAATTCCTCGCCCGTGCGGTTTGATTCAGCGGTGTAACACACGCTGGAAACCGTGCAGCAGGTGCATGTACGCATCGAAGCGCGGCAGCTGATCGGCAAGGCGGTGCTGTAGGTGGACCGCGAGCTGGATTAACCACAGGCGAAAAAAAACCGGCTGATCAGGCCGGTTTGGGGTTCCCGCAAGCAGCGCGGGGTTATGCGTTGTTGCCTTGCAGGCGATCAGCACCGCCTTCGGCCAGGCCACGTTCTTGCAGGCGATCAGCACCGCCTTCGGCCAGGCCACGTTCCTGCAGGCGATCAGCACCGCCTTCAGCCAGGCCACGTTCCTGCAGACGATCAGCACCGCCTTCGGCCAGACCACGTTCCTGCAGGCGATCAGCACCGCCTTCAGCCAGGCCACGTTCCTGCAGGCGATCAGCACCGCCTTCGGCCAGACCACGTTCCTGCAGGCGATCAGCGCCACCTTCGGCAACACGGCGTTCCAGCAGGCGGTCCGAACCATTTTCGGCAACGCGGTTACCTTGCAGGCGGTCCGAGCCACCCTCTGCGACGCGACTTTCGATCAGGCGATCCGAACCGCCTTCAGCGACGACAGGATGGGCAAAAGCATTTGCAGCGAGTACCGAGAAAGCAAGGCTAAGCAAGATTTGGCGTTTCATGAGAGTGTGCTCCGAGTGTTTTAGTTTGGGTTGTTGCTGGTATGGGTTTGATGTTACGCGTTGCATTTTTTAAGAGAACTTCATTGGGCTGATGGTGACTATCGACGCCAGCGATGGCTCGTTGTGGCGAGCCATCGCCGGGGCAGTCATGGCATCTGCGGCAGTTCCTGTGGGCGCAGGTCGAACACCAGCACCTCGGCATCGTCACCGTGGCCCAGGCGGATCTGTTGCTCATCCCGCACGCGGGCGCCGTCGCCTTCCTGCAAGCGTTGGCCGTTGATTTCAACGCTGCCCCGGGCCACATGGATGTACACATGGCGATCGGGCGGCAGGTCCAGGGTGGCGGCTTCGTCACCGTTGAACAGGCCGGCATACACCCGGGCGTCCTGGCGCACGCTGAGTGAGCCGTCGTGGCCATCCGGCGAGATGATCAACTGCAAGCGCCCACGTTTCTGCGCGTCAGTGAAGTGCTCTTGCTGATAGCGCGGTTCAGCGCCGGCCACGGCTGGCACGATCCAGATCTGCAGGAAGTGCACGCCACGGGTCTGGCTGTGGTTGAACTCGCTGTGGGCCACGCCGCTGCCGGCGCTCATCAGTTGCACATCGCCAGGGCGGATCACTGAGCCAGTGCCCAGGGTGTCCTTGTGTTCCAAGGCGCCTTCGAGCACATAGGAGAAGATCTCCATGTCGCGGTGCGGGTGCTGGCCAAAGCCTTTGCCGGCCGCGACGCGGTCGTCATTGATCACCAGCAGGTCGGAAAACCCCTGTTCATTGGGGTTCCAGTAGTTGGCGAACGAGAAGGTGTGGAACGACTTCAACCAACCGTGATTGGCGGCGCCGCGTTCGGAAGCTTTGCGAAGGGTCAGCATGGTCTTGTCCTCAAGTGGGAGCGGGCTGCGAAATGCAGGGCTCCTGCGTTGAGAAGAAGGTTAATGGTTACTGGAAAATTCATTAAGAATATGAAATCTGAATAACTGTCCCCTTTAAGTTGACAGTCGCGGACGTGCCATAATGCCTGCCGCATTCCTTCTCGATGGACCTTCCCCGATATGAAAACCGTAGCCATGGCGCTGTTTCCGGACTTCCTCCTGCTCGACATGGCTGGGCCGCTCGAAGTGTTTTCGATTGCCAACCGCTACCTGCCGGCGGCGGAGCATTACCGGATCCTCACCCTCGGCACCGAGCCCGGCCCGCTGCGCGCCTCCAATGGCGTGGCGGTACAGGCCGACCTGTTGCTGGACCAGGCCCAGGACGCCTACGACCTGCTGCTGGTACCTGGTGGTCCCGGGGCCTATAACGAATGCCACCCCGCGTTGTTGCCCTGGCTCAAGGCGGCAGCCCCACGGGCGCGGCGCTTCGGTTCTATCTGCACCGGGGCGTTCGTGCTGGGGCATGCCGGCCTGCTGGACAATCACCGCGTGACCACCCACTGGCACTACACCGAGCGGTTGATCAAGGCGTTTCCCAAGGCCATTGTCGAGACCGACCGCATCTACCTGCAGGACGGGCGGTTGATCACCTCGGGTGGCGTCACGGCCGGTATTGACCTGGCGCTGTCGGTGGTGGCCCAGGACCACGGCAAGCAAGTCGCGGTGGACGTGGCCAAGGTGTTGCTGGTGGTGATGAAGCGTCAGGGCGGGCAGGCCCAGTTCAGCCCAATGACAGCGGCGGTTGCCCCCCAGGAAACGGCGATCACCCGTGTGCAGAACCATGTGCTCGAACATCTGTGCGAACCCTTCACCATCGAGTCCATGGCCGCGTTGGCCGGCATGAGCGCACGGCATTTTGCGCGGCTGTTCGCCAAAGAGGTGCAGATGACGCCCATGGCGTTCCTGCAAGGTGCGCGCATCGACCGCGCCCGGCAGTTGCTCGAAACCACCGACCTGCCGCTCAAGACCGTGGCGTTCCACGCAGGTTTTGGCAGCGTGCGGCATATGCGCTTTTTGTTCAGCGAGAAACTGGGCCTCAACCCGACTCAATACCGACAACAGTTCAGTTAACGACAGAATGTCCGTCTCGGGCACCCGAATGTCCGTGTCGCTCCCCGTGCCAGCATTGTCCTGTCATCCCCAGGTGGCAAGATAGCGTCAGGCCCATGGAAAAGGATGCGCAGACGCCCAAGGCCGGGCGTTTCAGCGCTTTTACACGCATGAATAACCCTCAGGCGATTGACGTTGATGGCACGCTGCGCTTCGGCGCTTATGTCTTTCACCGGCAACAACGGCTGGTCAGCAAATCTGGCTGGCCGGTGCCTTTGGGTGGACGTGCGCTGGATATCCTCACGGTGCTGCTCGAAACGCCTGGGCAATTCATCAGTAAGGCGACCCTGATCGAGCGGGTCTGGCCGCACAGTGTGGTGGAAGAAAACAACCTGCGCGTGCACATCGCTGCGCTGCGCCGTGCCCTCGATGGGCAGCGCTATATCCTCAACGACCCCCAGCGTGGCTATTGTTTCGCGGCCAAGCTGCAGGAGGGGCTGCCCGCCACGCAGCCCCGGCACAACCTCAGCGCACGGCTCAGCGCGGTGATGGGCTGCGACGCGCTGCTGGGCGTGTTGGTGCGGCGTTTGTCCGGGCAACAGCTGATGACCCTCACCGGCTGCGCTGGCGTGGGCAAGAGCACTCTCGCCCTGGCGTTGGCCGAACGCGTGTTGCCGCGCTACCGGGATGGCGTGTGGTGGGTCGACCTGGCCACTGTCGAGGCGCCAGTGGCCATGCTGCGCCACCTGGCCACGGCCTTGCACCTGGAGCCCATCGCCAGTGCCACTGAGCTGGGTAGGCAATTGGCGTCCCGCCAGCTCCTGCTGGTACTGGATGGTGCCGACCTGCTGCTCGACGCCTGCCGGCACCTGGTGGCCGTGCTGCGCGAAAAAGCGCCGCAGGTCAGCGTACTGGTCAGCAGCCGTGAAGCCCTGCAGGTCGCGGGTGAGTGGGTGCAACGCGTACCCCGGCTGGCAGTGCCTGTGCCGTCGGCGCTGGGCAGTGTTGAGCAGGCGTTGGCGTATCCGGCGGTGCAGTTGTTTGTGGCGCGGGCGAGGGCGGGTCAGCAGGGGTTCGTGCTGCGGCCCCAGGACCTGGCGCCGCTGCGCGATATTTGCCGGCGCCTTGATGGCATTCCCTTGGCCCTTGAGCTGGCGGCCGCCCAAGTCGATGCCCTTGGCGTGCGCGGCTTGCAACAGCAACTGAGCAAGGGCCTGCACTTGCTGACCCGCGGTCGGCGCACGGCGGTGGAACGCCATCGATCCCTGACGGCCGCCCTGGACTGGACCTACCAGCGCCTGAGCCTGCCGGAGCGTTGGCTGTTCCTGCAGTTGAGTTTATTCAAGATGGCCGTGACCTTGCCCACCTTGAGCGAGCTGGTCAGCGGGACTGAATTGGAACACGCCGACCTGGCCTACTTGCTCGGGCGCCTGGTGAATACCTCGCTGCTAAGCCTTGAGCCCGGACCGGGCCTTGCACGCTACCGCCTGCTCAACTGCGTGCGCTGCTATGCCCTGGCGCAGCTGCGTGACCCGGTGCAGGTGGCGCGCTTGCAGCAGGGCTATGGGCATTACCTGGGGCCATTTTCAGGCCGGCCGTTTGTCCTGCAACTCGTCGAGCAGGCGGCGTACACGGACTAGGTCCTGGGTGGCAAAACCTTCGGTGTACCGCGCGTAAATCGAGCCCAGCAAGTCCCGCGCTGCCAGCAGGCGGCCTTGGGACTGCCATAAACCTGCCAATGACGTCGCACAGCGCAATTCCCAGGCCAGCGCGCCTTGCTGGTGCGCCAGGCCCAGGGCCTCCAGCAACAGCGCTTCGGCTGCGCGCTCATCGGTCAGGGTGTCGGCGCGTACCCGCAGGATTTCCGCGGTGCACCAGCCCGCGTCGCCCGCACGGGCCCGTTCGAAACCTGGCGCGTCCACCGCGTGGGAACCCAGTGTGACCAGGATGTCTTCGATCAACCCCAGGCCTTGCAGGTCCTTGTGCCCAAGGATGCCCGCATAGTGGCCTGCCCAGGTCTGGAATAGCTGCACCGAATGCTTGTGGGCATGTTCCAACAGCAACGCCTGCAGGGTCTGGGCGCTGTCTTCGTCACCGTTGTAACGGGCGATGACTACGCCCGCCAGCGCGAGGGTGTAGCAGATGGAGGTGCCATGGTTGATCTGCTGCGCCAATTCCAGCGCCTGGCTGGCGGTGCGCCAGGCCTGCTCGGGAAAGCCTTGCAGCCACAGGATGCGCGCCAGCACCGTGAGCGAGGCGACGCTCTGGTCGTATTGCACACCGATGCCGTGGGCAAACCGGTTGAGGTGGCCGCTGTGCGCCATGCGTTGGATCACTTGCTCGGCATTGTGCCGGGCGAGTGCCTGGTTGCCGTTGTAATGCTGGGCCAGTACGCGCAGGCGCTGGGCACTGATGTCCAGTTGCGGGTCGGTGCGTGGGTCCAGGCGATCAAACTGCACACTTTGCGCCAGCGCTTGGCGATACTGGCCCGCGCACAGGTTCACCGCCATATGCCCGGAGACCGCACGCAACTGCCCCGCGACGTCCTCGCGCGCCTCGGCCAAGCGCCGCGCACTGACGAACGCGGCGATGGTCTGCGGGGCACCGCCCATGGCGTGATAGGACAGGCTGCCCAGCGCCAATTGCAATTGCATCGTCAAGCGGGGGCAGGGCGAGATAGCCTGGTCCATCAACGCCAGCGCCTTGTCCACGTATAAACGGTGTTCCCTGAGCAACGACAACTCTTGCCACAGCGGCATTGCGCTGACCGTCAAACGGATCGCCAGCAGGTGTTCGCCGCCTTGCGCGAGCCCCCAGTCAAGGGCCGAGCGGACATCTTCACGCAGCGGCGCGTAACGGTCGATCCAGGATTGGGTGGCGACCAACTCCCAATCGTCGCGCGCCTGTTCCATCAGCGCCAGGCAGCGCTCGGCGTGACGCTCGCGAGTGGCGTCCAGTTCTTGGGCGACGCTGAGCTTTTCCAGGGCGTAGGTGCGGGTGACGTCCAGCAGGCGGTAGACCATCTCGTCATCACCGGCTTCCACATTGAGCAACGACTTGGCGACCAATTGCGTGATCGAGCCCAGCACCTCGGTCGGCGCGACCTGTTCCCCGGCAATCACCGCCGCCGCGCTGGCCAGGCTGAACCCCCCGCGAAACACCGCCAGGCGGCGCAGGCAGATCTGCTCGCAGGCGGTGAGCAGCTCAAAGCTCCAGTCCAGCGTGGCCCGTAGGGTTTGATGGCGGGGCAGGGCACTGCGCCGGCCACGGGTCAGCAAGCGGAAGTTGTCTTCCATTTGCACCAGCAGCCCCGGCAGGCCGAAGCGCTCGATCTGCGCCGCCACCAACTCGATGGCCAGGGGAATGCCGTCCAGGCGCTGGCAGATATCGATCGCCAGCGGCAGTTCGGCGTCGCTCAGTTCAAAGCTGTCCTGGTGAGACATGGCCCGCTCGATCAGCAATTGCAGGGCCGGATAGCCCAACGCCTGTGCGCGGTTGCCGCTGGCGGGCGGGCAGGCCAGCGGCTCCAGGCGCTGCACGTACTCACCTTCGGCACGTAATGCCTCGCGGCTGGTCGCCAGGATGTGCAGCCTCGGCGCGTGGCGCAGCAGGGTTTCGCTGATCAGGGCGATGTCGTCCAACAGGTGCTCGCAGTTGTCGATCACCAGCAGCACCTGGCGTTCCTGCAGGCTGCGGGCAAACGTGACCAGGGGCTCATGCTCGGTGTGGGTGAGGTCGAGCAGGGCGGCCAGATTGGGCAGGATCATCGACGGCGCGCTCAGCGGCGCCAGGTCCAGCAGGCGAATGCCGTCGCGGTAATGCCCGATCAGCAGTTCTGCCACCCGCAGCGCGACAGTGGTCTTGCCGATTCCGCCGGCGCCGGTGAGGGTGATAAAGCGCTGTTCGGGCAGTTGCTGCACCAGGCTGTCGATCAGGGCCTGGCGGCCGAGCATCCGGGTACGGCGCAGCGGCAGGTTGTGGCACGTGCCTTGGGGGGCGCCCTCGGTGGGTAGCGTCATCGGTTCGATGCTCAGTGGCGCAACAAAACTGTAGCCGCGCTGGGCGACAGTGACGATATAGCGCTGCCCGGCCTGGCCATCGCCCAGCGCCTTGCGCAACGCGGCCATATGCACCCGCAGGTTGCCGTCTTCCACCACGCTTTTGGGCCACACCCGGGCGATCAGTTCCTGTTTGCTCACCACATTGCCGGCCTGTTCAAGCAGGATCAGCAGGATATCCACGGCGCGCCGCCCCAGGCGCAACGGACGACCGGCCTCCAGCACCAGGCGTTGGCGCGGGTGGATGCGGTAGGGACCGAAATGCACGGCCTGGTCGTCGGGGTCACTCATGGGAGGCCATGCTCGGGAAAAGGGGAGCGGCCAGCATATTCCAGGTACGCACCGACCACTAGGCCGCGATCACTTGGGGCTTTTGGCGCGAGTGGTGATTTCGCCAGGTCATGGGGTTGACGCCTTCGCTGCGGGTGAACATATGGCAGAAGTGCGCCTGGTCGCAAAACCCGCATTCCAGGCTGATTTGCGTCAGGCTCAGGGTGGAACTGGCGATCAGTTCCTTGGCCCGCTGGATGCGCTGTTGGCGGATCCACTCCTGCGGCGACAGCCCGGTGGTGCACTTGAACGCACGGGAAAAATGGCTGCGCGACAACGCGCAGGCCTGGGCCAGGTCGGCAATCACCAGGCTTTCGCCCAGGTTGGCCAGGATCAGTTGCTTGGCGATACGCTCGCGCCGGGGGCATAGGCCACCGGTGGCGGACAAACGAGGAGCATATTGCTCGAGTCGGGCCATGACAAATATCCGCAGTCGATGGGAGCGTTCCCGGTGAATGGATGCAGTGTAGACGTGGCTAATCTTGTTGCCGGACCGTCCGGCTGACGAGTTAATCGTTGTTAATTTCGCCAGGTACCGGCGTGGAAAAGACAGCACAGACGTGCAATCCGGCCAGGGTCTGGCGTGCTTATCTGTGGGCTTGCCTACTGTTTGGATACCGCCATGAACCGCAACGACCTGCGCCGCGTCGACATGAACCTGCTGGTGATTTTCGAAGCGCTGATGTTCGAGAAGAACCTGACCCGGGTCGCCGAAAAGCTCTTCATGGGCCAACCGGCGGTGAGTGCGGCATTGGGCCGTCTGCGCGACCTGTTCGACGACCCGCTGCTGCTGCGTAATGGGCGCGGCATGGAGCCCACGCCACGCGCGGTGGCGATACTCAAGGAGTTGCAACCGGCCATGGACACCATTTCCGGTGCGGTCAGCCGTGCCAAGGATTTCGACCCTTCCACCAGTTGCGCGGTGTTTCGCATTGGCCTTTCGGACGACGCTGAATTTGGCCTGTTCCCACCGTTGCTCAGCCAACTGCGCGAAGAGGCACCGGGGATCATCGTGGTGGTGCGCCGGGCCAATTACTTGCTGATGTCGTCGCTGCTGGCCAGTGGTGAAATTACAGTCGGGGTGAGCTATACCACTGAGTTGCCGGCGAATGCCAAGCGCAAGAAGTTGCGAGACATTCCGTGCAAGGTCTTGCGTGGGGACGACGGCACCGAGCCGCTGACGCTGGATGACTACTGTGAGCGGCCCCATGCGATGGTGTCGTTTTCGGGTGACTTGAGTGGCAACATCGATCTGGACCTGGCCCGGATTGGCCGGGCACGCCGGGTGGTGTTGGCGGTGCCGCAGTTCAGTGGGTTGCGGGCGTTGTTGGCGGGCACGCAGATTATTGCGACGGTGCCGGATTATGCGGCGTGTGCGTTGACGGAGGGCACTTCGTTACGGGCGCAGGATCCGCCGTTTGCGATTGAGGAGGCGCAGTTGTCGATGGTGTGGAGTGGGGTGCATGACAATGATCCGGCGGAGCGGTGGTTGAGGGCTCGGATTGGGGAGCATATGGCTCGGGTGGTTTGATTGGGGGCAGCTAACCCGGGTTACCCACGGATTCAAGCCTGCGTTCGGGCAGCGTGTTTAACGCGGCGGCCTTAGAGCCGACCGGTTGCATACTGTCGACCTCGGTCAACCTGTAGGAGCCGGCTTGCCGGCGATGGCATCACCCGGGTGTGCCTGCTGTACCGAGTCGCCTGTATCGCCGGCAAGCCAGCTCCTACAGGTATCTGCCTCTGATTCAACCACTCAGGCCGCCGTGCTTTGATCTTAGGCAGCCCCCAAATAACGGATATGTACCCAACCAGCCAAACCCAATTGGTCACCCATTCTTACCCCAAATTGGATATTCCTCCTCCAAGCACCGATGACTAACCTAGCCATCAATCCCCACTGCCTTGGAGCATCACCATGCAAACCCGTACTGATTTCTACACCGCCTCCCCAGACGCCATGAAAGCCATGCTCGCCCTGGAAGCCGCCGTCGGCAAACTCTCCATCGAGCTGCCACTGCTGGAACTGGTACGCCTGCGGGTATCGCAGATCAACGGCTGCGCCTTCTGCCTCGACATGCACACCGCCGACGCCCGCAAAGGCGGCGAAACCGAACGCCGCCTGTACACCGTGTCAGCCTGGCGCGAAACACCGTTCTTCACCCCACGTGAACGCGCTGCACTGGCTTGGGCCGAAAGCCTGACCCTGATCAGCCACACCCACGCGCCCGACGAAGACTTCAACGCACTGGCCGCCGAATTCAGCGCCCAGGAGCAGGTCGACCTCAGCGTGGCAATCGCCACCATCAACAGCTGGAACCGCCTGGCCGTGGGTTTCCGCAAGATGCCGAAGTAAGCCTCAGAAATTCACCGAGGCACTCAGGCGCGCCGTCAATGGCGCGCCCTGGAACAGATAGTCATCGCCCAAGTACTCGCCCGCGTCGCGCCAGTAGCGCTTGTCGAACAGGTTGTCGACGCTCAGGCGAAACACCGTCTCATAGCCGTTCACCTGGGTGGTGTAGCGGCTGCCCACGTTCACCACCGCGTAATCCCCCACCTCCACATTGCCGCTGCGATTGGCGTACTTCTTGGCGCTGTATTGCACGCCGCCCAGCACGGCCAGGCCATTCACCCACGGCAACGCGTAGTCGGCGTACAGGCTGGCGCGCAATTTGGGCACGTTGATCGCCTGGTGACCTTCGTAGTCCGCGGTACCACTGCCGGTCACGCGCGCGCGAATCGCCGCGACGCTGGTGGCGATTTGCAGACGCTCGGTGGCCCAGCCGTTGGCCGACAGTTCCAGACCGGTGTTTTTCTGCTCGCCCTGTTGCACATAGTCGAATGTGCCAGCGGTATTCGGTTTGGCGTACTGGTACGCCTGGCGGGTCTGGAACACGGCGGCGGCAAAGCTGATGCGGCGCCAGTCGTATTTAACCCCGGCTTCGATTTGGCGTGAGGTGGTGGGCGCCAGGGTTTCGCCGTCGTTGGTGGTTGTCCACGGCGCCTGGCCGCCCAGGGACAGGCCTTTGTTGTAGCTGGTGTAGAGCGAGATATTTTCGACCGGCTTATAGATCAACGACGCCTGCGGCAGGAACACGTATTGCTGGGTGTGGCGTACCTGGGCGCCAGAGGTGCCGTCGAAGGCTTTTTCGTCCAGGCGCACTTCGCGGCCACCGAGGATGGTTTGCCATTGCTCGTTGAGGCGGATGCGGTCGGTGACGAACAGGCCGTACTGGCGACTGTCGAGGTTGCGATGGCTGTCGTTCAGCGGCTTGTCGGTG
>Ga0157369_10005951_pt1 | contig 14162 bp, 14 predicted proteins | sample C25metaG_FD_113461 | JGI IMG/M metagenome (GOLD analysis project Ga0157369, IMG submission 113461) | Corn rhizosphere microbial communities from Kellogg Biological Station, Michigan, USA - C2-5 metaG | ecosystem: Host-associated > Plants > Roots > Rhizosphere > Soil | place: USA: Michigan...
CTGGGCGTCGTCGCGGGCGCGCTTGAGTTGCTGCTCGCGGCCCTGGATGCGGCCGAGCATGGTGTTGAAGGATTCCGCCAGGCGACCCAGTTCGTCCTCGCTGCCCTTGCTGGCGCGCAGCGAATAATTTTCCTCGCGGGTCACCTGGCGGGAAAGTTCTTCCAGCTCGCGGATCGGCAGGGTGATGAGTCGCTTGATCTGTCGTGCCACCACCAGCCAGAGCAGGATGCTGAAGGTCAGGATCGCCAGGCTGGCGGTCAGGGTGCCGCGGTAGAAGGCGCCCGGCAGCTCGCTGCTGGCCACCAGCAGCAGATGCCCGGGCGGGCCCTCGGGGCGCGGCAGTTCCACCAGCAGGTTGGTGCGGAATTCCCGCAGGCGCCAGGTCTGCAGCTCTTCGAAGCGTGCGGGTACCTGCAGGCGATCGCCGTTGTGCAGCTCGGCCAGGCGCTGGCCCTGGCTGTCGTAGACCGCGGCCAGGCGCAGCGGCGCATAGCCGTCCAGCTGGCGCAACTGCACCTGGGCCGCTTCCGGCGAGGCCAGCACCTCGCGACTGAGCACCGGGCTGGCGAACAGCCGGCCCAGGGTCTGCAAAGCCTGGGGCGCCACGCTTTCCTGGGAGATCCAGTAGGCGGCACTGATGAAGGTCACGTTGGCCACCACCAGCACCGCGATCATCATCACCAGCAGGGCGGCCAGCAACTTGCGGCCGACCGGGAGATTCTTCAGGCGTTTGGCGAGGATCATGGCGCAGCCGCGGCAACAGGGAAGCGGGCAGGGTAGCCCGCAGCTAGTCCTCGGGCAATCCGCGCTCCGCGAGCCGGGTCCGCAACCGCTGCTGGAGGTCCGTCAGATGCGGCACCGGCAGGCGCAGCCGTCCGGCGATCGGCAGGGCATGACCGAGCAGATGGCTCACCTCGGTGCGCTGGCCGCGCTCCACGTCCTGCAGCATGGAAGAGCGGTTGTTGGCGGTGGCGGCGATCACCGCCTCGACCTCCTGCTGCAGCCCCTGGGCCGCCGGGGCGAGGCCCATGGCTTCCAGCAGGGCCGCGAGTTCGTCGCAGAGCGCCGCTACCTCCGCTGCGTGCTGGCGCAGCTCGCCGTTGCGGCAGCGATGCAGCACGGTCAGCGGATTGATGGCGCAGTTGATCGCCAGCTTGCGCCACAGCCGGGCGTCGATGTCTTCGGTCCAGCGCATCGGGAAACCCAGCTGGGTAAGGGTGTCCAGCCAGGGCGGCGGGGTATGGCTGCCGAGCTGGTCGCCGATCCAGATCTGCCCGGCGCCGGCCGCCACCACATGGAAGTCGGTCTCGCGATAGGCCCCCTCGGTGGTGCTGGCTCTCAGGCAGCGAGCCCGCGGGACCCGGGCGGCCACGGCATCCTGGCTGCCCAGGCCGTTCTGCAGCAGCAGGATCTCGGCCTCCGGTTCCAGTCGCGCGGCGACGCTGGCGATGGCTTCTTCGGCGTCATAGCTCTTGCAGGCGAGGATCAGGCGGCGGATCGGATTGCCGGCCTCGGGCGTCTCGGCCGGCAGCGGATAGAGGCTGGTGGTGTCGCCTTCGCTGAGTTGCAGTCCGCCGCCGGCGCGATACTGCGCCAGGCGTGTACGGTCACGCAGGATCAGCCGGACCGGTTCGCCACCGCGAAACAGCCGCGCCGCCCAGAGTCCGCCGAGACTGCCGGCGCCCAGTACGTGCCAGCTCACAACTGTGACTCCAGGGTGGATTCGCGGGGCATGGTTGGATTCCTGCAAGGCTAGGGTCAGTCGTTATAATGGTCGGTCATGCCGCAGCGTCAAGGCTGCCCCATCGCAACCGAGGAGAAAATCCATGCCTTCCTTCGACGTGGTATCGGAGCTGGACAAGCACGAAGTCACCAATGCCGTCGACAACGCCATCAAGGACCTTGATCGCCGCTACGACCTGCGCGGCAAGGGCAGCTTCGAAGCCAAGGACCTGACGGTGACCCTCACCGCCGATGCCGACTTCCAGCTCGAACAGATGCTGGAGATCCTCAAGGTCAACCTGGCCAAGCGCAAGATCGACGTCCAGTGCCTGGAGGTCAAGGATGCCTATGCCTCCGGCAAGTCCGTCAAGCAGGAGACCGTCCTGCGCGAGGGGATCGACAAGGAGCTGGCGAAGAAGATCGTCGCCCTGATCAAGGACAGCAAGATCAAGGTTCAGGCCGCCATCCAGGGCGAGCAGGTGCGCATCACCGGCAAGAAGCGCGACGAGTTGCAGGAGGTCATCGCCCTGCTGCGCGGCCAGTCCCTGGACATGCCGCTGCAATACCAGAACTTCCGTGATTGAGCTGACTCCCTTTAGGGTCGCCGCCGAGCGCGGCGGCATCTGACTGAAGAGGTAACAGGAGACGCCGTTTGGATATCGAAAACCAATACAACCACCTGCTGGCGATGACCGCGGGCTGGCTGCCCATTGTCCTGCAGTATTCCGGCCGGGTGCTGCTGGCGCTGCTGACCCTGGCCATCGGCTGGTGGTTGATCAACAAGGTCTCGGCCAAGGCCAGCGGCCTGGCGGCCCACCATGGCGCCGACCCGGCGCTGCTGAGTTTCCTCGGCAGCCTGGTCAGCATCATCCTCAAGATCCTGCTGGCGGTCAGCGCGGCGTCCATGATCGGCATCGCCACGACCTCCTTTGTCGCCATCATCGGTGCGGCCGGTCTGGCCGTGGGTCTGGCACTGCAGGGCAGCCTGTCGAATTTTGCCGGCGGTGTGCTGATCCTGACCTTCCGCCCCTTTCGCGTCGGTGAATTCATCGAAGCCCAAGGCGTGATGGGGACGGTGAATTCCATCCAGATCTTCCACACCATCCTGCTGACCGGGGACAACAAGACCGTCACCATCCCCAACGGCAATCTGTCCAACGGCATCATCACCAACTACTCGCGCCAGCCCAAGCGCAAGGTGATCTTCGATGTCGGCGTGGATTACGAGGCCGATCTGCAGAAGGGCCGCGAGGTGCTGCTGGCGCTGGCGGAAGACTCGCGGGTGCATCGGGATCCGGGCGCCGAGGTGGTGGTATCGGCCCTGGGCGACAGCGCCATCACCCTGTCGTTGCGCTTCTGGACCGACAGCGGCGACTACTGGCCGCTGATGTTCATGCTCAACGAGCAGGTCCGCGACCGTCTGGGCGCGGTGGGTATCGGCATTCCCTTCCCGCAGCGAGTGGTGCACTTCGCCAACACTGCACCGGTCGCTGAGGCGCAGGGCGAGTCCAGCCCCGCCGCCTAGGTCCCGCTCAGCTCCCGCCGGTCTTGACGACGGCGGGATCGCGCCGCTGACGCAGCCAGAGCACGGCGATCAGCAGCAGCGTCGGCACCCCCATCAGCGCGGTCAGTGAGAAGAACGAGCTGTAGCCGACGTGCTCGACCATGGCCCCCGAATAGCCACCCAGCAGGCGCGGCAACAGCAGCATCAGCGAGCTGAGCATGGCGTACTGGGTGGCCGAGAATCTGAGGTTGGTCAGACTCGACAGGTAGGCGACAAAGGCCGAGGTGGCCATGCCGCCGCTGACGTTGTCGGCGCAGATCGTGGCGATCAGCAGCGGCACGTTGGCGCCGGTGGAAGCGATCACCACGAACAGCAGATTGGTCAGCGCCGAAGCGGCGCCGCCGAGGAAAAGGATCGGCAGGATGCCTACCCGGGTGATCAGCACGCCGCCCAGGCCCGCGCCGAACAGGGTCATGAACACCCCGAAGATCTTGCTGACCCCGGCGATGGTTTCCTTGCTGTAGCCCACGTCGATATAGAAGACGCTGGCCATCACCCCCATGACCGTGTCGGACAGCCGATAGGTGGAGATCAGGCCGAGCAGCAGCAGCGCCTGCCACTGGTAGCGCTGGATGAATTCGGTGATGGGCGTCAGCACCGGTGCCATCAGCCGGCGCCCCGGCGCGGTCAGGCACAGCCAGACGATCAGGCCGTACATCAGACCGCGCGGCCAGTAGCCGCCGGCCAGGGCCGACAGGCCGCCGGTGGCGGCCACGATCAGCACGATCAGCAGGATCACCGAGACCATCTGGTGGACGAAGTCGAAGCGTGGCAGTTCTTCGGCATGCGCCGCATCGCGCAACCGCAGGGGCTCGCGCATGCGGCGCATGAGATCACTCAGCGGCTTGGAGCAATAGCGGCCCCAGGGCGACAGGCAGCCGACGATGAACAGGCTGTAGAGCAGGGCGCGTGGCCAGGCCTGGGCGATGGCGGCATTGATGGCGGCGGGGATGGAGATCAGCATCACCAGCAGCAGGGCAACCGCCACCAGCTGGTGATTGAAGCCGAAGCGCGATTCCGCCATGGCCATGGGCGCTACCGGCTCGGGTTCGCGAATCAGCACGCTGGTCACCAGGCCCGGCAGCACCAGGAGGGCGAACAGCATGTAGGTGGTGGCCCAGGCGCTCTGGCTGTAGCCCAACCGGGACGAGCCCAGCTCCTCGGCGAGAAACAGCGCGCCGGCGCTGGCCAGCAGGGCGGCGATGCGATAGCCGGTCATGTAGCAGGCGGCCAGGGCGGCCTGGCGATCGTCGTCGGCGATTTCCAGGCGATAGGCGTCCACGGCGATGTCCTGGGTGGCCGAGGCAAAGGCCACCAGCACGGCCAGGGCGATGAGTTGCTCCAGGTGCTGCTGCGGATTGCACAGCGCCATGCCGATCAATCCCAGGCCCACCAGGATCTGCGACAGCACCAGCCAGGAGCGTCGCCGCCCGAGCTTGCCGATCAGCGGCAGCTTCCACAGGTCGAGCATGGGTGACCAGACCCACTTGAAGGCATAGGCCAGGCCGATCCAGCTGGCATAGCCGATGGTCTCGCGACTCACGCCCGCTTCGCGCAGCCAGACCGACAGGGTGGAAAACACCAGCATGGCTGGCAAGCCCGCAGCGAAACCCAGCAGCAGCAGGGCCAGGCAGGCCTTTGACTTGTAGGTGGTGACGGCTTCACGCCAGAAACGTGCAAACATGCCCTTGGGCTCGGAAAAAACGCGCACTCTACTCGACACTCTCAGCTGGATTCCACCGGTACCGACGCATGTCCACCCGGTCCTCGTGCAGCAGTACACCCTCGGCCCGCAGCCGCTCGCGTTGCTCCCGGCCAGAGGGGCTGTCCTGGGTCAGGCTCGGCCGGCCATCCGCCGCGATCACCCGATGCCAGGGCAGGGCACTGCCTTCCGGCAGACGCCCCAGCACCCAGCCCACCCAGCGGGCTCCGCGACCGAGCCCGGCGAGTTCCGCCAGCTGGCCATAGCTGACCACCCGCCCCGCGGGAATGGCGGCCAGTGCCAGGAAGACGGCCTGGCGACGGGATTCGAGGGGAGGGGATGCACGCATGACGCCCTGCTGCTCCGGGGGAGAAGAGTGCCAGTGTGCCGAAAAGTTTGGTTACGGTGGTGCTGAAACGTGTCGAGCTGCCGCATTCTCCCAAGACGGCCGACCTTTGGGCAGTATTTCCGGAAACTTGCCTAACTTTTACCCAGGAGTGGTTGCGCGAGCCTCTGGCACCCGGATAATCGCGCCCCTCTCGTTTCGTTACCTTTCCACCCAAGTCCACCCAAAGGTGTCCTGGTGCCCATGCGTTTTCGATTGCTCTCCTCGCTCGCACTGTTGTCACTCGCCTCTTTCGCCCATGCCGACACCGTCTGGCTCAAGAACGGCGATCGTCTGACCGGAACCATCAAGCTGCTGGACAGCAAGAAGCTGCTCTTGCAGACCGAATACGGCGGCAACATTCCCCTGTCCTGGGACAAGATCAAGACGTTGCAGCGTGACAAGCCCGTCATCGTCCAGCGCGGCAAGTACGAACCCGATTTCCCGGTGGAAAGCCTCAAGCCGGCCGACGACGGCCAGGTGGTGGTCACCACCACCGATGGCCAGCAGACCGTCCCCCTGGCCAGCATCACCCAGATCGTGCCGCCGCGGCCCTTCCTGCGCGACTTCGCCTGGAAAGGCAACATCGACGCCGGCCTGGACTACATCAGCTCGTCCGAGGACAGCCAGAAGTACGACATCGACTTCAAGACCCAGGCGCGCCATGGCATGTGGCGGCACAACGCCAACGGCAGCTACGACCGCTACAAGGCCAACGATACCGTCTCGACCAACAAGTACGATCTGCAATACGCCCTGGATCGCTTCTTCGACGAGAAATTCTTCTGGCAGGGCCGCGCCGAATACAAGCGCGACTGGATCCAGGCGCTGGCCAAGCAGCGGACCCTGGGTACCGGTCCCGGTTACCAGTTCTGGGACAACGAACTGGGTGCCTTCTCGCTCACCGGCCTGCTCAACCACAATCGCTACCAGTATGCCGACGGCGGCTCCGACCAGTTCCTCTCGGCGAGCATGAAGTGGGACTACAACCGCTATCTGTACGGTCAGACCATCCAGTTCTTCACCACGGGTGAACTGGGTCGTCCGCTGGATAACACCGCCAACTTCACCTTCGACGGCGATGTCGGCCTGAGATACAAGGTGACCAACTGGGCGTCGCTGAACCTCAAGGCGTCCAAGGAACTGACCAGCGGTGCCGAGGGCAACGTCAACCAGACCGAGTACACCGCCGGTGTCGGCGTGTCCTGGTAACCCGATATTTCCCTGACCCTGTGCAACCCCCTCAAGGCCGCGACTTTCGCGGCCTTGTCGTTTGTGCCGGGCGCCTGGCGGCGACCTTGAAATCGGCTCGACCGCCTCCATCTCCTGTCTTTCAACCGGCTTCCACCGTGAAGGACCTGAGATGCGCGTGACCGCCTTACTCTTCTTGCTGTTCCCCTTTGTGGAACTGGCCGTACTCATCAAGATCGGCAGCGAAATCGGCGTGCTCGCCACCTTCGCCCTGCTGCTGCTGAGCTTTCTGGTCGGTGTCGCCCTGCTGCGCGTCGCCGGCTTCACCACCCTCTGGCGCATCCGCATGCGCCTGGCCCAGGGGCAGATGCCCGAGCAGGAAGTCATCCAGGGCCTGACCCTGGCGATTGCCGGCGCCCTGCTGATCTTCCCGGGCTTCATCAGCGACGTTCTGGCGCTCGTCTGCCTCTTGCCGGTGACCCGCAAGGCCCTGCTGGGCGCGGTGATCGGCCGGGTGACCCGGCGCAATCCCGGCGCCCAGGGCTATCAGCCGGGCGCCGGTCAGGGCGCGCCTCATCGCCCCGAGGTGATCGAGGGTGAAGTGGTGCACCGTGACGAGCAAAAACGCTAAAAATTTTGTCCTCCGCCCTTGAAATGCCTGGCGACAACCTCATGTAGCGGACACCGCAAGGTTGTCGCCGCAAGGCGAGCAGGTTTCGCGTCCTGTCATGCACAGGGCGCACCCGGCGCAGCCGGTAAAAACAAACTGCCGATGCAGTCATCGGCGCTGGAAACACTTAGAACTTTGGGAGATACGACAATGGCGCTTCGTCCTCTGCATGATCGCGTTGTGATTCGTCGCAGCGAAGAAGAGACCAAATCCGCTGGCGGCATCGTGCTGCCGGGCTCGGCTGCCGAAAAGCCGAACCGCGGTGAAGTGGTTGCCGTAGGCACTGGACGCGTGCTGGACAACGGCGACGTCCGTGCTCCGGCGGTGAAAGTGGGTGACAAGGTGGTTTTCGGTCCCTATTCCGGCAGCAACGCCATCAAGGTCGATGGCGAAGAACTGCTGGTGATGGCTGAGTCCGAAATCCTGGCCGTTATCGAAGGCTGATCCCCGCTCACTTTTCGAATTTCTTAGAGGAAACAGAACATGGCTGCAAAAGACGTCAAATTTGGTGACTCCGCGCGCAAGAAGCTGCTGACCGGTGTCAACACCCTGGCCGACGCCGTCAAGGCCACCCTGGGCCCGAAAGGCCGTAACGTGGTTCTGGAGCGTAGCTTCGGTGCTCCCCTGATCACCAAGGACGGCGTGTCCGTCGCCAAGGAGATCGAGCTCAAGGATCGCATCGAGAACATCGGCGCCCAGCTGGTGAAAGACGTGGCCTCCAAGGCCAACGACGCTGCCGGCGACGGCACCACCACCGCCACCGTGCTGGCCCAGGCCATTGTCACCGAAGGCCTGAAGTCCGTGGCCGCTGGCCTGAACCCGATGGATCTGAAGCGCGGCATCGACAAGGCCACCGCTGCCGTCGTCGCCGAGCTGAAGAACCTGTCCAAGCCCTGCGCCGACAGCAAGGCCATCGCCCAGGTAGGCACCATCTCCGCCAACTCCGACGAAAGCATCGGCAACATCATCGCCGAAGCCATGGAGAAGGTTGGTAAGGAAGGCGTCATCACCGTCGAAGAAGGCTCGGGCCTGGAAAACGAACTGTCCGTCGTTGAAGGCATGCAGTTCGACCGTGGCTACCTGTCGCCCTACTTCATCAACAAGCCCGACACCATGTCGGCCGAGCTGGACAGCCCGCTGCTGCTGCTGGTCGACAAGAAGATCTCCAACATCCGCGAACTGCTGCCGGTGCTGGAATCTGTCGCCAAGGCCGGTCGCCCGCTGCTGATCGTCGCCGAAGACGTCGAAGGCGAAGCCCTGGCCACCCTGGTGGTCAACAACATGCGCGGTATCGTCAAGGTCGCTGCCGTCAAGGCGCCGGGCTTCGGTGATCGTCGCAAGGCCATGCTGCAGGACATCGCCATCCTGACCGGCGGTACCGTCATCTCCGAAGAAGTCGGCCTGAGCCTGGAAAGCACCACTCTGGAGCACCTGGGTCAAGCCAAGCGTGTGGTCCTGAACAAGGAAAACACCACCGTCATCGACGGCGCCGGCGTGGAAGTCGACATCCAGGCCCGCATCAAGCAGATCCGAGCCCAGGTCGAAGAAACCTCTTCCGACTACGACAAAGAGAAGCTGCAAGAGCGTCTGGCCAAGCTGGCCGGCGGTGTTGCCGTGATCAAGGTTGGCGCTGCCACCGAAGTTGAGATGAAAGAGAAGAAAGCCCGCGTTGAAGACGCCCTGCACGCTACCCGCGCTGCCGTGGAAGAAGGCGTGGTGCCTGGCGGCGGTGTCGCCCTGGTGCGTGCCCTGGACGCGCTGAAGGACCTGAAAGGCATCAACGAAGAGCAGAACGCCGGTATCAACATCCTGCGTCGCGCCGTCGAAGCCCCGCTGCGCCAGATCGTGGCCAACGCCGGTGACGAAGCCTCCGTCGTGCTGGACAAGGTCAAGCAGGGCAGCGGCAACTACGGCTACAACGCCGCCACTGGCGAATACGGCGACATGCTGGAATTCGGCATCATCGACCCGGCCAAGGTGACCCGCAGCGCGCTGCAGGCCGCTTCCTCCATCGCCGGTCTGCTGATCACCACCGAAGCCATCGTGGCCGAGCTGCCGAAAGACGACTCCGCTCCGGCCATGCCCGATATGGGCGGCATGGGTGGCATGGGCGGCATGATGTAACACCCGCTCCGGCCCCCCCCGGGCCGAGCCCAACCCCGGTGCTCCTCGCGGACACCGGGGTTTTTTATGGCCGGTCGCCGGCCCGCCCGCGCTGGTCGAGGCCGCCGGGGCCGGTTAGGCTCTGTGCCGAACAGACGACAACGAGGCCCGCGGTGGGCTCGGGCAAGAGGTCAGCGACATGCGTATCCTGGTGGTGGAAGACAACCGCGACATCCTCAGCAATCTGCTGGACTACCTCAGTCTCAAGGGCTACAGCGTGGATTGCGCCCAGGATGGGCTGTCGGGCCTGCACCTGGCCGCAACCGAGCACTATGACCTGCTGATCCTCGACATCATGCTGCCCGGCATCGATGGCTACACCCTCTGCCAGCGGCTGCGCCAGGATGCCCGCCGCGACACCCCGGTGATCATGCTCACCGCCCGCGATCAACTCGACGATCGTCTGGAAGGCTTTCGCTCCGGCGCCGACGACTATCTGGTCAAGCCCTTCGCCCTGTCCGAACTGGCCGCCCGCGTCGAGGCGGTCATGCGCCGGGCCAAGGGTGGCGGGCGCCGGCAGCTGCAGGTCGCGGATCTCAGCTATGACCTCGATACCCTGGAGGTCAGTCGCGCCGGCAAGCCGCTCAAGCTCAATCCCATCGGCCTCAAGATTCTCGCCCTGCTGATGCAGAAGTCGCCCCATGTGGTGCGGCGCGAGGTGCTGGAGGAAGCGGTATGGGGCGAGGACTACCCTGACAGCGACAGCCTCCGCAGCCACGTCCACCAGTTGCGCCAGGTGATCGACAAGCCCTTCGAGCAGCCGCTGCTGCGCACCATTCACGGCGTGGGCTACAAACTGGTCGAGCAGGACTAGCCATGGAATATCACCTGAGCCTGTCGCGACGGATCGTCATCGCCTTCGTGCTGATGACCTTTCTGGTGGGTGGCGTCTTTGCCCTGGGGATCGTCGCCGCGGTGCATACCGTCGAGGAACGCCTGATCTCCACCGATCTGCACAATGAACTGGAGCGCATGGTGCAGCGCGACATGAAGCGCGGCGGCCAGCCGGTGCTGGACCCGGACATGCGCCTGTATTTCGTGCCTCTCACCGAGGTGGCACAGCTGCCAGCGCACCTGCGCGAGCTGCCGGCCGGCTTCAGTGAAGTGGAGGAGGATCAACAGTACTTCTATGCCTATGTGGCCGAGCTGGAGGGCAATCACTTCGTCCTGCTGCAGAACCAGAGCGATTTCGAGGCGCGCGAACGCCTGCTCTACAAGGTGGTGCTGGTCGGCTTCCTGATCAGCGTGGCCCTGGCCTGGCTGCTGGGCTGGGCCCTGGCGCGGCGGGTGATCGCCCCGGTCGTACGGTTGGCGCGTCAGGTGCGCCGGCGTGACCAGTTGCTCGATGTAACCCCGCCCCTGGCGCCGGACTACGCCAAGGACGAGGTCGGCGAGCTGGCCGGGGCCTTCGATGATGCCCTGGAGCGCCTGCGTGCTGCCCTGGCCCGGGAACGGCTGTTCACCAGTGACGTCAGCCACGAATTGCGTACTCCGCTGATGGTGATCAATTCCTCCTGCGAATTGCTCGAGGCCACGCCGGATCTGCCAGCGCGGGCGAAGGGTCCGCTGGAACGGATGACCCGTGCGGCGCGGGAGATGCAGGAACTGGTGCAGACCTTTCTGGCCCTGGCGCGCAACCAGGGCGACAACGACACCCAGGCCCCGCGGGCCACCCTGGCCGACGTGGCGCGGCGGCAAACGCAGGAGTGGCAGGCGGCGGTGGAAGCCAAGGGCCTGCAGTGGCGGCTGAGCGTGGCGCCGGCGGCTGACCAGGCGCTCTGGCACGAGCCCTTTCTGCGCTCGGTAATGAGCAATCTGTTGCGCAATGCGCTGCATTACACCGAGCGGGGTTACATCGGCCTGCATGTCGGGACGGACGGCTTCGTGGTGGAAGACAGCGGCGTCGGCATCCCCGAGGAGCAGCGCGAGGCGATGTTCCAGCCCTTCGTGCGGGGCGCGGAGGGGCGCGGCGAGGGCCTCGGGCTGGGCTTGTCGCTGGTGCGCAGGATCTGCCAGCTGCAGGGCTGGCACGTGACCCTGGGTGAAAGCACGGCGGGCGGTTGCCGCTTCGAGATAGCACTCGGCACCGACAGACTAGCGGACTGAGGTTACAGAAATTTCACAAAGGCTTGACCGGGGTTTGACAGGGGCCCGGATAGGGTGGCGGCACTTCTCCACTCCCTCAGGAGCCGCCTCCGTGAAAGCGCCCATCGACCTGCCCTTTTCGCAAAAGTACGACGCCGACCACGCCCGCCAGTATTACCTGAAGCATCAGGACGGTCTGGCCCGGCGTCTGTCCAACTGGCGCGACCAGCAACTGGCGCGGCAGGCCCTGAGCATCGCCGGCCAACCCAATCTGGTGCTGGATCTGCCCAGTGGGGCAGGGCGCTTCTGGCCGCTGCTGGCGGAAAAGCGCAATCGCCTGATCATCGGTGCCGATTACTCGGAAAACATGCTGGCCACCGCCCGCGATCAGCAGCCGGCGGACGTCGTGGCCCGAGTGAAGACGCTACAGACGTCGGCTTTCGCTATCGACCTGTCTGACAATTCTGTAGATTGCATTTTCTGTATGCGCTTATTTCACCATGTGGGCGAATCGGCGGACCGACTGGCACTGCTGCAGGAGTTCCACCGGGTGACCCGCGACAGTGTCATCCTGTCGTTGTGGGTGGATGGCAACTTCAAGGCCTGGCGGCGTCAGGCGCTGGAGCGCCGTCGCAAGGCCCAGGGCCGCGACCGTGGCGGTTATCAGAACAGATTCATCGTCGAGCGCAGCCAGTTCGAGGCGGAGGTCGCCCAGGCCGGCTTCGTCGTCGACCGCGCTCTGGATTTCCTGCCGGGCTATGCCATGTGGCGGGTCTATGTCCTGCGCAAGGCCAATTGAAGCTATCTAGAATAAGAGAGGCAGCTGATGGGAGCCGTAACGCAAGGCGAAGAGCGTTTCGATCGCTGGTGGAACACCGCGGGTGACTGGGTGGAAGCCCCCAACGTCCGCCGCGGTGGCGAAAGCGGTGTTCAGCGCCTGCAGCTGCCCGACGGTACCCTGGCCTACGTCAAGCGCCAGGTCGGCCATCTCTATCGCAGCCTGCGTCATCCCCTGGGACGTCCCACCGCTCTGCGCGAGCGCGATGCGCTGATCGCCTTTCGCGACCTGGGCATTCAGGTTCCCGAACTACTGTTCTGCGATGCCCGGCATGCCCAGGGCGGCTGGCGCGCGCTGCTGGTGAGCGCCGCTCTGGAAGGCTATCAGGACCTCGATCAGTGGTACGCCGAAGGTGGCGGCCAGTCTCTCAGCGAAGCCGAGCACGAGCGTTTCCTGACCACCCTGGGCGAGGTGCTGGCGCGCATGCATCGGCACCGCTGGCAACACGGTTGCCTCTATCCCAAGCACATCTTCGTGGCCGAACGAGTCGGCCCTCAGGGCAAGGAATTCTCCGTCGCCCTGCTCGATCTGGAGAAATGTCGCCAGCGCATCGGTATAGACACGGCCGCCCGTCGGGATATGCTGCAATTACGCCGCCATTCGTCGTGGAATGCTGCGCAATGGCGAACTCTCCTCTACGTTTACCAACAGGCGTTGGGACGGAAGATCAGAGGGTTAGAGCCATGACTTCACAAATTACTCGAGGTTTGCTGATCGCGGCTTTCTGTGGGGTCACCACATTGGCCTATGCGAGCTGGCTGCGGCCGGCGGCGGTGGTGGTCGGCAGTGAAGGCCTCGAGTATTGCCAGACGCCGGTGGCTCGCAGCCTGACCACCTCCAGCACGGGTAGCCAAGACCTGCTGCTGTTTCTCTTCGGCATGACCCAGACCCACAACCGCTAGGCCCTCGGGCGGTCAAGCGCCTTTCGCTTCCTCGGCAAGTTGGGCATCCTGTCGTCTGACTTCTAGCTGCCGAGCCCCCGCCGATGATGGCCGATAGTTTTTCCGAGCAGGCCGTGCAAAGCCTGCTGGACACCGACTTCTACAAGCTCACCATGATGCAGGCCGTCCTGCACAACTATCCCAATGCGGAAGTCGAGTGGGCCTTTCGCTGCCGCAACGACGAAGACCTGCGGCCCTATCACGCGGCCATCCAGGCCGAGATCGATGCCCTCGCCGATGTCGCCATCAGCGACGGTCAGCTGGCCTTTCTCGAGCGCATCCCCTTCATCACCCCGGACTTCATCCGCTTCCTGCGGCTATTTCGCTTCAATCCGTCCTATGTGTTCCTGGGCGAGGAAGAAGGGCGCTTCACCCTGACCCTGAAAGGTCCCTGGCTGCACCTGATCCTGTTCGAGGTGCCGATCCTGGCGCTGATCAGCGAGGTGCGCAATCGCCAACGCCATGCCGATCTGCCGCTGCAGGTGGCGCAGGATCAGCTCTATCGCAAGTTCGACTGGCTGGCACGAGAGGCGGGCGCCGATGAACTGGCCGAGTTCAAGATGGCCGACTTCGGCACCCGGCGGCGTTTCTCCTATGGGGTGCAGGAGATGGTGGTGCGCAGCCTGAGGGACGACTTCCCCGGTCGCTTCGTTGGCACCAGCAACGTGCACCTGGCCTGGAAGCTGGATGTCGCGCCCCTGGGCACCATGGCCCACGAGTGGCTGATGGCGCACCAGCAACTGGGGCCGCGACTGATCGACAGCCAGATCTCCGCCCTCGACTGCTGGGTGCGCGAGTATCGCGGCCAGCTCGGTATCGCCCTGACCGACACCATCACCATGGATGCCTTCCTGCGCGATTTCGATCTCTACTTCGCCAAGCTGTTCGACGGCCTGCGGCA
>Ga0157369_10005955_pt1 | contig 14159 bp, 12 predicted proteins | sample C25metaG_FD_113461 | JGI IMG/M metagenome (GOLD analysis project Ga0157369, IMG submission 113461) | Corn rhizosphere microbial communities from Kellogg Biological Station, Michigan, USA - C2-5 metaG | ecosystem: Host-associated > Plants > Roots > Rhizosphere > Soil | place: USA: Michigan...
GATATAAACAACGACGGCTGGATGGATCTCTTCGTCTCGAATGACACGATGCCGAACTATCTCTTTCTGAACAATCATCATGGGGGCTTCACGGAGTCGGGGCTCGATGCAGGTGTTGCTTACAGCGCCGACGGACGCGCCCGCTCAGGCATGGGCGTGGACTCCGGCGACTTCGATGGAGATGGATGGGAAGACCTCTTTGTGACCAATGTCGATCAGGAGATGTATTCGCTCTATCGCAATAACCGCAACGGAACATTCGACGACGTAGCCGCGCAAAACGGTATTGCGCGCACAACACGCTCAATGAGCGGATGGGGAGTAAAGTTCTTTGACTATGACAACGATGGTCGACTCGATCTCTTTATCGCCAACGGGCATCCGGACGACCGCATTGAGCGCCATTCCAGCGGCGTCACCTATCGGGAGCCGTTGCTGCTCTTTCACAACAGTGGCCATGGCCTTCAGAATGTGAGCAGCGCTGCCGGGCCGGTCTTTAGCGAAATGTTGGCGGCACGCGGCATGGCGATCGGCGACTACAACAATGATGGTGCAAGCGACGTGCTGATCGCCATCAACGATGGCGCGCCACTGCTGTTAAAAAACAATGCGGCTGCGGGAAGACATTGGCTGGGTTTGAAGCTGATAGGCAAGACTGCGAACCGCGATGCCGTCGGTGCTCGCGTCATATGGGAAGCTGGCGGGGTCCGGTTCAGCCGTCTCAAAACGGGCGGTGGGAGTTATCTTGCATCCCACGACCCGCGGATGGTGCTTGGCTTGGGTGACGTGAAGATCGTCACTCGGCTTGAGGTGCACTGGCCTCTGCCCAGCACGCGCGTCGGGGTATTCAAGGATATTCTGGTCGACCGTTATCTCACCATTACGGAAGGAGAGGACTTACGCTGAGGTGTGGAGCCGGTTGACACGCGCTATCACTCCGCATGGAGCGCATCCTCAATATTCTTCGTCAAGGTTTGTCCGGCTTGAGCCCGATCTCAGTCTGCATGTGTTGGATCTCAGGATTCGCCATGAAGCTGCGCCAGACAAGACCTGTGCGGTAGTTCTCGATCATGACGACCATTGGCGCTTGATTCAGGCCCATGGTGATTCCTGAATACCAGTTCTGCTGTTGATTGAAGGCGTCGCGGAATCCGTAAATGCCCCACAACTGCGCTCCAAGATCGCGATAGAAATGCTTGAGCGCGAGCATGGACTGCGTAGGCGTATACGCGAACGCGCTGATGGCCCCGGTCGGAGCAATGGTCCCGTCGTCCGTGGCGAAGGGCTTATATTCACGATATCCACTCGGGCCGTCGACTGCGGTCAAGCCCCATGTGTCAGCGCCATATCCCTTGAAGTCGTGAGGATTCGCGATACTGTACGCTTGGCTGACAAGCGCCTCATTCCGATTGTTGTCGTAATAATTTGCATATTTGTCGTGCCATCCGCGGGGATCGTAGCCCATGTAAGAGTAGTCGGTGAAGAAGAGCGGCCCTGGGGAGTCCGGCGTGTAGTTCATGTCCAGCGTGATGCCATAGTACGTCTTGTGAATACCGTACGGATGATTGGGATTGCCCTCCGCCGTGTAGCCGGTGTGATAGATGCTTGGTGGAACGGCGTGTGTGGGCGAGGCGATCGCCAACATGTAGGTAATCATCACTTCGTTCCAACCCTGTAGGCGGTTGGCGATGTGGAACGCGTAATCCGGCGACCAGTGCCAATAGAGAGCATCTTTGTTAGGAGTTGCTCGGAACCAGTCCCATTCCACTCCTTTCCACAATGCCGTGATGTTATCGCGAAGCTGGCGTTCCTTCTGGTTATCCTGCCGGAAGTATTGCCGCGCGGCCAGCAGACCCTGCATGAGAAATGAGGTCTCTACCAGATCGGCCCCGTTGTCGTACATACCGAAGACGGCAAGAGTGTGGCCAGTCGTGTCACTCAGGAAGTGTGGCCACGCGCCGTGATACCGGTCAGCCTTTTCAAGAAAAGCCGTCGTGCGGAGAAGCCGGTCGATGGCCTGCTGCCGCGTGATAAATCCGCGCTCTACAGCGACGATCGTTGCCATGATGCCGAAGCCGCTTGCACCCAGCGCAATCACATCGTCATCTCCGGGTGTATTTTCACGGGTCATCCCGGAGTGAGGCGCCGCTGCCTCCCAGTAATAGCGGAACGAGGCTTCCTGCACCATGGTGAGCAGTTCGTCATCCGACATGGGATGGGTAGAGGCAGTAGCCGTGGCCGAAAGCGCCGATTCGCGCAGAGAAGATGTTCGCGCGGAGACCCTGTAGGATGCGGTCGCGTGCGGATCGCCGAGGTAATCGCAGAACCGGTTGACGCCGGGACGCTGAACGCCGATCGCCTTGAATGGTCCGCCGTGCATCGACCGGTAGATTACGTATTGCGCGAGCGCGGGGTTCTGGACGGGGTTCCAGCTTACGTCAATGTGCCGTTCGTATCCTTTCGCCCGCACGTCTCCTGGAGTGGCGGGGGCATGCAGCGCGGGGTTGGCCCTGTTTTCGATACGAATGTCGTCGACGAAGAGGGTATGAGGCGTCTGGTCAGAAGCACCCCGCACAAAAACTACAACCGTGAGACGGTGTGGCTCGAATGGGTGAAGCGATGCGGTGCGAAAGCTGCTTAATGGGATACGAACCCGTGTCCATTTGCCCGGCTTCAGGTCTGGCGCGTATCTCGCGATGGAAAGCGGCCGAGTAAAGTTGCGATCAAGGTCGCGTAAAGCTATTTTCGGAAGATCGCGAGCATGGATTCCTTCCTTTGAATAAAGCCAGAGAAAGAGACTGTCGCCGGGGAAGTCGACATGCCGGTCGCGCCATATATAGAGCTGTAACTCCGCTGCCCATCCTCCAGGCGCAGTGGATTGCCATTGGAGCTCGATGGCATTTGGTCCGCTGATGAAGGTGGACGTTTCGACTGGGAGCCTGCCATTGATCAACTTCAGGGAACTTGGAGCGGAGGCCTTGCCTGTGCTGTAGAAGTAGTAGCCGGGAGAGGCGCTGTTTTCAAAAAAGACCTGCTGCGAATAGTTCTGATCTGCCAGGGCCGGCGTTGATACGGCGATGAGCCCGATTATGAGAAGACGAAGCAGCATTGCAGGCTTTTTCTTCCACTTTGGGCGATCGTGCATATTGCCTCCAGAAATCGAACGATTGTGCCGGAAATCGGGAATGCCGCCGTCATCTAAGGAAAACAGGAGGTTCCCATGAATTGTCGCCAGCCCATCTTGGCTTCATGCAACAAGAGCCAAACTGAAGGGCATCCTATCGCAAGCACAATCGATTGTACAAGTGATTTTTGAAAATGGGATGAGGTCCCCCCTTTTTGCGAAACGGAATTGCTTTGACACAACTTGGTAACGAAGTCGATGTGAAGCACGTGAATATTCGCTGTAAACCGAAAATGTTTTTTTCTTGACTCATATCGCCTGCGGGTGATACTGCTTTTAATCCAAAGAACAATCGTTTGCGCTAGATTATTTGTACTGCGAATTTCCCAAACTGCTCGAACCGAATGAATGGGGGAGACCGGGGATCGGGAGGAGTTTGAATGTTGCTATGTAAGCCCATGAAGCAAATGAAGTGCCGGTTCGCGTTGGAATTCGCCATGCTGCTGCTGTTAAGCACAGCTTGCAGTCAGCAGGTGTATGCGCAGGAGCAGATACAGATCGATGCACGAGCACAGACGACTCCATTTCCGCACTTCTGGGAGCAGATGTTTGGCTCGGGTCGCGCGATTCTCGCCTTGCGCGAAAGCTACCGCGACGACCTGCGAGCGGTGAAGAGCGTAACTGACTTTAGCTACGTCCGCTTTCACGGCATTCTTGACGATGAAGTAGGCGTCTACAACGAGGACGAGCATGGCAATTCGGTTTACAACTTCGTGTATGTCGATCAGATTTACGATGGACTGCTGAAAAACGGTGTGCGCCCGGTGGTCGAGATCAGCTTCATGCCGAAGAAGCTCGCCGCCAACCCGGACGATCTGCATACGTTCTGGTACAAGCCGAACGTCTCGCCTCCTAAAAGCTGGGCGAAGTGGGATGACTTGATGACCCATCTTGCGCAGCATCTTGTAGAACGCTACGGCATTGACGAAGTATCGCAGTGGTACTTCGAGGTGTGGAACGAGCCGAACATCGACTTCTGGGGCGGTGTTCCACGGCTGAAGACTTACTTCGAGTTGTACGATCATACGGCGCGCGATTTAAAGAGCGTGAGTTCTCGGCTACGGGTTGGTGGGCCGGCTACGGCCCATGCTTCATGGATCGTGGATTTCTTGAAACATGTATCGGAAAACCGTGTGCCGATCGACTTCGTCTCGACCCACGGCTATGCCGACGACACTGTGGAAAATCTCTTGGGGACCAATGAGAATATCCCCGTGGATGACCGTGTGTGCCGCGCCGTGTCCGAGGTGCGAAAGCAGATCGACACCTCACAACTGCCGCATCTTCCGTTGTTGTGGACCGAATGGAATGTAGCTGGGCGAGACAATGGGCGAGAAACCCCCTACGTTGGTCCTGCGGTCGCCAATGTGATTCGCGAGTGCGATGGCAAAGTCGACTATATGTCCTTCTGGACTTTTTCAGAGGTCTTTGAAGAGGGCGGCCCAGCTCACGCTCCCTTCCACCTCTTTGGGTTACGCGCGTTGGGCGGCATCAACAAGCCCGCGTTCTACGATTATGCTTTGCTCCACAAGTTGGGGACGCAACGGATTGCCAATTCCTCGCATGATGTCCTGGTGACCAGGCTCCCGGACGGTTCCCTGGCGATCGCGATATGGAACCTGGTCGATCCCAATGACACACCGCATGACAAGCAGATCTCTTTGCATGTCTCCGGTGTTCCAGCAAATGCTCAGGTCTCGATTGAGCGCGTGGACGGCACGCATGGAAATGTCATGCCGCTCTACCAGGCAATGGGAAGCCCCGTTAGCCCGACTGGCAAACAGGTGGAGCAGTTGAACCGGGAGACAGATCTCGGCCCTCCGCAACAGTCAGCACTGAAAGACGGCAGCCTGCACCTGACACTGGCATCCAATGCCCTTGTATTGGTGAAGGTAAAACGAACTTCTCCCTGATATGCATTGGCGCTGCCTGCGGACCAGCAACCCCAACAACCTTCCAAAGCTTTGGCTCAAATCGATAGTGCGAAAAATACCATGCAAAAAATCGAGATTCTGATTGCAACTCCCCTGTTTCTGATGTCGACTCTCGGCTTTGCCCGGGCGCAGAACGGCGCTCCATCGCTGGAAAGAACGCAGAAGGCTTCGCAAACCAAAGCGAGTCCGTATCGAGCGACGACATTCTGCAATCCATTGAATCTGGATTACACCTATAAGATCACTGAATCCGACCAGGACATATCGTATCGGTCCGGCGCCGACCCGGCAGTTGTCGGTTTTCGCGGCGATTACTACATGTTCGTTACCCGCTCGCTGGGCTACTGGTATTCGAAAGACCTGACGCAGTGGCATTTCATCAAGCCGCAGCGCTGGTATTTTCAAGGCTCCAACGCGCCCGCAGCTCACAACTACCGGAACCAGTTGCTCTATGTCACGGGCGATCCGTCGGGTACGATGAGCCTGCTCTATACCGACGATCCAAAGAAAGGCGACTGGCAGGCAGTGCCGGCACTGCTGCGCGATTTGCAGGACCCGGATTTTTTTATGGATGATGATGGCCGGGCATACATGTTCTGGGGATCGTCCAACGTCTACCCGATTCGCGGCGAGGAGCTCGATCCGCACCACCGTTTCCTTCCGAAGACCGGCCCGATTGCATTGATCAACCACGACGAAGCGCATCACGGGTGGGAGCGTTTTGGAGAGAACCATGACGATCCCAAGTTGAGCGGATTCATCGAAGGGGCCTGGCTCACGAAGCACGACGGGAAGTACTACATGCAATATGCCGCGCCCGGAACGGAATGGAACACGTACGGAGACGGAGTGTATACCGCCAGTTCTCCGTTGGGTCCCTACACCTACGCGCCAAACAGTCCGATGTCGTACAAGCCGGGCGGGTTCATCGATGGCGCGGGCCATGGAAGCACGGTGATTGGTCCGGGAGGGCAATACTGGCACTTCGCAACCATGGCGGTCGCCGTGAACTATAAGTTTGAACGGCGGATCGGCATGTTCCCGACGTTCTTCGATTCGGACGGAGTGATGTATACCGATACCTCGTTCGGCGACTATCCGCACTACGCTCCAAGCGTGCCGGGGAAGAAAGGCGCGTTCAGGGGATGGATGTTGCTCTCCTACAAAAAGCCGGTGACGGCTTCATCGCATTTGGAGGATTACACCCCGGACCGCGTGACGGACGAGAACGTCAAGACGTTCTGGGTTGCGCAAAACAACGGACCGGGACAGTGGCTGGAGATCGACCTCGAAACACCGGCGACGATCCGGGCGTTTCAGATCAATTATCACGACTATAAGTCGAATCTGTATGGCCGGCCAAAGGGCCTTTATCAGCAATATGTTGTTGAATCGTCCCTCGACGGAAAGAAGTGGACGACTCTCCGTGACCGTAGCCGCGATAAGCTCGATACGCCGAACGACTACGTCGAATTGCCGCATGCGGTTCAGGGACGCTATGTTCGTTTCAGAAGCCTGCACGTTCCCACTCCCCATCTGGCGATCTCCGACTTCCGTATCTTTGGCAACGTTAGCGGCAACCCGCCAGCGGCTGTAACCGGCGTGAAGGTCGCGCGCGAACCGGACCGGCGAGACGCCGATGTCACCTGGGACGCCCAGCCAGGGAGCCAGGGTTACAACGTCCTGTGGGGCATCGCGCCTGACAAGCTTTATTCTTCATGGATGGTTTACGGCCGAAACTCGCTTTCAATTCGGTCCCTGAACGTGGATCAGCGTTACTACTTTGCCGTCGAGGCCTTCGATGAGCATGGCGTTGGAACCCAATCTGCGGTCATCGAGGCGCGCTAGACGTGAGGTCTGTGCCAGTTGTAATCGCTAGTTCGGCGAACAACCGTCAGTCGAGCATGATAGCAATAGCCCATCCGCAATCCCTGGTCGTTCTTAAATCGGCGGTTTGGTGCCAATCGGTGTTGGGTCTTTTGTCTGGCACCCCTCAACCTGCTACCCTTAAACAGTGCTGATTACCCCGCTCCAACTCGTCGATGAGCCTCTTCACTTCGACGAGACCATCGCTCCCGGTGCGCTCGACTACACCCCCGACATCCGCCAGGTCACGCCCCTCCCGGTTATGGGCCAGGCCGACCTCATCGTCGAGCATCATGTGGCCGACGCCCACGGCCGTGGCGTCCAGGACATCAACGACATCCGCCTCCGCGCCCACTACGCCGCCGGCTTCGAGGTCCTCTGCGCCCGCTGCCTCGAACCTGTCCAGGTGCCGCTCGCCGGCGACTTCGACCTCATCTTCCGCCCCAGCGCCGCCGAAACCGAGTCCGGCGAGCACGCCATCACCCCCGACGAGACCGAAATCGGGTATTATCAAGACAGCGGTCTTTTGCTCGAGGATGTGGTGCGCGAGCAGGTGTTGCTCTCCCTGCCCAGCCGTACTCTCTGCACAGCAGACTGCAAAGGGCTTTGCCCGCGCTGTGGTCAGAACCTGAATCAAGCGAAGTGTTCCTGCGATGCGGCTCCAGCCGACGTGCGTTGGAATGCGCTTGCCGGTCTGGCCGAAAAGCTCGAGCAGAAGCATGAATCAGGTTTCGCCGCGCCGGGCCGTCCCGCAGCGCGGCCATCGAAAGGGAACAGCAATGCCTAATCCGAAACGGCGTCACTCCAAGCAGCGCACCGCCAAGCGCCGCAGCCACGACTTCCTCACACCCACCGGTCTCTCCGAGTGCCCCAACTGCCACGAGCGCAAGCTCCCCCACCGCGCCTGCAAAAAGTGCGGCGAGTACAAGGGACGCTCCGTACTGGCATCGAAGGAAGTCAGCTAGCCACAGGATGGTCTCTCCGCGTGTCATTCTGAGCGTAGCGAAGAATCACCGCATTTTCTTCGCGGCTGCACCGCATCCGGCTCTGGGCATGGACAAGCCAGCAGACACCACTCCCGGCACTTACAACCGAAATCAAACCCTGCTACTATCCCGTTGATGCCGATTGACATCGTTGTAGACGCGATGGGTTCCGACAAGGCCCCCGAACCCGAGGTTCGCGGGGCTGTTCTCGCTGCCCGCCAGTACGATGTCCGCGTCCACCTCGTCGGCCCCGAGGACAAACTCCGCCCTCTGCTCCGCCAGGCGCTCCGCGGCCACCGCCACCCCGTCTTCATCGTCCCCGCCAGCGAGTGGATCACCATGGACGACAAGGCCGCCCAGGCCGTCCGCTCCAAGCGCGACTCCTCCATGCGCGTCGGCCTGCGCATGGTCCGCGAAGGACTCGTCTCCGGCTCCAGCCACGGTCCCGGCAAAGCCGCGGGCTTCTTCACCGCAGGCAACACCGGCGCGGCGATGGCCACGGCCAAGATGGTGCTCGGGATGCTTTCCGGCGTCCACCGCCCCGCGCTCGCCACCATCATGCCCACCTCGCGGGGCGGGCCGTCGCTGCTGCTCGACGTTGGCGCAAACGTGGACTGCGACCCCGACAACCTCGTCCAGTTCGCCGTCATGGGCAACATGTACGCCAAAAACGTCCTGCACATCCACAACCCGCGCGTCGGCCTGCTCTCCATCGGCGAGGAAGAGTCCAAGGGCAACTCGCTCACCCGCGACACGCTGCCGCTGCTCCGCGCCCTCCAGGGAATCCACTTCATCGGCAACGTCGAGGGCCGAGACCTCTTCAACGGCCACTCCGACGTCACGGTTTGCGACGGCTTCGTCGGCAACGTCGCCATCAAATCCATCGAAGGCTGCGCCCAGCTCATGAGCCACTCCCTGCGCGAGTCGCTCAAATCCACCGTCACCTCGCAGGTCGGCGCGCTGCTCTCTCGCCGCGCCTTCGCCGAGTTCAAAAAGCGCCTCGACTACTCCGAATACGGCGGCGCCCCCCTGCTCGGTGTCCGCGGAGTCTGCATCGTCGGCCACGGGTCCTCCAACGAGAAGGCCATCATGAACGGCATCCGCGTAGCCGCCGAGTTCGCCCAGGCCGAGGTCAACTCCGGCATCGAAGCCGCCCTCCAAACCACCTGAGCCACAAAGCCGGGTGCCCATCTTCGCGACGGCCTTATCGTCGCTAAGGTGGGCATCGCGCGAATGCGCGATCCGTCATATCAGTCCTGAGTGATTTTGACTGGAACAGGTTGGTCCAGGAGATAGTGACGGTAGGTAGACCAGGGCCAGTCTTCGGGTCTCTCCACGAGGCCTCGGGTGACCGGGTTGCGATGCATGTACTTTAGCTTTTCGACTCGTTTGTTATGTGTGAAGACGTTGAAGTCGTAGTAGCGCGGCTGCCAGAAGGGTCTTTGGTTGAGCCGTTTCGAGACGGAGAGTTTCAGGGATTGCAGGGCCTTCGATAGCAGGTCTTCCGCGGGTTCGCTGAGGAGGATGTGGACATGTTCAGGCATGACGACATAGCCGAGGACTTCGAACTGGTAGCGGCGGCGGGTGAGTTCGAGCGAGTCGAGGAAGATGTCTTTTGCGGATGGGGTGCTGAGGTAGGGCCGGCGGCCGTGACAACTGAAGGTGATGAAGTGGTCGTCGCCTTCCTGCTGGTATCGCTTGAGCCCGAGCGGCATGGGTCGATTCTACTGTGTCCGAACGTTGACCGAGTTTGAGAATCGGGTAACCGAGGACACGGGTGGTCAAAGAATCGGGTTCGTTGTAAAACTGGGTGCCCCATCTTCGGCGCAGTTTCATCGCGCCTAAGGTGGGCCATCGTGCGAAGCACGATCCGTTTTTCCGGGATGGAGAGTGTCGGGATTTTTGCTGCGCGAAAATGGACCCACCTTAGCGACGATAAAGCAGTCGCGAAGATGGGGCACCCGATGGTGGTGGTAAGGTCAGATGTGGGCACCCCGCCTACCGTCCAGCGGATACTGACGGTCAAACAACGCCCGCGACCTGGTTCGTATCGGTTTCCCGAAATAGACGTTCCATAACCTCGTCGATCGAACGAAGCTTGACGAATTTCCCTTTAGGGATAATCCGATGTTGTGGCCTTTTGGCCTTGTTCCCCCTGGTATGCTTGGCATGGTCCATGTTCTCAATGTCGGTCATTGGCCGACCCGGAAGACCAAACCAGCGGTAGTGATGAAGTTCCAGTTCCGGAGTTACAAATATCCAGATGATGCAGCCGTTTGGCTTGTCCATCAGCTTGAGGCTGGCGTTGATATTCGCTGCCTTGCCTTTTTCCAATGTAGTTTTGAGTTGAATGTGCCTGACGATCTTCTTGCAGCTCATAACCAGGTCGTAGCCGCCTGCATCGAACTCGGAGCGCAGTACCTCCACATCGGTCTCCCCGCGCTGCCACAGCCACCGCAAGGCCTCACCCAAGAATAGGTGCTCTACGATCCGCTCGCGCAGAGTAGATCTGAGGTAGTTTGCGGTTTCGTCGTCCTTCACACTGTCATCCATTGGCAACCTCATGTCACGCGACAGACGGATTATCAAACATGTCAAATATCTCATATCCACGGAAAGATTCCGGATCATTGAATACAGGTGGTTTAGACTGAAAGAAAATATCGGCGGGTGTTCCACATCTGACCTTACCACCACATTCGGGTGCCCCATCTTCGCGACGGCCTTATCGTCGCTAAGGTGGGCCATTTTCGCGGCAGCGAAAATCCAAAGCCCTCCATACCCTGCGCAGGTTGCGGGTTGCGCCAAGCACGGCTAAATTAGGTGCGAGAGTTGGAGCTATAGCTATATATGAAGAAGCCCGCCCCGATAGAATCCGCCTCAGCATCCATCGACGCGAAGATCAACGAACTTGGCGACTGGCGCGGTAGGACGCTCGCAAAAGTGCGCGCGATCATCCACAAGGCAGACCCCGAGATCGTCGAAGAGTGGAAGTGGGTGAAAGCCACGAACCCCGGAACACCGGTCTGGTCCCACGGCGGCATCGTCTGCACGGGAGAGACGTACAAGAACGTTGTCAAGATGACCTTTGCCAGGGGTGCTTCGTTGGAGGACCCTTCCGGTCTATTCAACTCCAGCCTCGAAGGGAATGTCAGACGCGCCATCGACATCCACGAAGGCGACAAGGTCGATGAGGCGGCCTTGAAGGACCTCATCCGCGCGGCAGTGGCGTTCAATCTCAAGCCCAAGCCCAAGCCCAAACCCAAACCAACGAGCAGCCAGCGGGCCGGCTAGCTTCATCGCCGGGTACCGGCCAGAAACTGTCAAGACCCCCAATCTGTGGATAACGACACAACCCTCACATAACAAAGCCGATCTTTTGTCCCAGAATTTGGCGTAGCACTTTCACCCAATCCACTAAAATAGAAGTAGAGCAAAACAAGCCCCAGTCACATGGACCGGGGCTTTTCCATGCACCGAACCATCCGGATCGAGGTCCGGACCTAAGTCCAATGTTTAAAGGAATTTAGATACTTAAGTACGGGGGAGGGGGTGCCTGTAACCCGGCTATGACATAATCACCGGGCAGCGGATTCGTGCGCTCAACGGAGCCGAAAAGCCAACGATGCACCTGGAACTATTCACCGCACTGGTCTTTGTCGGCTCCCTCATCGCCGGCCTGCTGGGTGCGCTGACCGGGCTGGGCGGAGGTGTGGTGCTGGTCCCGCTCCTCACCATCCTCTTCCACGTGGACATCCGCTACGCCATCGGAGCGTCGCTGGTCTCGGTCATCGCCACGTCCTCGGGAGCGGCAGCAGCTTACGTCCGCGAAGGCTACTCCAGCGTCCGCATCGGTATGTTTCTTGAGATGGCTACAACCGTCGGAGCAATCTTCGGCGCATTCCTGGCCGGCCGCGTACCCACGCGAGCGCTGGCTATCATCTTCGGAGCCGTGCTGATCTACTCGGCATGGCTCTCCTGGCAGCAGAGCCGCAACAAACACGAGGTGCACCACGCAGAAAACCCCTGGTCCGATCGCCTCCGACTCTCCGGCTCCTACCCGGACGGCAGGGGAGGCGAGCAGCCCTACAAAGTCGACCGCATCTCCGCCGGCTTCACCACCATGTTCGGCGCCGGAACACTCTCCGGCCTGCTCGGCATCGGGTCAGGAGCGGTCAAGGTTCTGGCGATGGACCAGGTCATGCGCATCCCGTTCAAGGTCTCGACGACGACCAGCAACTTCATGATCGGCGTCACCGCGGCGGCCAGCGCGGGCATCTATCTTCATCGCGGCTACGTCGATCCCGGCCTCGCCTTCCCGGTCATGCTGGGCGTCCTCGCCGGGTCGCTCATCGGCGCGCGCCTGCTGGTCCGCGCCGGAGTCGCGTCGCTCCGCATGATATTTACCATCGTCATCCTCGCCCTCGGCGTCGAGATGATCGTCAACGGCTGGATGGGCAAGATATGAGTGAACAGACGAACAAGCCGAATCCGCGCCGTTTTGACGACGAGCGCATGGAACACATCATGGGACGCCTCCTGCAGGTAGGCGTGCTCGTGGCCTCGGCAGTCGTCCTCTTCGGCGGCGTCCTGTACGTCCACGCCCATGCCGCCTCGCCGATGGATTACCGCACCTTCGCAAGCGAACCGTCAGCTCTCCGCCATCCCGCCCAGCTCTTTCGGCTCGTGGCCAGGGGAGACGCAGCTGCCATCGTGCAGCTTGGCATCCTTCTGCTGATAGCGACACCCATCGCCCGCGTCGTCTTCGCAGTCATCGGCTTCGCCATCGAGCGGGACCGCCTCTATGTGGCCGTCAGCCTGATCGTCCTCGCCGTCCTGCTGGCCAGCCTGTTGCACTCGTCCTGAAATCAGGAGGAGATGCGATAAGTCGATAAATTCTTGTGGCGGGTGCGAATAGAGAGCATCAAAACTCCTATATGAGCAGGCACTGGAAGGCAGCAGACATCCCCTCGCAAGCCGGTAAGCGCATCATCATCACCGGCGCAAACAGCGGCATCGGCTATCATGCGGCGCTCAAACTCGCCCGCAAGGGAGCGCACCTCGTCCTCGCCTGCCGCGACCGCCAAAAGGGCGAAGCTGCCCTCGACAGCCTGAACACCGAAGCGCCCGGCGCGCAGTTGGAACTGGCCATCCTCGACCTGGCCTCGCTCGCGTCGGTCCGCGAGTTTGCCGCCAACGAGCTGGCCGAACGCCGCCCGCTCAACGTGCTCATCAACAATGCCGGCATCATGGCTCCTCCCCGCCGTCTCGAGACCGCCGACGGCTTCGAGCTTCAGTTCGGCACCAACGTCCTGGGCCACTTCGCCCTCACCGGACTGCTCCTGCCCGCGCTCGAACAAGCCGCCGCCGAATCCGCTGAGCGCCCGCGCATCGTCACCATCGCCTCCATCGCGCACAAGCGCGGAAGCATCAACCTCGACGATCTGCAATACACCCGGAACTACGCCCCGATGAAGGCCTACCAGCAATCCAAACTGGCCAACCTGATGCTGGCCTTCGAACTCGACCGCCGCCTCCGCGCGACTGGCTCGCGCATCATGAGCGTCGCCGCCCACCCAGGCGTGGCCCATACACCGCTCTTCAGCAAAGGCGACTATTCTCCAGTCGAAAAAGCCGCCCGCAAACTGTTGGGCGAAGTCATCGAGATCTTCCTGAACACGGACGCCGAAGGCGCGCTGCCTACGCTCTACGCAGCCACATCTCCAGACGTAACAGATGGCGGCTACTATGGCCCACAGGGCTTCGAGGAGATGCGCGGTGAAGCAGTAGGTCTGGCGAAGGTAGCCAAGCAAGCCCGCGACACAGCCATCGCCGCGCAGCTCTGGCGTCGCTCCGAAGAACTGACGGGCCTGGTTAGCGTCCCGAGTTCGTTCCAGGCCGAACGCGGACTCCCCTGAAGCTCCTTAACTTCGCCCGATGTTCCAAGAGTCTCATTATTAGAGAGAAGCAAATTTCCTACTTGATAACACCGCGGTCGCTGTGGGCGATGAAGTCGGCGAGATAGGTTACGTGTTCGCCGAACTCGCCAGTGGCGATCTTTTCGCGGATGGCCTTGAGGGCTTCGGCGGTGTTGAGTTTGCTGGCTTGCAACAGGCGGTAGGCTGCGCGAAGTTCTTTGAACTGGGTGGGGGTGAAGCCGCGGCGTTCGAGACCCACTTTGTTGAGGCC
>Ga0157369_10005957_pt1 | contig 14158 bp, 14 predicted proteins | sample C25metaG_FD_113461 | JGI IMG/M metagenome (GOLD analysis project Ga0157369, IMG submission 113461) | Corn rhizosphere microbial communities from Kellogg Biological Station, Michigan, USA - C2-5 metaG | ecosystem: Host-associated > Plants > Roots > Rhizosphere > Soil | place: USA: Michigan...
ACGCCCTCAACTACTTCCTCCTCGGCTGCGGCACGACCCAAGTCTGCACCGCCGCGATGCTCGACCACGCCATCGGCCCGAACGTGATCAAAACCCTGACCCCCGGCATGTCCGACTTCCTGGACTCCCGCGGCCTCCCATCCCTCGACGCCTTCCGCGGCGCCCGCTGCGACCGCATCGTCCCCCACAGCCAGATCAAACGTCCCGACACCCGCGAATACCACGGCGGCTATGAGGACGAGGCAGTGGAGGGTTACGCCCGGGCGGAAGGGGTGGGGGTGTAGGTGTGTTATGCAAACACGCAACGTCGCATAAGCGCGTGGTGCCGCTCTAGTGGGCGGATTTAACGCGACAAGGGAACCATCGATAACATGGCTCGCCGGCGATAGCTAGTCACTTAATGGGAGTTAGGCACCTTCAGTGTAGGCTGCCACGCGCGCCCTTCCGTCGTTGCCTCGCGACCGCCGTCAAAGGTTCCGCTACTATCTCCACGTAGGAGAGGGCGTTTTCATGGCTCCAGTTCTCTCCCGAGGAGATCGATGGCATGACTGCCATCGTTCCTGATAAGATGCACGATTCGATGAGCGTGGTAGAGCTGCTGCGTAGCACGGATTGGCGGCGAACTGGCGAAGAACTGGCTGCTGCTCTGGCTATCCTTCTCGCGTTCGTACACGCCCGGCATCTACGCCAGCAAATTGACCGCCTGGAAGAGGTGCGACGCGCATTGCCCACGCAACACCTCGGAAAGTTCCCCGACTACATGCAGCGGATCGTGGATGTGGTGCGCCAAGCGCGCAAGAGCGTCATCATTTTGTGTGATTTTCCTGCATATGGCGCTCTATCAAACCCCGAAGCATTTCGAGAGTATCGCCACGCTCTTGAGGAACGCTCCGATGGCGGCGTGACGATAGAAGTAGCTTGTCTGAACGACGATCTGCGAGCCGCGGCAACGGACGCGGAGTTTCCGAAAACGGAGCAGTGGCCAGAATGGCGACAGAAGGAAACAAACCTTGATCATCTTCAGAAGTTGCTTGCAAGGCACGGAAAACGCGCTAAAGCCGAGACAGTGACGCGCGAGCAGGTCATCGAGTTGCTCTGCGCCGAGGATAAACGCACGCTTGACGAAACTTTCGGCGGGGCACACCGCTGTCAGGTTAAAAACGCTGTTCCACTTTATCTATGGTTGGTCGATGGGTCGCAGGCGGTTTTCGCTATACCAAGCTTCAACCACCGTTCGGTAGAGCACGGTTTCTATACGATGGATCCGAGGCTGATTGAGGGACTCTTGGATATACGTGCGCGATATCTCGCAGATGCTACTTGTGATGTCGACTGAATGAAACCGCACAACTTGAAGGGAAGCCGAAGTCGGGTCCGGCCTCTGCTTTTCTACGCTGAACGTGAGCTCGAGGCCTGACTCTGAACTCAATATCGCGGCACGAAGCCGCCGAGCCCGGGGAGTTGGGCGACGTAGTGCAGTTCTCAGAAACACGCCGCCATCTATGCAACAATTCTCGCATGAACGTCGATCTGTTCATCTGCCACGCGTCTGAAGACAAGGATACATTTGTGAGGCCACTCGCCAACATCCTTCGAGATTACGGTGCGGAAGTGTGGTACGACGAGTTTTCTCTGCGAGTGGGTGACTCCCTCAGTCGTGCAATTGATCGCGGTCTGGCTTCCACTAGGTACGGTGTTGCCGTCATCTCGAAAGCGTTTCTTTCGAAAAAGTGGTCGGAATACGAGCTACGCGGCCTGACGGCGAAAGAACTGGCAAGCGGTAAGGTCATTCTTCCCATTTGGCTGGACGTGACCACACAAGAAGTTCTCGATTTCAGCCCTCCTCTCGCGGACAAGTTCGCATGCGCGCACCGTCGAAGAACGTCGAGGATATTGCGCTCAAGCTCCTAGAAGAAGCTCGTCCCGACTTGTTTGAAGGAATCATGCGCGACAGAGCATGGCGCGAAATGCTGCGAAATACCGAGTCAAGGGAAGTCGATCTTAAAACTCTGAGGATTGCTCCTGTACGCCACCGGGATTTGCCAGCCGAGCTGCTAGGCCGTGTCCGACTCGTCCGCGCCGCGTTAATGACAGGCCTGCCACACTCCATGGAGCATTGGGTTGACGGCTTCAAACGCGACATGCATCCCGAAGACGAGGTGACTCGGTGGGAGCACGTTGCGTCAGCGTTTCAGGAATATAGCCAGGTGGCTCACCTCAGTGAAGAGCAGTTGCGTGACGCGTTTAGAGTGATACTCGGTGTCAGCCTTGGTGAGGCCAAGGACGAGATGCAAACGGTACTTCGCGAACTGCCAGCTGACGCGTACGACGTGATTACGGAAATCCTCCAGTCCCCTGTCCCTCCATACGACATTGATGACGAATTGATGACTGAAGGGCCAGTCGCATAAGCGTCGCCCAAAGGTATACGAGGGCGTAGAAAGCTCCTGCCGGCGTGGTTTGTAGGGCCCCTTACTCCAGCATGTGAGAAGCCGCGCTTCGCGTCGAAGTGGTGTACTGGCGCCTTTACGGATGTGCGCAACTCGAAGGGGCAGGGCAGAAGCCCCACCCCTCCCGAGTTGTTAATGGTCGAGCGTGGCCGAGATGGAAAGGATTTGCCAATCGCACGCAGCGGTCTTCACCGCAACCTCGCCGCTGTACGTGTCGCCATGTCTGACGAGGATCCCGGCTACCGGATCGCTTGAATAGGGAACGTTCATCCGGTACCAGAGCCAGTCGCCTTTGATGAATGCCTCGACTTTTCCGCCGTCCGTACTGGATCCCTCGTTGAACATCCCCTCGTGCCGCAGCGTCCAGGCCGTCTCGTTACTTGCACAACCGCCGCGGGTCGTCACGTTGTAACGGACATTGGCCGTGGAGGTGTCGCGGATCGACCGCAGACGGGGGGCGGCGCGAGGCGCGGACGCCGGAGCAACTTTCTCCCTTCCGATCAAAAGGCGCGGAGTCCCGTTGTTGCTGGTCCCGGTACCGCTGGCCTCGATGTCTGAATGCCCCGGGCTGACGAACGAACCGGCCCTCACGGATACGAGCAGGAATTCGGTCAGGTTGCGCGCGGCCTCCGCCAACACTCCATCCCGGTACTCCAGAATGACGACATCTCCTTCGAGCGTTCCCACCGCAATCTGGGGGCGAGACGCCGTGAAGTTGCCGATGGCAACGTCTCGTGGTTGCTGCGTCGACTCCCTAAGGATGCTGGGCACGGCCATATCGTGCTTCTTCTCGATTGCGCCGGTCGCGAAACGAGGGAAATTTCCGCGGCCATCGCCGAGGAATGCAAGCACTTCGCGACCCTCGGCGAGCACGAAGTCAAGGTTGCCATCGCCATCGACGTCCGCCAGGGTCTTCGCCGTGTAACCGAACGGTGCGGGAAGGTAGCGCGTTTCAATCTCGAAGGCTCCACCTCCCGTTCCACGCATCACGACAAGGTCGTCTGCACAACGAATGACGAGATCTGGATTCCCGTCGTGATTCAGGTCCCCTGCAAGGATGCGATAACTCTGAAGGGCCCCCTGTACGACGAGAGGAAGGCGATAGGTGTTCAAACGATAGAAGCCGCCCCTGGCATCCGATCGCAACAGCGTAAGATCGGTGGCGACCCTGACGAGGCCCTTGAAGACGTCCGTCGTCAGGATGACGTCATCCACGCCGTCGCCGTCAATATCGGCAACGTAAGGCGGGGTCGCGGTCGGGAGGGAGTTGTTCACTGGGCTGAAACCACCGTCACCCGTGGCCAGATACAGACGGTAATGAGGCGCCGCTCCGAAAACCGACGCGTCCTGAGTCAGCAGGTCGGGCCGGCCATCCCCATTGGCATCGAGCACCTCGACTACGCGGTCCGATCCTTCGAGGGGAAGTGCAACGGGAGCGGAGAACGAACCGCCGTTGTTGAAGAGCACCGTACGATCCTGAATGAGATCGTCGAGACCGTCGTGATTCAGGTCCGCCACGACCGGGAATGCCGAACCCTCCTTGACGACGGCACCGGCAGTCATCTGCGCAGTCAACCTGCCCGCTGCAAACATGACCAGGAAAACCAGAGCTGTCCGTTTCATCGCGATCCTCCTCAACGCAAAAAGCCGGCGTTGGCTCCGCCGGCTTAAGTCACACTTCTTGTGTCTGATTCGCTAGTCATACTACCGGGACAAATCGTTGTAAAGCAATTTCGGACGCTGTCCGGTCAGACGATCGGCCTCAGGACCATCCGGCCGTACGCGATGAACGCCAGGGCGAGGCCCAGCAGCGCGCTCATGATGATCGGCGTGACCTCGCGATACTTGACGTGCACCGCGACGAACACGAGACTCTCGATCGCCAGGAGGGCGGCAGCGACGACCGTCAGCGGCGGATGCCAGTGAAGGGCGTCGGGGACGATGAGCCCGACCGTGCACACGAGCTCCAGGATGCCCATCGCCGTCCACGCTTTCCGCGGCAATGCGCCAAAGGAGGGGACTCCCTCGCTTACCTTGTCGAGCATGAAGACTTTCATAACGCCCGACGCTCCATACAGAAGCGCCGCGAGGAGCTGCAGGATCCACAACAGCATGTTCATGTTCATCGGATAGAGTAGGGTCAGGCCTACGCCTCTTCTCGGAAGAGTATAGGGTCTGGAGAGTACGGAAGAGTAGGGGTCAGGCCTATGCCTGTTCTCAGAGTAGGGTTGAAGGGGTCGAGAGAGTAGGGTCAGGCCTATACCTCTTCTCGATCGAACCGCGACTCTACACGGTGTATCGAAACCGTCCAATACCTCCTCGGAATGGAAACCTCCTCGGTTGATTCGGTGGAGTTCCTCGGTATTTTCTTGACGCCGAGGGATCCTCGGCGGCATGTCAAGACCGCTGAGACTTGAGTTCGAAGGTGCCTTCTGGCACATCACATCCCGAGGCAATGAACGGAAAGACATTTTCCGGCAGGAGGTCGACCGGCTCTTGTTTCTTGGCCTGCTCGCGACGGCCGTCAAACGGTTCCGCTGGCGTCTTCACGAGTACTGCCTGATGACGAATCACTACCATCTCGTCATCGAGACTCCGTTTCGCACGCTGGCCAAAGGGATGCACTGGCTGAACAGCGAATACGTTCGCGTCTTCAACAAACGATACGCGCGCGTCGGTCACCTCTTTCAGGGGCGTTACAAGTCGATCCTCATCGACGAGCAGAATTATCTGGACGAAGTGAGGCGGTATACCGTTCTCAATCCAGTCCGCGCCGGCATGGTCGCCGGGCCCGCCGAATACCGCTGGTCGAGTTACCGCGCCCACGCCGGCCTCGATCCGATTCCGGAGTGGCTTTACTCCGAATGGTTGTTCGACATGCATCCCGAGACGGCGAAGTGCCACGAGATGTATCGCGAACACGTGCTGGCGAAGCTCGCTACAAAGGAATCGATCTGGGAGAAGCTCACCGGTCAAATCTACCTCGGCAGTGCGGAGTGGGTGGAACGGATGCGGAAAGTGATCGCGGAAAAGCCGCGGAGCGATGAACACGCGAGAGCACAACGACTGATTCCGCGTCTGAAAATGGCGACGGTCGTGAAAGCGGTCGCGAAGGTTTGCGGCATCGAAGAGAAAGACCTCCGCCATCGCCACGGCGGTGCTCCTCGGATGCTGGCGGCCTGGATCGGCTGGAATGAAGGGCTGCTGCGACTTCGGGAGATCGCCGCCGCGCTGCGGCTCCGAAGCGCGGGCTACATCTCGACGTTGATCCGAAAAGGTGATGACGAACTGGCGGGCGACGAGTCCTTACAGGACCTCGCCCGGCAGGCGATCGCCACGTTGCAGCTCGCGTAATCGGTACGCCGAAATCACACGAGCGGGGATCTCAGGTGAAACTCTCGAACTGATTCGGGTGGTTCTGGAATTCAATGCCGAGCGTCTGTAGGAGGCGTTCCGTGTAACTTCTCGGATTCGCCGCGTAACGAACGGAAGACCGAGGTCCTTACCGCAGGTCGCTCCAATTCTTCGATCCGACGTGCCATGAAAGGGGTCTGACCCCAATCTGCTCCGGCCTGTCCACCCAACCTTAAAGGCCCCCATGCTTAGAGCCGACGCGCCCCGAGAAGACCAAAGGCCTGACCCCATCAACCAAAGCCCCATGCTCAGAGCCGACGCGCCCCGAGAAGACCAAAGGCCTGACCCCATCAACCAAAGCCCCATGCTTAGAGCCGACGCGCCCCGAGAAAGACCAAAGGCCTGACCCCCCACATGCTCCTTTCGACTGTATTCCTGGCCGCGGACGCACGGACCAGGAACTCCGTTGCGTGATGAATTGGTTGGCGTTCGGCGGAACGAACGCGGTACTCATCGCGCGGGCGTAGGCCTGACCCCAGTTCATTTGATGTCGAACGTCAATGTGCTCGTGTCGACGAGCCACTGCGCCGGCTGTTGTGGGTCGGGACGGCGATAGGTCGTGGTCACCATGTAGCGGCCCGGCTCCGGGTAGGGAAAGCTCATGCCTCCCGAGTGATTGGGGACGCCGACGGCGATCCGGCCGGCGCCGGCGCGGTACAGCTCCATCGGAACGTCGCGAAGCAGTTTGTCCGTGGCCTTGTCCACGGCGATGAACCACATCGAGTCGCCCTGTTTCAGATGCGGCCGCGCACCGTTCCAGCTCTGCGGGTAAATTTCGAGGCCAAGGCCCGTTGAACGTTGCCAGTCAGCCATCGGCGTCGCTCCGCAGAAGACGAGCGCCTTCGCATGCTCGGTGCGCGTCTCATTGCCGACGATGACGGGCGCAAGGTCGGCAGCCGCCATGACCACGTCGTCGCCGGGAGCGACGTTCAGTTTAAAGTTCAGAGAAGACGCCGGGTTCACCGCGACTCTCTGTTTCGGCAAGAACACGTACGCATCTTTGACGCGGTCCGCGGCAATCGTCTCGCCCAGGTTCGGGAAATCGGTGCCGCGGGTCGCGTGAAGCGTAATGGCACCGCAATCGCCGTCCGGAACGATGTAGGTCTGCGCGAATGCCGCGGGAGCGAACGCCAACGCAACGACAGCGATCTGCTTGATCATTTTCATTTCTGTGCCTCCAGGTCTTACGACGAAGGAAGGCGTGCAACGTCACCGTGCGCGGCAGTACGAGCGCGGTAGAATTTGCCCTGTCGCTATGGACTCGCAGACGACAACAGACATCACGAATGTCGCGTGGCGCAGGGTCGACGTTCCGGGGCACGATGCCGCCACGCTGTCGCCGTCCGGCGATGGGTGGGCGCTCGAAGGCGCGGCGGTTCTTGTTCGATCGGGAGCGGTTTGTCATGTGAGCTATGTCGTGATGCTGGACGGCGGCTGGCGTACGCGCTCCGCCGGCGTCAAAGGGTGGGTCGGCCCGAGGAGAATTGACCTTCGCATCGAGGTTGGAGCGGACGGGCAATGGACGGTCAACGATCAGGTGATCGACGCCGTTCGCGGCTGCATCGACATCGATTTTGCGTTCACGCCGGCGACCAACCTTCTGCCGATTCGCCGGCTGGCGCTGCCGGTCGGCGGCTCTCAGGATGTCGTTGCTGCCTGGTTGCGGTTTCCGGAGTTCGATCTGCAGCCGCTCGATCAGGGTTACCTCCGCTCGGGTGAGTTGCGCTACGAATATCAATCCCGCGGGGGAAGTTTCCGGGCCAGCCTTGCGGTGTCGCCGGAAGGATTCGTGCTCGATTATCCCGGAGTGTGGACTCAAGTCAGACAATGAGGAGGAATGAGACGTTGAGCGAGACTATGGACGAAGGTTCCTGGCAGGATGAAATCGCGCGGTTGGAGGAGGAGACGCGGATCGCATTTCTGGCCCAGGACATCGGCCGCCTTCGGCAACTCTGGTCGGAGAACCTCCGCGTGAATTCGCCGCTGAACCGCGTCAATGATTGTTCGCAGGTTCTGGACCTGCTCGAGCGAGGCATCATCCGCCATGTGTCGCTGGATCAGCATATCGAGGTAATGACGAGGCATGACGACGTGGTGCTGGTCATGGGACAGGATGCCGTCAAGGACGTCCCAGACGGACCGGTCATAAGACGGCGATTCACGAATGTCTGGAGTGCGTCCAATGGCTCGTGGAAGCTGATTGGGCGTCAGGCCACGCGCATTGATGCGACGTGAGGCGGTAACGCCATGATCAGACGCTGTATCACAGTTGCGATTCTTCTCATTGTGGCTGCGGCGGTTCTGGCCGATCTTTCGCCGGACGTTTATAAGAATCTGCACAAAAAGTCGCCGGAAATTCTCGAGATTCGCGTCTTATCTGTCGATATGCACCGGCATTTCGCCAAACCGTCGAGCTGTTCGTTCTTCGATTTCGAAGTCATCCGCCGCGCCAAGGTCGAAGCGCGTGTCGTGCGCGTGGTCCGTTCGGCGTCGGGCGTTCATGCCGGCGATGTCATCGAGATCGAGTATTCATCGATCAGAAGGTGTTCCGGCTGGAATGGACCACGGTCGATCCCTCTGTTGCGGTCGGGCGATCAGCGATACGCATTCCTGGCAAGACGCGGACGCTCGAACGTTTTCGATCCCGTCGCCCGAGGCGCGACGTTTTCGGTTGGGATGCCGGGGACTTAGCCTGCAACTTCCTTCCCTCCCTTCCGTTTCAACCAACTAATCAGTTTGTGCGCCGTCGAAGTAGTGTTAGCAATCAGATTGTGAGGGCAAGGCATGCGTGTGGCGATCGGACTCACGGTGATTGGGCTTCTGTCGATGGCTCCGGCGATTGCCGCGCAAACTCCGGCCGCCGAGAAGCCGGCGGCGAAACAGCGGCAGCCTTCGACGTTCGAAATTCATGAGGCCAGCGGACCGATTCGCGTCGACGGCAATCTCGACGAAGAGGCGTGGAAGACGGCGTCCACGATCCCGCTCAATTACGAATGGCATCCTGGCGACAACGTTCCGGCGCCGACGAAGACCGACGTCTTGGTCACGTTCGATCGCCAGAATCTGTACGTCGGCTTCCGTGCCTACGATGCGAAGCCAGCCGCCATCAGCGCGCATCTGACCGATCGCGACATCCCCTTCAGCGACGACACGGTCGGCTTCATGATCGACACGTTCAACGATCAGCGGCGCGCCTTTCAGTTTCGCGTCAATCCGCTCGGCGTGCAGATGGACGCAACGAACAGCGACGTCGATGGTTCCGAGGATTGGTCGTGGAATGCGATCTGGGCGTCGGAGGGGCGGATCACCGCGGACGGCTACGTCGTCGAGATCGCCATTCCGTTCACGCAGCTGCGATTTCCGCGCGGCTCCGGCGTGCAGACGTGGGGATTCATGGCCTCGCGCGACTGGCCGCGCGAAGACCGGCACCGCATGCGCACGATGCCGACCGACCGCGGTTCGCCGTGCCTGATCTGCCAGTTCGACAAGTTGACCGGATTCCGCGACCTGCGGCCGGGACGCAACCTCGAGCTCGATCCGACCATCACGGCGCACCAGACCGCGGTGCGCCCGGACTTTCCCGACGGTGAGCTGAAAAACGGCGACGCCAAAGTCGATCCCGGCCTGTCGATGCGATGGGGCATCACGCCGAATGTCACCGTGTCCGCAGCGGTGAATCCCGACTTCTCGCAGGTCGAAGCCGACGCGGCGCAGCTCGCCGAGAACCAGCAGTTCGCGCTCTTCTTCCCCGAAAAGCGGCCGTTCTTTCTCGAAGGAGCCGACTTTTTCTCGACGCCGATCAACGCCGTCTTCACCCGTACCGTCGCCGATCCGGAGCTCGGCATCAAGGTGACGGGAAAGGAAGGGAAGAACGCGTTCGGCGCCGTCATTACGCGCGACCGCGTCAACAATCTGATCTTCCCGAGTTACGACGGCTCCGGCCTGACTTCGATTGATCAGAACGTGAATGCGGTCGTAGCCCGCTATCGCCGCGACGTCGGCAAGACGTCATCGGTCGGCGTGCTCTTCACCGGACGTTCCGCGAACGGCTATTCGAACGGCGTCGGAGGAATCGACGGCCTTTTCCGCTTCACGCAGGCGGACTCGGTGACGTTTCAATACCTGCGCAGCACCACCGAATATCCGCATTTCGTAGCGCTCGAAAATGACCAGCCGCTCGGCTCTTTTTCCGACGATGCCTTCAACTTCCGCTACAACCATTCCACGCGCAACTGGCAATGGGCGGCGCGCTACTCCGACCTCGGGCCGGGCTTTCGCAGCGACAGCGGATTCGTGACCCGCGTCAACGTCAAACAGCCGAGCGGCTACATCCAGAGAAACTTCTGGGGCAAGCCGGGGCAGTGGTACACGGAAATCCAACTCTACGCGGGCGCGGACTGGACGACGGACAGCGCTGGCAATATCCAAGAAAACGGCCAGGATTTCCAGGTGACGTACCTCGGCACAAGACAAACGTTCGTGCAGGCCACCTATTCGCCGAACCACGAATACTTCCGCGGCGTCTATTACAACGATCCGCGCTGGAACTTTTATGTGGAGGCCCGGCCGACGTCGAGCTTCTACGGATATCTGCAGACGCGCGGCGGAAAGACGATCGATTTCTCCAATGAACGGCAAGGTGACATTTTCGTCGTCGAGCCGGGAGCTGAATTGAACCTCGGGCGTCGTTTGTCGATTGCTTTCGACTACACGGCGGAACGGCTCGACGTCGCCGGCGGCCGACTATTCACCGCGGGCCTGGCCCAGAGCACGGTGATCTATCACTTCAACATCCGCACACTGGCGCGCGCCATCGTGCAATACAGCGACGTTACCCGCGATCCGGCGCTCTATCACGCTTCTGTCGATCGCAGGTCGAAGGATCTATTCACGCAGTTCCTCTTCTCGTACAAGATCAATCCGCAGACGGTCTTCTATGTCGGCTACTCCGACAGTTCCTTCGGCGATGAGCGCATAGACCTGAGGCGCGCCGACCGGACGCTGTTCCTCAAGATCGGCTACGCGTGGCTGCTTTGATCAATGGTTGCCGCATGGGTGGCAAGAGTATAAAGAACGGCGATGAAGATCCTCGTTCTCAATCCGGGCAGCTCATCGATGAAATCGGCGACGTACGCGATGCCGGGCGAAGAGCGTGTGGCCGAGGGGAACGTCGATGCCGTCGGCATCCGCGTTGTTCACGGGGGATCGCGATTCGAAACTCCGGCAATCATCGATGACGTCGTGCTCGACGAAATTCGAAAACTCTCCGCGCTCGCGCCGCTGCACAATCCACTCGCTGTCCAGACCATCGAAGACGTTCGGCGCGAACGAAATGGAGTTCCGATCGTCGCGGTCTTCGATACCGCGTTTCATCGCACGTTGCCGAACGTCGTGTCCACGTACGCAATCCCACAGGATCTCGGCATCCGCCGCTACGGCTTCCACGGAATCTCGTACGCGTACGTTTCGAAACGCCTCAGCGCGCTCAACGCCGGCGACAAACTCATCGTCGCGCACCTCGGCAACGGCGCCAGCGTCTGCGCCATCCGCGGCGGCCGCAGCGTCGACACGAGCATGGGCTTCACGCCGATGGAAGGGCTGGTGATGGGGACGCGCGCCGGCGACCTCGATCCCGGCGCCATCCTCTATCTATTGCGGGACGGGCACAGCGATCTCGACGATGTCCTCAATCATCAATCCGGACTGCGCGGCATCTCCGGATTCAGCGGCGACGTGCGCGAGCTCGAAGCGTCGTCCGATCCGAGGGCGCAACTGGCGCTGGACGTGTTCGCTTACCGCGCCGCGAAGTACATCGCCAGCTATTGCGCCGTGCTCGACGGCGTCGACGCGATCGCGTTCACCGCCGGCATCGGCGAGCACTCCGCCTCGATGCGCCAGCGCATCTGCGACCGCCTCCGCTTCCTCGACGTCATCCTCGACGACGCCGCGAATCGTGCACCGCGCAGCGACGAACGCCGCATCAGCACGGGGCGTGTGGGCGTGTGGGTGATTCCGACGAATGAGGAGCTGGAGATCGCGAGAGCGACGTACGAGATGTTGAATCCGCAGGCGTAGTGCGGGCGTCACGCCTGCATCCGCCGTGGCGTCTCGCCCGGCGGGGGTTTCTTGAGTCATTGCGCGTTCGGCGATTGAATCCCAGAAACCACCGCCGGGCGAGACGCCCGCCGGATGCAGACGAGACGTCTGCACTACGCTGGCACGATAGAATCGCCCGCGCCGCATGAAGATCTACATCGCTCAGTTGAATCCTACCGTCGGAGCCCTGGCGGCAAACGCGGAGATGATCCGGCGCGCGTATGCCGAGGGGGTTGAGGCGGGGGCGGACGTCGTGCTGGCGCCGGAGCTGGCGGTGACTGGATATCCGCCGCTCGACCTGCTCGATCGCGAGATCTTCGTCGATGCCGCGCTGCGCACGCGCGATGAACTCGCTGCGATGACTGGCGACGTCACGCTCGTCTTCGGATGCATCACGCGCAACGCGTCGTGGTGCGGCAAACCGCTGCACAACGCGGCGATCGTCGCGCGCAATGGAAAGGTCATTCTCGAACAGCACAAATCGCTGCTGCCGACGTACGACGTTTTCGACGAGCTGCGCTACTTCGAGCCGGGACGCAGCGTTGGCGTCGTCGAGATCGCCGGCGTCAAAGCGGGCATCGCCATCTGCGAGGACTTCTGGTTCGACGACGAAATCCTCGGCACGAAGATTTACTGCCGCAATCCGATCGACGAGCTGGCGCGGCAGGGCGCGCAGGTCATCCTCAACATTTCCGCGTCGCCGTTCAACAGCGGCAAGCGGCGCTCGCGCTACGAGCTTTTCTCGCGCATTTCTATGAGGTATGACATCCCGCTCGTGTACGTGAACCAGGTCGGCGGTAACGACGAACTGCTCTTCGACGGCTCGTCGATCGTGATCGACGCGAAAGGGCAGACTATTTTCTGCGCTCCGGCGTTTGAGGAGCACAACACGCTCGTGCAGCTTCACGGCGCGCCGTGCGAGTCGGTGCTGTCACTCGAAGAAGATGAGGAAATCGGCGCCGCGCTGATCCTCGGACTGCGCGACTACATCCGCAAATGCGGCTTCAAGGACGTCGTCGTCGGACTCTCGGGCGGCATCGACTCCGCCGTCACGGCCGCCATCGCCGTCGAAGCGCTCGGCGCGGAGCACGTCACCGGCATCGCCATGCCATCGCAGTTTTCGTCGCAGGGCTCGATCGATGACGCGCGCGTGCTCGCCGAAAACCTCGGCATCGCCTTCCACGTCGTTCCGATCGCGCCGATCTATCAGCCGTACGAGGACGCGTTCAACGCGTTGTTCGGAAACGAGACCTTCGACCTGACGAACGAAAACGCGCAAGCGCGCATCCGCGGCAACATCCTCATGGCCTGGTCGAATCGCACCGGCGCGATGGTCGTTTCCACCGGAAACAAATCGGAGTTGGCGGTCGGCTACTGCACGCTTTACGGCGACATGGCCGGCGGTCTGGCGCTCCTCGGCGACGTCTACAAGACGATGGTCTATCGCGTGGCGCGCTGGCTGAATCGCAACCGCGCGGTGATCCCGGAGTCGTCGATCACGAAGGCGCCGTCGGCCGAGCTGCGTCCGAATCAGACCGATCAGGATTCTCTGCCGCCGTACGACGTGCTCGACGGCATTCTCAAGCTCTACATCGAGGAGTGGATGGAGGTCGACGCCATCGTCGCGAAGGGTTTCGATCGCGAGCTGGTCAAGCGGATACTGAAACTCGTCGACACGAACGAGTTCAAACGGCGCCAGGCCGCGCCGACGCTGCGCGTGTCGAACAAAGCCTTCGGCAGCGGACGCCAGATGCCGATCGCGCAACGGTGGCGGAGAGAATGAGGGCGACGGCGATCGCAATCGCACTTCTCGTTCTCCTCGCCTGCCATCGCACGAATATCGATCGCGCGCAGTGGCAATCGATGTCTGCGAACGAGAAGTCGCTCTACGTCCGCACGCTCCTCGGACACGAGAAAACGAAGGCAGCGAAAGGCGGCAACGACCGCGTGTTCACGCGTTCGATCGATGCGTATGTGAAGGACATCGACGACGCCTACGCGCGCGGCGACACGCGGACTGTCGACGCGATTTTCGAAAGCATGGGGAGCCGCCGTTGACGCCTGTCGTTCCACATCCTCCGCTCGCCGACTACTACGATGCTCCGGAAGAGCGCGAGCACTTCGTTCGCGATCTTTTCGATGACACCGCGCCGTGGTACGACTGGTCGGTCGCGTTTCTCAGCTTCGGGTCAGGCGGC
>Ga0157369_10005960_pt1 | contig 14157 bp, 12 predicted proteins | sample C25metaG_FD_113461 | JGI IMG/M metagenome (GOLD analysis project Ga0157369, IMG submission 113461) | Corn rhizosphere microbial communities from Kellogg Biological Station, Michigan, USA - C2-5 metaG | ecosystem: Host-associated > Plants > Roots > Rhizosphere > Soil | place: USA: Michigan...
CGGATTGTGCTTCGACAGCGTCTTCGTGATCGCCGCCGTCAACGTCGTCTTGCCGTGATCAATATGCCCGATCGTCCCGATATTGACGTGCGGCTTGCTTCGGTCAAATTTCTCTTTCGCCATAGTCCTTTTTTAACCGCGCACAACGGTCACCAAACGCCCTGTGCGCCTGTGTTAATCCTTCCTACTTGGTTGCGACTCCGCCTTTGTTGCGATTGATAATTTCTTCGGCCAGGTTCTTCGGAACTTCTTCGTACTGGCCAAAGTGCATACTGAAACTCCCGCGCCCCTGCGTGCGAGAGCGCAGCTCGGTGGCGTAGCCGAACATTTCCGACAACGGCACCATCGATTTGATAATGTGCGTACCGCCCGCGATTTCCGTACCTTCGAGACGTCCGCGGCGCGAAATCAGATCACCGTTCACCGGTCCCATGTATTGCTCGGGAACCGTCACTTCGACCCGCATCACGGGCTCGAGTAGCACTGGCTTCGCCTTTCTGCAGGCTTCCTTCACACAGATGGAGCTGCAGATTTTGAACGCCATTTCCGATGAATCGACATCGTGATAATCGCCGTCGAATACCGTCACTTTGATGTTGTTCAATGCATATCCGGCGAGCACGCCACCTTCGAGCGCTTCCGTGACACCCTTGTCGACCGCCGCGATGAATTCTTTCGGAATGGTGCCGCCAGTGATGTCGTTGACGAACTCGTAATCCTTCTCCGGATTCGGCTCGACTCGCAGCTCGACCTTAGCGTACTGGCCCTTGCCACCCGTCTGCTTCTTGTGCGTATACTCGTTCTCGGCCATTTGCCGGATTGTTTCGCGATAGGCCACCTGCGGCTTGCCGACATTGGCGCCTACATTGAACTCGCGCTGCATGCGATCGACGATGATTTCCAGATGCAGTTCGCCCATGCCGGCGAGAATGGTCTGGCCGGTTTCGGTATCGGTCGAAACATGCAAAGTCGGATCTTCGGTCGCCAGCTTATGGATGGCGACGCCCAATTTTTCTTGGTCTTCCTTGGTCTTCGGCTCGATGGCGAGCTGGATGACAGGCGCCGGAAAAATGATCGATTCGAGCAGAACCGGCGATTTCTCATCGCATATCGTGTCGCCTGTTACGACTTGCTTCAAGCCGACTGCGGCGCAAATGTCACCGGCCAGAATTTCCTGGATCTCCTCGCGTTTGTTGGCGTGCATCTTCACCAGGCGGCCGATTCGTTCCCGTTTCCCTTTGGCTACGTTGTAGACAGAATCGCCGGCGTTGAGCTTCCCCGAATAAACGCGAATGAAGACCAGCTGACCGACAAACGGGTCGGTCATGATCTTGAAGACCAGCGCCGAAAAGGGTTCGGTGTCGCTGGGCTTCCGCTCCATGACTTGGTTCGGATCGTCAATCGAGTGCCCTTTTACGGGAGGGATATCGAGCGGCGACGGCAAGTAGTCACACACCGCGTCGAGCAGATTTTGAACACCTTTGTTCTTGAACGAAGAGCCGCAGATAACCGGGAAAATCTTTTGCGCAATGGTGGCCTTGCGAATTCCGGCAGCTAATTCCTTCTCCGTGATAGGCGTACCCTCAACGAATTTCGTAAAGAGCGTGTCGTCGGATTCGGCGGCTGCTTCGACCAGCTTCTCGCGATACTCTTTGGCTTTCTCAAGGAGGTCGGCCGGGATATCGACGTCGTCGAACTTGGCGCCCAGCGTTTCATCGCGCCACACGCGCGCCTTCATCGTGACCAGGTCAACGACACCTTTGAATTGATCTTCGGCGCCGATGGGCAACTGAATCGGCACGGGGCGAGCACTGAGCCGGTCGACAATCGTCTCGACCGAGCGATAAAAATCCGCGCCGACGCGGTCCATCTTGTTGATGAAGCAGATACGCGGAACGCCATATTTGTCGGCCTGGCGCCACACCGTTTCCGATTGCGGCTGCACGCCGGCGACGGCATCGAACACCGCGCAAGCTCCATCGAGCACGCGCAAGCTGCGCTCGACCTCGGCCGTGAAATCCACGTGACCGGGCGTGTCGATGATGTTGATGGTGATATCGCGCCATTCGCAGGTGGTGGCGGCGGAGGTGATCGTGATGCCGCGCTCCTGCTCCTGCGCCATCCAGTCCATGGTGGCGGTGCCTTCGTGCACTTCACCGATCTTGTGAGTACGCCCTGTGTAGTACAGGATGCGTTCGGTCGTAGTTGTTTTACCGGCATCGATGTGCGCCATGATGCCGATATTGCGCATTTTTTCGAGCGGTACTGTGCGAGCCATAATACTTAATTCAATCCCACTAAACTTCCGATAAACCTTACCAGCGGTAATGCGCGAAAGCCTTGTTCGCTTCCGCCATGCGATGCACGTCGTCTTTTTTCTTCACGGCGCCGCCGCGCATATTCGCGGCATCGTTCAATTCGTTCGCCAACTTCTCCGCCATGCTCTTATCCGGACGCCCGCGCGCGTTGGTTATAAGCCAGCGCAGGGCTAAACTGGTGCGGCGGCTCTGGGGAACCTCCACCGGCACCTGATAGTTAGCGCCGCCGACGCGCCGGGTTTTCACTTCGAGCAGCGGCTTTACGTTCTCAACCGCTTTTTTGAAAGCCTTCACCGGATCGTCACCAGAGCGCTCCCGCAGCACATCCATGGCTTGATAGAAGATCTTCTGCGCGGTGGCCTTCTTGCCGTCCCACATCATCGAATTCACAAATTTCTCGACCAGCGTGGAACTATAGAGCGGGTCGGGGATTACTTCACGCGGTTCGGGTCGTCTGCGGCGGGGCATGGGGTCTCCTTCGGTCTCCTACTTCTTTCCGCCCTTGGCGGGTGCGGCTGCCGCTCCACCCTTGGGGCGCTTCGCTCCATATTTGGAACGGCCTTGCTTGCGATTGGCGACGCCGGCGGTATCGAGCGTTCCGCGAACGATGTGATAGCGAACGCCGGGCAGGTCCTTCACGCGGCCGCCGCGGATCAGCACGATCGAGTGCTCCTGCAGGTTGTGGCCGACGCCCGGAATATAGGTAGTGACCTCGATTCCATTGGTGAGGCGCACACGGGCGACCTTGCGGAGCGCCGAATTCGGTTTCTTTGGCGTGGTGGTGTACACGCGCGTGCACACGCCGCGGCGCTGCGGGCAGGCCTGTAGCGCCGGACTCGCTGTCTTATATCGCGTGTCCTTGCGGCCTTTGCGCACCAGTTGATTAAAAGTCGGCACGAATATTCTCCAAACTCAAAACGCCTCTTTTGCGAAAGTGAGGCGAAACTCGAAAATTCTGATACAGGGGCCCAGGATGGAGCATCCGCGCTCCATACAAACGAATACGCGTACACTTATCCAAAATTTGGGCTGCCATTTTGCAGGCTCAAGCCTGTCCTGTAAAAGGCCCAGACCAGCTGCTCGATTAACTGCCAGGAGGCTGATATAGCGTATTCACCAGCCTCAAACCGCGAGGGTAACTGCTTCGGATGTGGCCCATACCGATTCCAATGTCACTCTTTGCATTAAAAACAAAGACCTTATTGGGTCAGCAGCGGGGCCCGACTTCCGGCCGGATGCTCACAAGAACACGGTAGCACGGGAGCCGAAGAATCAACTCGCCAAACCCTATTAGTGTATGACGGGATAGATTGGCTGTCAACCGGCAATAGAGTTAGGTAGTGGCTCAATTTGAGCATTTAAGGCGGCCCTCGGAGGAAGACCGCCCGCTGTTCGTGAATGAGCCAAGCTAGCTAAACTCGGAATAGTAGCCGACCCAAATACGTCGATTCAGAGGATCGTAACATTTCTAGCCGGTAATATGCACGCATTAATTAATTAAATTTTCAAAGCCAATCTAGCCTCGAAGGGCGGAATGGCTCATTTAAGCATCTAAAGAAGTAGCGGCTCGTTTTGTCTTGGTTGAGAGCTTATGAGGTGCGGTTTTATCGCCGTGGTCTGGACATTTGCTAGAAGCCACTCTTTGAGTGCTTCTAGGGCAGCCTCTTTGTCTTCCATGGGCTCTTTGTCTTCGAAATCTTCTTGCGGGTATTCGTGCACCAAAAAATACCAGCGACCAGGACGTGCTTGGTGACCATAGCCGTCATATTCTCAGGCAATCCAATCACCGGATAGGAGATGGCTTTGTCTTCGGTAGAACCAACTACCGGGCCCTCTGAAAACCAGCCGCATGCGGCCCCGAGTCGGAGGGAATCCATTTGTTCGACGGTCACAAGTAGATGTTAGCCGATCTTGTTATAACGCCTAGGTCTTTTGGGAAGTTTGAGATCCTGGTAAGCGATAGGCCGATAAGTTAAGCGGTGAGCAACGGACAACAAAGACCCTCGTGCGACGAGCCGCGCTGGGAAGCGATGGACGCAGGTATCCGCGACACCGCTCGAGTGCTATGGGAAAACGGGATCGAGACTACAGAATCCTGCGAGGGGACAAAGGGGCATTCCTACCGGATTTAGGCTTTGGTGTGCTTGAGCGGTCCTGCATACTTCTAGGATGCACGCGCTCGTTCAGAGTGTGTCAAGTTGGAGCATTTTCAAATTGAGCCACTACCTAGAGTTAGACAGGCTTCTTAAGGAACATCAAACAGACTCATGAGGGAGTTGTGTTAACAATTCAACAACTGGCTTGACAGGCTACGAATTCCTATATAGAGTTCATGTGGCGAGTGTGTTCGTTCCTGGAGGGAAATTGAGTCAAGGATTCCAACTCTCCTTCCGCGCTGCACTTGTGTCCTTTATGATCGCATTCGCTGGAACGACAGCGAACGCCGATACCATCGGTTCGATCTTTCTGACTGGACACGATCCCGACTACCACGCTTTCGCAGGCGGAAACGCTGCCGGCGCAGCCGCTATCAACAAGGACGCAATCAATTTTGTCACCGACCCCGGCTTCAACACGTTTGCCAGCGCGGGGGTCAAGAAGTTTCTGTTCGTTACCTCGAGTATCGCCCCGCCTTCCGGCCATGTGGATGGGACGAACGGCCTGCTCGCTAGCGGATACGCACTGGGCACCGACTTCGATCGCGCAGACGCTGCAACGCTGGTGACGGCGCTGGGGCAATTAGGCACAACATATGACGCCATCGTCATCGGGTCCGATTTAGGGGGGATTTTGACGCAGGCCGAGCTGGATATCTTGAACACACACTCGACCGACATCATCAATTTCCTCAACAGCGGCGGCGGACTCTACGCCATGGCTGAATCGGATTCCGGCGCCGGGTTGACGAGCGGGGGACTTTTTGGATATCTACCCTTCGTCGTCTCTAGTACCGCCAAAGAGCAAAATGAGGCAGGTTACACCGTCACGCCTTTCGGCGCGAGCATCGGTCTTTCGAGTGCGGACATCAACGGAAACGCCTCCCACAACATCTTCACGGCGACTTCCGGATTGAATATTGTGGATTTAGACTCCTCCGGGTCCATAATCAGTCTGGCTGGCAGGGGGCAGGTAACAAATGGCGGCGTCTCGGCGATTCCTGAGCCCTCTGATATCTTTTTGTTCGCGACAGGCCTTTTTGCTTTTTATGGCGTAGGCCGCGTCCTGAAATCCATCAAGAGCGACCCAATAGACTTCCGCAGCAAATCGAGGGCTCCCTGGGTGGCAAGTGTCCGTGTGCGGAAGCGATCCGAGCCGTAGCGGACACGGATAACTTTGGCGGCGGCCGGCCCGGCGATCCCCAAATACACCGTCCCTACCGGATCGAATTCGGTTCCACCCGCGGGTCCGGCATAGCCGGTGGTCGAGAGCCCGTAAGTCGCTCCACTGCGGGTACGCGCCGCCTGGGCCATCGCCGCAGCTACCGGTTCGCTAACCGCGGAATGGCGCGCCAGGAGCTCTTCCGAGACGCCCAGGATCTGATGTTTCTGTTCATCGGTGTATGTGACATAGCCGGCAACGAAATAATCCGAACTGCCGGCCGTGTCGGTCAGCCGCGCGGCCACCATCCCGCCTGTTACACTCTCGGCGGTGGCGACGGTAGTGTGGTGTTGGCGTAGCAATCGCGCGACGACGGCATCCAACGTGTCGCCGGCCCGCTCGCTATAGAGGCGATCGCCCAGCAGTTCCACGATAGGATTGCCAACTTCGCGCAGCAGCGCATCGGCTTCCGCTTCGCTGTCACTCTGCGCGCGGAGGTGAACCCACAGATCCCCGGGCGAAGAGAGCACGGTGGTCATCGGATTGGTGTACTTGGTATACACCGGTGCAATGAGCGTGTCGAGATCCGACTCTCCGATGCCAGTAATGCGAAAGCTGCGGACGCGGATCACCTGAGGCGGCAGTACCGGCTTCAGGCGCGGCACCAATTCGTTCTCTACCATCGGCTCGAGCTCGCGCGGCGGCCCCGGCAAAAGCGCCACAGCACCGCGACCGGTCGAAAGAAATTGCCCGGGCGCGGAGCCACGTGGGTTTGGGAGGGCCTCGGCACCTTCGATCAGATACGCCTGGCGCAAGTTATTTTTTGCCATGGCGCGATTGAACTGGCGGAATTTTTCCAGAAGAATCGATTCCTGTTGGAGAGAGAGCGTAAGCTTGCGCCCGAGCGCTACGGCCACGGCATCGCGTGTCACATCGTCCTCAGTCGGACCAAGGCCGCCGATCAGGATAAGGATGTCCGAACGCTCGAGCGCCGCGCGGATTGCCTCGATCAGGCGCACACGATCGTCGCCGATCACGTGTTTGGCGGCAACCTCGACACCCAGCAGATTGAGATGCCGCGTAACGATCAACGAATTCGTGTCCACACGCTCGGGCGTGAGCAGTTCACTGCCTATGGCGATGATCTCCGCCTGCTTCGGGGATAAGTGCGGCATGGCTGGCCTGGCTAGGGCAGAGGCCGGCCAGGGATATCCACATCCACGCGGAAAAGTGCGTTATGGGTGGTCAGCACGATCGATCGCGAAGGCGTGAAGGCCAGCCCGACAATGCCGGGTCCAGAGAGAAAGAGCTGCGCGCTCCGCTCGGCGTCGATGCGAATCACACCGCGGCGGCCGGCAAGCGAAGCCGCCACATACAGGCGACCGGCCTCGTCGAACGCCAGACCTTGTGGGCGGCCCAAGCCACGGTAGAACACTTCGACTTCGCCTGACTTCGCAACGCGATGGATGGAGTCGAAACTGGAAGTGGTAGGCCCACTGACATACAGATAGTCTTCCGGCCCAAAGGCCAGATGGTAGGCGGCGATCGAAGGCTCGAGCGTGGCGAAGACATAAATCTGGCGCGACTTGCTAATCTTAAAAATCGTTCCGCTGCGGTCGCCGACGTACAGGTTTTCATCGCGATCGAAAGCGATACCGGTGGCGATGCCCATGCCCTCGACATAAACGGACATGTGGCCGCCGGGCGTGATTTGGTAGATCACTCCTTCATGCCGGCTCGATACGTACAGCATGCCGTCGCGATCGAAGGCGAGACCGGTGGGATTCATCAGATCCGTCACAAACGGCTTGGAGTTGTAGTTGGCGTCGACCTTGTAAATCGAGACGGGTGATTTTTGCCCGCGCGAGCCGCTGAACGTGCTGTAGACGTTTCCTTCGCGGTCGACGGCGGGATTCGCCACGGGATGAAGGCTCTCGGCAATTTGAATCCCGAGATGAGTCTCGTGGGGCTCGCTCTCGAGGTTGCCGGTCGCCACCTGCAATTCGCCGACAAGGGCCGAGTCCGGAACCCTTGCAATGATGTAAGAATCTCCCGCGACAATAAGATGGGCATTCTGATTCCCCAAGCGCACGATGGGCCACCCGGCCGCCGCGAGATGCTGTCCTCGAATATGCAGCTCGCCTCCGACGATTGCGGCGACCGGCTCCACTTTCGCGATGATAGGCCGTGTCGCGCGCGGCTGTGCCGCTGGTTGTTTGCTCGCCATACCTTTAATAGAGTCCGAACCTTCCGCCTATATACAAGATAAGCGCTCCGTAAATTCCCGCGGCCAGGTCGTCGGCCACAATGCCTACGCCTGCCGGCAATTTTTCAAATTGACGCACCGGCCAGGGCTTCCAGATATCGAAGAGACGGAACAGAAGGAAGCCCGCCAGCAGCGTTTTCCAATTGAATGCCGTGGCCCCTAGCAGCGTTGTCCATTGGCCCAGTACCTCATCCACGACCACGATTCCGGGGTCGGGCTTCGAGACCAGGCGGGCTGTCCTGGAGGATGCCCAAATGGCGGGACCCAGCAAAATAAGCGTAGCCGCGAGCAGCGCGAGACGGCCGGCCCCGAAATACGAATGGATTGCCGCCGCTGCGATCAGAAGACCGGCCAAAGCTCCCATTGTGCCGGGTCCCCACGGAAAGTAGCCGCAACCAAACCAGGTTGCGACCATGACCGCCAGCCGGTTCACCGCCGGGCGCCTTCGTCCGCCTCGGGTTGGTCCTCGTCGTCGAGCGTTTCGGAGCGCTCTGCTCCCGGGATCACGTATTTGCCAGTGGCCCAATTGCCAAGATCGATGGTGCGGCAACGGTCGCTGCAGAAGGGCATATTCGGAGCGCCGAATGCGACTTCTTTCTTGCAGATTGGACAACGCAGCATGGCTGCCATAGTTTCAGTTTGCCGATCCGCGCACGAAAGCGGGGGATTGTCCCATGAATATCGGAAACGGGCTTGCCGGTTGTGCCGCGAAAGTCTGGTGTTGTTCCGGGGCGTCCACCAGCTCGCCCACCAGATCGTAATCGTGCGCTTCGCTGATGCGCAGACGGCGCATTTCGCCCGGTCGGGCGGCGCCGGGACCAAAGTCGTTGATCAGGCATACGCCGTCGATCTCCGGCGCTTGTGTCGCCATGCGGGCTTCCCACAAGAGATCGGTTTCTTTCGATGGGCCTTCGACCAGAACGGGAAATTCATGGCCGATCAATTGGCGATTGCGGGATAGAGAGATGCGGCGCTGGATGGCCATTAGCTTGCGCTTGCGGCGGTAGATCGTGGACTTGTCGACTTTTGCGTCCAGGTGATAGCTTTGGCTGGTTTCCTCGTCGCTATAGGAAAAAACACCCAACCTGTCGAATTGCGCGGCTTTGACGAATTCGCACAGGTCTTCGAAATTCCCTTCGGTTTCGCCAGGAAATCCGACGATCATGCTGGTGCGAATCGCGACACCCGGTATGGTCGCTCGGATGCGTTCCAGGAGCTTCAGAAAAATGTCCGCGTTCGCGCCGCGTTTCATGCGCTTGAGCACCGGCCCGCTGGCGTGCTGGAGCGGCATGTCGATGTATTTGGCGAGCGCCTCGTGCGCGGCCATTGTATCGAGGAGGCGCTGCGTAATCTTATTGGGATAGGCGTAGAGAAACCGGATCCACTTCGGCAATTCGGTAGGAATTTCGGCCAGTCTTGCAAGCAGATCGGCAAGGCCATTTTTCATTCCCAGGTCTTCGCCGTAACAAGTCGTATCCTGGCCAATCAGATTGATCTCGCGGCCGCCTATAGCAAAGATGCGGGTGGCTTCGTTGATGACACTCTCAAAACGGCGGCTTCGAAACGCGCCGCGAAACTGTGGGATGACACAGAAAGAACAGGGATGGTCGCAGCCTTCGGCTATCTTGATGTAGGCGGAATGACGCGGCGTAGTGAAGACGCGTGCCGTGAGGTCATGATAGAGATACGGTTCCGAGGGCAGCTCCCGTGGCGTCAAACCTTCGCAGAGCGAGGTGATTTTCGCAAGCTCATTGGTGCCGAGGACCGCGTCCACTTCAGGAATCGTCTTCTGAATATCGGCGCGATACCGTTCCACCAGACAGCCGGCCACAACCAATCGCTGCGCCTTGCCAGTTTTCTTGTATTCGGCCATTTCGAGGATGGTGTCGACCGACTCCTGCTTGGCCGGATCAATGAAGCTGCAGGTATTGACGACAATCACGTCGGCTTCGGCCGGCTGCGGGGTTAATTCATGGCCATCAGCGATAAGCTGGCCCATCATGACCTCGCTATCGACGAGATTTTTTGGGCAGCCGAGACTTAAAAATCCAATTTTCAAGGGATAATCCAGCATAGCAAGTGACGCTCATCCAAGTGCAAGCCGCGGCACCGCCAGCTATCGACCGCGAAGAACTACGGCGTGAGTTGGCCTCTCAGATTTCTGGCGAGGTGCGTTTTGACGCGCTCTCCCGCGCACTGTATGCCACCGACGCCAGCGTGTATCAGATTCCACCGGTTGGAGTCGTTATTCCTAAGAATCGGGCCGATATCCTGGCCGCGCTCGAGACTTGCCGACGTTTCCGCTGCCCCATCACGATGCGCGGTGGCGGCACGTCACAGGCGGGCCAGGCGATCGGAGAAGGCATCCAGATCGATACTTCGAAATACTACAACCGCATTTTGGAAGTGAACGCGGAAGAGAGGTGGGCGCGTGTTGAGCCGGGAATCGTTCTGGACGAATTAAATGCCCAGCTTGCGCCGCTCGGACTTCGTTTTGCGCCGGACATTTCGACAGCGAGCCGCGCCACGATTGGGGGAATGATGGCAAATAATTCGAGCGGTGCGCGCAGCGTTCTCTATGGCAAGACGATCGATCATATCCTGGAGCAGACAGTCGCCCTCTCGGACGGAAGCATTGTCGAGTTTCGGGAATTCCCTCGTGCCGACGTCCCAAGGGGCGACACGCTCGAAGCCGCCTGTTATCGAAGCGTATTGGACCTGGCCTCCACACATGCTGCAGAGATTGATCGGCGCTATCCGAAAATTTTGCGCCGCGTGAGCGGATATAACCTGGACGAATTTATCGATACTGCAAAGCCGGTGAATCTCGCAAAGATCATGGTCGGCTCGGAGGGAACGCTGGGCATCGTTCTCGAGGCGAAGGTACGGCTTGTCCTTTTGCCGAAAGCCAAAGCCATTCTTGTGATCATGTTCGGGGATCTTCTGGAGGCTTTGGAAGCGGCTCCTGCGATTCTTCGCCACCAGCCTTCGGCGATAGAAATCATGGACAAGTCGATTCTCGACCACGCGCGAGAGAACGTGACGCTCGAGCGAATTCGCAATAAGTTTATCGAAGGCGATCCTGAAGCCACACTGTGCGTGGAATTTTACGCGGATCAAAAAGAACAGTTGCCGCCACGCCTCGCCGCGCTGGAGCAGGATCTGCGATCGCGCGGTCTCGGTTACGCATATAGACCGGAGACCACTGCGGAGCAGGCGCAAATGTGGAACCTCCGAGAAGCGGCGCTCGGTCTTTCGACGGCGATGAAGGAAGACGCGAAGTCGATTGCTTTTGTCGAAGACACCGCCGTCGCACCGGAAAAACTGCGCGACTACATCGACCGGTTTCTACAGATCGTTCGCAAGCACGAAACCACTGCGGGGATTTACGCGCACGCTTCGGTAGGATGCCTTCACGTCCGGCCTGTCGTCAACATGAAAACGGAGGAAGGGGTTCGCAAATTCGAGCGAATCGCTTGCGAAGTAGCAGACCTGGTGCTCGAATTTGGAGGAGCTATTTCGGGAGAACACGGGGACGGCCTGGTTCGCAGTCCGTTCTTGCGGCAAATGTTTGGCGAGGAATTGTACGAAGCGTTCCGGCAGATCAAGCAAACCTTCGATCCTCTCGGATTATTCAATCCCGGCAAGATCGTGGATGCACCGCCGATAACAGCCAATTTGCGCTTTGGCGCCGGTTATAGGACGCCGGCTCCCGAAACCTGGTTCGATTACGCGGAATACGGCGGCATGGGCGGGGCGGTCGAGATGTGCAGCGGCGTCGGCGCGTGTCGTAAGAAGCTGGCAGGCACGATGTGCCCTTCCTATATGGTGACGCTCGAGGAGGCGCATTCGACACGCGGACGCGCAAATGCGCTGCGACTTGCGATGAACGGGCAATTGGCCGAAGCAGAATTGAACGACGAACGCGTTTACGAAGTGCTCGACCTATGCCTGGAATGCCGTGCCTGCCGGACAGAGTGCCCCGCAGGGGTCGACATGGCATCCCTAAAAAGTGAGTTTCTTGCTAAATACTGGAGCAAACACGGGACGCCGCTCCGGGCTCGCGCGCTGGCGAATGTCGAACGAATGGCCGCCTGGGGAAGCCGCCTGGCGCCATTTTCGAATTGGATCGCGTCCAATGCGCTGACCCGGCGTCTGAACGAGAAGCTTTTGGACATCGACCGGAGGCGTTCTCTTCCGAAGTGGCGGCGTAAGACATTTGCGAGCTGGGTCGCGAAGAACAAGTCGCGGAGTCCGTCCAATGCGAAACGCGTCGTCTTGTTCAACGACACGTTTATGAATCACTACGAGCCCGAAATTGGGATCGCGGCGCTGGAGGTTCTCGAAAAGAATGGACACAGCGTGGAGGTGGTTCGGCCCGGCTGCTGTGGACGGCCGTTTATTTCTCAGGGACTCCTAGGCCCGGCGCGGGCGCACGCGGCGCGGGTGGTCGAGAGGCTGCTCCCCATTGCCGAGCGCGGAAATAAGATTCTGTTCTGCGAGCCAAGCTGCTTGTCGGCCGTTAAGGAAGATGTGCCGTCCCTCTTAAGAGACGATATGCAGAAGAAAGCTCGCGTGGTGGCGGGCGCCTGCCAGACATTCGAGGAGTTCGCCGCGCAATTCGATCTGCAGCTCGAGCCCGTTACTGGAAGAATTTTGCTGCATGGGCATTGTCATCAAAAATCCATGGGACTCCTGCCCGCAACCCGTGCTCTGCTTGCACGCATTCCATCGGCTAACGTTGTGGATCTAGATGCCGGTTGCTGCGGAATGGCCGGCTCGTTCGGCTATCATAAGCAGCACTTTGAAATTTCGTATAAAATCGCAAGCCGGAAATTACTTCCTGAAGCCCGCTCGATGAACAGCGACGATATTCTGGTGGCGCCCGGTGTTTCCTGCCGCCACCAAATCCAGGATTTCAGCGAAGCCAGAGGCGTTCATCCGGCGGTTCTGATTCGCAGCCTTTTAAAATGACACACCGCGCAGGCCGACATTTTCTTCAGATCCCTGGTCCAACAAATGTTCCGGACCGGATTTTACGGGCCATCGATCGCGCTACTATCGACCACCGCAGCCGCGAATTCGGTGAACTCGGCACCGACTGTTTGCGTGGGCTCAAAACCGTCTTCCAAACTCAAAGTCCGGTGATTCTCTATCCTTCTTCCGCCACCGGCGCGTGGGAGGCCGCTCTCGTGAACACTCTAAGCGCGGGCGATCGCGTGCTGGCATTCGAAACGGGGCATTTCGCCAATCTTTGGTCGAAGGTAGCTTCCAATCTCGGACTATGCGTAGATCTGATCCCGGGGGACTGGCGCCATGGGGTGAATGCGGACCACGTAGGGGAGAAGCTGTCCACGGACCAAAATCACGAAATCAAAGCGGTAATGGTGGTCCACAATGAGACCTCCACCGGCATCACATCGAACATCCCGGCCGTGCGGCAGGCAATGGATAAAGCAGAGCACCCGGCTCTCTTGATGGTGGATACCGTTTCATCTCTCGGATCGATTGACTACCGGCATGACGAATGGGGCGTTGACGTCGCCATCGGCGGATCGCAAAAAGGAATGATGCTGCCACCGGGCCTCGCCTTCAACGCGATCAGCGAACGGGCGATCGAAGCGAGCAAGTACAGCACGCTGCCGAAGAGTTATTGGCGCTGGACGGAGATGCTCGCGAACAACGCAAAAGGATTTTTTCCCTATACTCCCGCAACGGGCTTGCTATACGGGCTGCACGAGGCGATTGAAATGCTCGAGGCGGAAGGATTGCCATGTGTCTTCGCCCGCCACGCTAGGCTTGCAGAAGCCACCCGCGTCGCGGTGCGGCAGTGGAGCCTCGAAATAGTAGCTCTCGATCCATCCGAATACAGTAACGTCGTAACTGCGTTATTTCTTCCTGAAGGTTTCGACGAAAAGGCGCTTCGGTCGTTGATACTGGACAAATTCAATATGTCGCTCGGCTCGGGACTCGGCAGGCTGGCCGGGCGCGCTTTCCGCATCGGCCACCTCGGAGATTTCAACGAGCTCATGCTGGCGGGAACACTCGCCGGCGTCGAGATGGGACTTGAACTCGCTGGAGTACCGCACCATCCGGGCGGCGTCAACGCCGCGCTGCGATTTCTCACTCGGCAGGTCTAAATGAACTGGAGAGCCCGGTGGCCGCAGCTTACTTTCGCGGTATTCTCCACGGTCATGCTGGCGAACATGCAGTATGGATGGACGCTCTTCGTCAATCCTATGCACGACGCGAACA
>Ga0157369_10005963_pt1 | contig 14151 bp, 11 predicted proteins | sample C25metaG_FD_113461 | JGI IMG/M metagenome (GOLD analysis project Ga0157369, IMG submission 113461) | Corn rhizosphere microbial communities from Kellogg Biological Station, Michigan, USA - C2-5 metaG | ecosystem: Host-associated > Plants > Roots > Rhizosphere > Soil | place: USA: Michigan...
AAAGGCAGCCCGCCGACATCGGCCACCACATCAACGCCCGGAACCTCACGAGCATCGACATTCACGTACTCCGGCATTGCAATGTGACCACACCCAAGGTTGACCTTGAAGTTGCCCGCGGCCTGGGCCTCCTCCACTTTGCCCGGCGCCACCACCTTCGCGACGACATCGCTCGATACGGCACCGGGCCGGGCGTTGCGTCCAGCGCCATAGCTGAGTTCATACATCATTTCGCGACGCACGAACTCGACGCGTTCAAGCAAGTAGCGCAACGTGTCGTCCACTTGGACATTGCGCTGCGTCATGTCCTGCCGTAGACCGTCGATCGACTGTGCAGCGCTGTCCGCCACTGCCTCAAGGCGCTTTCCGACCGCCGTCGCAATAGCCGGGTCGAGCCGCGCCTGGATGCCGGCTTCCAGCCTTCCTTCGATTTCCGATAGATGCGTCAATCGATTGTCAATTCCGCTCATGTCGTTGCGCACTCGCAACCAGACCTTGGTCAGATCGTCGATCGTCCGCTGGCTGCGGCTGCACTCCTGCTTCAAGCGATCCGTCGTCGCAGAAGAGGAGCGCAACTCGTTCTCGAGATGCTGGAGCCGAGGTTCCATCAATATCAGCGGCCGATTCAAGCGAAATAGCAACGGCCGCAGTAGCGGTCGCGCGAAGTGCTTCATGGTTTGCTTCAGTTGGCTCACGGTCATAAGGTGCTCCGAATTGCGTTTGAGATGTTGGCGGGATATCAATTTCCCTTCAAGCGATCTCGACGGGAACTTGGCAAAATCAATTAAAGGAACGTCATGCAGATCAAGCAATGCGATGTTGGCAGACCAGAGTTCAATCGCGTGACGATCGCTCCGATCGACGTTTCGCCCATAGCACTTCAAGCCGATCCCGCATCGCATTCCCCACTGGAACGGCGCCGTAGCGCTGCCAGATGCGTTCGCGCGCAACTCTGCCACGTCTGCGTCCTTCCGACGGATCCGCAGCGACGTGCCGCATCACTTCAACCGCCGCCGCATGATCAGGCTCAGCCCACGACTGCCCGTCAGACCACGGATATTCGTTTGACGCTACCGGCCGCAATTGGTACGGAATCGGATAGCCTGTTTCTGTGGAAAGAAAATCGGTGCAACCGGAATAGTCAGTACCGATGACGATCCGCTCGAACGTCATCGCTTCCGCCATGCCGAGTCCGAAACCCTCGGCACGGTGTAACGACACATAAGCATCCGACGAACGGATGAGGCCGAGCATTTCGTCACGCGCCAGATTCGAGTCGAGCATCAGAATTCGGGGATCCTGTCTCATGGCGTCGCAAATGACAGCCTTGATATCGGGGAAGTGATCGGGTGCACCGGTCGACTTGATCACCAGCCCGACGTTCTCGTCACCGAGCGGGAACGCTTCCTGGAACGCCCGCAGGACGCCCAGCGGGTTCTTTCGGAACGGCGACGAATAGTAATCGAAGCTGAACATGAAGTAGAAGCGCTCCTCGTCCATGCCGAAGTGCGCGCGCCCCGGATGATCTCCGCCGGTTTCGTCCATCGCGGGTGGCATGACGACGATCGGTCCATCGAAGATATGCGCGAACGCGTCAGCGATGAACGTGTTGGGTGCCCAGATTTCGTGAATATGAGCAAGATTTCCACGCCAGGCATCAGGAGCTCTCGCAAGCTCCCAATAGGGACAAAGAATGTTGTAGGACTGCGCCAGCAGACGTGGATCCAGTTCGCGGAACACTGCCGGCACCTGGTCGCACGCGACCTCGATCATGTTGATGTCGTATGGATGCGTCTTGTCGTACCGATGGGGCATGTATTCCCCGATCAATCGGCTTTCGATCCCGACACGGAACGGATAGACGGCGAACGGCAAATCAACAGCTTCAGCCGCTGTCAGGTTCGCACGAAATGCCTGCCCCAAACCTAAGGCGCCTTCGGCATATCCGATAAACAAGACACCATCCCGAAGTTCCAGCGGTTCACGGGTGAAGCGCACGGGCAGAACCGGCGCTTGCTGATCCAGCCCCTGGGCTTCGCCAGCAATCCGCTGCCTGAGCCACTGCATCCGAGTCCGGAAAAAAGGAGCGACCAATTGCCTGGACGATACGGCGAGCGCATGCCTCCAACCCTGTTGTTCCAAACGATCAGCAAAAAAGGTTGCCAGAAAACCGCCTCGTCGGAACCCTCGCACGACAATGCCTTTCCATCGCATGGATGCGCCCGCACCGGCCGTGTTCCAATCCGTCTCACCCGACTGCGAGATCTGCCGCAGTCCGCCCACGCCACGCGCGGATGTCTTCGAGCGCGTTGTCGATGTCGCGATTTTTCCTTCGTTTTCCTCGACCAGCGCTCTACGGATCGACAGACTGCAGTCGCGCCACGAAAATTTTGCGCGGATGGCTCGAACACCCGCCTCCGAAAGAAGGCGGTATCGCGCCACGTCCATGTCGTTCGCGTCCAGCAGTAGCGTCGCCAGATGCTCGACAGACGGCTCCCACCAAGACCCGACCGTGCCGAAACCCTTGTCGGAGTAATCAGCCGGGATTTCGACGCCGTTCAACAATAACGCACCGGGAATCGCGAAGTCGGCCATTGCGCTGAAGTTTCCGAAAATGACGGGCGTACCGCACGCCATGGATTCTGCAATCCCGAACCCGAACCCCTCCGAGCGGGACGAGCAAACGGTGAAATCCACGCTGCGATAAAGAGTCGCCAAAAACTCCTCGTCCATGCCGGAGACGCTTTCGTAGACCGCGATCCCTTCCGAAAAATACTCCGCTATGCGGAAATTCCTCCAGATACGCGTACTGTCAGGACTCGGCATGGCTTTCAATATGCCCGTACCCATCAAAATCAGTTTCGCGTCGGGCCGGATGCGATGAAAGGAGCGCCATGCCTTGACCATGACATCGAGCCCCTTTCGATACTGATTGCTGGCAAACCACAGGAACGTTTTTCCGTCCGAAAAACGCATCGAGGGACCCCACGGCTGAAAAACATCGCTTTCGATACCGAGAGGGGCGTAATGAACGCGATCGAAACCGGCGCTCTTCAATACCTCCACCCCCCAACGTGAGGGTGTCAGCACCATCTTGTAATTATCTTTGAATGCCAGCCAAGGCTCGGGCAAACGCGTGGTTTCCCAAACCGTATAAAGACAGTCGAAAGGCTTTGCACCCGGATGTGAAAAAACCAGCTCAGGGGCGGCCGGATGAACGAGACCGTAGCGCCTCAAATAAGGATGAAGGTTCCTGTTGACGATGTTCCAGGAATTCGTCTCTTTCGAGTGATGACTCCGGTGAGAAACATAGTTCCCGAGAAACTTCTGCGCGAACAATTGCTTGTTCTTCGCGAGATAGTTCCGCTTGAATTCACTTGGCTTCTCTGCGACGGTCGAACTCGTCCAGTGCTCGATCTGCGAATAGGTCAGATATGCACAGGTGTACCCGGCTTCGCGTACGCGGAAACCAAAGTCCGCATCCTCGTGGTAGAACCCGTATTCGTTGTCGAGAAAACCGATCTTGTCGATAACCGACATGCGCACGCCCGCAAGAGTCAGTTCGCAAAAATCGGCTTCCAGGCGCATCGTATTGCCGGGAGGCGGGACGAAATCGTGCTTGAAAGTCAGCGTCTCGAGATCCCAGTAGACTCGGTAGGCCAGTTGCCTTTGCGTGGCGGTCTTGTCGATGAGGATCTGTGCCGGCGCCACGATGCCAAGATCCGGATCCGTCAAAAGCTCCTCGAGCAACTCACGCATCACATCGGTCGTAAACGTGATGTCGTTGTTTGCGACAAAGACAAAGTCGCAGCCGCGCTCCCTGGCCATTTCGGCGCCGATGTTGCACGCTTCGGTATAAGTGTGCGCTCGCCCAAGCTGCCGCAGGCCCACACCTGCGCTGCGACATACGTCTTCAGTATTGTCCGCACTCCCCTGGTCCAACACCACGACCAATTCGCCAGGAATCCGAAGCGTCGGCAGCATCCGCTCCAGAAGCTTGGCGCCATTGATCGATGGAATGACGAGCAGGGTTTTTCTCAGTGCAGTTTCAATAGTCATGTTTGCTTTACGTTGGCAGCCGGGGAAGACCCTTGTCCTGATCGTGGCCACACATATTTCCAGGCCGACGAACAATGGTTCCGTTCATGTGTGGCATGCATGCTCGGCCATTCATTTTTGCGCGTTCCGAGCAGGCTTTCGGTGACCGACACGCGTCCATGACGATCGTGTCGGGGATTGCCGAAAGGCCCGACGATTCACGTTACGCCTACGACGATGCGGCAACCCGTCCGTAGTGATCCTCGAAGCGGACGATATCGTCTTCGCCGAGGTAAGAACCGGATTGGACCTCGATCAGTTCGAGCGGAATCTTGCCCGGATTTTCCAGACGGTGCGTCACACCGAGCGGAATGTAGGTCGACTGGTTTTCACTCAGCAACGTCACCTGGTCGCCATTGAAAACGCGCGCCGTGCCACGGACTACGATCCAGTGTTCGGCACGGTGATGATGCATTTGCAGACTTAGCGATGAGCCCGGATTGACGACGATACGCTTGACCTGGAATCGCTCGCCCTGATCAATGCTTTCATAGGAGCCCCAGGGCCGTACGACCTTCCGGTGCGTGACCGATTCATGCCGGCCCATTGCGCTCAGCCGTTCGACGATTTTCTTCACGCGTTCCGACTCATCGCGATGCGTGACAAGCACCGCATCCGCTGTTTCGACGATGACGAGATCCTTGACGCCGATCGCCGCAACCATCCTGTGATCCGCACGAATGTAGCTGTCGCTGACCTCGTCCGTCAGCACGTCGCCCAGCACGGTATTGCCATCCGCGTCGACTGCAGAAATCTCCGCGAGCGCCGCCCAGGAACCGATGTCGCTCCAGTTAAGGCCGGTTGTGGTGACCATAATTGCGCGATGGGTCTTCTCCATCACTGCATAGTCGATCGAGATATTCGGGCTTTCCTGGAACGCGGCGGGATCGAGTCGCACGAAATCGTCGTCGCGCTTCGCCTGCGCGAGCGCCAGCTCAACCTGCTTGAGCACAGCGGGCTCGAAGCGCGCCAGCTCTTCGAGGTACACGGACGCCTTGAGCATGAACATGCCGCTGTTCCAATAGTAGCCGCCGTCCGCCAGAAACCGTTCTGCCGTCGCACCATCCGGTTTCTCGATGAATGCGTCCACGCCATAGGCCCCCTCGTACGATGCCAGCGCGTCGCTGCGTCGAATATAGCCGTAACCGGTATGCGGTTTTGTCGGTTCGATACCGAAAGTCACCAGATGACCTTCGTTCGCGATATCGCGTGCAGTCGACGCGATGCGGGCGAAGACTGCCTCGTCGAGAATGACATGGTCCGAAGGCAGCACGAGAAGCAATGCATCCGGCGTCTGTTCCAGCGCGAGCAATGCGGCGGCGGCCACCGCCGGCGCGGTGTTCCTTCCCACCGGCTCAAGCACGACCGCAGAAGGCACCACGTCGATGCTGCGCAACTGATCGGCAACGAGGAAGCGCTGCTCCGTGTTGGTGATCACGATCGGCTTATTCACGTCCGCCATACCGGCCAGACGCCGTACCGTCTGCTGCACGAGCGTGTGACTGCCCGTCAGCTTCAGATATTGCTTCGGGTACCCTCCGCGGGACATCGGCCAGAGCCGGGTACCGCTGCCACCACACAAGACAACCGGATATACGTTCACGTCAACTCCGTAAATTGATGATTCTCTAGGAACTTCATGTGCGAGAAGCTCGGCACGGGAGGCTATGCGAGCCCTTCCACCCGCGGCGGCCATGCCAAACCGAAGTCGTCACGCGTCAAAGTCAGATTCGGGCTGTAGAAGGGGTCGTGCCGCAAGCGGTCTTCCCAACGTCGCGTCATATACTCGAACTCGCGATCGAAACGCGCTCGCCTGACCGGATCGTCGTCACGTCCGCGCGTGGCTGACTCGTGGTGATACAACTCGGCAAAGGGGGTCCAGACGTTTCGGTATCCGGCGTCGCTGACGCGAAGACAAAAGTCGACATCGTTATAGGCGATCGCAAGATCCTGCTCGTTCAATCCACCGACCTTGCGATAGATCGACGTGCGCACCACAAGACAAGCCGCAGTTACCGCCGAGAATGCATTGATGAGCCCCGCCCTGCCGAAATATCCACGCGCCGAACGTGGGAGATGTTTGTGTGCGTTTCCAGCCACGCCCTGAATTCCCAGGACTAATCCGGCATGCTGAATTGTATCGTTAGGATAAAGAAGCTTCGCTCCCACTGCCCCGACGTCCGGTTGCAACGCCAGCGCCACCATTTCCGACAGCCAGTCTGGCGATATGACCTCGACATCGTTGTTCAGCAGCCCGATCACCTCACCGTTCGCATGTTCGACGGCGGCATTGTTCAATGCGGAATAATTGAACGGCCGATCATCACGCAGGACGCGAATACGGGGATCCATATTTATCGATTCAAAATAGCGCAGGGCTTCCGGATCATCCGAGCCGTTGTCGATAAGGATCACTTCATAGTTCGCGTACGTCGTCTTCTCGAGGATGCTGCTGATACATCGACGCACCAGCTGAGCAGCATTGCGCGTCGGAATGATCAGGCTGACGAGCGGCTGCTTTGCCGGCAACGCATACCGGGCACGATAGCCGTAGCCGATGTACTCGACCTTGCAGTCCACGTCGCGCCGCTCGAAATGCTCGTTGAGCGCTCGCTCCCCGGCGACCACTGCGTAAGGTTTCGCGTCCGAGCTGAACGCGGTGCTCCCTGAATGCACCCGCCAGTGATACAGCACGCGCGGAATGTGATGGATTGCCGCAACGTCCGTGCGCTCGATGCAACGGAGCGCCAAATCGTAGTCTTGCGATCCTTCATAGCCGACGCGGAACCCTCCCACCTCCTTTAGCAATTCTCTCTCGTAGACGCCAAGGTGGCTGAACATGTTATGCGAGTAAAACAGCTCGGGATTCCACGCGCACTTGAAATAAGGGTCGTGGCGCACCCCCGATTCGTCGATCTTGTCCTCATCCGAATAGATCATTCGCACCGTGGGATGCTGCAGGATCCCGTTCGCCACGTGGTAAAGCGCATGTTCCGGCAGCAGGTCGTCATGATCGAGAAGTGCGACCCATTCGCCCGTCGCCAACTCCAGCGCACTGTTCGAGGCAGCAGAAATATGTCCGTTTGCTTCGCGAAATACGGCCTTGATACGCGGATCTTGGCTCGCGTAACGCTCTATCAACGGACGAATGGCAGGATCGGTCGATACATCGTCGGCGATGCATAGTTCCCAATGAGGGTAGAGCTGGCCACGTACCGATTCGATCGCTGCCGCAAACCATTCGGGCTTCGGGTTATACACGGGCATGACCACGGAAATCAAGGGCGAGCGCTTGAAGTCGGCGATGTGCCGCCGAATGGCATCTCGCGTCGTATCATCGAGCGCGTCGTAGCGCCGCACCCAATCGACATAGTCGTCGCGGCCAATGGCCCCGGGCGCACCGGCCCGCAGCCAAACGAGTTTATGCATCACGCCGGCGATACCCTCGCGGCGATATACACCATATGCCTTACGCAGGGCAGCACGAAGGCCTCCGCCTCCTGTTGCCCTCTGCACCAGCGAATGTATCTCCAGCAGTTTCAATTTGCCCCACACCTTGCCGCGTCTTCTGGCGCTCGCGTTGTAGCGCCCCTCGACCCGACGATTTCTCATATTGCGCCGAATCTTCCCGCAGCGGTCACGCTGCCCAGCATCATAGCGAACCTGCGACCAGCCGACGGGACATCCGTTGGTTCGGAGCTTATGCCCATTGCTCAGGCCGTTGCCGCTTCGTATGCCGAAACGATCTCTTCCGTCGGCCCGAACGCCCGCACACTTCCGCGCTCCATCCAGAGCACCTTGTTGCACACCTTACGGATTTCCGAGTTCGAGTGCATCGCAAGCACGACGATTTCAGCACGACTGTGAAGATCCGCCAGTCGCGCCTCGGCCTTATGCATGAATGATGCATCGCCGACGCCCATTACTTCGTCAAGCAGCAGAATTTCCGCATCGACCGCCGTGGACACCGCAAACGCGAGCCGCACCTTCATCCCGCTGGAGTAGGTACGGATAGGCAGATCGAGATAATCACCGAGCTCGCAAAAGTCGGCGATTTCTCGTTGCTTCGCGCGAATTTCCGAATCGGACATGCCGAGCAGCAAGCCCCGGAGCCGGATGTTCTGCATGCCGGTCGAATTCTCGTCCATGCCGAGGCCAATATCGAGCAGCGGCACGACTTTCCCGTCGCGCGACAGCGTGCCGGCCGTGGGCGGATAGATGCCCGCCATCGCCCGTAGCAGGGTCGACTTCCCCGCACCGTTATGCCCGATCAAACCAATGCGGTCACCGCGCTCGAAACGCAGGTTCACGTTATCAAGGGCACGCACGACGATCACACCGTCGTTGCCCTCGGCTATCCGGTTGCGCCGCCCCATGCGGAGCACTTGTTTCTTGAGCGACCGCCCCTGCACGTCGAAGATGGGCAAATCGAGCGTTACATCCTTCAATTCAATATATGCCATGGTACGCACCTCAAACCCAGTACGGAATGCGCTTGAGATAGCGCCCGGTCATGAGCAACGCGAAAGGCCATCCAATCACCGCCATGCCAATCGTGACCGCCCAGGTCGTCATGCTCGGCATCTGCCCGATCAACGGACTGCGCACGACATCGATCAGATACGCGAGGGGGTTCCACTCGACGATGAATGAAAAGCGGGTAAGGGAGTCCGGGCGGAAGATAATCGGCGTCACGTAGAACGCAACCTGGAGCAATGCGCCGACAATCTGCGGGAGGTCGCGAAAGCGTGCCGACAGCAGACTGATCGTCATTGCGATCCACATCGCATTAATGACATAAATGAGAAGCGCTGGTATGAAGATTGGCAACGTGTCCCAACGCTTTACGCCAAAAACCGCCAGCAACAGGATCACGATCAGGAAGTTGTGGGCGAGGACGATGAGGTTTCGCCAGACGACTTGCAGGATATAGATCAGCTTTGGGGTCGCCATCTGCCGGATGTAGGACGCGCTATTGATGTATGCAACGCTCCCCTCCTGGATGGTTGCCGAAAACATGCCCCACAGCACCAGACTGCACGCCAGGAACGGCAGGTACTCGTTGATCTTCTGTCCGAACAGCGTGCCGTAAACGATACCTAGAGACGTGATCATCACGCCCATACTGATGGTCAGCCAGAACGGCCCGAGGCGGGAGCGCGCATAGCGTTGCCGGATTTCAAGCCATCCGAGCAGCGTCCACAATCGCCACGATGCGATACTTTTCTTGAGGTCAGCGAGTGAAAGAGTCAGCATGCAAGCTTTCGAAAATTGAATAAATGGGGAATCATCGGATAACTATCGCCGATGAAGTCAAAGCGCGCCGGCACGGCCGATTATTCCGTGCCAGATGCCTAGCAACGACAGCCTTAAGTGGGCCAGACGCGGCTGCATGAAAAGCGCGTAGATCGCCAGCCGAACGGGCATTTTGACGAGCTCCGTCGACTTCCAGCTCCAGGGCACGTAGGCGCGCCGGATCAGCGCGATCGCATTGCGGAACAGATAATAATGCCGAACCGGGCCGTGACCGGGGTAGGTGCGCCCGAAAACCTTGACCGGCTCACCGCCTAGTTCGTGTGTCAGCCGCAACGCCGGCGCCCCGAGCACGGAATAGCCTTTCGAACGCGCCCGCACACACCATTCGAGGTCGACGAAATCGATGAACAGCGCATCGTCCATCGGCCCGATGTCGCGCCACGCGTCCAGATTCACGCACGATCCGGATGTGATCAGGAAATCGACCTCGATCGGCCGCACCCCTTCCGGCTGTATGCGGCGCAACTTCAGATAGCCGAAGCGGACGAACGGCGCCACACCGCCCAGTCGCGCATCCTCATACGCTGGCCCCACCAGCGCTACACGACGGTCGCGCATGCGCTCGGCCCCTAACGTCCGGGGCAATTCAATCAGCAGCTCTTGCGAGGGCTCGCTATCCTGATCGAACAGTAATGCCGACCGGCAACCCGTTGCGATCAGTCGTTCAATACCCTGGTTGAGCGCCGTCGCAATGCCGAGGTTCGCGCCGTTCGCCAAGTAGTCCACCCCTGCGTCGAGTCCGAGCGCGGCCGGCGTGGACACGCTCTCCGTGTTGTCGACCACGACGCACGGCCACACTTTGGCCAGGCGATTCGCGCGCGCGACGCAACCGTGATCCGGTCGATAAAACACGATCACGACACCGGTGCGCTCCTGATGCGTGGGATGCTGGTCCAAGTTATTCACTCAAGCACAGCGTCAGCGCATCTGCCCAGTCCGGCAATCGCAACCCGAATGTTTCGGTCAGCTTGTCGTGCGACAGTCGCGAATTGAATGGGCGCTTGGCAGGCACAGGATAGTCGCTCGCCGGAATCGGCACGACCTTCGGTGCATGCTCGCCCAATGCATTCGCGAAAATGGCTTCGGCAAAACCGTGCCACGAAGTCGCGCCGGCCGAGGTCAAGTGGTAGACGCCGGAACGCTGCGCCCACCACTCAGCGCCATCGGACGCCAGGGCCTGGGCCACGATGTGCGACGTTGCCGTGGCGATGGTTTTCGACCAGGTGGGCGCGCCGATCTGGTCGGCGACCACGCGCAATTCCGGACGCTCCCGGCCTAGCTTCAGCATCGTCAGCAGGAAGTTCTTGCCGCGCCGCCCGTACACCCAGCTCGTACGCAGAATCAGGTGCGCGCAGCCCGCGGCCGCGATGGCCTGCTCCCCCTCCAGCTTGGTCAACCCGTACACGTTCTGCGGGTTGGTCACGTCCGTTTCGACGTAGGCGTCCTCTTTGGTGCCGTCGAACACGTAGTCGGTCGAATAGTGGATGAGCGCCGCGCCAATGCGGGCCGCCTCCTCCGCAAACGCCCCCGGCGCGTCGGCGTTTAGTCGACGCGCCGCATCCACGTCCGTCTCCGCCATGTCGACTGCCGTATACGCAGCCGGATTCACGATGATCGACGGCTTGAGCTCGCGCACGACGTCGCGCATCCGATCGAGATCGGACAGATCGAGCATCGAACGGTCGCATGCCACCACGCGTCCCAGGCCTTGCAGCGAACGCAGCAGTTCGAATCCGACCTGCCCGTTCACACCCGTCACGAGAATCGTCGGTTCAGGTTTCACGCCTACCTCACGCATAGACTTCGGCTTCGCTCAATCGCTTGCCGGCCGCATCCTTCGCGGCGAGCAGCGGCTCGAAATCGATCGGCCATTCGATGCCGATTTCGGGATCGTTCCAGACGATGCTGCGCTCGTACTCGGGGAACCAGTAATCGGTCGTTTTGTAGAGGAACTGGGCGGCCTCCGACAGCACGACGAATCCGTGCGCAAAACCGGGCGGCACCCACAGTTGCTTGTGGTTATCGTTCGACAGCACCACACCGACCCACTTGCCGAAGTTCGGCGAGCTCTTGCGAACATCGACGACGACGTCGAATACTTCGCCCTCGACAACGCGCACGAGTTTGCCCTGCGCATGCTGGATCTGATAATGCAACCCGCGCAGCACGCCCTTCGCCGAGCGCGAATGGTTGTCCTGCACGAACTCGATGCCCGCTTCGACCTGCTCGGCGAACTCCTTCCCGTTGAAGCTCTCGTAGAAGAACCCGCGCGCGTCGCCGAACACTTTCGGCTCGATGATCTTGACTTCGGGCAGCGTCGTCGCCGTTACTTGGATGGCCATGCAACTTGATCCGTGAGTAGATTCTTGAGGTATTGCCCGTACGCGTTCTTCGCGAGCGGCTGAGCGAGCCTGGACACCTGCTCTGCGTCGATCCAGCGCTGGCGGTACGCAATTTCCTCCGGGCACGCAACCACGAGGCCCTGCCGCTTCTGCAGTGTCGCGATGAAGCTGGCGGCCTCGATCAGCGAATCGTGCGTGCCGGTATCGAGCCATGCGTAACCACGGCCCATGATCTCGACATTAAGCGCGCCATCCTTCAGATACCGCGAATTGACGTCAGTGATTTCGAGCTCGCCGCGAGGCGACGGCTTGATGTCGGCCGCGATGTCGCACACGCGGTTGTCGTAGAAATACAGCCCCGTGACCGCGTAGTTCGAACGCGGCTTCGCAGGCTTCTCCTCGATCGACAGCGCACGGAACGACTTGTCGAACTCAACGACGCCGTAACGCTCCGGATCGTGCACGTGGTATGCAAACACCGTCGCGCCGTTTTCCTGCGCATACGCACGCTCGAGCTGCTTCGCGAGATCGTGGCCGTAGAAGATGTTGTCGCCAAGAATCAGCGCCGACGGATCGTTGCCGACGAATGCCTTGCCGATGATGAACGCCTGCGCCAGCCCGTCCGGCGACGGCTGCACCGCGTACTGGATGTTCATGCCCCACTGGCTGCCGTCACCGAGCATTGACTCGAAGCGCGGCGTGTCCTGCGGCGTCGAGATGATCAGTACGTCACGAATGCCCGCGACCATCAGCGTCGACAGCGGGTAATAGATCATCGGTTTGTCGTACACCGGCAGCAGCTGCTTCGAGACGACGTGCGTGATCGGGTACAGGCGCGTGCCCGAACCGCCCGCGAGGATGATGCCTTTACGTCCCATCGCGTGTCTCCTCAGGTGCGCTTCGCGTAGTTGGTCTCGACCCACTTGCGGTACTCGCCCGATGCGACTTCGTCGGCCCACACCTGGTTGTCGAGATACCAGTCGACGGTCTTCGCGAGGCCAGTCTCGAACGTTTCCGCAGGCTTCCAGCCAAGCTCGCGCTCGAGCTTGCGCGCATCGATCGCATAGCGTCGATCATGGCCAGGGCGGTCCGTTACGTAGGTGATCTGGTCGCGATACGAACCGGCTGCCTTCGGGCGCGCCTTGTCGAGCAGATCGCACAGTGTGTGCACTACCTCGAGGTTCTTCTTTTCGTTCCAGCCACCGACATTGTACGTCTCGCCCGGCACGCCGCGCGCCAGCACTTCGCGGATCGCGCTGCAGTGGTCGCCAACATACAGCCAGTCGCGCACGTTCTGCCCGTCGCCGTACACAGGCAGCGGCTTGCCGGCGAGCGCATTCGCGATCATGAGCGGGATCAGCTTCTCGGGGAACTGGTACGGGCCGTAGTTGTTCGAACAGTTCGTCGTCAGCGTCGGCAGGCCGTACGTATGATGGTACGCACGCACCAGGTGATCCGAGCCAGCCTTCGTTGCGGAATACGGGCTGTTCGGTGCGTACGGCGTCGTCTCCGAGAATTGCGGATCGGTCGCGGACAGCGACCCGAACACCTCGTCGGTCGACACGTGCAGAAAGCGGAATGCAGCCTTGTCGGCGTTGTTCAGCGCGTTCCAGTATTGGCGGGTGGCCTCCAGCAGCGTGAACGTCCCGACGACGTTGGTCTGCACGAAGTCGGCCGGGCCGTGGATCGAGCGGTCGACGTGGCTTTCGGCGGCGAAATGCAGTACCGCGCGCGGCTTGTGCTCAGCGAACAGCGCGTCGAGCGCGGTACGATCGCAGATGTCGACGCGTGCGAATACGTGCTTCAGATCGCCGTCCAACGATTGCAGCGTACGGAGGTTGCCCGCGTAGGTCAGCTTGTCGACATTGAGTACCGATTCGTCGGAATCGCGCAGCCAGTCGAGTACAAAGTTGGCACCGATAAACCCTGCGCCGCCCGTGACCAGAATCATGAGACTCCCTCTGTAGTAACGCGCGGCGAGCGCCGTTAGGCGGTCGCCGCGTCAAAATTCGAAGCACTTGGCGATGGTCGCCATATCAGATCGCGAATTTTAACCGGTCGACATGGCCGCCAAAGTCATGAAATGCTAATTTTGTTCGGGAAAACGACAATTATAGGGAGCCACGCGTCGCAAAAGCCATGCCGCTAACAACTTGATACAGCGCTCCGCACCCTTGTCGGAAATGGAATGTGCTTTCAAATCAACAGCATTTCGGAGAACCACAATCTCGAAATGTTCGCGAACGCCGACTACCTTTCCTTTATCCCGGAAACTTGCAGGATCCACCTCTCATGCCGCCCACCCCCATCGCCATCGGCGACATCCAAGGCTGTCATTCCGCTTTCCAGTCGCTACTGGAAAAGCTTTCACCCCCCGCCGACACCCCGCTATGGA
>Ga0157369_10005964_pt1 | contig 14151 bp, 17 predicted proteins | sample C25metaG_FD_113461 | JGI IMG/M metagenome (GOLD analysis project Ga0157369, IMG submission 113461) | Corn rhizosphere microbial communities from Kellogg Biological Station, Michigan, USA - C2-5 metaG | ecosystem: Host-associated > Plants > Roots > Rhizosphere > Soil | place: USA: Michigan...
AGTCCCGCGTGGGCGAACAGCAGCGCGTAGAGCGGGTACAGGGGCAGAGCGTCGGAGACCAACGCCCAACCGACGGCCAACCGGGCCAACGGCCGTGCGGCGGCGGGAATGGCGGGTACGGTCGCCGAGCGTCAACCGAAGCGCATGCGCACAGGCTAGTCGCCGGCCCGGACGGGCGTCGATCGATTAGCCGTCGATGGACAGCACGGTGGTCGCCCCGGTGGCGTCGAAAATCCGGTAGACCGGCGCGTTGAGGCTGCGCAGCGTCAGCCGCGCCCCCTTCTCCTCGGCGCGCGCGTAGACGCGGAACAGCGCGTTGAGTCCGGCGGAGTCGCAGAACGTCACCCCGGACATGTCCACCACGAGCTGGGTCGGCCCGGCCTCGAGCAGGGCCAGTGCCCGGTCGGCGAGCGCGCCCGCGCTCGTCAGGTCCACCTCGCCGGCCACGACCAGCCGGGCGACGCCATCGTCCAGCGCCGTGTCGAACGAGAGCCCCGACTCCACCATGCGGTCACAATAAGCCGACCCCCCGACACCCGCCCGCGAATTGCCATCCGGCAGCATGCCAATCATGGACATCCGTCCGGCGACCGACGCGGACTGGGCCGGGATCTGGCCGATCTGGCACCAGGTGGTCGCGGCCGGCGACACCTACACCTGGCCGCCGCAGACCGGCGAGGCGCGCGTTCCGGCACTCCGTCCACGGCCCGGTCGACCTGCACATCATGTACCGCGAGCTGTAACGCGGGCCGGGTCGCGTCAGGCCCGGCGACGGAGCGTCGCGACCGCGGAGCCGGCCAGCGACACCAGGCACTCGCGCAGCTGCCCGTCGGCCAGGGCGGCACCCACCAGCGCCTCGCCCGTCGGCCGGTCCGCGTTCACGTACGCGCTGACGAACCGGGCCACCCACTTCGCGTCATACGCGGCCTGGTCGATGTCCGGGAACTCCAGCGTCCAGCCGCCGACCCGGGCACCGTCGCCGACCATCGCGGCGGCCAGGCAGACCGCCACGTCGTACACCCCGGACATGCCGGACCGGTGCCGAACCTCGCGGAACGTACCGGCGACCGCCTCCGCGTCCTCGTGCAGGGCCAGCCGCAGTACCGTCTCGGCGTCGTCATACGCCTCGTTCGGCGGCCCACTCACCACAATGGGAGCCTAAGCGCCCGGGTCAAGCGGGGCGCCGCAACAGACAGGTCAGTCTCGCCGTGCAAATTCGGGCGCCACGCTCGTCGGTGATGACGATCTCGTAGCTGGCCGCCGTGCCGCCCAGGTGGACCGCGGTCGCGACCCCGGTGACCACGCCGGTACGGGCGGACCGGTGGTGGGTGGCGTTGAGGTCCACGCCGACCGCGATCCCGCCGTGCGTGACCGCGGCGTGCAGCGCCGCGCCGTACGAGCCGAGCGTCTCGGCCAGCACGCAGGACGCCCCGCCGTGCAGCAGCCCGTACGGCTGGGTGTTGCCCTCCACCGGCATCGTGCCCACCACCCGCTCGGGGGTGGCCTCCAGCACCGCGATGCCCATCCGGTCGGCCGCCGGGTTCGGCAAGCCGAGCAGGGCGGCCATGCCGTCGGACGGCTTCTCCTCCACCGAGTCCATGACAGCGGACGCTACCTGTCGCGTCGGGTCGCCGGGACTGGACGGGGGGCCTACCGTGAACCCCGGCACACACCCAGATCGAGAGGACAGCAAGCCATGTCTGAGGGCGAGACCGTAGAGACCCGCGGCGAAGAGCGGCACGACCTGATCGCCGCCGACACGAACAACGACGGCAAGGCCGACCTGTGGGCGACGGACACCGACGGCGACGGCAAGGCCGACCTGTTCCAGTTCGACACCGACGGCGACGGCAAGGTGGACGTCACCATGGTCGACCTGGATCAGGACGGTACGCCGGACCAGATCGTCGACGGCGACGGCGGTCACGCACCGGAGATCTGAGCACGATAGGCGCGCCCGCCGGGCGGCCCGGCCACCACGCCGCCCGCCCGGCCAGCGCGCTGACCGCCGGTACCAGCAGCGTGGACACCACGAACGCGACGAGCACGATGCCCAGCGTCACGGCGAACCCGATCTGTACGAAGAACGGCACGCCCGAGATGAGCAGGGCCCCGAAGGTACCGGCGAGGATCACGGCGGCCGCGGCGACCGACGGCCCGGCGCGCGCGACGGCGAGCGCCGCCGCCTCGCGTGGCGACCGCCCGTCCCGGATCTCCTCGCGCAGCCGCGCGGTGACCAGGATGTTGTAGTCCGTGCCAATGGCGGTCACGAACAGGTACAGCACGATCGGGATGCTGAACGCCAGGTCCGCGCGGAACAGGCCCGCCGTGGCACCGAGCGCGGCGGCGAACCCGGCGACCACGAGCAGCACCAGGTACCCCGGCGCGGGCAGCGCGCGCAGCAGGCCGGCGAGGATCAGCACGAACAGCGCCGCCGCCACCGGGAAGACGACCCGCAGGTCGCGGTCGGTCGCCGCCCGCACGTCGGCGTAGGCCATCGTCTGTCCGCCGACGAGCACGGTGGTACCGGGCGGTGCCGCCGAGCGGGCCGTGTCCCGCAACGGGCCGGCCACCAGGTTCAGCGCGTCCGACGAGTACGGCCCGACGGACAGCACGACCGGCACCGCCACCGTACGACCGTCCACTGAGGACTGTGGCGGCAACGGCGACGCCACGCCCGGTACGGCGGCCAGCCGCCCGGCGAAGGCGGCCACCTCGGAGGCGCCGAGCGGGGCATCGCCGTGCAGGTAGACCGTTGTCGGGCTGAGCGCGCCGGCCGGGAAGGCGGCCGACAGTTGCGCGAACGCGCGCCCCGACTCGGTACCCGACGGCAGTTGCCGGATCGGGTCGTAGCTCGGGTGCACCGCGGTCAGCCCGGACGCGGCCGCCCCGAGCAGCAGCACGCCGCCGGCGAGCACCAGACCCGGCCGGCGCCCCACCAACCGTCCCAGGGCCGGGAACGCACGCGCCGGGCGCGGCTGCCCACCCGAGGGCCAGAACACGAACCGGCCCAGTACCCGCAGCAGCGCCGGTACCAGCGTGAGCGCGGCGAGCAGCATGACCGCCACGCCCACCGCGAGGGCCGGCCCGAGCGTGCGGAAGAACCCGAGTACCGCCAGCACCAGCGCGCCGAACGCGGCGATCACGGCGAGCGCCGCACAGGCGACCGCCTCACCGACCCGGCCGACCGCGGCGACGACCGCCTCGGCCGGCGGCTGGCCCGCGCGCAGCCGCTCCCGGTACCGGAAGAGCAGGAACAGCACATAGTCCGTACCGATCCCGAACAGCACGACGGTGAGCATCGTCGGCAATTCCTGCCCGACCTGGACGTGCAGGGTACGGGCGCCGAGCGCGACCAGCCCGGTGGTGACCGCGTAGACCACGCCCACGGTCAGCAGCGGCAGCAGCGCGGCCACCGGGCTGCGGAAGATCAGCAGGAGGAGCACCACGATCAGCACGAAGGTCGCGACGGCAACGATCGCGGTGGCGTGACCGAACGCCCGCGTGTTGTCGACCACCACGGCGGCCTGACCGGTGATACCCGCACTCAGCCCGGTACCGGCCAGGGCACCGGCCACGTCGCGGCGCAGCGCGGCGACGGCGGCCCGGGTATCGGCGCGCTCGGCCGGCCCGGCGAAGCCGACCACCACGAGCGCGGCGCGCCGGTCGGCGGCGACTCCGGTCGCCGGGTCGAAGGCGATCCCGGTGACGCCGGCCGGGCGCGGCAGCCCGCCGCCCGCGTCGCCGGACTCCGCGCCGCCGGACTCCGCACCGCCGGATCCCGCGCCGCCGTCCGGACCGGGCGTGCCGGCCAGCCGTGCCACGGTGGCGACGTCCCGGTCGGACAGCCCGCCGCCCGGCCGGACGACCACGATGACCGCCGTGACCCTGGATTCGGCGGGCAGGTCGCGCGCCGCGAGCGCGGCTGCCCGCGCCGACTCCGCACCGGACGGCAGGAACGCGGCCTGGTCGGCGTTGGTCACCGTGCCGAGGCCCGGCGCCAGCAGGACGATGGCGGCCGCCGCGACCAGCCACCCGACGATCACGAACCACGGACGGCCGGTCACGGCGCGGCCCAGGCGCTCGAACATCGCTGCCCCCAAAAGTGGCAAGACGTGCAACATGGCAAGACCTGCCTTGTGACATCGTATGCCATCTGGCACATCATGACACGTATGTCAACGCCACACGCACGGCGGGTGCCGACCGAGGGCCGCGAGGGGGGACAATGCGAGGGTGGCATCCGTGAATACCGCCCCAACGCGGCCCGAAGCGGTGGTGCCCCCGCCGGAAACATCGGCTCCGGGACGACGCGAGCGCAAGAAGCTCGAGACCCGCACCGCGCTCGAGGCCGCGGCGCTGCGGCTGTTCGCCGAGCGCGGGTACGAGCAGACCACGGTCGACGACATCGCCGAGGCGGCGGATGTCGCGGTGCGGACCTTCTTCCGGTACTTCCAGTCCAAGCAGCACGTGCTCTTCGGCGACGTCGCGCTCGGCATCGCCGCCCGGCTGCGTACCGCGCTGCGCGAGCGGCCGGCCAAGGAGACCCCGGTCGAGGCGGTCCGCGCCGCGCTGGGCGCGATGGAGCTGGACGACGCCGAGCAGCAGCGCCAGGTCCTCGACCGGCTCCGGCTGCTACAGCGCCTGCCCGAGCTCGGCGGCACCTACCATCTGCTGTTCCAGCAGCTGCACGACGTGATCGCGGAGGAGGTCGCGGAGCGCACCGGCAAGCCCGTCACCGACCTGCACCCGCAGCTGCTCGCCGCGGCCGCGACCGGCGCGCTCAAGGCGGCGCTCACGGTGTTCGAGGTCAGCGGCGGGCGGCGTCAACTGGCCGAACTGCGCGACAAGGCCTACACCCTGCTCACCGCCGGTCTCTGAGCGGCTCGCCGGCCGACGCATCGACCGCCGGGCCGGCGTGCGCCACAATGAGCGCCGTGACGCATCCCCTGAGCCAGCGGCGGTACGTGTCGCTGACCACCTTCCGCAGGGACGGCACGCCGGTCGCCACGCCGGTGTGGCTGGTCGCTTGGGAGGACGGCATCGCTGTGTGGACCAACGCCGGTACCGGCAAGGTCAAGCGGCTGCGACGCAACCGGTCTGTCACGGTGGCGCCGTGCACGTTCCGGGGCAGGCTGCTCGGCGACCCGATCGCGGGTCAGGCGCGACTGCTGACGGCCGAGGACAACGCGCGGGTCACGTCGCTGATCGTGCGGAAGTACCGCGTGCAGGGCTGGCTCGTGACGCTGCGGGCGCGACGCAGGCCCAGCTCCACGGTCAGCTACGCGGTCACGCTCGCGGCCGGACCGGATGGGAGCTGATACGGCTCAGGGACGGTGCGCACCCGTGGCGGGTGCGCACCGTCCCTGATGCGTATGCGGGATCCCCAGGTCGGTCGCGCAGGTCAGTCGCCCTGGCGCTGCTGGGGGATCTGCCCCTGCAGCAGGGCCCGAACCTCCGACTCCCGGTACCGGCGGTGCCCTCCCAGTGTGCGAATGGCGCTGAGCTTGCCCGCCTTCGCCCACCGGGTCACGGTCTTCGGGTCGACTCGGAACATCGACGCAACCTCGGCCGGGGTCAGCAGCGGCTCTGGCTCGTGCGTACGCGATGCCATCGGTACTCCTCCACAGGTGTCTGTCAACGACGGCCCGCCTCGCCGGCCGGCGCGTTTTCCATGGTCCGGCTAGTCCCGCATGTCCGACATGGACCGAACGGCTGAAGGTCCGTGGATGGACGGATGATGAATGACCGATTTTTCGTTACTTTATACCCCACGGGGCGTCTTATTTGGACGTTTTTGCCAGTTGGCGATATCGGGCGAATACGAGTCAACTTCGCCTTAGTTACACCGCTCCAGCAATTGGACTGCGCGCCAGCGGGAGACCAGCTGTTCGTAGGCCTCGGTGGCGGAGTCCGCGTCGCCCTTGGACAGGCCGGTCAGTCCGGCCGCGACCAACCCCGGCGAGTCGTCGGCCGTAAGTGCATCATCTGACAGAAGCGACACCAGCCCCGAGTAGTCCAACTCGACCAGCGAGCGGGGGTGGAACTCCTCCAGCCACCGCGTGCTCTCCTCGACGGCCTCGGTGATGGGCGCGTCGCCCAGCGCCTTGCGGAGCACCGAGTGCGCCCGGTGCGCCCGGCGACGGGCCTTGGAGATCTCCGTGCGGTACCGCAGCACCCGGCGGCCGGGCCTGGTGGACAGCTGCTTCTCGGCGAGGTCGACGAAGACGAACCAGCGCAGCGGCACGCCCCACGTGGAGATCTGCTCGTGTACCCGGGGCATCCCCTGCTCGAGGACCTTCGCGCCGCTGCGCCAGTCCTCCACGACCGTCTTCGCCAGCCCGGCCAGTACCGGCGGCACGAACGCGTCGGCGAGCACCGCCGGTACGCCGTCACGGGCCGACAGGGCGGCTTCGGCGACCCGGAAGCGCAGGTTCCACGGGCAGATGAGCAGGGTCTCGTCGGTCTCCAGGACGTAGGCCTCGTCGGGCAGGTCGGGCAGCCGGGTCCAGCCGGCGCCCAGGGCCTCGAGCACCACGGTGCGCTGCCGGCCGGGGCCGTCCAGGGGGCCGATCGCGCGGCCCTCCTTCACGTAGCGGCGCCAGTAGACCTGTCGGTCACGGTCGAAAGCGGTCAACGGTTCGTACACCCGAAGGTAGGCGGCAAAGTTCGAGGGCACGCACGGATCGTGCCACGCTCGGCCGGGATTTGCTGCCAGCTGGCCAACAGGGAATGCCGATCGGAGCCAACTAGAGTTCAAGATTGCCGGCAACACCCCGGCCGGTACTTGAGACACGAGCCCCACAAGGGAGTGTGCGCCAATGGGCGTGTTCACCAGCGACACCGGTCATGAACAGGTCGTCTTCTGCCAGGACAAGCAGTCCGGCCTGCGGGCCATCATCGCGATCTACTCCACCGCGCTCGGGCCGGCGCTCGGCGGGACGCGGTTCTACCCCTACGCCAGCGAGGACGAGGCCCTCCACGACGTGCTGGAGCTGTCCCGCGGGATGGCGTACAAGAACGCCCTGGCCGGGCTCGACCACGGCGGCGGCAAGGCGGTGATCTGGGGCGACCCGGATCGGGACAAGTCCGAGCCGATGCTGCGCGCGTACGGGCGCTTCGTCGCTTCCCTGGGCGGTCGTTACTACACGGCGTGCGATGTGGGGACCTACGTCCAGGACATGGACATCGTCGCGCGGGAGACCCGGTACGTCACCGGCCGCAGCGTGGAGCACGGTGGCGCGGGCGACTCCTCGATCCTTACCGCCCTGGGCGTCTTCCAGGGCATGCGGGCCGCCGCCGCGCACCGCTGGGGCAACCCCTCGCTGGCCGGCCGTACCGTCGGCGTCTCCGGCCTGGGCAAGGTCGGCCGTCACCTGGCCGCGCACCTGATCGACGACGGCGCGACGGTACTGGCCACCGACGTCTCCGACCGCGCGCTGAGCTGGGCACGGGACACGTTTCCGCAGATCAGGCTCGTGGACACCACCGAGGAGCTGATCGGCGCGCAGCTGGACGTCTACGCGCCCTGCGCGCTGGGCGGGGCGCTGGATGACACCTCCGTACCGGCGCTGCGCGCCGAGATCGTGGCCGGCGCGGCCAACAACCAGCTGGCCCACCCCGGCATCGACAAGGTGCTGGCCGACCGCGGCATCCTCTACGCGCCGGACTACGTGGTGAACGCCGGCGGGGTGATCCAGGTCGCCGACGAGATCGAGGGCTTCAACTTCGACCGCGCCAAGATGCGGGCCACGAAGATCTACGACACCACCCGGCAGATCCTCGCCCTGGCGGACGCCGAAGGGGTACCACCGGCGGCGGCCGCGGACCGATTGGCCGAGCGGAGGATGGCCGAGGTCGGTCGGTTGCGTACGATCCGGCTTTAACGGTCCTGCAGTCCCGGTCCCTGGCGGAGCTCCCTTCGCCAGGGCGGGGGCGCCGGGGTGGCAGGTAAGGACCGGATGCCGGTGGGCCGAGGTGCCGAACCTGGCTCTCGACATGTACCGTATGAGCCACGAGAGATGCCTGTAGTCATCGGGGCGCGTCTGGAATGGGCTGCCCCGTAATTCTGTGCGAGGGGGTCGAGCCATGGGGCGCGGCCGAGCTAAGGCCAAGCAGACAAAGGTGGCCCGGGAGCTGAAATATCACTCCCCGAACACCGACCTCGCTGCACTGCAGCGCGAGCTCGCCGGCAGCGGCGGCAAGTCGAGGGAAGAGCTCGACAATTACGGCGAGTTCCTCGACGACGACTCCGACGACGAGGACGACGAGGACGAGTCGGACGACGACGCCCTTGCGCCCGGTCGCGGTCGGTAGCTGGACGCAAGGACCGGGTGGCACACAAGCACGCGGACTCTCCGCGTGCTTACGTGTGCCACCAGCTCGTTGTGTGGTCTGTCACATTTCAGGATCGGTCACTCTGCCGGGACAGCCAACCGCTCCCGGTAGAAGGCGAGCACCTGGTCCAGCGCGACCCGGGTCGGATGACCCGGCTCGTCGACGAGGTCGCGGGTAAGCACCGCGTGCGCGCCCCGCGAGATGCCGTACGGATTGTCCGGCGACGAGTCGATCTCGATCGCGAGGAACGCATCGCCCAGCTCCCGGCGCAGCGTGTCGAAGCGCTCGCCGGGCGAGCCACGGTCCTCGGTGAACCGCAGGCCCAGCACGCACAGCTCGTCCCGGGCGGCCCGCTGCCGCACGATCGCGAGGTCCTCGGGCGACAGGCCCACGTCGGCACGGTGCCGGGGGCTGAGCGGGAAGGGCAGACCGGGCTGGCTGAGCACCGGCGCGATCATCCGCTCGTCCACCGCCATGGCCAGGGCGAACCCGCCGGTGAAGCACATGCCCACCGCGCCCACGCCCGGGCCGCCGCACTCGGCGTGGGCGTGCGCGGCGAGACGCCGCAGGTACCCGGTGATCGGGCTGGTACGGCCGAGCGCGAAGGTGCAGAACTCCCGGGACACGCAGCCGCGCAGCACCTCGCCGAGGATGCCCTGGCTCGCCGATCGCCCAGGGGTACCGAAGAGCGACGGCAACCAGGCGGTGAAGCCGGCGGCGACCAGCCGGCGCCCGAAGTCCACGACGCCCGGGTGCAGACCGGGTATCTCGTGCACCACGATCACCCCGGGCCCGCTGCCGCCGCGCCACACCCGCCTGCCCTCGAAGTCCTCCTCGGCGAAGCCGTCGAACACGCCGGCGACCTCCGCCACCGCGTCGCTCATCGGGGACGGTTGGTGAACTGGTAGAAGGTCGGGAAGGCGTCCTCGAAGGGTCGCCAGCCGGGCCGCTCGGACCGGCCACGCCAGGTCTGCTCCGCCTCGTCGAGGAGCGCGATGAGGCCGGGTTCGGCACCCTTGATCCGTTCGCTGACCGGTACGGCCTCGTCGCCGCGGTCACTCGGCTCGGGCATAGTCCAGCACTCCCTCCAGCAGGCGGATCTTGCTGTTACGGCAGTGGTCCGTCTCGGTACCGTCGAACCTGCCGTGCTCGAAGTATCGGTTGGCGGCATGCGCGCCGCCACAGAAGCCGAAGTACGGGCAGGACGCGCGGCACGCCTCCACCCCGGTCAGGTACTCGCCGATCCAGCCGTCCGGTTGCGCCGCGACGCCGGCGACGATCTCGCGTAGCGGCCGTCGCAGCACGTTGCCGGAGGAGAAGTCGCCGTACCGCGGGTCGCTGAAGCCGGCCAGCTCGGGCGACAGGAGCACCACGCTGCCGTCGTACCCGATGGCCGGGATCGGGTCGATCCGGCGCGGCAGCAGCTCGTCGTCGGTACCGGCCCGCGTCGCGCCCATGTACCGCAGCGCCCACTCGACCTCGCGCAGCTCGATGCGCGGATCCGCGCGCCACGCGCCGGTCAGCTCGGCCCAGAACGCCCGTACCGCCGCGCCCGGGAAGGCGGTGTCACGGACGTTGACGCCCTCCCGCTCCTCGACGTTGATGCCCAGCGCGTAGCAGCCCAGGTCGAGGAAGTAGGCGTACAGCTCGGCGGCGAGGCCGGGCCGCGGGTCGCCGACCACGCACAGCGCGGCGAACGGGATGCCGTGCCGGCGCAGCGCCTCCACGCCGCGCATGATCTGGCCGTACGCCGGCCGGCCGTCGCGGGCCACCCGCCGCGCGGTCAGCTCCCGCGGGCCGTCCACGCTGATACCGACCCTGACGCCGCGCCCGGCGAAGAACTCGCACCACTCGTCGTCGACCAGCGTGGCGTTGGTCTGGATGTGGTGCTCGACTCCGTCAAACGGAGCCATCAGGTCGGCCAGCGCCGCGCGGCCGGCGCTGGTCGGCTCGCCGCTGTGCCAGACGACCGAGAACCGCTCGGCCACCGCCGCCCACGCGTTCACCGTCGCCGCCACGGCCTCCGCCACGGGTACCGGCATCCGCAGGTCCCGTGCGCGCAGCGGCAGGTAGCAGTACCCGCAGTCCAGGTTGCACAGCGTGGTGGGCTGCATGATGACGTAGGAGGGAACCTGGGCGATGCCCCGCATTCCGGTCCACGATGGCGACACCACGGCTCCCTCCCCAGGGTGGTGATGGGAGGTCGGTCAGCCGTTGGTGTAGGAGCCGAGCATCCGAACCGAGCCAGCGCCCTCGACGATCTCGCCCACCTGCCAGGACGGCACCTTCCGGGCGGCCAGGAAGGCCAGGGTACGGTCGGCGTCCTCCGGCGAAACGACCACCATCATGCCGATACCCATGTTGAAGGTGCTCTCCATCTCGGGGCGCTCGATGCGCCCCTTGGCCTGCACCAGGTCGAAGATCGGCTGGGGCCGCCAGCTGGACCGGTGGACGACCGCGTCCATGGTCTCGGGCAGCACCCGGGACAGGTTGCCCGGGATGCCGCCGCCGGTGATGTGCGCGAAGACCCGCACGTCGCACTCCTTGACCAGGTCCAGACAGTCGCGCGCGTAGATCCGGGTGGGGGTGAGCAGCTCCTCGCCGAGGGTGCGCTGCTTGCCCAACTCCTCGACCACGGCCTCCAGGCGCAGCCGGCCGGCGCCGGACAGCAGCACGTGGCGGACGAGTGAGTACCCGTTGGAGTGCAGGCCCGACGAGCCCATCGCGATCACCACGTCGCCCAGCTCGACGCGGCCGCGTTCGAGGATCTGGTCCGCCTCGACCACGCCGACCCCGGTACCCGAGATGTCGTACTCGTGGGGGCTCATCACGCCGGGGTGCTCGGCGGTCTCGCCGCCCAGCAGGGCGCAGCCGGCCGCCCGGCAGCCGTCCGCGATGCCCGCCGCGATCTCGGCGACCCGCTCGGGTACCACCTCGCCGCAGGCGATGTAGTCGAGCAGGAACAGCGGCTCCGCGCCGCACGCGACCAGGTCGTCGACGACCATCGCGACCAGGTCGATGCCGACCGTGTCGTGGATGTCCAGCTGCTGCGCGATGGTCAGCTTGGTACCCACACCGTCGGCCGACGAGGCCAGGATCGGCTTCTTGTACTTCGTCATGTCCAGTCGGAACAGCCCGGCGAAGCCGCCGATGTCGCCGATCACCTCGGGGCGCAGCGTGCGGTGCACCTTGGACTTCAGCAGCTCCACGGCCCGTTCACCGGCGTGGATGGATACCCCGGCATCGGCGTACGTCACGGTCCGCTTGCGGCCGCGACCGTTGCCACCGTTCCAGGGCTGGTGTTCGGCATCGACACGATCGGTCACGTGGGTCACTGCTCTCTCCTTCGTGCGACGGCGCAGCCCCGGAAGGCTATCCGTCGCCTCGCCGGCCGGACCGGCCGGCGCTGCCTGGTGGCTACTGGCGCAACAGCGCGTCGGTCGCTGTCGCGCCTCCGATCCCCCCGGCGCCCGGCCTGCGGCCGAGGCCTTCCAGCACATGTTTGCCGATCAGGTTGTCGCTGGGCAGCTCGATCGGGTACTCCCCGTCGAAGCACGCCCGGCACAACCGGGTCCGCGGCTGCTCGGTCGCCGCGACAAGACCGGGTAGCGAAACGTAGCCCAGCGAGTCGGCGCCGATGGACCGGCGAATGCCCTCGGTGTCCAGACCATTGGCGATCAGCTCGGCCCTGGTGGCGAAGTCGATGCCGTAGAAGCACGGCCACTTCACTGGCGGCGAGGAGATGCGGACATGCACCTCCAGAGCACCTGATTCGCGCAGCATCCGGACGATCGCCCGCTGGGTGTTGCCCCGCACGATCGAGTCGTCCACGACGACGATGCGCTTGCCCCGGATGACCTGCCGCAGCGGGTTCAGCTTGAGCCGGACGCCGAGCTGGCGGATGGTCTGCGAGGGCTGGATGAAGGTACGCCCCACGTAGGCGTTCTTGACGAGCCCGGAACCGTACGGGATGCCGGACTCCTCGGCGTAGCCGATCGCGGCCGGCGTGCCCGACTCCGGTACCGGGATGACAAGGTCCGCCTCGACCGGATGCTCGCTGGCGAGGCGGCGGCCGATGGCGACCCTGGTGGCGTAGACGTTGCTCCCGGCGATGGTGGTGTCGGGCCGGGCCAGGTAGACGTACTCGAAGAGGCAGCCCTTGGGATCGGGCGCGGCGAACCTCTGGGAGCGCAGCCCGCCCTCGTCGATCGCGAGCAACTCGCCCGGTTCGACCTCCCGGACCACGCTCGCACCGACGATGTCCAGGGCGGCGGTCTCGCTGGCCACCACCCAGCCGCGCTCCAGCCGGCCGAGCACCAACGGCCGGACGCCGTTGGGGTCGCGGGCGGCGTAGAGCGTGTCCTCGTCCATGAACACGAAGCTGAAGGCGCCCTTGAGCGTCGGCAGCACCCGCATGGCGGCCGCCTCGACGGACAGGTCCGGGTACCCCGCGAGGAGCGCGGTCACCACGGCGGTGTCGCTGGTCGATCCGTCGCCGACCGCTGCCCGGCCCGTCTGGCTCGCGGCCAGCTCGGCGGTGTTGACGAGGTTGCCGTTGTGGGCCAGCGCGATGGTCACGCCGGCGCTCGTGGCCTGGATGGTCGGCTGCGCGTTCTCCCAGGTCGTACCGCCGGTCGTGGAGTAGCGCGCGTGGCCGATCGCCAGGTGCCCGCGCAGGCTGGCCAGGGTGGGCTCGTCGAACACCTGCGCGACGAGGCCGAGATCCTTGAAGACCACCACGCCGGTGCCGTCGCTGACCGCGATCCCGGCGGCCTCCTGGCCACGGTGCTGCAGGGCGTAGAGCCCGAAGTAGGTGAGTTTGGCGACCTCTTCGCCGGGGGCCCACACGCCGAAGACTCCGCAGGCGTCCTGGGGGCCCGGCCGCCCAGGGTCGAGCTCATTGCTCAACCGGCCGTCGCCTCGGGGCACGTGCCGCTCCTTAGGGCGCTGAGGAGGTTTCCGTTCGGCCAACAGTGTACGCGAGCACCGACTTCTTGCGCAGAGCCATCTTTCGGATGCGGGTGGTGACCGCCCGTGTAGATCATGGCGACGATCAGCCATCCGGTGTCGGAGGCCACACAGGTAGAAGTTCGGAAATGTCGGCGCGGATCCCGCTCGCCCGAAGCCGCCCGCCGGTACGGGCATCTTCCCAGCTCAACCGGCCTGTCGCGAGGCGGACGAAGGTGATCGGATCCGTCTCGATCACGTTCGGTGGGGTACCTCGGGTGTGCCGTGGGCCGGTAACGCACTGAATCGCACCGAACGGTGGAACGCGTACCTCCACCGATCGGCCCGGTGCGCGTTCACCGAGTTCGGACAAGAGCGCCCGGACGGCATCACGAAGCAGCTCACGGCCTGGTTCGCGGCCCTCGTCGAGGGCCTGTACGGCGGCCTCGACGGCGGCCCGATTTAGGTGCGCAGGGGACACGACGGGACGATACGACCGTCCGGAAGGTGCGATCCGCGTGCCCCCTGCCTTTCGTCCGGGCTTCGGACTTGGCATAGTTGCGGACGGTGCATCCTGCACGGGGGGTGGTCGGACCGGAAGGCGGTGGACGTGGCTACGCACCGACGAGGCTGGCTCCTACGCGCTGGGTTGGTGGCGGCGTTGGCGGTTGGAGGCCTTGCAGCCACCGGCGTGCCCGCCTTCGCTGACGGCGCCATCAGCGTGAGCGTGGCTCCGATACCCGACTTCAACGCGGGCCAAACGCAGGCCATCACCGTCACGGTCACCACGAATACCGCTCCGACGGCGATGACCGTCTCCTACATCACGCAGTCCGGCACGGCGTCGCACAACCTCACGGGCTCGGG
>Ga0157369_10005969_pt1 | contig 14144 bp, 9 predicted proteins | sample C25metaG_FD_113461 | JGI IMG/M metagenome (GOLD analysis project Ga0157369, IMG submission 113461) | Corn rhizosphere microbial communities from Kellogg Biological Station, Michigan, USA - C2-5 metaG | ecosystem: Host-associated > Plants > Roots > Rhizosphere > Soil | place: USA: Michigan...
CAAGCTCTACGCGGCCCCCCCGGACGCCGGCGCCCTCGCCGCCGATCTCGAGCGCCTCCACAATCCCGACCGCCAGCGCCTCGCCCTGCCCTTCCCCGGCGACTACGTCGGCACGCCGCACCGCAACTACTTCAAGCTCGGCGCGGCTTTCTACTGGGCCGGCTACCCCGACATGGCGCTCCCCTATCTCGAGGAGACCGTCCGCCAGAATCCCGGCAACGACAAGGCCCTCAACGCCCTCGGCCAAATCCATCTCGACCGCGGCCGCGTCCGCGAAGCACGCGCCTGTCTCGACCGCGCCGTGGCCGCCAACCCGGCGCTCGGGGAAGCGTGGAACAACCTTGGGGGCGTCGAACTCGCGGCCAACAACCTGCCCGCCGCACTCCAGAACTACCGCCGCGCTATCGAACTCCTCCCGCGCGCCGCCTACCCGCTCGTCAACGCGGGCGAAGTCGAAGCGCGCCTGAATCACCCCGACGCGGCCGCCGCCCTCTTCCGCCGCGCCATCGACCTCGACCCCAAAGACGCCGACGCGCCCAATCACCTCGGGATGCTCGCCGCCCGCGCCGGCCGCAACGACGAAGCCAAGTCGTGGTTCGAGAAAGCCATCACCGCGCGCCGCGACCACGCCGGCGCCATCAATAATCTCGGCGTATTATATTCGCAGATGGGCCAGGCCAACGACGCCATCGCCGCCTTCGAATACGGCATTCGCGTCGCGCCCGACTACGAGACCCTCTATATGAATCTCGGCCGCATCTACGTCAAACTGGGCCAGCGCGACAAGGCCAAATCCACGATGACGCGCCTCCTCGACCGCAAGCCGGACAGCGCCGCCGCCGCGAATGCCCTCCGCGAATTGGAGGCCCGATGAAGTACGCCATCCTCTTCCTCCTGATCGCCTCGGCTGAGACCAGCCCGCTCGACGAAATCGTCGCCAGCGGCCAAATTGTCGACATCGCCACCAAGTCCGCCGACCGCCTGAATCCGCCTCCACAAATCGCCCCCGGCCCGCCGCCCACGCTCGGCTTCCGCCTCATCGAAGGCAAACTCCGCCACCGTTACGGCGACTTAGACCTGGTGTTAGACGATGCGGGCCACTAACCCCATGCGTTCCTGGCGTTATCTCCGCGCCCTGCGTGTCTCCGCGATGAGTGCTTTACTCACTTTGACGCTTCCAGCGCAGCCGCCCGACGCGATCGACGCCTTCCGCCACGGCCGCTACGCCGAAGCCCGCCAGATCCTCGAGCACTCACCCAACCCCGACCGCGCCTTCCTCGCCCTCGCCCGCGCCGCCACGAACGCCTGCGACCTCGCCCGCCCGGACCTCGCGCGTGAATTCACGGCCAACCCCGATGCCACAGTCCGCCGCCTCACGGGCATCGTCCTCATCCAGTGCGATCTCGCCCGGAACCGCACCGCCGACGCCCTTCCCGTCCTCGCGCAACTCGAAAAGTCTTTCCCCGGCGACGCCGACGTCCTCTACGAATCCGCCAAGGTCCACATGAAGGCCTGGAACGACGCGATCTTCCAAATGCACCAGAAGACCCCGGCCTCCTACCGGGTCGATCAGCTCTCCGGCGAGATCTTCGAGATCCAGGGCCGCTACGCCGACGCCGCCGGCGAGTATCGCAAGGCCATCGCGAAAAATCCCGCCGCCCTCAATCTCCACTTCCGCCTCGGCCGGGCCCTCCTCCTCCAATCCCACGACCCTGCCAATCTCCGCGACGCCCACAAGGAGTTCGAAGCCGAACTCGCGCTCAATCCCTCCGACCCCGTCGCCGAATACGAGATCGGCCAGATCCTCCAGGCCGAGCAGAACCCTGCCGCCGCCACTCATTTCGAGAAGGCCGCGGCACTCGACCCCGCCTTCGCCGAACCGCTCGTCGCCCTGGCTAAATCCAGGAAGCCAGCCGACGCCGTCCCGTTGCTCGAGCGCGCCGTCAAGATCCAGCCCGCCAGCGAGTCCGCGCATTACGCCCTCATGATGGCCTACCGCAACGCCGGACGCGCCGAGGACGCGCGCCGCGAAAAGGCCGTCTTCGACCAGCTCACCCGCCCGCCCGAAGGCGAATTCACCGACTTCCTGAAGCGGCTCGGAGACAAGCCCAAGCAGTGAAGTGGACCGTCCTCCTGCTCTTCTTCGCCGCCGCTCCCTATCGCGTCGACTTCCGAAACGTAGCCGCGGAAGCCGGCCTCACGCGCGTCTTCCCCAATGGCGGCGAGTCCGCCAAGCGTTTCATCGTCGAAACCACCGGCAGCGGCGCCGCCTTCCTCGACTACGATAACGACGGTCTTCCCGATATCTTCCTCGTCTCCGGCGAGAGCGGCCTCAGCCGTCTGTACCACAACGACGGCAAGGGTCATTTCCGCGACGTCACCACCGTCACCGGTCTGGATAAGGCGTCCGGCTGGGGCCAGGGTGTTTGCGCCGCCGACTACGACAACGACGGCTTCATCGACCTATTCGTGACTTACTGGGGCCAGAACCACCTCTATCGCAACGTGGGCGGCGCCCGCTTCGAGGACGTCACCGAGCGTGCCGGCCTCAAGCAGGACCACGTCCGCTACAACACCGGCTGCGCCTTCCTCGACTACGACAAGGACGGCCGCGCCGATCTCTTCGTCGCCACCTACCTCAAGTTCGACCCCGCCACCACGCCGCACCCCGGCGAGAATCCCTACTGCTTCTACCGCGGCATCGCGGTCGCCTGCGGCCCGCGCGGCCTCCCCTTCGACCGCAACATTCTGTACCACAACAATGGCGACGGCACTTTCACCGACATCTCAGTCGCCTCCGGCATCTCCGCCCCAGACCGCAATTACGCCCTGGGCGTCCTCACCGCCGACTTCAACGGCGACGGCCTCACCGATATCTACGTCGCCTGCGATCAGACGCCGTCGCTGCTCTACATCAACCAGGGGAATGGGAAGTTCGAAGAGGAAGCGGTGCTCCGCGGCGCCGCATTCGATGAAAACGGCAAGGCGATGTCCGGCATGGGCGCCACCGCCGCCGACTACAACCTCGATGGCCATCAGGATATTTTCCGCAGCAACTTTTCCGATGAACGTGAGACCCTCTACCGCAATCGCGGCGGCGGCGAGTTCGACGACGTCACCATTCCCGCCGGCCTCTCGCGCAACACGCGCTACGTGGGCTGGGGCTGCGGGTTCTTCGATTTCGATAACGACGGCCGCCCCGACCTCCTGCTCGTCAACGGCCACGTCTTTCCCGAGGTCGACCGGCTCGGCATCGACGTCCACTTTCGCGATCACGCGATCCTCTACCGCAATATCGGAGGCGGCAAATTCGAGGACGTCACCGTCGCCGCGGGCCCCGGAATCCTCGCCCGCGCGGCCGCCCGCGGCGCCGCCTTCGCCGATTACGACAACGACGGCGTCATCGAAGTCCTCGTCAACAATCAGAACGCCGCGCCGTCGCTCCTGAAAGAGGCGATCCGTCCGCCGAACCACTGGATCACGCTAAACCTGCGCGGCACGCGCTCGAATCGCAGCGCTCTCGGCGCCAAGGTCCGCGTGACCACCGGAGACCGCACCCAGTCCGCCGAGGTCCGCAGCGGCGGCAGCTATCTTTCCCAAAACGACCTCCGCCTCCACTTCGGCCTAGGCCCCGCGCCGCGCATCGACCGCATCGAGATCACCTGGCCCTCCGGCGCCCGCCAAACCCTCCGCGACGTCGCCGCCGACCGCGTCCTGCCAATCGACGAGCCGCGCAGTTAACCAAACCAGGCGCGCGTGAGGTGGCCGGGCCGGCGGGATCGACAGCTAGCGCTCGGCGATGAGCCGGGCGCGTTCCGCCTGCGTCCAGCGGAAGATCGCCTCCACCTCGGCATCGGTAAGCTGCGCCTCGCGGTGCATCCAGGCGTATTTCGGCAGAGGCATTTCGCGATCCTCGACCTGGTTGGCGATCTCCGAGAGCAGCCGCTCCTTGCGGACCAGCGGGTACTCGCTCCAGCGCGAGAGGTTCAGCCACTCGCGGCCGCGCGTCACGTCGCGGCGCACCAGCCAGGAGACGGGCGCGACGTAGCTGTACCACGGGAAACGCGTCTCCTCGGAATGGCAATCCCGGCAGGCCCGCCGGAAGATCGCGGCCGTCGACTCGTCGATGCGAGCCCCTGCCAGCAGTGGGCCGTGCGCCGAACCCCTCGGCGGCAGTGTCGCGAGCGACCCGACCACCACCACCGCCGCGATCGCCCCGGCCGCAATGCGCGCCTTCCTCATGCTTCGCGTGAGAGCTTGTAGACCGTAATCTCGGGCGGCGCGCCCACGCGCATCGGCACGAAAATCGTCCCGATCCCGCGATTCACATACAACTGTCCGCCCGGCTGGCCGAACCACCCTGCCACATACGGCGTCACCAGCCGGCTGGGCGCGATCTCCGGACTGATGAACTCGAGCGCGAGTTGACCGCCGTGGGTGTGCCCCGCCAGGCTGAGGTCGATCCCCAGCTCGGCCGCGCGGTCGAACGTGTCGGGATTGTGGCTGAGCAGGATGTTGACGCGATCGTGATCCACCAGGTGCTCGATATTCCACAGCAGGCGCTCCACCGGCGGCGACGATCCAAACCGTCGATGGCTCTGGAAATCGACTCCCAGCAGATTGAGCGAGTCGCTGCCGGAGGCGATAGGCGCGTTGGCCCCGCGCAGCATCCGCACACCGTTGTGCCGGAACAGCTCCGTAATCGAGTCCTCCACCCGCGACCACATATCGTGATTGCCGAGGCTGCCCCACACGCCGAACGGCGCCTTCAACCCCGATAGCGCCTCCACCACCGCGTACTGCGTGGCCGCATCGAAGGTGACGAAGTCGCCCGTCAGCACGATCATGTCCGCCTTCTGCGCATTCGCAATCGCCGCGTATTTCCTAATCTGCTCGGCGGGCATGAACGGCCCGATGTGGAGATCCGAAAGCTGGCAGATGCGGAATCCTTCGAACGCCCGCGGCAACTTCGGCAGCTTGATTACCGGGGCCGTCGTCTCCAGATTCAGGCGTCCATAAAACAGCCCGTACGACCCTGCCACGAACGGAGCGCCCGCCACCACCGCCGCCGTCGTCCCGAGAAAGTCGCGCCGGTCCTGGGACTGCAACTCCGGTTTGGACCACCGCCGCGCCAGCGCCGCCAGCCCCCTCGGGATCGCCATGACCGCCACCAGCAGAAACGCGAAAAACGAACTCGCGATCCACCACAGAAAGGGAGCGCCGAGCAGCGCATCCTTCCACGTGAGGTGGACCGGCGAGACGCGGTCCCGCTCCGGCCCCAAGTTCACCGCCCACAGCACGGCATAAACCGCGAGGACCCCACCGCAGACCGCGAACCGTAGCCCGCGCGGCCGGATCCACGACTTGGCGAATTGATAGCCCCGCCATGCCCAATAGACTTGGCTAGGCGCAAACAAGAGAAGAAGAACCAGGAAGAACGACATCGCAGCTGTCCTTCCATTGTCCGCGATCCGGGGGTCGTGGAGCGACTTCCTTCTCCGCGAAAATGGAACCCTGGCGGGCGCCGGAAGCCGCCCAAGCGGCTCCGAGAGGAACCGCCGCCGAGTCCTGCGACGAATCATGTATCGGCAAGTAGGGAAGCGGGACCTACTCTCGAACGGCAAGCCTCGCAGGCTTCAAGGTCCAGCCCTGAAGGCGCGCCAGTTCCAGTAGCGGCCCACCATCGAAGCCTTCCGGATGGATAATCCAGCTAAAGGGCTTTCGCCCGTCCGCGGCGAAATAGTGGTTGAATTCGATGGAGCCACGCGCCACCGGCACGTCACCGGTATCCGAGCCTCTGCCGGCCAAAGTGGCAGTGAAATCGGCGAGCGATAGAGTTTTCGAGCCCACGAATACTTCGGCCGGCAACCGGTTGAATCGCCGGATGTAATCACCCGCATCGGCGACCGCGCGCTGGAAGGCAGCAGCCGGAATCGACGCTTGGCTATAGGTGGTACGACCTCCCGTCGTTGGCCCATCGACCATCCGCGGAGCGCCCTCTAAGAGTGCGGTCAACATCTCTGCCGGAGCTAGCAAGGCGCCGCCCACTTCGCCGAAGACAATGTGGCGGCCCAAATGGGCGGCAATCGCGTTGCGATCCGTCTTCCGCGGTAGCGGGCTCGAATACAGAGCCGGCAAATCGTCCGCTGTGACAAAGCGGACTCCGGAGCGACTCTTCATATACTGCACGAAACGGCGGAGCACCCCATAGCATCGCTCCGACTCTTCGGCTGTTCTGCGCCGAGGTTTGACCAGGTGGTCCAGATCGGGGCTGGCGCCGTTCGCGAAATTCACGGCGTCCCAAAACTCCGTCGTGACGAATTCGGTGGGGTGGTAGTAGATGCTGATGAGCCCCCCACCCGCCGCCGCGAGACGCCCGGCAGCTTCGTCGAAGCGGCGATACGCAGCCGTGTCCTCAGGTCCTACGTTTAGCTGCGCCCGAAACTGATTTCTGCCCATTCGAAAAACATGGAGGATGCCTCCATACCAAAAGGGCTGCTCGTCGACACCGACCTGATCGCCTTCATCGAGGTACACAGGGATACCGAGCCGGCGCAAGGCGATGTTCGCCTGTGGCCCCCACGAACTGCCAGGCTGCCCGTAACACACGGGCTGGACTCCAAAAATCCGTTTCACATCGGCTACCCCGGGACCTTCCCGGCGCACGAACTCATCTGCGCCTTCGAGGTATCCGAGCCGGACCAGATATTCGGCCGGCGTCGGGTGTGCACTATGCCAATTCGAGTGGTAGCCGATGGCATGCTTCGAGAGAGCCGAAATGACGTCGCGCCGCCCGCGGCGTTCCAGCACGCGCGCCTTTTCGCCAACCACCTTAAACGTCGCCCGGACTCCCTCCGCCGTCAAATCTTTGGCGATCCGCAGCGCGGCGTCGTCAGCCGCCGGTTCGATGTAGTCTTCGGTATCGAACCAGAGCACGACGTACACAGGTCCGGCCGCCGACAAAGATGTCGCGGCCAACAACAGAAGACCGATCAGGGCGCGCATCATAGCCCCAGCACCTTTCGAAGGCGCTCCACGAGGCCGTCGGCCATCCATTGAAATCCAAGGTCGTTCGGATGTGTGCCATCCACCAGGCCGTCCACGCGCGAAGGGCCGAGCAAGTCGGTCCCTTCGACGATTTGCAGATGAGTGTCGCCGGCGGCGATGCGCCGGGCAACCACCTTCCTGATGAGGGCACGCATCTGCTCGTTACGCTGATTCCCTGTCGACTCGGCGGCGGCGTAAATCGGAGTGATCGCCAGGATGGGCGTTTCGGGATGGCGCTCCCGCAAAGTGCCGATAAACGGGTCGTACACCTGCGCCAACGAATCCACGTCGGGATTGTTCTGCGCGAAGTCCAGCACGAACGCGGCGGCATCGATCTCCGCGACGGCGCGAGCCAGCGCAGGTTCGCCTTTGCCGTTGCCGGAAAAGCCGAGGTTGACGTGATTGAGGTTGAGCCGGCGTCCGACGATGGCCTGGTAGCTCATGCCCGAACGGCTGGCGCAGCCGCCCTGCGTGATCGAAGTTCCATAGAAGACAACCGGCGCCGCGAGGGCAAAGGGAGTGGCACGTTCAACGGCCGCGTCCTTATCCAAGCCGATCTGGAGTACGCGCACGGGGCTATACAGCGCCAGATAGATCGTTATGTCACGCATGACTCGAGGCTGGCCCTTGAAGTAGACGTGCTCGTAGACCTTGCCAGCCGTCGCGTCCTTATCGGGCGTTGCGGTCCCCTGGTAGGCGCCGCCGACGTAAAGATCGACGCCGCTCTGCCCGAAGGAGTGCATATTCCGCATATCGGACGGATGGGGCCATTCGAGCCGCAGCGCCACCGTGGACGAGTTGGTGCGGAAGCGGATTCGCCCTCCCGCAGAATCCAACGCGAGGTTCCATACCGCTCTCGGGAACGAGTCCTTCGATTGCGCCGGGAGCCGCCAGAACTCGCCGTGGTTTGCCTGAAACCAGGGCAGGCCGGCCACGTCGATTCCGGCGCTCGCCACCGGCATCCAATTTACAGCGACGTCCTGGCCGGCGAGCAATCCGGCCGCGAGGAGAAGAGCGCAGATGGGGCGCAACATGGAACAAAAGTATCAGAGTGCTCGCCCCGCGTGGGCCGTGCGACTCCCACACGTCCTCGCCGCAAGCTCGCTGCGGGCTAACTCCACCCGCCCCCAAGCACCCGGTAAATTTGCACGAGGCCGACTCTTTCCTGCAGCCGCAACTGGGCAAGCGCCAACTGGCCGGAGAAGAGGTTGCGCTGCGCATCCAAGACTTGGAGGAAGCTGTCCAACCCTCCGCGATACCGGAGTTCCGAAAGCCGGACGCTGTCTTCCAGGGTCGCGACAAGCTGTTGCTGCTGGGCGCGCTCCTCGTGCAGGCGATCGAATCCGACCAGCGCGTCGGCAACTTCCCGCAACGCCGTATAAATCGCGCGCTGATACGAGACCAGCATCTCCCGCTTCTGGGCTTCTGTCAGCCGAACCTGGTTTCTAAGCTGGCCGCCGTGGAAGATGGCCTGCAGCGCGGTGGGGGCCCCGGTGTACACGCGAGCGGGGGCGGAGGCGAGGTCGAGCAGGTACCGGCTCTGCCCGCCCGCGAACGCTGTCAAGGAAATTTGGGGGAAATACAGCGCTCGCGCCGCGCCGATCTGCGCGTTGGCGGCGATCAGATTCTGCTCGGCCGCCCGTATGTCGGGCCGGCGAGCCAGGAGCGCCGAAGGGATGCCGGGCGCGACCTCGGCCGGAACGGGGATCTCTTCCAATTTCCGTCCGCGGGGCTGCGCCTCGGGGACCGCGCCCTGTAATAGGCTGAGCAGGTTTTCGGTCTGTGCGACCGAGCGCTGCGCGGCTGCGATCCGGGCAGTGGCCGTATAGAGCAGTTGATCGGCTTGACGCACATCGAGCGCCGAAGCCGCGCCGCGCTCGTGGCGCAGCTCGACGATCCGCAAACTATCGCGGGCCGAAGCCTCCGTTTTACGGCTGATCTCGAGCTCGGAATCCTGCTCCAGTAACTGGAAGTAACTATCGATCACGTCCGACACGAGCGAAACCTGGACGGCGTGCCGCCCCTCCTCCGTCGCCAGATAGTTCGCCCGGGCTGCTTCCGTCAGACGCCGCAGCCGGCCCCAAAGGTCGAGCTCCCAGGAGACGGCGGCGCCGAGCGTCGTATAAGCCGACTGGATCTTGGTGCTTGCCGGGATGAACGTAACCGACCCGACGGACGACGCCCGGCTACCCGTGAATCCGGCCTGCGCATCCAGGAACGGTAACTGGTTCGCGCGGGTTATGCCGAGTTGCGCCCGCGCCTCCTGGGCTCGCTCGGCGGCAATTCGCAGATCGAAGTTGTTGGCGAGCGCTTTCGAGACGATCCCATTCAGGGTGTCGTCGGAGAAGAGGTTCTGCCACTTGGCGTCGCCGATCGACTCCGCTCCGGATGCCGGAGGAGCATTGCGGAACGTATCCGGGAGAGGAACCTGCGGGCGGTGGTAGTTCGGACCGACCGCGCAGCCGGATAGCATGGCTAACGGCAGAATCCAAAACAAGGCTTTCATCGGGCGGCCTCCGGACTGAGTTCGCTGCCTCGCTCCGGCTGTCGCCGCTCGACGAATTCCTCAATCAGAACGTAGAGCACCGGCACGATGAAGACGGCCAGCAGGGTAGCGGTCAACATGCCGCCGAAAACGACCGTGCCCAGCGATCTCCGCGCCGCCGAACTCGCCCCCGTCGCGACCACCAGCGGAAAGACGCCCAGAATGAACGCGAACGAGGTCATCAGAATAGGCCGCAGCCGCAGGTGCGCGGCTTCGATCGCGGCCTCCCGCACGGTTTTGCCGTGCTCGTGGCTTTCCTTCGCGAACTCCACGATCAGAATGGCATTCTTGGCCGCGAGTCCGATCAGGGTAACGATGCCGATTTGCGTATAGATGTCGTACGCGTACGAGCGCAGCGAGACCGCCGAAAGAGCGCCGAAGATGCCGAGCGGCAGAGCGAAAAGGACCGCGAAGGGAATCGACCAGCTTTCATATAACGCGGCGAGAAACAGAAAGACCAGCACCGCCGCGAACCCGAAAATCGCCAGTTCGTTTCCTTGCGCCTGCTTTTCCTGGTAGGTGGTGCCGGTCCATTCGAAGCCAAATCCCGGCGGGAGAGAAGCGGCGAGTTGCTCCATCGCATCACTTGCCTGGCCGCTAGAGTAGCCCGGAGCCGGCCCGCCCAAAATTTGGATCGCGCGAAACCTATTGTACCGGTAGATCACGTCCGGCCCGCCGGAAGGCGCGATGGTCGCCAGCGTGGAGAGCGGGACCATGTCGCCCTGGGTATTCCGGACGTAGAACCGCCCGATGTCCGATGGCTGCTGCCGGTAAGCCGGCTCCGCCTGGAGCAGCACCTGCCACGTGTGGCCGAACTGGTTGAAGTCGTTAACGTACAATCCGCCGAGAAACGTCTGGAGTGTGTTATAGGCATCGCTCAGCCCCACGCCGAGGGTCTGGAGCTTGTCGGTGTCCATGTCCACCGAATAGGAAGGAACCGACGCGCGGAAGGTGCTGATCACATTAGCCAGCTCGGGCCGCTTCCGCGCGGCGGCGACAAGCGTGTCGGCCGCGCGCGCGAGCGTCGCGACGTCTGTGCCGGCGCGGTCCTCCAGCATGAACTGGAAGCCGCCCGTCGGACTGAGCCCGAGAATCGGCGGCAGGCCAAATGCAAACGTGAAGGCCTCCGGAACGGTCGCAAAGCCGCGTTGTGCGTTGGCAAGAATCGCGTCGAGCTGGGTCTGTTTCGTCGTGCGATCCTCCCACGGTTTCAGGGTCGTGATGATGGTCGCGACGTTCGAGTTCGAGGTGCCGGTGGCGATATCGAGGCCGCCCAGGACGAAGTACTTGTCCACACCGTCGATTTTGGCCATCGCAGCTTCAATCTTCCTCACCGCCGCATCGGTGCGTTCCGTCGAAGCGCCGTCCGGGAGCCGCACGCTGGCGAAGAACGCGCCCTGATCTTCGGCCGGCAGGAACCCCTTCGGTAAGCGCTTAAAGACTCCGCCCGTGAGCAGCGTCACCGCAACCAGCGCCACAATCGCCACCACCGAGCGCCGGATGAGAAACTTCACTCCGCTGAGATATCGGCTCGTAGTCCAGGTGAAGGTGTCGTTAAACCAGGTGAATGGACGCGTGAGGATACTGCTCGACTTCTTGTGGGGCCGCAGCAACATAGCTGCCAGCGCCGGGCTGAGCGAGAGTGCGTTGAACGCGGACAGCAGCACCGAAACGGCGATGGTGATCGCAAACTGTTTGTAGATCTCGCCGCTGATGCCTCCGATAAATGCGACTGGAACGAACACCGCCGCCAGAATAAAGGCGATGGCAACCACCGGAGCCGAGACCTCCGACATGGCGCGCACGGTGGCGTCGCGAGGCGACATTCCGTCGTCGATGTGACGCTGCACCGCTTCGACCACCACAATCGCGTCGTCCACTACGATACCGATCGCGAGCACCAGGCCGAACATGCTCGTGATGTTGATCGAGAAGCCCAGCAGCGGGAACATCGCAAACGTGCCGATGACCGCCACCGGCACGGTGAGCAGCGGAATCAGCGTGGCGCGCCAGTTTTGCAGAAAAATGAAGACAACCAGGATCACCAGCCCGATCGCCTCGAGCAGCGTCTGGAGCACATCCTTAATCGCGGCCCGAACAAACATGGTGGAGTTGTACGGAACCACGTAACTTACCCCCGCCGGGAACGTCTTCTTGACGTCCTCCATGTACCGGATCACCGAGTCTGCCGTCTGCACCGCATTGGCGCCGGGTGAGAGATAGACGATCACGTTCGCGGAGGGCCGCCCGTTCAGCCGGCTGAAACCGCTGTACGTCTGGGCGCCGAGTTCAGCATGACCGATGTCGCGGACGCGCAGTAGGGAAGCGTCGGGACGGGCACGGACCACGATGTCGTCGAATTGCGATGCGTCGGTGAGGCGTCCGGGGGCAGTCACCGAGTATTGGAAATCGGTGCCGTTCGGGGCCGGCGGCTGTCCGATCGCCCCAGCCGGATTCTGCCGGTTCTGCGCCTGGATGGCGTTGCTGACGTCAGTAGCGGTAATGCCGAACTCCGTCATTCGGTCCGGGTTCAACCACACACGCATCGAGTAAACCTGTTGCGAGCTCAGCCGCGATTCGCCGACGCCGGCCAGGCTGCCCAATTGGTTTACCAGGTTAATCTGCGCGTAGTTCGTGAGGAAGAGCGAGTCGTACCGCTCATCGCTCGAGACCAAGCTCACAGCCATCAGGAAGGCCGTGGATACCTTCTTTACCGTGACGCCCTGCCGCTGCACTTCAGGCGGCAGCCGGGGTAGGGCGACGTTCACGCGGTTCTGCGTCTGTACTGTGGCGATGTCCGGATTCGTGCCGAGCTTGAAGGTGACATTGATGGTCAACTGGCCGTTGTTGGCCGCCGTTGACTGGTAATAGAGCATACCGTCAAGCCCGACCAGTTGTTCTTCAATCGGCTGGGCGACGGTCTTTTCCAAGTCTTGGGCATTGCCCCCGAGATAATTTGCCACCACCTGCACCTGGGGTGGCACGACTTGCGGGTACGCCGCGATCGGCAGGCTCGGAATGGCGACCGCTCCGAGCAGGATAATCACGATCGCGATGACGATTGCGAAGACCGGGCGGTCGATAAAAAAACGCGCCATGACTTACTCCGCAACCTTCGGTTGGCCGGACGGCGCGGTGTCCTGATAAGGAATCGGATGCACGACGGCTCCGGGGCGAGCCATCAGCAGACCCTCGACGATCACGCGGTCGCCAGGCTTGAGTCCCTGTTCGATCAGCCACGATTCGCCGACCCGCGGTCCCGTCTTCACCACCCGCGACTGCACCACATTGCCAGGGCCGAGCGTATAGACCGTCTGCAAACTCTGATTCTGTTGGACAGCCCGCTGCGGAATCAGGATCACGCCGGAGCGGTGTTCCGAGACGTAGCGGACGCGGCCGAACTGACCCGGCAATAACCGGTGTTGCGGATTGGGGAACTCCGCCTGAACTTCGAGCGTTCCCGTTCGGGGATCCACCTGATTGAGCGTGTTGGCGATCTTGCCCGGGTGCGGGAAGCGCGAACCGTCAGCGAGGAGGAGTTCGAGCGTTGGACCTTCCTTGCCCGGGTTGCGCTTCAACGCCACGAGTTCCGACTCGCTCACTTTGAAGCGGACCCAGATCGGATCCAGTGGAACAATCGTGGTCAGCGGCTGCGCGGCATTCGGTGTCACCAGGCCGCCGACCGGCACCAGCGTATCGCCGATCAAGCCGCTGATCGGAGCCACGATGGTTCCGTATTGGAGGTTCAACTGCGCGGTTTCGAGAGCGCCGCGCTGGGCTCCGACCTTGCCCTGCGTGGACTGCACCTGGGTTTCGGTGGTCAACCGGGTCTGCTCCACCGTCGCCTGATTGGCCCGAACAGACGCCTCCGCGCTGTGCAGCGCCGCGACGGCGGCATCCAGATCCTGCTTCGCGGCGGCATCTTGCTCGACGAGCGGCTTCAGGCGTTCATAATCCTGCTGGGCTTTTACGAGGTTCGATTGAGCGGCGGCCAGGTTGGCCTCCGCCTGCCGTAGCGATACCTGCCGCCGCGCGAAATCGAGATCCGCTTCGCTCTGTTTGACGTTGCCTTGCGCCTGTTCGACCTGGGCACGCAGTGGGCGCAGGTCAAGGACGTAGAGCGGTTCGCCGGCCTTCACCTCCTGACCGGGGCGAAAGAGCCACTTCTCGATGTACCCTTCCACCCGCCCGCGAACTTCCACCATGTTGCGGGCGTATGTCTGGGCCGGATATTCCGAGTAGATCTCCGCATCACCGGTGGCGGCATTGGTGATCTCCACCGTAGGAGCCTGCGGCTGTGCGTTAGGTTGGGCCTTCGAAGCGCAGCCGGACAGCATCAACACGGCTGGGAGGAACAGCAGCAGCAAGCCTTGGGAAATTTTCATGACGATACCTGAGTGCAAAATGACCAGATAGTCAGTTGATTCCAGGATAGCCAAAATCGATGCAAGAAAAACTGACTCCAATTGGCTAGCCGACCCGTATCTTCTTGCGATTACAAGAGGTACAATCCTGACTGGATGGTCATTTCCAGCGAATCGGGGGGTCGCCC